>Ga0268298_10002494_pt1 | contig 20083 bp, 15 predicted proteins | sample WWTPWeurt_MetaG_FD_194462 | JGI IMG/M metagenome (GOLD analysis project Ga0268298, IMG submission 194462) | Activated sludge microbial communities from WWTP in Nijmegen, Gelderland, Netherland - WWTP Weurt | ecosystem: Engineered > WWTP > Aerobic digester > Activated sludge | place... | reverse complement strand
GCGTGGTCGACGCTGTTGTCGGTGGCGGCCTGGACCTGCGAGGGGCTCGGCTTCGCGGTCATCGTCGGCGGGTTCCCGGGGGCCTCGGTCGACGTCGGCATGGCGCTCCTGATCTACGCGGCCACGACGATCGCCGGCGCGCTCAGCTTCTTGCCCGGCGGCCTGGGCGTCACCGAGGGCGCGATGACCTTGCTGCTGGTCGGCAACGCGATCGGCGTCGACCGCGGCACCGCCACCGCCGCGACCATCCTGACCCGGCTGGCCACGCTTTGGTTCGCGGTGCTCCTGGGCGCGGTCGCGCTGGTGGTCGCGCGGCGGCGGGCGGCGGCCGCCACTGCCGCAGCCCCGGCGTAACACCGGCGGCGCCGAGCGGAGGCGCGCCCAGGAAATGCGGCATACTGCCGGCATGATCGACTTCGACTTCGCCCGCTACGTCAACGAGCGACGTGGCGAGGTCGTCCATCGCGCATATACCGGCGCGACCTACGCCTTCGCCGGCGAGCGCAAGCTCCGCCGGTCGTTCATCGGCGCGCGCCCGGTGACGATGGCGATCGAGGCCACCGCGCGGCTGTGGAACGATCGCGCCCGCGACGAGCTCCTCGGCGCCGCCGCCAAGGCCTCCGACAGCGCGCCGCGGATCTGGGCCGCCGCCAAGCGGGCCGCCGCCGGGCTGCGCATCGACACGCCGTCGGTGTACGTCGCGCCCGCCGGCTGGGCCGCGGCGCTGGCGACGCTGGGCACCGACGAGCAACCCTACGTCGTGGTGCGCGACGACGTGCCGGCGGCGCTCACCGACGACGAGCTGACCGCGGCGCTCGGCCACCAGCTCGGCCACGTCCAGAACGGCCACGTGCCGTACGTGACCGCGCTGCACTACGTCAGCCACGCCGCCGCGTTCTACGTGCGGTGGATGGTGCAGCCGGCGACGATGGCGCTCCGCGCCTGGGCGCGCCGCGCCGAGATCACCTGCGACCGCGCGGCGCTGTTGGCCAGCGGCGATCTCGAGGCCACGCTGCGGATGATGGTCAAGCTCGAGCTGGGCGCCAAGGCCGCCGACTTCGACGTCGGGGCGTACCTGCGCGAGCCGCCGGCGGCCAAGGGCGTCGGCAAGCTGGCCGAGCTGTTCCGCGCCAACCCGCTCCTGCCCAAGCGCATCACCGCGCTTCGGGCCTTCGCCGACGGCGCGCTGTACGCGTCGGCGCGCGGCCGGGCCACCGACGACCTGCCCTCGACCGACGCGATCGACAAGCAGGTGACCGACCTGCTCAGCCTGTTCTGAGTTCCTGGGAGGGTTTGTCGACAAACCCTCCCCCGTGGGGTCATGCCCCCACGGGGCCCCCACCCGATACGCGAGACGTTGCGCTCCCCTGCTCTTCCCCGAGGCCCCATGCTCCTCGACTCTCACAAGCAAACCAAGGCCGCGGTCCTGACCCGCTACCGCGAGCTGGCCGACGTCGCCGACGCCGTCGGCATGGTCACGCTGGCGCGCGACATCCGCGTCAACCGCCTGCCGAAGCTCGAGGGCGAGCGCTTCCACATCGTCGTGCTCGGCGAGTTCAACCACGGCAAGTCGACGTTCGTGAACGCGCTGCTCGGCCTCGACGTGCTGCCGACCGGGATCACGCCGACGACCGCCGCCATCAACCAGGTGCTGCACGCGGACGTGCCGCACGCCAAGGTGGTGATGCAGTCGGGCGAGCAGGTCGAGCTGACGCCGTCGGAGATCCGCGAGTGGGTGACCGTCGCAGGCGGCCACGCCAGCGAGGTCGCCTACGTCGAGCTCGGCTACCCGTGCGAGATCCTCAAGGACAACGTCGTCCTGGTCGACACCCCCGGCGTCAACGATCTGAACGAGCAGCGGGCCGAGGTGACCTACGGCTACGTGCCGCGCGCCGACGCGGTGCTGTTCTTGCTCGACGCTGGCCAGGCGCTCAAGGACAGCGAGCGCACGTTCCTGGCGTCGCACATGCTCGACGGCACCCGCGAGCGGCTGATCTTCGTGCTCGGCAAGATGGACCTGCTGAACGACGACGAGCGCGCCGCGGTGACCGCCTACGTCAAGGAGGGCGTGGCGCGGCTGGCCCCGGGCGCGCCGGTGTTCCCGCTGTCGGCGCGGTCGTGGCTGATCCGCAAGGACGACGACAGCGGCATGCCGGCGCTGCTGGCCCACCTGAAGACGTTCCTCGCCGGCGATCGCGCGCGGATCCTCCTCGACAACGCCGCGGTCGACGCCAGCCGCACCGCCGGCTACCTCGAGCAGAACCTCGGGGTGCGGATGAAGGCGTGGGACCTGACGATCGAGCAGCTCGAGGAGCGGGTCGCGCTGGTGCGGCAGCAGCTCGACGCGTCGAAGAAGACGCTCGACGAGCTGCACATCCGCATCGAGGCCGACGCCAACGCCATCAAGGGCCACGTCGGCGCGGACCTCGACGCCTTCGCCCAGAGCTTCGTGTCGTCGCTGGTGCCGCAGCTCGACCACGTCGACGCCGACGACATCAAGCGGTTCTTGCCGGCGTTCATCGAGGACAAGTTCAAGGAGTGGGCCGAGCTCGAGGGCGCCAAGCTCGCGGCGCTGCTCGAGCGGCTCGCCGAGGACGTCATCACGATCACCAACCAGAACGTGGCCGCGGCGTCGGCGGCGCTGGCCGAGCGGCTGGGCCCCGACGACGCGCGCGTCGACATCGACGTCGACAGCTTCAAGTACGACGTCGGCATCTACGCGGTGGGCGCGCTCGGCACGACGCTGATGATCTTCGTCAACGTGCTGGCCGGCGGCCTGCTCACGCTGGCGGCGCCGATCCTGGCGATCGTGCTGAAGTCGAAGATCGCCGGCGACATCCGCGCCCAGGCCAAGGAGAAGGTGCCCGGCGCGATCTTCCACGCCGCCGGCGCGATGAAGCCGCACTTCGACAAGTGCATCGACGACTTCGCCACGCGGCTGCGCGAGTTCGTCACCTCGGCCGGCAACGCGCTGTACAAGGGCATCTCCGAGGTGCTCGAGCGCACCATCGCCGATCGCAAGCACCGGGGCGGCGAGGCCGCGGAGCTGCAAGCCGCGACCGCCGAGCAGATCGCCCAGGTGGCGGCGCTGCGGATCGGCCTGGGCGAGCTGCGCACCGACCTGTGGAAGCTGCCGGCGGGCAGCGCCGACTGATGGCGGGGCCGGCCGACACGCTGCGATCGCTGTGGTCGCGGGTGGCCCGCAAGGCCGGCGACACCGTCGACGAGCTGTTCCTCGACAGCTACCGCGAGCAGCTCGACCTGGCCCGCGAGCAGGCGATCGGCGGCGACCCGGCCGGCGCAGTCGAGACGCTCGAGGCGCTCTTGCGCGAGCGCCCCGATCACGCGGGCGCGCTGGCGCTGCTCGGCGAGATCGAGCTGGTGCGCGGCAAGGACGAGCACGCCGCCGCCGCGTTCGCGCGCGCGCTGGCGCTGCGCTCGGGCGACGCCCAGGCGCTGATCGGCCGCGGCCGGGCGCTGGTGGCGCTCGGCCAGCTGGCGGCCGCGGTCGAGCTCCTGGGGCGCGGCGTCGACGCGGCCGGCGGCGACCGCGCGCTGCTCGCGGCGGCGTACCTGGCGCTCGGCCAGGCGTGGCGCGGGCTCGGCGAGCCCGACAAGGCGGTCCGCGATCTGCGCAAGGCGGTGGCCGAGGCGCCCGACGACGCGCTGGCCCGGGCGCTGCTCGGCGAGGTGCTGCTGGCCGATCCGCGCACGTCCGCCGACGAGGCCCGCGGCCACCTCGAACGCGCCGCCGCCAGCGAGCCGCCGCCGGCGATCGCGCTCCTGGCGCTGGGTCGGCTGGCGCTGGGCGAGCAGCGCGCGCTCGACGCCGCGCGGATGTTCGGGCTGGCGGTCGACGCGGCGCTCGCCGGCAGCGGCCCCGAGGCGCGGCGCCAGCTGATCGCGGCGCGGCTCGGGCTGGGCGACGCCGCGCTGGCGCAGCGCGATCACGCCGGCGCGCACCAGCGCTACCTCGAGGCGCTCGAGCTCGACCCGCGCCGCGCCGACGTGCACGCGCGCCTGGCCGGGCTGGCGGCCGCGCTCGGCGACACCCACGCCGCGCTGACCGCCTACGATCGCGCGCTGGCGCTGGGCGCCGACGTGGCCACGCTCGCGGCGGCCGTCACCGCTGCGCACGTCGGCGGCGATCGCGCGCGCGCCGTGCGCTGGGCCAACGACCTCCTGGCCGCGCAGCCCGGCGCGACGATCGCGCTGGCCGCCCGCGCCGAGGACCTGCGCGCGCAGGGGCAGGCGGTGGCGGCGCGCGCGCTCCTGGTCGGCGCGCCGCCCGACGTCGAGGTGCGCCTGACCGACAGCCGCGCCGCCGCCGATCTCGGCGAGCACGACGCGGCGATCGCGGCAGCGCGCGCGGCGCTGGCGCTGGCGCCGAGCAGCGGCCGGGCCCGGACCGCGCTGGCCGACGCCCTGGCGCGCGCGCTGGCGGTGCCCGACGACGACGACCTGCCGCGGCTGGCCGACGCGCTCACCCGCGTGCTAGCGCGCCGGGCCGACCTGGCCGGGCTGGTCGCGGCGGTGGGCCGCGCGCTGGCCGAGCTCGAGCAGCCGCTGCTGGTCACGGTGATGGGCGAGTTCTCGAGCGGCAAGTCGTCGTTCGTCAACGCGTTCATCGGCGACGAGGTGGCGGCGACCGGCATCACGCCGACCACCGCGACGATCAACGTCGTCAAGTACGGCCACGAGCGCGGCGGGCGGCTGATCGCCCCCGACGGCGGCGGCCGCGCGCTGCCCTGGGACGAGCTGCACGCCGCGCTGCGCGCGCTCACGCCCGACGACGCGCGCGCGATCGATCGCGTCGAGATCACGCTGCCGCTCGACGCGCTGGCCAAGGTGCACATCATCGACACCCCGGGCCTCAACTCGATCTTGCCCGAGCACGAGGCCACCGCGCGCGCGTTCATCGCCCGAGCCGACGCGGTGGTGTGGGTGTTCACCGCGGGCCAGGGCGGCAAGGCCAGCGAGAAGAAGGCGCTCGACGCCATCCGCGCCGAGGGCAAGCGCGTGCTCGGCGTGCTCAACAAGCGCGATCAGCTGCTGCCGCGCGAGATCGCCGAGGTGGTCGAGTACGTCGGCAGCCAGCTCGGCGATCGCGTCGAGCACATCGTGCCGTTCTCGGCCCGCGGCGCGCTGGCGTGGAAGCGCGCCGGCGGCAGCGGCGACGACGACGGCGGCTGGCGCGCGCTGGCCGCCGCCCTCGAGGAGCGGTTCTTCGCGCAGGCCCGCGCGATCAAGCGCGCCGCGGTCGCGCGCCGCCTGACCGGCACGATCGCCGCGGCCCGCGCGACGCTCGACACCGCCCGCGCCGACGCGCTGGCCCGGGCCGACGCCGAGCGCACGGTCGGCGAGCGGGTCGCGAGCGCCGCCGCGGCGTGGGCCGACGCCGTCGTCGATCGCGAGCGCCGCGCGCTGGCCACCGCGGTCGGCGAGCTGTACCGCCGCGCCGCCCACGAGGTGATCGAGCTGGTGCGCCCGCGCCAGCTCCCGTTCGGCAGCCACTCGGCCACCGCCGCCGACCGCGACTACCTGGTGGCGCTGCTGGCCGACGGCTACGAGGCGATGCTGCGCGCCGCGGCCGATCGCGTCGCCGCGGATCTGCGCGCGGCGATCCCGGTCGCGGCCCAGGCCCACGAGCGCGCCGTCGCCACCGCCACCGCGCCGCTCGCCTACGCCCGCGCCTACGTCGCCGGCTACCTCGCCGGCGGCGCCGTCGACGGGTTCTTCAAGCACGACCTGCCGCGGCTCGCGCTCGAGCCCGAGACCGTCCACCACGCGCTCTACCGTGCGGCGCCGGATCTCGAGAACATCGTCGTCGATCCGCTCACCCGCGCCGGGCAGCGCGCGCTGGCCGAGGCGGGCGCCGCGTCGGCCCAGGTCGTGGCGCACCACGAGCTCGAGGCGTTCGAGCTCGACGTCGGGCTCGAGCGAGCGCTGGGCGAGATCGCCGCACGGGTGGCGCGATGACCGCGGCCGATCAGCTGGCTCTGCCCGGGGTCGGCGCGCCGACGCGCGGCGCGCTGACGCTCGGCATCGACGAGGCCGGCCGCGGCCCGATCCTCGGCCCGATGGTGGTCGCGGTGGTGGTCCTCGACAGCGGCGCGGCCCGCGCGCTGACCCGCGCCGGCGTGTGCGACTCCAAGGCGGTGAGCGGCAAGGACGCGATCGCCCGCCGGGCCGACCTGGCCGCGCTGGTCCGCGCCCGCGCGCCGTTCGTCGGGCTGCGGGTGGTCGAGGCCGACGAGATCGACGCGCGCGTCGAGCGCGGCGAGCTCAACCTGCTCGAGCGCGAGTGCGCGGCGGCGTTGATCGTCTCGGCCCCCGGCTGCGCCAAGATCATCGCCGACGGCGCGCGCATGTTCGCGCCGCTGCGCGCGCAGTTCCCGCAGCTGCGCGCCTACGACCGCGGCGAGAGCCGGCACTGCGCGGTGGCCGCCGCGTCGATCATCGCCAAGGACGAGCGCGACCGCCGCTTCGCCGCGATCGCCGCGCGCTATCGCGCCGAGTTCGGCGAGCTGGCCGGCGGCGGCTACCTCAACGCCGCCACCAGGACGTTCCTCGACGAGTTCCGCCGCCGCTACGGACGCCTGCCCGACGAGGCCCGCCGCACCTGGGCCCGCAACCAGGACGCCTGAGCGCCCGCCGCGGTCCGCGCTCGTCGGTGTTGCGGCCGCGCGACGTCGCCAGCGCCGGGCGGCTCGGCGACGAGCCCTGAAACTCAGAGTCTGTAAGTCTCTCGGTTGCGCACCGGTCGACGCGTCGGGAGTTTCGCGTTCTGGGGGAGGCTCGGCCCCGACGAGGGGGCTGGGCGACCAGCCCCCTGCAACACAGCTCACAGCGGCGCGATGTAGAACACGCCGAGGCACATCTCGTCGCCGGTGCCTTCGCCCCAGTAGACGTCGGTCGGCGTCCGCGGCTGCCCGCCGACGATCGGCTGGTTGGCGACCGTGTTGTCCCAGTGGCACTCGACCTTCAGCTTGTCGCCGCGGTTGAACGTCAGCGGCGTCCGCAGCGCGTAGGTGCCCTGCCAGTGGAAGTTCCAGTCGTCGATCTGCGCGAGGCACTGCTCGACGCCCGCGGCGGTGGTGGCGGTCGCCTTGATGCGAGTGCCGAGCTGGTGCATGTGCAGGCCGGCCGAGTAGATCTGGAACGGGCCGCCCGTCGCGAGCGTCGCGTCGAACTCGAAGCTGTGCGTCGCGTCGGCCGCGTTGGCCGGGATGTGCATGAGCTGGCTGCCCAGCCATTGCGGGTTGGCCCACGGCTGGATCGTCGCGACCTTGGTCACGGCGTCGTCGAGCTTGAACTGGATCTGGGTCTGGTCGGGGTCGGGGTTCGCCTCGAGCACGTTGTAGTGCATCTGCAGGATGATCGCCGAGCCGGGCTGGACCTCGAGGCCCGTGCCGGCCGGCATGTCGCTCCCGAGGCTGCCTGGCGCCCACGCGCCGAGCCACGCCCGCGACGGCCCACCGGTGCCGCCGAAGCAGCGGTAGCCGGCGCCCGGCTCGTCGGCGTCGAGCTGCTGGTAGGTCGCGACCTCGTTCGGCTTCGCGTAGAAGGCGATCACGTGGTGCACGACCTTGGGGTTGCCGGGCAGCGCGGCGAACCCGGTCACGTACTTGGTCGTCGCCTCGGTCCACGGGATCACGAAGCAGCGGTACTCGTCGGGCTCTTCGGCGGTCGTCTGCGGCGTGTACGGCGCGGGGATCCGCAGGGTCTGATCGACGCGGCTCAGCCGCAGCGTCTCGACGTCGAGCGGCGCGCCCGGGTGCGCCGGGTCACCGGCCTGGAAGCCGTCGCGCTGCCACGCCTGGAACAGCGCGATCTGCTCGGGGGTCAACGAGCGGTCGCCGAAGTACTGGTTGCAGTCGGCGTTGACCGGCCACGGCGGCATGGTCTTGGCGACGACGTTCTCGATGATGACGCCGGCCATCTCCGAGACCTTGTCGACGGTGTCGAGCTCGAACGGCCCGATGCCGCCGGCGGCGTGGCAGCCCAGGCACTTCGCGTCGATGATCGGCTTGAGGTCCTGGTAGTAGGTGACGCCGGTCGGCGGCGCGTCGGGGCCGCCCGAGCTGGCGTCGTCGCCGCCGCACGCGGCGAGCGCGACCGAGCCGATGAGCACGAGGATGCGTGAGCGCATCGTGCCATTGTCGCGGCACTTGAACGGAAGTCAATAACCGAGCTGCGCGGGCAGGCAGGCGGCGATCGCGGCGTCGCGCGCGAAGACAGCCTTGTGATACGCGGGATCACGCGCGAGCACCTGCGCCGACAGCACGCGCACCTTCTCGCAGTCGCGCGCGGCCGCGGCGGACCGCGCCAGGCGCAGCAGATCGGCGACCGTGGCGCCCTTGTCCCCGGCGGTCGTCGCTTGCCGATCGGGCAGCGCGACGGGCGGCGGCGGCGGCGGCGGCGGCACCTGCGCGACCCCGTCGTCCGGCGCCGGGCCCTCGACGCCGAGCTGGTCGGCCTCGGCGGCCTCGTCGAGCGCGCCGGTCGTCATCGTCGTCGGCCCACCACCCGCACCCGCGGTCGCGGCCGGCTTGTTGGCGGGCGGCGGCCGCTTCGGCGACGGGCCCGCGGGCGGCTCACTCGGTCGCGGCGCGATGGGCGTCGGCGCGGGCGGGGGCGGGGCCACCGCCACTGGCGCCACGGCCGCGCCGCGCTCGGATTCTTCGGGCGGCGGCGTCACGACCGCGGGCGGCGCCGTGGTGACCGAACGCTGGTCGACCGGCGGCGCGATCGTCGGCGCCGGCGGCTGCGCGACCTCGCGATCACCGCGGCGGTACATCACGCCGGCGACGCCGACCACGACGACCAGCGCCAGCGCGCCGGCCGTCGCGGGGTGCAACATCACCGGCTTCATCCACGCGGCGAGCCGCTGCCACCAGCGCGGCCGCGGCGCCGGCGCGTGCTGCCGCGCCGCTGCCATCAACAGCGCGTCGATCCGCGCGGGCGGCTCCTCGTCGAAACCATCGGCGCGGGCGGCGCCGATCATCGCGCGCAGCGACGACCACTCGCCCGGCGGCTCGGCGTCGTCGTCGGTCTCACGGTACAGGCGCGCGAGCCGGTCGTCGTCGTCGGGCGACTGGTCGTCGGTCATCACGCCCTCACGGCGCCGCCTTCGCCAGGTCCTTGTACTCGTCGAGCTCGAGCCGGAGCTTCTCGAGCGCGTAGCGCATCCGGCTCTTCACCGTGTTCTCGGGCACGCCCACCACCTCGGCGATCTGCTTGAACGGCATGTCGAGGAACTCGCGCATGAGGAACACCTCGCGCTGTTCATCACCGAGCGTGGCGATCGCGTGCTGCAGCCGCGCGTGGAGCTGCTTGTTGACGGTCTTGCGATCGGACGGCATCTCGTTCCCGGCGACGACGTCGAGCAAGGTGCCGCTGTCCTCGTCGGCCGCCATCGGCGCGTCGAGCGAAGCGTGCTTGCGGTGCTTGCGTCGTCTCGTCTGATCAACGCACAGGTTCCGCGCAATGGTGTAAAGCCACGTCGTGAACTTGGCCTGCCGCTTGTAAGCCTCTGCGCCCTTGATGACGCGCATGAAGGTCTCTTGCAGCAGATCCTCCGCGGTCTCCTTGTCGCCGACGTAGCGCAGGATGAAGTTGTAGACCGGCTTGCGGTGACGCCCCAGCAGCACCTCGAACGCCCGCACCTCGCCACCTTGGTAGCGGACCATCAGGTCTTCATCGGGCTCCGTCAGCATGATGCGCTTCGATTGGGCAACGGAATCGCGCGGTTGCCCGGGACAGACGGGCCTGACACTACCGCAACGCTCGCCGCGGGGGCAAACCGCAGTGGCAACGACGCTGCGACGGCCGGCTTACGCATCGATCGGATAGACCCCTACCGAGCCTGACACGTTGGACACCAGTAGGTCGCACGGCCCGCTTGCATCGCCTTCTTGATCGCCGTCCCGCAGCGCGGGCAGGGCTCCCCGGCGCGGCCATAGACCAGCAGGTACTCGCCGTTGTCGCCGGGCACGCCGTCGGCGCCGACGAAGTCGCGCAGCGTCGTGCCGCCGTTGTCGATCGCGAACTCCAGCACGTCGTGGATCGCCACCGTCAACGCCGCGGCGCCGTCGGCGCCGAGCCGCCGCGCCGGTCGCGTCGGCGCGATCCGCGCCAGCCACAGCGCCTCCGACGCGTAGATGTTGCCGACTCCGGCCAGCACGCCTTGATCGAGGATGAACTGCTTGACCGGCGTGGCGCGCGTCGCCGCCGCGGTCGCGAGGTGATCGGGCGGTAGGCCCTCGGCGATCGGGTCGGGCCCGAGCACCGCCAGCGACGGGTGCGCGCGTTCGCGACCGCGCTCGACGACGTCGACCATGCCGAACCGCCGCGGATCGACGAAGCGCAGGTCGCGGCCATCGGCCAGCTCGAAGACGACGTGGGTGTGCGGCGCCCACGGGTCGGCGCGCTTCGCGGTGACCAGGTTGCCGCTCATGCCCAGGTGCACCAGCACCGACCAGCGGCCGTCGAGCTCGAGCAGCAGGTACTTGCCGACCCGGCGCACGTCGAGGAGGCGGTGGCCGTGGGTCGCCCGGCGCAGCGCCGCCAGCGGTTGCGGGCGCGCCAGCCGCAGCGGCTTGCCGCTCGAGCGCACCCGGGCCACGGCGACGCCGCGCAGGCGACGCCGCACCAGGCCGCGCCGGACCGACTCGACCTCGGGTAGCTCAGGCATCGGCGGCGCTCACTCGCCGTGATCCTCGACCAGGATGCCGGTCTGCGCCGCGGCCGGGATGGCCCGGGTCAGCGCGACGAACTCGACCAGCGTCAGCGTCTCGCCCCGGCGCACGCCGTCGATGCCGGTGGCGGCCAGCGCGGCGTCGACCGCGGCCTCGGCGTAGACCGCGCGCAGGGCGTTGCGCAGCGTCTTGCGGCGCTGTCCGAACGCGGCGTGCACCACCGCGCGGTAGTGCTCCTCGTCGGGGATGTCGAGCGCCGGCGCCGCGGTGAAGTCGAGGCGCACCACCGCCGAGTCCACCTTCGGCGCGGGCGTGAACGCGCCCGCGGGCGCCTGCACGACGGTGCGGCACGCGGCGAACGACTGCAGCATCACCGACAGCGCGCCGTAGGTCTTGTTGCCGGGGGGCGCGACGATGCGGTCGGCCATCTCCTTCTGCACCATGAACACCGCGCGCGCGACGTGCGCGCGGGCCGCGACGGTGCGGAACATCAGCGGCGCGGCGACGTGGTAGGGCAGGTTGCCGCACACCACGATCGGATCGCCGTGCCACCGCGCGCACGCCGCGAGGTCGTAGCGCAGCGCATCGCCGGGCTCGATCTGGATGTTGTCGAGGTGGCCGAGCTCGGCTTGCAGTACCGCGACCATGTCGGGGTCGCGCTCGAGCGCGATGACCTTGCCCTCGGGCACACGCTCGGCCAGCCGCGCGGTCAGCGTGCCGAGGCCGGCGCCGATCTCCACCACCCACTCGTCGTCGGTGCGCACCGTCGCGTCGACGATGGCGCGGAAGACGCGCTCCGAGGTCAGGAAGTTCTGGCCGAAGTGCTTCTTGGCCCGCAGCCCGTACTTGTCGAGCAGCGCCCCGGCGGTGGGGAACGCCGGCCCGCCGCGATCAGGGAGCGACATCGACGGCTCGCCGCGGCAGCGGCAGGTTGGCGGTGGCCCCGAGCCGCGCGTCGGCGCGCTCACCCCGGACCAGGCGGTAGTAGCCGGCCGCGGCGATCATCGCCGCGTTGTCGGTGCAGCGCGCCGGCGGCGGCACGTACAGCGTGAAGTCGTCCTCGGCGGCGGCCGCCGCCAGGCCCGCGCGCAGGCCGCGGTTCGCCGCGACGCCGCCGCACACCTGCACGTGGGCGAGGCCCTCGCGACGCGCCAGCCGGCGGGTCTTGCGCACCAGCACCTCGACGATCGCGGCCTGGTAGCTCGCGCACAGATCGGCGAGCGCCTGGCCTTCGGGCACGCCGTGCGCGCGGACGTGGTGGAGCAGCGCGGTCTTGAGCCCGCTGAACGAGAAGTCGTCGTTGGCGCGCGCGGTCATCGCCCGCGGCATCGCGACCGCCTTGGGATCGCCACTCGCGGCGAGCTGATCGATGACGGCGCCGCCGGGGTAGCCCAGCCCGAGCAGCTTGGCGCCCTTGTCGAAGGCCTCGCCGGCCGCGTCGTCGCGCGTCCGCCCCAGCTCGACGACGGCGCCGTGATCGTCGACGCGCACCAGCGACGTGTGGCCACCCGAGACGATCAGCGCGAGGTGCGGCATCGGCGGCGCGACCGGCTCCAGGTAGATCGCCGACAGGTGTCCCTCGAGGTGATGCACGCCCACCAGCGGGATCCCGCGGGCCCACGCCAGCGCCTTGGCGGTCTGCACCGCGACCAGGAGCGCGCCGACCAGCCCCGGCCCGTAGGTGACCGCGATGCCGTCGATCCCGTCGAGGCCGACGCCGGCACGCGCCAGCGCTTGATCGAGCACCGGGACGACGTTGACGACGTGCGCCCGCGACGCCAGCTCGGGCACGACGCCGCCGTAGGGGCGATGCACGTCGTGCTGCGACGCGACGACGTCCGACAGCACGCGCACGCCGTCCTCGACCACCGCGGCCGCGGTCTCGTCGCACGAGCTCTCGAGGCCCAGCACCCGCATCATTTGGTCCCCAGGAGCGCGCGCACCGTGTCGGCGGCCTCGCCGGTCGGCTGCAGCTCGAGGAAGCGCTCGTAGGCCGGCCGCGCCTCGTCGTAGCGACGCGCGCTCCACAAGATCTTGCCCTTCAGGTCCCACGCCGGCGCGTAGGCGCCGTTGGCCTTGATCGCCGCGTCGACGGCGGCGACCGCCAGATCGATCCGCCCCAGCCGGCGCAGCGCGTCGGCGCGGACGACGTAGCCGCGCGCCGAGCGGCGGACCGCGATCGACTCATCGGCCAGCGCCAGCGCGCGATCGTAGTCGCCGTCCTCGAGCGCGCGCCGGGCGCTCTCGAGCGGGACCTTGTAGTCGACGCCGGCGTCGGCAGCCGTGGCGCCGCCCCCAGCGTCGCGGGCCGTCGGCGGAGGTGCGCCGGCGTCGACCAGCGCCGCGGGCGCCGGCGCGTCGATGGGCGGCGTGTGGGCCGCGGCGGCGTCCGGCGGCGCAGCCGGCGGCGGCAGCGCGCGCATCGCGTCGAGCGGGACGTAGCCAGGGGCGGCGTCGACGGGCGGACGCGACGCGTGGTTGCGGCCGGACTTGACGACGACGAAGACCAGCAGCGCCAGCGCGCCGAGGCCCGTCAGGATCGCCGGCCAGCGCGGGCCGCGCTGGTTGGGCGGGAGCGTCTCGACGGGCTCGGTGCGATCGGCCGCCACGCGCTCGGGCAGCGGCTCGCTCGGCGACGTGGATCGGGGCGGAGCAGGCGCGGGCGCGGGCGCAGGCGCGGCGGACGGCGCCGACTCGCTGGCGGGCGTCGCGGGCGTGGCCTCGGCTGCCGCGGCTGATTCACTGACGGGCACCAGCGCGGGCTGCTCGCGAGTCTGGCGCTTGGGACGGATCGTGATCAGCTCGCGCGCCGGCTCGGCGTCGGCCGCCGGCGTCGCCGCGAGGACCTCCCCCGCGACCTGCGCGACCTCGGCGCCGCGCGACGTGGTCGCGCGCGGCAGCTCGTCGTCGACGTCCATCGGCATCGGCGGCGGCAGCGGCGTGGGATCGTCGGAGTAGATCGCCTGCGGCACCGGGTCCGAGTCGACCCGCGCGATCGGCGCCGGCACCGCGAGCGCGGGGCTCGACGAGATCCCGAGCAACGCGTCGACGTCGCCGAGCCCCATCCCGACCAGATCGGACTCGTCGATCGCCTTCTCGATGAGGCTCTTGCGACGCGGCGGCGGCGCCTCGGCGGGCTGCTCCGCCGTGGCTAGCTGCGCGACGAGCGTCGGCGACGCCGCCGGCGCGGGATCGGGCGACGCGCTGTCCGCCGCGGATGGCGGCGACGCGCTGTCCGGCGCGGCTGGCAGCGACACTGGCGCGGGTGCAGGTGTAGCCGCGTCGGGCACAGGCGTGGCGGCCTCCGGCGCGACCTCCGGCGCAGGTGTCACCGGCTCGACGGAACTCATCGCCGGCGCGGCGGCAAGCGTCGCGGCCGGCTCCGGCGCTGGCGGCGCAGCCACGGGTGGCGCAGCTCCCGCCCCAGCGCTCGGCGTCACCTCGACGTCGACGGGCGGCGGGGTCAACGCGACGTCGGCGAACGACGCTTCGTCATCCGCCGGGCTGGTCGGGGGTGGCGAGGCGGGCGCCGCTGCCGCCGCCGCTGCCGACGGCGCAGTGGGCGGCGCGAGCTCCGGGAGCTCCTCGCCGATCAACAGCTCGTCGGTCGAGCTCGTCGTCGGCCCGGACACGCTGCCGAGCGGCTCGCCGAGGTCCGCGGTCACGGCGTCGCGGTCGAGGCCGGGCGTCTCATCGAGCACGGACGACGGCACGGTCCACTCGCCGGTCGCGCGTTGCGGCTTGCCGGGGCCGAGCTCGACCAGCAGGCCCTCGAAGAACAGCTTGGCGATCACCTCGAGGCACTCGAGGTCGCCGTAGTCGCTGGCGTCGATCACCTCCATGACCGTCCGACGGCCGTCGAACAGGCGGAGGATCGCGTTGTGCTCGTCCGGCACGTCGCCGAGGCGGTTGGTCAGCTCGCGCGCGTCGATCTCGAAGCGGATGTCGAGGCCGGGGAGCTGTTCGCTCAGGCGACCCCACTCGTCGAGGCGCCGCATCCCCTCCATCAGCAGCGCCTGCGACGACACCGCGATCACCTCGCGCCGCCGCACCGTGCGGAACACGACCTCGAACTCGCCTTCGTTCCACGTCAGCAGGCGGTAGACCGCGTCCTCGCCCTGCAGCGGGCCCGCCTCGGCGTCGATGACCTTGCCGTCGCGGAAGTAGATCGCTGCCTGCTTGCCGGCCTCGCCGGTGAAGTAGATCAGGCCCGCCTTGCGGCTGATCTCGATCGTCTGGATCAGATCGACCACCGGCATGTCGCTGATGCGACCCGAGAACCGCGTGCGGCCGTCGCGACGCTCCTCGATGCGCGTGCGCTGGCGCTTCTGGATCAGGATGCGCGCGCGCGCGACGATCTCCTTGATGTAGATCGGCTTGGTCAGGTAGTCCTCGACCCCCAGCTCGAGCCCCTTGATCTTGGCTTCGATCTCCGTCTGTGCGGTGAGGAACACGAACGGGATGTCGGCCCAGTCGGGGTTCGCCTTCAGCCGCTGGCAGAACGCATAGCCGTCGAGCTCGTCGAGCAGCGTCTCCGAGATGACCAGGTCGGGGGGCGACAGCTCGACCTTGTCGAGCGCGTCCTTGCCGTTGACCGCGGTGGTCACGACGAAGCCGGCCTTCTTGAGCGACACCTCGAGCACGCGCAAGCTGCGCGGGTCCCCGTCGACCAAGAGGAGAGACTGCTTCGACACGAGCGCCAGGGGCGCATGGTATCCGACCGGCCGACGGGTCGCCACCGAGCCTGGTACTGTCTCGGCATGGTCCGGGTCGCGCTCCCGTTCGGCGCCGGCGAGGTCAGCGCCGACGTCGACGCCGCGGTGATGTTCCTGACTCCTCCCGCCGCGGTGACCCCGCCCGCGCTCGCCGCGCTGTGCGAGGCCGCGCTCGCCGCGCCGATCGAGAGCGCGCTGCTGGAGGCGCGCGTGCGCGCCGGCGATCGCGTGACGTTGATCGTCAGCGATCGGACGCGGGCCGAGCCGCGGGCGGCGTTCGTCGACGCGGTGCGCGCGCGGTTGCCGTCGGTGCGCCTCACGGTCGCGATCGCGACGGGCACGCACGGGCGGAGCGGCGGCCTCGGGTCGATCGGGCTCGATCACGTGCGCGACGTGACCGTCGTCGATCACGATGGGCTCGACGCGGCCGCGCTCGTCGACGTCGGCACGACGAGCCGCGGCACGCCGGTGGTGGTGCACCGGGCCTGCGTCGACGCCGACCTGGTCGTCGCGACCGGCGTCATCCGCGCGCACTACTTCGCCGGGTTCGGCGCGGGTGCCAAGGCGATCTTCCCCGGGCTCGCGGCCAGCGCCAGCGCCCGTCACAACCACCTGTGGAAGCGCGATCCCGCGGCGCGCGGCGGCGCCGTCGACGACAACCCGTGTCGGCTCGACCTCGAGGAGGCGGCCGCGCTGGCCGCGCCGCGCGCGTTCCTGCTCGACGGCGTGGCCGATCGCCATGACGTCGTCCGCGCGGTGGTCGCCGGCGACGTCCGCGCCGCGTTCCGGGCGGGCGCGGCGATCGCCGGTCCGTGGCTGCGGGCCGCGGCGCGACCGAGCGCGTGCGTCGTCGTCGGCGATCGCGATCCGGTGACGCGCTCGCTGTACCAGGCGAGCAAGTGCCTCGCGAGCGTGACGCCGTGGGTGCGCCCCGGCGGGCGCGTCGTGATCGTCGCGCCGTGCGACGACGGGCTCGGGCCAGTCGACGTCGTGAACCGCGGCATCTACGAGCTCGGGATCCGACCGCGCCTGCCCGCGCAGCACGAGGTGGTGCTCGTATCGAACCTGCCGCGCGCCACCGTCGAGACGAGCTACGCGCGCTGGGCGCCCGACGTGGCGACGGCGATCGGCGACCACGACGAGTTGCTCGTCGTGCCGCTCGCGAGCAAAGTGATCGCCGATGTCATGGCGTGAGCTTGTCGATCGCGCCGCCGCCTCGGCGGGTGCAGCCAGCGCGGCGCCGGCCCTCGCGCAGTTCGTCGAGCTGTTCGAGCGGTGGAACTCGCGCATCAACCTCTCCGCGGCCCGCACGCGCGACGAGATCGCCGGCCACGTCGTCGACTCGCTCGCGCTGCTCGCGCACCTCGGCGACGGGCGCTCGTTGATCGACGTCGGCTGCGGCGGCGGCTTCCCGCTGATCGTCCTGGCTGCGTGCCGACCCGACGTCGCGATGCGTGGCGTCGAGCCGATCCACAAGAAGACCGCGTTCCTGTCGACCGCCGTCCGGGAACTGAAGCTCGGGAACGTCGAGATCATGACGCGACGCATCACACCCGAGACCGATCACGGCTTCGACGTCGCGACGTCGCGAGCCACGTTCGCCCTCGACGAGTGGCTGGCGCTCGGCGCCCAGCTGGTGCGATCGGGTGGACGGGTGCTCGGCATGGAGGCGCGCGAGCAGGTAGTGCTCGGCCCCCACGACCAGCGCGTCGCGTACGCGGCCGGTGATCGCCAGCGCGCCATCATCATCCGGCGCGTTCCGTAGCGCGTCGACGCTCAGCCCGGCCAACGCCTCGACGCTTCAGCCCATCGGGTGCGTCGGCTGCTCGTCGAAGCCGCCGTGGAACCACCCGAGGAGGTCGTCCAGGTCGTCGGGGTAGACCACGACACGGGCGCTCGTCTGCGCAGCGATCTCCTCGGCGTTCTCGCGCGTGAAGTCGATCGACTCATCCGGGCGGCGTGACAGGACCAGCCCGGCGACGGGCGCCCGCTGCATCACCGCCTCGATGGTCAAGATCGAGTGGTTCACGGTCCCGAGTCCGGCGCGCCCGACGATGATCACGGCATCGGCGACGCGGGTCGCGAGATCAGCCATGCGGATCCCGCTGCAGATCGGCACCGCCCATCCGCCGGCTCCCTCGATGAACAGCGGATCGCCGGAGCAGCGCGCGCACCAGGTCGTCAGCGCGGCGGGGTCGATCGTCTGGTGCTCGATCGCCGCGGCGGCTTTCGGCGACCGCGGCGCCCCGAAGTGTTGCCAGTGCGATTCGGCGAGCGAGCGTCCCGACGCCACAGCCAGTTGCTCGGCGTCTGTCTGGCCCGGCGTCCACCCGGTCTCGAGCGGCTTGATCGCCCGCGCAGCGCGGCCGGCCGCGCGCAGTCCCGCGGTCATCGCCACGGTCACGTGGGTCTTGCCGACGCCGGTGTCCGTGCCGGTGACGAAGTACCTCACGGCAGGGTCTCCTCGATCGCCAGGCGAGTGGCGTGAGCGAGCAGCGCCAGGTCGTCGGCGGCGGAGCTGAGTGGCGGCATCCACACGATCACGTCGCCGAGTGGCCGCAGGATGACGCCATGAGCGCGGGCCCGCTCGCACACCACCGAGCCGGTGAACGACTCCGCCGGAAGCGGCGATCCGTCGACGTGGCGAAGCTCGATGCCGGCCATGAGCCCGACCTGCCGGGTCTCGTAGACGACCGGCAGCGCGCGCAGCCGGTCCAGGTGCTCGGTCATCGTCGCCGCGGTCGCCTGGATCGCGGCGACGAACCCGGGCTCCGCCATCCGATCGAGGTTGGCGAGCGCGGCGGCGCACGCGATCGGATTCCCGGTGTACGTGTGCCCGTGGAAGAACGTGCGCTGCTCCGCCCGGGGCGCGACGAACGCGCGGTAGATCCGCTCGGTCGACAGGGTGGCTGCCAGCGGGAGCGTCCCGGCGGTGAGCCCCTTGGCCACGCAGAGGAAGTCGGGGTGCACCCCCTCCTGCTCGCACGCGAACATGGTCCCCGTGCGACCGAACCCCGTCGCGACCTCGTCGACGATCAACAGCACGCCGTGCTTGCGGCACAGGTCCGCCACCGCGCGGAGGTATCCGCGGGGGTGAACCAGCATCCCGGCCGCGCCCTGGATCAGCGGCTCCATCACCATCGCGGCGACTTCGTGGCCGCGCTCCTCCAGTACGCGTTCGAGTTCGGTGAGCGCTGACTCGGGGTTGAGCGCGGGTGTCGGAACCGGGATGCCCGCGACGAGCAGCGGCCCGAAGATCCGGTGGAACAGGCTCATGCCGCCGACCCCCACCGCGCCCAAGGTGTCCCCGTGGTAGGACTCGGCGAGGTGGATGAAGCGGCGGCGTTCGGCCTGGCCGGTCTGGGCGCAGTACTGGAACGCCTGCTTCAGGGCGATCTCGACCGCCGTCGATCCCGAGTCTGAGTAGAACACCCGCGTCAGACCGGCCGGCGCGAGGGCGACCAGTCGCTCCGCCAGCTCGATCGCCCGCGGGTGAGTCAACCCGAGCATGGTCGAGTGGTCGAGGACACGGGCCTGGCTGGCGATCGCCTCTGCCACGACCCCATGTCCATGGGTCGTCACCCACAGCGAGCTGACTCCATCGAAGTAGCGCCGCCCGGCCGTGTCGATCAGGTAGTTGCCCTCGCCCCGTTCGATGACCAGCGGGGTCCCCGCCGTCCACTCTTCGGCCTGCGTGAATGGGTGCCAGAGGACTCGCTTGTCTCGCTCGGACCAGTCCACGTGCACCTTATATATAGGTGCAGCGAACCGCGCTACCGCCACGGGCGGGGTGCGCCCTATCCACCGATCTCCTACATGGGATCCGGATGCAGCTGCCCGGTTTCCGTGTGCGGTTCACCCAGAGCGACAGCCTCCGCTGCGTGCGCCCCGGGGAGCGACCTCGACGGCGCCGCGAGGTGCGGCGTGTTCCACGTGGAACATCCATCTGTGGCCTCGGCGGCCGCGATCAATCGGGCGACAGCGGTAGGCGGACATGCCGCCGGTGACTAGCGGCCCACCAAGCTGTTCCACGTCGAACACTGCCCGGGGCTCCGTGGCAGTCGTCGGCCTTGACCACCGGCGGCGCGCCCCTGGAAGCCCTCCGCGACGATCCGGACAAGCTGCCGTCCACGCGGAACATCGCCGGTGGGAGCCCGTCGCGACCATTCGGGCGAGCTGTTGCTACGTGGGAGATCGCCGGATGGAGCGTCGGTGGCTCGACACCGTCGTCCTCGGAGAGCCTCGCCCAGGGCGCCGCGACAGCACTGGGCCCCACATGGAACTTCGGCGGCGTTCCACGTGGAACCAACTTCGGCCGCGACCGGCCCCACCCGGACGCGGCGTTCCACGTGGAACATCGCGCGACCAACTTGGGCCGGACGGCGTCCCACGTGGAACATCGCGCGACCAACTTGGGCCACGGCCGCGACCGGCCCCACCCGAACGCGGCGTCCCACGTGGAACATCGAGCGACCAACCTGGGCCACGGCCGCGACCGGCCCCACCCGGACGCGGCGTTCCACGTGGAACATCGCGCGACCAACTTGGGCCGCGACCTGACCCACCCGGACGCGGCGTTCCACGTGGAACATCGCGCGACCAACTTGGGCCGCGGCCGCGACCTGGGCACAGGGTTCCACGTCGAACACCGCGCGACCAACTTGGGCC
>Ga0268298_10002493_pt1 | contig 20090 bp, 18 predicted proteins | sample WWTPWeurt_MetaG_FD_194462 | JGI IMG/M metagenome (GOLD analysis project Ga0268298, IMG submission 194462) | Activated sludge microbial communities from WWTP in Nijmegen, Gelderland, Netherland - WWTP Weurt | ecosystem: Engineered > WWTP > Aerobic digester > Activated sludge | place... | reverse complement strand
CAGTTCCGGCTTCGAATGGTGGAGCGGGTCTCGCACCAGCCGCTCGGTGGACGACCTGGTCAAAGCGCTGGGCATGAGCGGCGTCTCCAAGAGCCAAGTCAGCCGGCTGTGCGGCGAACTCGACGAGCGCGTGGGCGCCTTCCTGAACCGCCAGATCGAAGGCGACTGGCCGTACCTGTGGATCGACGCCACCTACGTGAAGACGCACGAGGCAGGCCGCATCGTGAGCGTGGCGGTGATAGTGGCGGTGGGCGTGAACACCGATGTCCAGCGCGAGGTGCTCGGGCTGAAGGTCGGCGCCAGCGAGGCCGAGCCGTTCTGGACCGAGTTCCTGCGCAGCCTGAACCGACGGGGCCTGCGCGGCGTGAAGCTCTTGATCAGCGACAGCCACGAGGGCATCAAGGCAGCCGCCAGCAAGGTCTTGGAGGCCACCTGGCAGCGCTGCCGGGTGCACTTCATGCGCGACGCCCTGGCGCACGCCGGCAAGACCCAGCGGCGCATGGTCAGCGCGGCCATCGGCACGCTGTTCGTGCAGGAATCGGCCGAAGCCGCACGAGCGCAATGGCGCACCGTCGCCGATCAGCTGCGCGGCAAGTTCCCCAAGCTTGGCGTACTGATGGATGAGGCTGAGAACGACGTGCTCGCGTTCATGACCTTCCCGCGAGCGCACTGGGCGCAGATTTACAGCGCCAACCCGCTCGAACGATTGAACGCCGAGATCAAGCGGCGAACCAATGTCGTGGGCATCTTCCCCAACGACACCTCCATCGTGCGACTGGTCGGCGCCATGATGCTCGAACAGAACGACGAATGGAGCCTGAACCGGCGCTACATGCAGCTTGACGGACTGCAGACCCTCAGCGATGCTGTTCCCGCTCGGCTGTCGGCAGTAGCCCGCTGAGTACCGCGCATCTCAGCTCTCTCCGGGCTGTGGACTTCCACCATGCGCTGGGACACGACCCCGCGAAGCGGCTGTCCGAGCCAACACCGCAGGGGTCAGCAGTGCTGCATCAGGGACCATTCACCCACGCACGCGGCGAGACTCCGACGACTTGTGTGAACGCCCTTGAGAACGCCGCGGCGCTCGCATACCCGATTTCGTCACTGACCTTCTTCACCGAAGCGCCGCTGCGCAACATCGACTGTGCGATCGAAACCCGCCAGCGCAACAGATAGTCGGCCGGCGTCGTGCCCAGCCAGGCCTTGAACTCCGCGGCGAAGGCACTCCGGGACATACCGGCTTCAGTGGCCATGGCCTCCAGCGACCACGCTTGCCCAGGCTGCTCGTGCACGCGCGTGAGCGCTCGGGCCAGTTTGGGATGCGAAAGCCCCGACAGCAAGCCTTCCTGGATGCCTGCCGCCTCGGGGTGGTCCAGTAGCCAGCGCAGCAGCTGCAGCATCAGCACTTCGAACAGCCGATCCGCCAGCAGCCTTTGACCACAGCGCAGGCGCACCGTCTCGGCGAACAGCAGGCCGAGCGTCTGCTCAATGCCATCGACCGCCGCAATGGGCAGCGCCAACATCGGGGGCAGCGCCTGCACCAGCGGGTGCTTGGCGCCGCCGTCGAAGTCGAGCGTTGCACAGACGAAATCGGCGCCTTCGCTTGGTGCGTTGTGGAAGTCGTGCTCCAGCGGACGCGGGTAAAACAGCAGCGTCGGCTCGGTGAGTTTGATCTTGCGCGGCGCACCGCTGCGGGCGCGGTGCGTGACCACCATATCCCCGCGGCGCAGTACATGCAGGAACGCGCGGCCCGGCTGGGCGTCGAAGTGCGTCACGCCACACAGCGCGCCGGCGTGGAACAGGTGCGCGCGCACGCTGAATCGCTCCAGCAGCGAAGACAGCCGGTCCACGGACGGCTCGGGCGCTGAGAGGGTTGCTGCCTTCATGGACGATGAGCAATGTTTTGTGGACTATGGGTTCCCAATGGTATCGGCAAGCAGACCAAACTGCTTCCCTGTTACCCACCCACCGGAGCTGCCATGACCCTCACGAACCTCCTCGGCGCCACCGCCTTGGCCGCCGCAACGATGTTGTTGCAATCGGCCCATGCCCAAAGTGCGCCCTCCATCCCCGGCTACACCTACGGCCAGAAATCGCTGGCCAAGGCGCCCTATACCTTGCAAGACCTGGAGTCGCTGAAGAAGTCGCTGCTGCTCACCGACGAGGACGTGCGCTACCTGCGCATGAGCAAGGCGATCCTGGCCGATCAGACCGAGGCGGTCCTGGACGTCTGGTACGGCTTCGTCGCGTCCACGCCGGAGTTGGTGGTGTTCTTCAAGAACAACAAGACCGGTGCGCCTGACGGTGCCTATCTCAATGCCGTGCGCAAGCGCTTCGGCCAGTGGATCCTTGACACCGCCGACGCCAACTACGACCAAGCCTGGCTCGACTACCAATACGAGATCGGCCTGCGCCACACAGCGCCAAAGAAGAACCAGACCGACAAGGCCGACAGCGTGCCGTCGGTGAACTTCCGCTACCTGTCGGCGCTGACGATTCCGGTCACGACCACGCTCAAGCCGTTCCTCGCCAAGAAGGGCGCGTCGGCAGCCGATGTCGAGAAGATGCACGCGGCCTGGGTCAAGTCCGTGCTGATGCAGACCATCCTGTGGAGCTACCCGTACGTGCGCGACGGCCGCTTCTGATTGCGGCCCAGCACAGGAGCAGATCACCATGCAGATTGCTGTGTTTGATACCTATGTACGCCGCCCGGACGGACGCACGATGCACTTCGACATCCTCGTGCCCAACGAAGGCCGTGACCCCGCCGCCGTGGTGGCGCATGGCCGCGCTTACCTGTCGGGCAAGGGCATTTCGGGCGAAGCTTTGACCACACGCGAGTGCCGCTTCTGTCACATCGAGGCCGCCTCCGAGGCGGTTTTGCGAGACATCGAACGCACCGGATTCAGCATTCTTGAACTGCAGCACTGCGATTGAGCCGCTGGCATGCGGCTCCAAACGTCCATTCGTCACCAATCACCTCTTACCCCAGGAGTTCCACTCATGAACCGCGTCCCCCTCATTGACCGTGCCAACACCAGTGCCGAGCGCAGGGCCTTGCTCGATCAGATCCACAGCGCCTTTGGGGCCACGCCCAACATGTTCCGTGCCGTTGCCAACTCGCCGGCGGCGCTCAAGAGCATGTGGGGCTCGTTCGGAGCGCTCGGCGCCGGCACGCTGGGCGCCAAGCTTGGCGAGCAGATCGCCGTGGCCGTGGCTGATCGCAACGCCTGCGAGTACTGCCTAGCCGCACACACCATGCTGGGCAAGAACGCCGGCGCCAGCGCTGAAGAGATGACGGCAGCGCAGGCCGGCGAGTCCGGCGACCCCAAGACCCAGGCCGCGCTGCGCTTTGCGCTCAAGCTGGTCAACGACCGTGCACAGGTCAGCGAAGCCGATGTGCAGCGCTTGCGCGAGGTGGGTTTCAGCGACGAGCACGTCGTCGAAATCCTGGCCCATGTGGCGCTGAACCTGTTCACCAACTACGTGAATGTGGCCTTTGCCGTGCCGGTGGACTTTCCGGCCGTCAAGCTGCGCCGCGCGGCCTGAGGCCAGCGCCGGTGCCCGGCGTCGAGTCGATGCCGGACACCCCACTCACCCGTGAGGAAACGATGAACCCCACCATGCCACCGCGGCTGCACGTCAGCCGCTGGTTCAACACGCAGCAGCCAATCGTGCTGGACGAGTTGCGCGGCCGCGTCGTGGCCGTCCATGCGTTTCAGATGCTGTGCCCCGCCTGTGTGGCGCACAGCCTGCCGCAGGCGACCCAGCTGCGCCAGGCGTTTCCTATGGACCAGCTGGTGGTGATCGGCCTGCACACGGTGTTCGAGCACCACGAAGTGATGGGTGCTGCCGCGCTGCAAGCCTTCATCCACGAGTACCGGTTGCGCTTTCCCATCGGCGTGGATGAAGCCGATCCGCGCGGCCACTTGCCCAAGACGATGGCGGCCTGGGGGCTGCAGGGCACACCGAGCCTGGTGCTGCTCGACCGCCAAGGCCAGGTGCAACTGAGCCACTTCGGCCACCTCGAGGACCTGGCGCTCGGCGCGGTCATCGGGCAGCTGCTGGAGCGGCCGCATTCACCCGCAACCATCCCGACAACCCTGGCTCAGACAGCGGGAGCACGACCGACAACTGCCGTGTCGGCGCCCTCTAGATCGCACCGAAGGAGTCCAACATGATTGACGTCATCCTCTTCCACGACGGCTGCAACATCTGTCAGGGCATCAGCGCCACGATGACGGCGGCGTTCGCGACGCCTGCCCACCGCTTCGAATCGGTCAATGTGGCCCTTCAGAAGGACCGCGCGCTCCAGGCCAAGGCGCTGGGCGTGACGCACCTGCCGTCACTGGTCATCGACGGCCGAATCATGCGTCTTGAAGACCATTCGCCCATTGAACACTATGCATAGAGTGACGCCATGAAGACCCTGGTCGCCTTGCGGCATCTGGCTTTCGAAGATCTCGGCTTGCTCGCACCGCTGATGCAAGCCCAGGGCTGGCGTGTCCACTACTACGACCTCGGGGTAGATGAACTGTGGAAGATCGATCTGAGCCAGGTCGATCTGCTGGTCATTCTGGGTGGGCCGATAGGAGCCGAGGACGACGAGCGCTACCCCTTCCTTGTCGATGAGCTGCAACTCCTGCGTGAGCGGCTGGCCACGCAGCGGCCGATGCTGGGCATCTGCCTGGGAGCGCAACTGATCGCGCGAGCGATGGGAGCCCGCGTCCAGCCGATGGGGCGCAAGGAGATCGGCTACGCCCCGATCGCGCTGACGGCGCAGGGCCAGGCTTCGCCGCTGGGCGCGCTCGGCAACCAGCCCGTGCTGCACTGGCACGGCGATCAGTTCGAGTTGCCCGATGGCATCCCGTCGCTGGCGACCTCGCCCCTGTGCCCACACCAGGCTTTCATGGTGGACCGGCACACGATGGCGTGGCAGTTTCACCTCGAGGTGGATGCCGCGCGCATCGAGCAGTGGTTGGTGGGTCACACGGCAGAGCTGGCGCAGCTGCAGATGTCGACCCATCACCTGCGCGACGAGGCCAAGCGGCACCACGGCGCGCTCGAAGCCGTTCTGGCCCGGGTGATGCACGCCTGGCTTGACGCCCTGCCAGCATGACAGAGACCGCGGCGTCGGCCCGACTGCGCAGCGTGCTGATTGGGCGGGCCGACACCTTCCTGCGTGCCGGTGTGTCCAGCGCCATTGCCAAGCGCGCGGTCCAAGGGCCGGTGGTCGTGGGCGAACTCGGGCTGGCCGGGGACGAGCAAGCCGACCGCCGCGCTCACGGCGGCTTGGACAAGGCCGTGCATCTGTACGCGTGGTCGCACTACGCGGCTTGGCGACAGGAGCTGCCGGCAAGCGCCTTGTTGGACGATGCCGGCGCTTTTGGCGAGAACCTGAGTGTGGTCGGTCTGGACGAATCCACGGTGTGCATTGGCGACCGTTGGCGTGTCGGCCAGGTCGTGCTCGAGGTCAGCCAGGGACGGCAACCTTGTTGGAAGTTGAACCTGCGCTTTGGCGTGCACGACATGGCCGCACGCGTGCAGCAATCCCTGCGCGCGGGTTGGTACTGCCGTGTGACACAGGCAGGCGCACTGCAAAGCGGCGACACGATGGAGCTCTTGCAGCGGCCGCACCCGCTGTGGAGCGTGGCCCGCCTGCTGGCGCTGATCCGGGATCGCGAGTGCAGCGCAGCCGTGATAGAGGAGGTACTTGCACTCCCGCTCACCCCCTCGTGGCGCAAGCTGCTCATGAGTCGATCAAGGCTTGCTTGCGCGGAAGACTGGTCCCACGGCTGCAGGGATAGGGGCGGGGTTCACGCCCATCGGCTTTGCCCAGATTCGGCACAGAGCGTCTTCACCGGTCAACAGTCAGGTCGCGACGCGCCAAGCGCAGGCGACAACGGCAAGCATGAGATCCTCGACCGTCCGCAACGGCAACGGTCGTCGGCCTGCGGTGGATCGATCTCGCCGGGATAGCGCGATGGTCAGAATGATCGCGATCCGCGAACACGGAGCACTCGAGCTTGCCCCGCCTGTGTCCGCTCAATCGCCACTGCCGACCGTCAGCGCTTTTGCCTGCTGACGCTTCCCAAAGTCCGGCGGCTTCAGATGAAGGTCGGCTTTCTGGCGTGGCCCCGACCGACGGCTTATGGCAGGCAGTTCGAGTACGGTTCCGCGCCAGGAACCTGACTTTCGATTCGCGAACTCGGCCGACCAAAGTCGGCTGTCGGCGCAGTCTGCGAACTGGAAGTCCCGGCCATTTGCTGCCGTTGGACGCGAGGGGGAGAGCGGCAGCAGTATGCCCAAAGCCGAAGTCCAGCGAGCTTCAGCACCAGACTGTCGGCAGCCGTTCAGTTTGGGCGGACGAATGTCGGCGGCCACCTATAGCTGCCCGTCAGCGCTCGCCGGGACGAAGGACTCGTCTTCTCTGAAACTTGACGCTGGCAGGCGTCGTCATGCAGTTGGCCGCCGAGTCGAGAGATCGCGTGGGATCGACAGCGGTGCGACGCTGACGCCGCCGCCTGAATGACTGCACCCGAAAGTAGCGAACTCACCTTTCCGACCCCCTGCGGCTCTTGCAGCGACGCGGGCAGAAGCATCTCTTGCTGCGGTTCGTAGGGGCGACAGCTCATGCTCATCCAGCGTTCAAAGGCAATCTCGCGCTGTCAAGGACTTACCTTCTGCCGTCCAGGCTCCTAGAACTTGTCGAGCCGCCCGCCGGTGGCGTGGCCGTGGCTGCCGACGATGAAGCGGTAGTCCTGCAGCAGTCCCGCCTGTCCGACGTACTTGTTGGGTTTCCACCAGAAGCTCGGGCAGGCCGACGAGCAGCAGGTGCACAGGGTGGACCCGTAAAGGTCGTTCAGCTCGTCGCGTTCGACGAGGGTCTGCAGCCGCTCGCGCTCCGGCGGCGTGGTACCAGCTCGCCGTTCTTGTACCAGATCAAGGACGGGACGTGACCTGCTCGCTACGGTTGCGCCACCGACTGGAATGGCCCATTCGAGACACGCCACCGCGCAAGGGAGCCAACGTTGCAGTTCAAGCGCATCCTGGTGCCGGTCGATGGCAGCGAACTCACCGAACGCGCCATTGAGGCCAGCATTGCTCTGGCCGTTCAGTTGGGAGCCTCGATTGTCGGGTTTGTCGCCGTGGTGACGAGGTCGTTGTTGTTGCGTCCCCGTCAGGACAGCGGCGAGGCAGGCGACCTCGACGGCGATGAGAATGTCGGCCCTACTGGGCCTGTGCTGGCGCGGTTCGCGGCCGCAGCCCGCGCCGCCGGGGTCCCGTTCGAAGGCGTGCTCGAACAGGTACCGAGCATCGACAAGGCCATCATCGCGGCAGCCGAGTCCCATCGCTGCGACATGATCGTAATGGTGACCCGTGGCCGGGGCGCGTTCGGCGAGTACCTGTTCGCGTCGCAGACCAAGGCCGTGCTGGCAGGCAGCAAGTTACCGCTGCTGGTGCTGCACTGATACGGAATCCGGTGCACGGCCGCGCCAGCGTCATCGTTGCGCCAGGATGGGATGCGGCCGAATTCTTGAAGCCGGCGAGGGTGCAGACGCACGTCACGCCGTGCGCTGACCGTCAGCCGGCCCGACCGTGATCGCGGCGTACGCCGACGCGCCAGCCAGCAGACCGACGACACCAAAGTCGAGCCGCCGCTGCTGGCGGACCTTGGCGGCGGTGAGCGCGACGTGCGTCGCCGCAGTGGACGCTGCTGTCTCCCTGGTGTCCTTCGAATCCCTGGACCCGCAAGCAGGCTAGGCGGCTGACAAAGGGGTCGGGACCTACCGTGGAGCGGGAGGGCGCCGGTGGATGGCCCGTCACGGCTCATCGAGCGATCGGCCGGAGTCTGCGGATCGTCGCGGCAACCAGCGGTGCCACCGACGACGGCGGAAGCGGCGACACGCTACTCACGTTGATCTCGCACAGCCCGAAGCGCTGCGCACCGTCGGCCATCGGATCGCCGAGCATGAAGTCGCAGTCCCACGGCAGCGGCAGCCGTTCGCGTGGCAGACCGACACGCTCGCACAGAAGCCTGACCCAGCTCGACTCCAATTGCTGCCGCAGCGACTGGAAGCCCGCAAGCTCGGGGCCATGGTGGTGGCGCGGTCCCGGCAGCAGCGCATCGGAATGCGGCGCGTTGACGGCCCGATGACCGAAGCCCGTCACACGGTCCTCGACCAGGTAGGCACGCACCATGCCTTCGCTCAGGCGCGGTTGACAGGCTTGGTCGATCATGCGACCGCCTGCGACAGGCTCGAAGTAGGGCGCCAGCGTGGCCTGTAGCGTCGCCATATTCATGCGTTGCCGGTCGTGTGCTACTGCTCATGGCCTCCATGAACAACCATGCATGACGGCTTTCGGTCGGTCAGCACCGTCGGTTCTCTGGCGGCGCGATGGTCAACCGTGCCACAGGCCCGACGCTCTCAGGCCGTGGGTCGGGGCCAGTGGTCGGTGCGTTCGTCGCAGACGCTAGAATAGATACATCAAGTTTGTATCTTTAAGCGTGTTGCCGTCCGAAAGGAGCCCTCATGGGCAGTTCCACACCCGCCTTGGCAGCGACGGCCGCACCCGACCGGGCAGGCGTCGCGCCCGGCGACCTCGTCCACCGGACCCGAGCGCGCGGCCTCACGCCCCTGGCGCTGGGTGGCCGCAGCCTCTTGCCCGTCGTTCAGGGCGGCATGGGCGTCGGCATCTCTGCGCACCGCCTGGCCGGCAGCGTGGCCGCGCTGGGGGCGATGGGCACGATCTCGTCGGTCGACTTGCGGCGCCTCTATCCCGACTTGATGGAAAAGACCCGCGAACTGGCCCCCGGCGCTGCGGCGACGGCAGCCGCCAAGCGGGCCATCGATGAAGCCAACCTCGAGGCGCTGACGCGCGAAATCCGCGCGGCGCGTGCACTCGCCGGCGATCGCGGCTTGCTCGCCATCAACGTGATGCGCGCGGTCAGCGAATACGGCCATTCCGTGACGCGGGCCCTCGAGTGCGGCATCGACGCGGTGGTGGTTGGCGCGGGTCTGCCGCTCGACCTGCCCGACCTGGCCCGCGACCACCCGAAGGCCCTGCTGGTGCCCATCCTGTCCGACGCGCGTGGCGTGCAGCTCGTGGTGCGCAAGTGGGAACGCAAGCAGCGCATGCCCGATGCCATCGTGATCGAGCATCCGCGCCTGGCCGGCGGGCACCTGGGTGCGGCGAAGGTCGCCGACCTGAAGGACCCCCGTTTCGATTTCGAGAACGTCATTCCGCAGGCACTGGCCTTCCTGCGCGCCGCGGGTCTTGAGGGCCAGGTGCCCCTGATCGCGGCCGGCGGCATCCGCCGCTTCGAGGACATCGCGCGCGTGCAGGCCCTGGGCGCAGCGGCCGTGCAACTGGGTACGCCCTTCGCCGTCACGCTGGAGTGCGACGCCGATATCGAGTTCAAGCGTGTGCTGGCCCAGGCGCGCGATGAGGACATGGTCGAATTCACCAGCGTCGCCGGCCTGCCCGCGCGCGCCGTGCTGACCCCCTGGCTGCGCAACTACCTCGCGGCCGAAGCCCGGCTGCAGAGCGTGGCCCACGTCAAGCCCCGCTGCACGCTCGCCTTCGACTGCCTGGCCCAGTGCGGGCTGCGCGACGGCCTGGCCACCTGGGGCCAGTTCTGCATCGACAAGCAGCTCGCCGCCGCCTTTCGGGGTGACACCAAGAAGGGCCTGTTCTTCCGTGGCCTCGGCGACCTGCCCTTCGGCCAGGAGATCTGCAGCGTGCAGGCGCTGATGACACGCCTGCTGACGCCCTGCGAAGCCGCCGTCGCTGTCTGAACCCCATCAAAGAATCAAGCACCCATGCCAGCCCATTCCATCGACAGCACCGGCACGCCGGTGCGCCACGCACTGCCGCCGCAGGACATCAGCACGGAAGTGCTGCTGGAGAAGTACGCCAAGGACCAGGAAACGTCGATCGACGACTTGAACGAACGCGTCGCGCGCGCCCTGGCGCAGGCCGAGTTGCCGAACCAGCGCGTGTTCTGGCAGCCGCGCTTTGCCGAAGCACTACGTGCCGGCTTCGTGCCGGCCGGCCGCATTCAGTCGGCCGCGGGCACGGGGCTTTCGGCGACGCTCATCAACTGCTTCGTGCAACCGGTGGGTGACTCGATCGCGCAGGTCGAGGACGGGCATCCGGGCATCTACACCGCGCTCACCGAAGCGGCCGAGACCATGCGCCGCGGTGGCGGCGTCGGCTACGACTTCTCGCGCATCCGGCCGCGCGGCGCCTGGGTGGGCAGCACGAAGAGCAGCGCCTCGGGGCCGGTGAGCTACATGCGGGTCTTCGACCGCTCGTGCGAGACCGTCGAATCGGCCGGCGCACGGCGGGGCGCGCAGATGGGCGTGCTGCGCTGCGACCACCCGGACATCGAGGAGTTCATCCGCGCCAAGGACGGCGGCGACCTGAAGAACTTCAACCTCTCCGTCGGCGTCACCGACGAATTCATGGCGGCGGTGCAGGACGGCGGCACCGTCAAGCTGCGCCACCGTGCCGAGCCCGGCGTGGCGCAGAAGGAAGCCGGCGCCTACCAGGAGAGCGCCGCGGAGGGCGGCCTCTGGGTCTACCGCACTTGCGCGGCGAATGAGCTCTGGGACCAGATCATGCGGTCGACCTACGACCACGCCGAGCCGGGCGTGCTCTTCCTCGACCACATCAACCGCGACAACAACCTGGCGTACTGCGAGACCATCGCGGCGACCAACCCCTGCGGCGAGCAGCCGCTGCCGCCCTACGGCTGCTGCTGCCTGGGCTCGATCGACCTCACGCGCTTCGTGCGCCAGCCCTTCGAAGACGACGCCCGGTTCGACGAAGCGGCCTTTGCCGACGTGACGCGGGTGGCCGTGCGCATGCTCGACAACGTGCTCGACGTGACGGTGTGGCCGCTGCCGCAACAACAGGAGGAAGCCCGCAGCAAGCGCCGCATCGGCCTGGGCTTCACGGGCCTGGGGGACGCGCTGATCATGCTGAACCTGCGCTACGACACCGATGCGGCACGCCGCATGGCGCGCCGCATCGCCGAGCTGATGCGCGACACCGCCTACGAGGCCTCGTCGGCACTGGCGGCGGAGCGCGGGGCCTTCCCGCTTTTCAACGCCGACCTCTACCTCAGCGGCAGCACCTTCGTGTCGCGCCTGCCCGCGGCGCTGCGCGAGCGCATCCGCGCCCAGGGGCTGCGCAACTCGCACCTGCTGTCGATCGCGCCGACGGGCACCATCAGCCTGGCCTTCGCAGACAACGCCAGCAACGGCATCGAACCGGCCTTCAGCTGGAGCTACGCGCGCAAGAAGCGCATGCCCGACGGCAGCTACAAGACCTATGCCGTGGAAGACCACGCCTGGCGCCTGTACCGGCGTCTCAAGGGCGAAGCCGCGGCGCTGTCGCCTGCCTTCGTCACGGCGCTCGAGATGAGCGCGCAGGCGCACGGGGCGATGGTGGCGGCGGTGGCGCCCTTCATCGACACCGCCATCTCCAAGACCGTCAACGTCCCGGCGGACTACCCGTATAGAGACTTCCAGAACCTCTACCTCGAGGCCTGGCGCTCGGGGCTGAAAGGGCTGGCCACCTACCGGCCCAACAGCGTGCTGGGCTCAGTGTTGAGTGCGACGCCCGCGGTCGAAACGGCGCCGGAAGAGGGCCTGCACATCGCCGATGCCAACCGCCGCCTGGCGCTCGACCGTCTGCCGGCCCCGGTGCTGTCGTCGCTGCGCTGGCCCGGTCGACCGGAACTTCCGGCCGGCAACATGGCGTGGACCTTCATGGTGCACCACCCCTTCGGCGACTTTGCGCTCTTCGTGGGCGAACTCGCGGCCGCCGACGGCAAGTCGGCCCAACCCTTCGAGGTGTGGGTCAACGGCGCCGAGCAGCCGCGTGGCCTGGGCGCACTGGCCAAGACGCTGTCGATGGACCTGCGTGCGAACGACGCCGCCTGGCTGCTGCTGAAGCTGGACGCCCTGGCCACGGTGGCCGAGGAGCGTTCCTTCGAGATGCCCTTCCCGCCGCATGGCGAGCTGCGGCTCTTCCCCGGCGTGGTCGCGGCGACTGCGGCCGTGATCCGCTGGCGCTGCGAGCAGCTCGACGCACTGCCGCAGCCCGGCAGCAAGGCGCCCACGCCGGTGATGGACGCCATGTTCAGCGTCGCCGAGCCGCTCACCGGGCCGTCTGGCACGCTGGCCTGGGCGGTCGACATCGACAACCCCGGCACCGGCGAGCGGTTCACGCTGACGCTCAAGGAAGTGACGTTTCCGGGCCCCGACCACGGCATCGTGACGCGGCCCTGCGCGGTCGGTTTCTCAGGCAACTATCCGCGCGCGCTCGATGGCCTGGCGCGGCTGCTGTCACTCGACATGCGCGTCATCGACCCGGCGTGGATAGGCATGAAGCTGCGCAAGCTGCTGAACTACGCCGAGCCGCTGGGCCACTTCATGGCTTTCGTGCCCGGCCTGCCGCGCGGTGAACGCCGCCAGCAGACCTGGCCCTCGACCGTGGCCTACATGGCGCGCCTGATCATCCACCGCTACGCCATGCTCGGCGTGCTCGACGAAGACGGCTTTCCACTGCGCGACATGGGCGTTCTCGAATCCGCCGGCAACCCACCCGAGCGTCCCCGCGTGCTCGCCGGCAAGGTCTGCGCGGAGTGCGGGAACGCGAGCGTCATTCACAAGGATGGGTGCGATTTCTGCACCGCCTGCGGCGACATCGGGCAGTGCGGCTGATCCCGCGCGCCGGGCAGTCCTTGCGGACTGCCCGGCGGCTGGCGAAGGCCCGGGCATGTCGCGCATGCCTGGTCTGAGCCCCTGACGCCTTGAGGCCGGCGCGCCGGCCGGCGGTGCTCAGCCGCGCTTGCGGGCGTCTGCCGGTTGGCGCGGCCACAGCGGGCCGATGGCGTCCAGCGTGTTCTTCAGCATCAGGCCCAGTTCGGTGTCGCCTTCCATCACCAGCGCGCGCTCGAAGAACAGCCGGTCCGGGTCGTCTTCGCCGCGCAGCAGGCGGATGTAGCTCGACGCCGGCGCCACGATGCGCAGTGCGGGTTCGCCGCGGTCCGGCGCCGGCATGAAGCCGCGCGGACCGATCTGCAGTCGAACCCGCAGCGCGAAGTCGCTGACGCGCAGCTCGACGCAGTGCGCCGCCAGCGCGCGCCGCGCATCGGCAGGCAGGCGCGGCAGCAGCACGCGGTCCAGCACCTGCGCCAGCAGGAACGACGGTGGCGCCACCGGCAGCCGGTCGACAAGCTCACAGGTGCGTTGGTGCAGCGGGGCCAGCCAGGCCGGCAGGCCGGCAGGCCGGGGATAGGACGGTGTGGCGACGCTCATGGCTCAACCCTTTCGTGCAGACCGGCCGCCGGGGCCGGCAGAGGCTTCATGCCGATTGCCAGACCATGCCGGGCAGGCGGTGCAGGTAACCGTTGCTGAACGGGCCGGGCACGCCCAGCGCCGCCCAGGCTTCGGCGCGGCCGGCCATGCTGGCCTGGCCGTTCATGACTTCGTCGAAGTCGGCCAGCACCTGGCTGAACCCCTGGGCACAGGGTGACAGGCGCAGGCTGGCCACGCCGGCCGCCCGCAGCCGCGCGCCGTCGCCCAGCAGGTTCTGCACCGTGGCCGACTGGGTCTGCGTGCCGTTGAGGACCAGGAAGGGCCGGCCCTCGGTGGACGACAGCAGCAGGCCGTCGGGGTCGGCCAGGCAGCGGTAACCACAGTCGTCCTTGGGCACGCGGTGGTGCCGCGCCGTGAAGCAGCGCGCCGAAAACGCCAGCGGCAGGCGACCGAAGGCCCAGCACTCGGTGCGCATGGGCCGGCCCGCGGGGGTGCGCACCGGGTCCTGCGCCGGGTTGACCGCCGCCAGCTGGTCCAGCGAAAGTTCCACCGGCGCGACCCAGCGGTCGGCGCCCAGGTCGGCATGTTCCTGCAAAGCGGCGCGGCTGTAGATGTTGAGGTGCGGACCCAGCACCAACGGCACGCGGCCGGCCAGCAGCTGCAGGGCCGAGGCGTCGCCCGCCTCGACGGCGAATTCGTGCTGCTCGGCCTGGCGTTCCAGCAGGCGCAGGTCGGCCTCGGACTCGATCAGCGTCTGCGTGGCCAGCACCACGTCCTTGCCGGCAGCCGACAGCTCGCGGCCCAGCGCCAGCCAGTCGTCCAGCCGCAGCTCGCGACGGCGCGCGCATACGGCTTCGCCCAGCACGATGGTGTCGGCCGGCCCGTCGGCCAGGTCGGCGTAGAAGTGCAGCAGGCTGCTGCGCGACCAGTGGTAAAGCACCTGCCCAACGGTCAGGGCCAGGCGGGCAGGGGGCAGCGTGGTGGTCATCGGAGTGTTCGTCATCGGTGGGGTGCTTCGAAGCAGCCTGTCGCGGGTGGCCGCGTCGGGCCTCAGCGCCAGGGTCGGTTGTAGGCGCCCAGCGTGTGCTGCTGGCCTTCGGCGTGGCGGGCGAGCTGGGCCGTCCACTCGGGCAGCACGGCGTAGCGTCCGGGCGCGGCACGGGCATGGTCGATGGCCGCGCGCCAGACGGCGGTGACCTGGCCGACGTAGGCCGCGCTGCGCTGCCGGCCTTCGATCTTGATGGCCTTCACGCCCAGCGCCATCAGCTCGGGCAGCAGGGCCAGCGTGTTCAGGCTGGTCGGCTCCTCGATCGCGTAGTCGCGTTCGCCCGCGACGTCGAACCGGCCTTTGCACAGCGTGGGGTAGCCGCGCGATTCGTCGGGGGCATAACAGTCGATCAGCACGTCGTTGAGCCGGGCCTGCACACCTTCGGGGCCGTCGACCCAGCGCACCGCCGACGGCGGCGAGCAGACGCCCGCGTTGTTGGGCGACTGCCCGGTGACGTAGGAGCTAAGCGCGCAGCGGCCCTCGACCATCACGCACAGGCTGCCGAAGCCGAAGACCTCGATGTGTACCGCGGTGTGGCGGATCAACTGGCCCACCTGCTGCAGCGTCAGCACACGCGGCAGTACCGCACGCTGGATGCCGTAGCGGCGCCGGTAGAACTCGATGGCGGCATGGCTGGTGGCCGAGGCCTGCACCGACAGGTGCAGCCGCAGGCCGGGGTGGTGATCGCGGCAGTAGGCCATCACCGCGGTGTCGGCCACGATCAGCGCGTCGGCGCCCAGCGAGACGGCCTTGTCGACGGCGCGGTGCCAGGGCCCGGCGTCGTGCGCGTCGGCGTAGGTGTTCAGCGCCATCAGCACCTTGGCGCCGTGCGCGTGGGCATGGGCCACGCCGTCGCGCACTTGGGCGTCGTCGAAATTCAGCCCGGCGAAGTTGCGCGCGTTGGTGGCGTCCTTCAGGCCGAGATAGACCGCGTCGGCGCCGGCGTCCACCGCCACCTGAAGCGCCCGCAGCGAGCCGGCCGGGCACACCAGTTCAGGACCTTCGGGCAATTCTTGATGCATCGGTTGACCTTGCATGGATGGGAATCAATGGCGCCGAACACAGGCCAGGGCGTACGGGACCCTGCGCTCGGCTTCCGGTGTAGTTTGGCATTGTGGTCACCAGCCACCACGCAGCGTCAGCCGCCAGCTGCGCGGCGGTTCGACGTGGGTGAACAGGGGCGACACTTCGGCCAGTTGTACCTGACCCAGGTTCTGCACACGCAGGGCCAGTTCCAGGCCCCAGGGCAACTTGCGCGCGACATGGGCGCCGACGAGGGTGACGGCACCCACGTTCTGTGACGGCGCGCCCGCGGTCAGCGCGGGCAGTTGCTGGTCGGTGCTGCTCTCGACGTGGCCACCCGCACGCCAGGGGCCGCCCTGCCAGTCCAGGCGCACCGTGGCGCTGTGGCGTGGCCGCTTGTCCAGGCGCTGCCCGGCCGCGGTGCGCGCGTCCAGGTAGGCATAACTCAACTGGAGTGCGAAGCCGCTGCCGAGGGCCTGCGCCAGCGAGGCCTCGGCGCCGCGCAGCCGCGCACGCGCCAGGTTCTCGTAGGTGTAGGTGCCGACGCCGGGCAAGGCACCGGCAACCACCAGCCGCACTTCGATCAGGTCCTCGACACGCTGGTCGAACAGCATCAGCTGGGCCTGCGTCGCGCCGGCGGCATAACCCACGCCGAGCTCGGTGCCACGGCTGCGCTCGGGCTGAAGCGCCGGGTTGCCGAGAAAGGTGTTCGGGCCCTCGGCACGGCCACCGGGCACGATCTGCTTCAGGTTCGGCGCCTTGAAGCCCTGGCTGTAGCCGCCCTTGACGGTCCACGCCGCGTCAACTTGCCAGACTCCGTACATCCGCGGACTCCACTCGTGGCCGAACAGCGCGTAGCGGTCGTGGCGCAGCCCCAGCGTGAGATTGAAGCTGGGGGTCACCGCCAGCTCGTCCTGCAGGAACAGCGCCCGGCTGCGCGACACCGACTCGCCCCCGGGCAGGCCGGGGTCGGCCAGCGATTCGTCGCGCGCCTCGAAGCCGCCCGTCAGCGCATGGGCACCGAGCGCCAGCCGTGCCTGGCCTTCCAGCACACGGTCGTCGATCTGCTGCGGCGGGTTGACGGCGACGCCCGCGCTGCGCTGGTTCTCGACGTCGATGCGCGATCGGTAAGCCCTTAGCTGGCCGGTGCCTGCAGGCAGCCCGCTCGCGCCCGTCCATGCGGCTTCCCAGCCCAGTGATGTGAGCGATCGTTCCAGGTGGTTGACGGTGTCGTGGTAGCGCCGCCGGCCGCTGCGCTCGCGTGCGCCGGCGTCACGCTGCTCGCGGCCCGCGCGGTGTTCGAAGTCGACACGCTGGCCCTCGCCGCGCCAGGCCAGACCCAGCCAGGCGTCGTCTTTCTCGCGCCCTTCCAGTTCCGAAATCAGCGGGTCGGCCGGCGAGGCCAAGGCGTCCAGCCGCGTGGCAGCAGCACCGGCGCGCAGGTAGAAGCCGCTGCCCAGGGCCAGCGGGCCGTCGACCCGCAGCGCCAGCCGCTGGCCGTCACCGCCGCGTCCGCCCTCGGCCCGGCTGCCTTCGACGCTGGCGCTGCCACGCCAGGTGTCGCCCGGCTCGCGCGTGATGACGTTGACGACACCGCCCAGCGCCTCGGACCCGTACAGCACCGACATCGGGCCGCGCACGACTTCGATGCGTTCGATGTCTTCCACCGCGATCCAGTCGTACTGGAAGTCCGAGTGGCCGATGACGCCATCGCTGGCGCCCACGCGCCGGCCGTCGACGAGGAACAGCGTGTGTTTGCTGTCCATGCCGCGCAGGCTGAGCACCTTGCGCCCGCCGATGGCCCGGCCCTGCAGGCTGACGCCGGTTTCGCCGCGCAGCGCGTCGAGCAGGTTGTCGGCGCCGCGGGCCTCGATCTGGCGCCGCGTGACCACGCTCAGCGCGGCCGGCGCGGCCGTTTCGAGCATGCCGTGGCGGGTGGCGGTGACGACGACGCTCTGCAGCGCCGGCGCTGGTGCCGGCTCGAGGGTCCGCGTGGACGCCGCGGCCGTGCACGACCAAGCCGTGAGCGCTGAGGCAAGTGCGGAGGCAAGTGCGGAGGCAAGTGCAGACGATAGCGCCAGCACCGCACCGCGCCGCCGCGGGTGCGGGCGAACAGGCCGGCTGGACGCAAAACGGGGGGTGAAGGCGCGCGTCACCGCGCACCGGACAGAGGGCGTGCCATGCCGCGCAGCATCGCCGCATCGGCGCCCTGCGTCCTTGAACTGCTTCAGTTTTGGCGGCACCCGCAAAAACCCGTGCACCGCAGATTCGCTTGAACCAGTTCAAGGAAAGACCCCAAGCCCGGCGCGACCATCGCCGTCGAATCCAAGCAGGCTCCGAAGCACCCCCGGGGAAGCCCCGACAAAGGAAATCGCATGAAGATCCCGAAGCCCCTCGCCCACTGGGCGACGCTGGCGACGCTGCTGTTCACCGCCGCTCCTTTCGCCGCACACGCGCAAGACAAGAAGCCGGTGTCGCCGGCCGAAATGAACTACCAGGCCGGCACCTCGCCGCTGGGTGAAGTGCCGATGTACCAGAGCGCCAACCCGAAGGCCCCGAAGATGACGCAGACCGAGTTCGAACTCGGCCGCAAGACCTACTTCGAGCGCTGCGCCGGCTGCCACGGCGTGCTGCGCAAGGGCGCCACCGGCAAACCGCTGACGCCCGATCTCACCATCGACAAGGGCACCGAGTACCTGAAGGTCTTCATCGCCTACGGCTCGCCCGCCGGCATGCCGAACTGGCTGACCTCGGGCGAGATGGACGAGAAGACCGTCGACGTGATGGCCCGCTACATCCAGCAGGACCCGCCAGTGCCACCCGAGTTCGGCATGGCGCAGATGAAGGCGACCTGGAAGGTCATCGTGCCGCCGGCGCAGCGGCCGACGAAGAAGATGAACAGCTACAACATCGAGAACATCTTCTCGACGACGCTGCGCGACACCGGCGAGGTGGCGCTGATCGACGGTGACACCAAGAAGATCATCAGCATCGTCAAGACCGGCTATGCGGTGCACATCTCGCGCACCTCGGCCTCGGGGCGCTACCTGTTCGTGATCGGGCGCGACGCCAAGATCAACATGATCGACCTGTGGATGGCCACGCCCGACAACGTGGCCGAGGTGCGCATCGGGCTCGAAGCGCGTTCGGTCGACACAAGCAAGTACAAGGGCCGGTCAGGCGACTACACCGACAAGCTGGCCATCGCAGGGGCCTACTGGCCGCCGCAGTTCGTGATCATGAAGGGCGACACGCTGGAGCCGGTGAAGATCGTCAGCACCCGGGGCATGGTCGTCGGCACGCAGGAATACCACCCCGAGCCGCGTGTGGCGTCCATCGTGGCCAGCCACTTCAAGCCCGAGTTCGTGGTCAACGTGAAGGAGACCGGCAAGACGCTGATGGTGGACTACACCAACCTCGACGCGCTGAAGGTCACCGAGATCGGCTCGGCACCCTTCCTGCACGACGGCGGCTGGGATTCGAGCAAGCGCTACTTCATGGTCGCGGCCAACCAGAGCAACAAGATCTCGGTCATCGATGCCAAGGACGGCAAGCTGGCCGCCTTGGTCGACGTGGGCAAGATCCCGCACCCCGGGCGTGGTGCCAACTTCATCCACCCGAAGTTCGGCCCCGTGTGGTCCACCGGCCACCTGGGTGACGAGACGATCGCGCTCATCGGCACCGACCCCGTCAAGCACAAGGCCTACGCCTTCAAGAAAGTGGCCGACCTGAAGGGCCAGGGTGGCGGGGCGCTGTTCATCAAGAGCCACCCGAAGAGCCAGCACCTGTATTCGGACACGCCGCTGAACCCCGACGCGAAGATTTCGCAGTCGATCGCCGTCTACGACATCAAGAACCTCGACAAGGGCTACACCGTGCTGCCCATCGGCGAATGGGCGGGCCTGAGCGATGACGGCGCCAAACGCGTCGTGCAACCCGAGTTCAACAAGGCCGGCGATGAAGTTTGGTTCGCCGTCTGGTCAGCGAAAGACAAGCAAAGCGCGTTAGTGGTGGTGGATGACAAGACGCTCAAGCTGAAGGCAGTGATCAAGGATCCGCGCCTGATCACGCCCACGGGCCACTTCAACATCTACAACACGCAGCACGACGTCTACTGAAACCTGCCCTGGAGCCACGCACCATGCACAAGATGATTCCGACGCTGGGCCTGATCGTGCTGGGACTGGGGCTCTCGGCCCCGGCCTTGGCCGACCCCGAGGCCGACATGACCAAGGCCGGCTGCAATGCCTGCCACAGCAAGGACAAGAAGATCGTCGGACCGTCCTACAAGGAAATTGCGGCCAAGAACAAGGGCAAGGCAGACGCGGTGGCCACCCTGACGGCCAAGGCGCGCGCCGGCGGCAAGGGTGTGTACGGCCCGATCCCCATGCCACCCAATCCGGTGGCCAAGATCGGCGACGCCGAACTCAAGGCTGCCGTGGAGTGGATCCTCAAGCAGTAGCACTTCGGCCGAAGCGGTCGGCACCGCGGTGACCGATCGCTGGCGATGCAACGCCGGGCCGCACTGAACACCCTGTTCTGGGGTTGCAGCGCCGCTGCGCTGCCGTCGCGTGCACAGGCCGCCACGTCGCTGGCGGGCCACGTGCTGGTCTGGGGCCCGGACGGCTGCTGCGTGGCCAGCCCCGACGGTACGGTTCAACGCCTGCCCGACCGTCTGGCCGCGG
>Ga0268298_10002490_pt1 | contig 20120 bp, 23 predicted proteins | sample WWTPWeurt_MetaG_FD_194462 | JGI IMG/M metagenome (GOLD analysis project Ga0268298, IMG submission 194462) | Activated sludge microbial communities from WWTP in Nijmegen, Gelderland, Netherland - WWTP Weurt | ecosystem: Engineered > WWTP > Aerobic digester > Activated sludge | place... | reverse complement strand
CCGGGTGGCGGAGTCGCTGGCGAACAACCCGGACGTGACCGTCGAGGTGGGCGGGCACACGGACAACACCGGGTCGCGGGCCACGAACACCCGGCTGTCGGCGGCGCGGGCCAACGCAGTGCGCGACTACCTGATCGGGAAGGGCATTGACGGGGCCCGGCTGACGGCCAAGGGGTACGGCCCGGACCAGCCGGTGCAGGAGAACACCACGGTGGCGGGCCGCGCGGCCAACCGCCGGGTGGAGCTGACCAAGACCAACTAGGCCGGTGTCGCGCCACCCGGCGCGCGCCCCTGAACGACGGGCCGGTGGGTGGGTCGGAACCTCTGTTCCGATCCCGTCCACCGGCCCGGTCGCATCCCCTCCACTCCCCTCCACGCCGTCCCCGTCCGCGATTATCCTTCCACCCCTATGCGTACCGCCTTCCTCCTCCGTGTCGCGCTCCCCCTCGCCGCGCTTGGCTGCGCCTCGGGCGGGTCGAGCACTGGCGCCTCGACGACGTTTGTGCAGCCCGAGACGGGCGAGCGCCACCTCAAGAACATCCGGCAGCTGACCTTCGGCGGCAACAACGCCGAGGCGTACTTCTCGCGCGACGGCCGCACGATCATCTACCAGCGGCAGGAGAAGGTCGACGCCGGCTGTGACCAGCAGTACCTCATGCAGGCGGACGGGTCGGGGGTGCGTCGGGTCTCCAACGGCCAGGGCCGCACCACGTGCGGCTTCTTCTACGCCAATGACCAGCGCATTCTGTACAGCTCCACGTTCAAGGATTCGCCGGACTGCCCGGCCCCGCCCGACCGCTCCCACGGGTACGTCTGGCCGCTGGGACACCTCGAGATCTACACCTCGAAGCTCGACGGCACCGACCTCCGCCCGCTGACCAGCAACGGCTGGTACAACGCGGAGGCCACCGTCTCGGCCGACGGAAAGAAGATCATCTTCACCAGCACTCGCGACGGCGACATCGAGCTCTACACGATGAACGTCGATGGCAGCAACGTCCGCCGCCTCACCAACCGGGTGGGCTACGACGGCGGCGCCTGGTTCTCGCCCGACGGCACCCAGATCGTCTGGCGTGCGGGCTATCCCAGGACCGCGGCCGACACCGCCGATTACCTCACGCTGCTGAACAACCGCCTGGTCCGGCCGGCCAAGGTCGAGGTCTGGGTGGCCGACGCCGACGGCAGCAATGCGCGGCAGGTGACCAACCTCGGCGGGGCCAACTTCGCGCCGGTGTTCACCCCGAGCGGCAAGAAGATCATCTTCTCCTCGAACTTCGAGAAGCCGCGCAGCGGCGAGTTCGACCTGTACCTGGTCAACCCTGACGGCACCGGGCTCGAGAAGGTCACCACCCACCCGGACTTCGACTCCTTCCCGATGTTCAGCGGCGACGGGAAGAAGCTCCTGTGGGCCTCCAACCGGCACCAGTCGGAAGTCGGCGAGACCAACCTCTTCATCGCGGACTGGGTGGAGTGACGGAGGCGCCGGCGCCCGGCGGCAAGCTCCGGGAGTGGGTGCGGACCATCGGCTTCGCCGTCGTGGCGTGGCTGGTGCTGCGCACCTTCCTGGTGCAGGCCTTCCACATCACCTCCGAGAGCATGGAAGGCACCCTGCTCACCGGCGACGTGCTGTGGGTGGCGCGGCCGACCTTTGGCGCCAAGATCCCCTTCACCAGCACGCTGCTGCCCGGATTCCGGGAGCCACGCCACGGCGACATCGTCGTCTTCGAGTCGGTGGAGACCGCGGGGCTCGACGTCGTCAAGCGGGTGATCGGCCTGCCCGGCGACACCCTGGCCATGCGGGACGGCACCGTGCTCCGCAACGGCGCGCCGCAGGCCGAGCCCTACGCCCACCGGGCCCGGCCCGGCGAGCCCGATCCCAATGGGAGCCAGGCCCAGATGCGGGCCTGGCAGGAGTCCCGCCTGGTCGGTCCCCGGCCCGCCGCCTACCAGCCCGACCGGAACAACTGGGGCCCCATCGTGGTCCCGGCCGACTCGCTCTTCGTCATGGGCGACAACCGCGACTCCTCCTACGACGGCCGCTGGTGGGGCTTCCTGCCCCGTCGCAACCTGCGGGGCTCGCCGCTCATCATCTACTACAGCTTCGATCCCTCGAGCTGGCGCCCGCTGCCGCTCCTGACCGCGACCCGCTGGGGCCGACTCCTCACCATCCCCCGATGACCGCCCCCGCGGGCCCCCCGCCCCGCGAAGCCACCCTGGCCGAGGCCCTCCGCGAATGGGTCCGCGCCATCCTGATCGCCATCGCCGCCTGGCTCGTGCTCCGCACCTTCGTGCTGGAGGCGTTCCGCATCCCCTCGAGCAGCATGGAGGCCACCCTGCTCCCGGGCGACCGGCTCTTCGTCAACAAGGCGGTGTTCGGCCCCGAGATCCCGGGGCTGGGCTGGCACCTCCCCGCCTGGCGCCAGCCGCGGCGTGGCGAGGTGATCGTCTTCGACTCCGTCGAGGACGACCTCAAGCTGGTGAAGCGGCTGATCGGGGTGCCGGGCGACACGCTGGAGATGCAGGGCGGGGAGCTCTACGTGAACGGCCTGCGGCAGGCGGAGCCCTGGGCCCGCCACACCGACCGGGGCAAGGGCGAGTTCGCCGAGGCCCGGCGGCAGATGCGGGAGTGGCAGCTGCCGTACCTGGCGGCGGATCCCGCCGGCTACACGCCGGACCTGCAGCACTGGGGACCCCTCGTGGTGCCGCCCGACTCGTACTTCGTCCTGGGCGACAACCGCGACAACTCCTACGACAGCCGGTACTGGGGCTTCATTCCGCGCCGGGCGGTGCGCGGCGCCCCGCTGTGCATCTACTTCAGCTATGATCCCGCCAGCTGGCAGCGCTACCGGGCGCTGACCACCATCCGCTGGGACCGCCTGCTCACCCGGCCACGCTAGGCCGGCCCATCCCCGCGCGGGCCAGGAATGCCGAGAGGCCCGCGCACCCCGCCGCGGCGCTCGCCGCGTAGAACGCCGCCCGGGGCGAGATGGCCGACGCGATGCCCCCGGCGGCGATGGGGCCGATGATGCGGGCCACCGCGCTCACGCTCTGCAGCAGCCCCAGCGCCCGCCCCTGCTCCTCCGCCGGCGCCACCCGGCTCACGAAGGCCGCCGCGCTCGGGCCGATCGTGGCGGACCCCGCGGCCACCAGCACCAGCGCGCCGCACAGCAGCGGCAGCCCGGCCCCCGGGGTGAGCGCCCGCGGCAGCAGCGCCAGTCCCAGGGCCAGCACCACGCCCCCGACCGCGATCAGCAGCGGCTCGCCGTGCCGCCGCACCAGGCGGCCGATCAGCCCGCCCTGGACCGCGGCGCTCACCACGCCGATCAGCACAAAGAGGTAGGCGGAGTCGTGGCGGTCGAGCCCGAGCGATCGCTCCACCTGCAGCGGGAAGATCACGTAGAGCACGGTGAACGCGACGGTCGAGCAGGCGGTGGCCGAGAAGGCGCCCAGGAAGCGGCTCCAGTGCACCGGGGCCGTCGCCACCCCGGTCGCGGCGGCCCGCCGCGATTCGGGCAGCCAGCGCCAGGCCAGGACCAGGTTGAGGCCGGTGAGCGCCGAGGCCACCAGCCCGGGTGCCGCGCTGCCCCAGTGACTCGAGAGGCCACCGATGGCCGGCCCCACCACGAAGCCCAGGCCGAAGGCGGCGCCCAGCCGGCCCATGGCGCCGGCCCGGCGGTCGGCCGGCGTCACGTCGGCCAGGTAGGCCTGGGCCACGTTCACCGTGGCGCCCATCGCCCCGGCCACCAGGCGGGACACCAGCAACAGCCAGAAGCTCCCGGCCAGCCCGAACACCAGATAGGAGATGGCGCTGCCCGCGAGGCCCACCAGCAGGACCGGTCGTCGGCCGACCCGGTCCGAGAGCCGCCCCCACCACGGCGCGAGCAGGAACTGCATCAGCGAGAAGCTCGCCACCAGGAGGCCGACGCCCGTGTCTCCCACCTGGAACGCCGCGGCGTAGCTCGGCAGCAGCGGGAGCACGATGCCGAAGCCGATCAGGTCGATGAAGACGGTCAGGAAGATCAGCAGGGAGGGGGAGGGCATGGCGGAATGTAGCGGGGGAGACCGGTGCGTCCCGGTGCCCGATCGCGGGGGGATCACTCCTCGCGGCGCGGGTCTTCCGGCGTGCTCATCGAGGCTCGCGCCAGGTAGGAGGCCACCCGGCCGCAGGTGCGGCACTGCATGGTCACCCGCCCGGCGGGTTCCTCGTTACGTTTGGGGCTGCGCTCGATGGTCGGGGTGCTGCAGGAGGGGCAAACCAGCGGTTTGTGGTCGCGGTCGGCCGCGATCAGGATCAGGGCCTCGGCAGCCCGGTATTCTTTGATGCCGCGACGTCCCACGGACCGCCCTTCTGGCGGGAGAGCGTCAGGCTGGGAATGTCTGACCCGCCCGTGCGTCAATCTAAAGATCGCTTCAAGGGGGCGCAAATATGTCGGCCCGTCTCGCGCCACTGCTCGGCCTGCTGCTCGCGGCGCTGCCGCTCGCGGGCCAGCGCACCCATGAGGTGCGGTTGCGGCACCCAGCGCCCGAAGAGTTCCGCTTTGCCCCGGCCCGGCTCGTGGTGGGGGGGAGCGACGTGATCGAGTTCACGGTGGAGGCGGGCGGCCCCTACGTGGTCGGCTTCGAGCCCGGCGACCTGTCCCCTGCCGAGCAGGCGCGGCTGCAGGAACTCCTCCCGGCAGGGTCCGGGGCGCTTAGGGGACCGGTGCTGCCCGGGCCCGGGGCCAGCTTCCGGGTGCGGCTGCCGGGTTTGCCGCCAGGGACGTATCGCTTCGTGTCGGTGACCCACGCCGCATACCGGATGCAGGGCGAATTGACGGTGCGGTAAGTGGATGCCCCCTCTTCCCATTCCGGGGGGGACCGGTACATTGGAATTTGACCCACCCCATCCCCCAGGGATCGTATGCACCTGACGAGAAGGACGCTGCCGGCGGCGGTTGCCCTGCTGGCGGCCTGCGCCGGAGGTTCGGCCCCGCAGGGCCCCGCGCCGTCCGCGGACCTGCCGGCCCTCGAGGCGGCCAGCCAGCAGCGCCCGCGCGACGCGGGCCTGATGACCCAGCTGGGCATCGCCAATTACGAAGCCCAGAAGTACGAGCGGGCCCGCGATGTCCTGGCGAGCGCCCTGACCCTCAACCGCCAGAACTACCCGGCGCAGGTCTACCTGGGGCTCACCTTCGAGCAGCTGGGCCAGTTCGACTCGGCCCGGGTGGCCTACACCGCCGCGGCGCTGCAGGCCCGGAACGCCGGCCAGCGGGGCGAGATCGAGAACCGGCTCACCCTGCTCACCCGCACCGAGCTGCGGGCCGCGGCACGCGAGGCGGTGGCCCGGGAGGCCACGCTCTCGAGCCAGCCCCCGACCCAGAACGCGATCGCCGTCTTCCCGTTCCGCTTCATCGGCACCAACGCGGAGCTCGAGCCCCTCGGGCGCGGCCTGACCCATCTGATGGTCACCGACCTGTCCAAGCTGCCACGGCTCACGCTCCTCGAGCGGGAGCGGGTGCAGGCGCTGGTCGATGAACTCGCGCTCACCGAGGGCGGCCGGGTCGACCCGGCCACCGGCGCCCGGTCCGGCCGGATGCTCCGCGCCGCCCGGGTGGTGCAGGGCTCGGTGCAGGAGGTGCCGGGGCGGACCGACCTGCGCCTCGACGCCGCGGTGGTCGATGCCACTAGCAGTGCGGTGGTGGCCACCGGGACGGGCTCGGACCAGCTGCAGCAGCTCTTCACCCTCGAGAAGACGGTGCTCTTCCGCCTGCTCGACCAGATGGGCGTGGTCATCACGCCGGCCGAGCGGCGGGCCATCAGCGAGCGCCCCACCGCGGACATGCAGGCGTTCCTCGCCTTCAGCCGCGGCCTGGAGCAGGAGGACCGCGGGGACTACGCCGCCGCGGCCGCGAGCTTCGAGGCCGCGGTGGCCCGCGACCCGAACTTCCGCCAGGCCCGCGACCGGCGCGCCAGCAGCGCCCGCGCCGCCCAGGCCATGCGGGTCACGCCCCGGGTGCTGGCCGGCCTGCTGCCCTCCGGGCCCACCACCGGGGACCAGCCGCCCGGCGACGTCACGCCGCGCAACCCGACCGTGGCCACGCGCGGGCCGATCCTCCGGACCGGGATCCAGGTGACGATCCCCTCCACCGGCACCACGCTGACCAATCGCTTCACCGGGCCGACCTCCCGGCCGCCCACGGTCCGGCCCAACCTGCCCGAGACCCTCAACACCGACGTGCCCAACGGCAATACGCTGAGCGGCACGATCATCATCATCATCACGCGGCCCTGATGCGGACCTCATCGATCGTAGTCACGCTGGCCGCCCTCGCGGCCGTCTCTCCCGGGGCCGCCGCGGCACAGGACAACCTGTTTCCGCAGGCCGCCGTCGTCGGTGGACTCGACGCCCGCCAGTACAGCTTCGGCGGCAACGAGTTCTCCGTGCAGCGCATCCGGCAGTTCGCCTTCCCCATCGGGGTGCTGGTTCCGGTGGGGCGGCGCTTCTCGTTCGACGTGGGCACCGCCTACGCCACCACGTCCACCCGGGACTCCGCCGGCGCCGACGAGAGCTTCTCGTCGCTGACCGATGCCCAGGTGCGGATGTCGTACGTGCTCGGCACCGACGCGCTGGTGGCCAGCGTCATGGTGAACCTCCCCACCGGCAAGCAGACCACCACGCTGCGGCAGTTCGGCGTGGCGTCGAGCGCGTCCTCGTCGTTCCTGCTCTTCCCCGTGAACTCGTACGGGTCCGGCACCTCGGTTACCCCCGGGCTCGCCGCGGCCACCTCCGCCGGCCCCTGGAACCTCGGCCTGGCGGCAAGCCTGCGCTTCAGCGCCGAGTACAGTCCCTTCAACGACGCCAGCAACAAGTCGGTGAAGTACCAGCCTGGCATCGAGACCCGCATCCGGGCTGGCGCCGATCGCCTGGTCGGCCAGAGCCGGCTCTCCCTGGGCGCCACCTTCAGCACCTTCGGCAACGACGAGCTCCGCGGTGGCGGCTTCGCCGGCGGCAGCGAGGTGAGCCCGGGCCATCGCTTCCTCTTCGATGCCAGCCTGCTGGCGCCGATGGGGCGTGGCACGGTGTCCATCTACGCCTGGGACTTCTTCCGGGCCGCCTCCAACAGCGGCGACTCGACCTCGCTCGGCAACCGGGAGAACATTTTCACGGCTGGCGTGAGCGGCACCTTCCCGATCGGGGAGAAGATGGCGCTCGAGCCGGTGATCGAGGGCCGGGTCTGGTCGCCGGAGACGGGCAGCGGGTACCTGGTCGGGGCGGGGACCGGGCTCCGGATCGACCTGAGTCCGGCGCTGACCTTCGTCCCAGCCCTCCGCGTGGATTTCGGCCACCTGGAGACCCCCGCTGGCGCGTCCGGCTCGCTGACGGGGTGGGGGCTCACGGCGCTGCTCCGCTACGGCTTGTAGTCAGGGGGCATACCGAATCAGTAGCAGGGACTACAACTAGCCTTCTGCGGCCGAGACCCCCGGGTTTCGGCCGCTTTTTTTCAGGAATTCTTGACCAGCCCCACCCCGGGTGGTACGTTGCCGCTCAATCTGCGGCCCGGTAACGGCCGGCGCGCAGGGGGTTTCCACCAGGAGGGGTCGTTGGCCTCGGAACTTGGCGCTTCCCAGATCTCGACGTTGCTGGAAGCGCTGCCCGGCATCGCGAACGTGCTCCGGAGCCCCGTGGCCGACGCACTGCTCAACGTCATCCGGTCCGCGGCCCGGATCGCTGAGTTCCAGCTCGCCGATGCGGAGGAGCTGATCCGCTACGCCACCCGGCGTGGCCTGGTGGGGATGGAGGAAGGGGACCGGGTGATCGCGGAGGTGCGGGAAGCCGCCCAGAAGCGGGCCGAGCGGACCGCCGAGCGGGAAAAGGCGGCCAAGTCCAAGGCCAAGCCCAAGCCGAAGCCGGCCTCCAAGAAGCCCGTCGCCAAGAAGAAGAAGTAGGCCCCGCTCCGGAATGCAGCACGGGCGACCGACACCGGTCGCCCGTTTGCGTTGTGGCACCTGCGCCGCCCGTCAGGTCCGGAATTCCCCCACCAGCTTCGAGAGCCGGCTGCTGGCATCCAGCAGCGCGGTGGCGCTCGCCGCCATGTCCTCGGTGGAGGCGCTCTGCTGCTCCGCCGCGGCCGAGACCTGCTCGCTCGCGGAGGCGTGCTCCGATGCCGCCCGCGCCACCAGGGCGGTGCGGGAGCCGAGCTGGCCCACGACGTCGCGATTCTGTCCGGCCGCGGTGGCCAGGCCGGTGGCGGCGGACTGCACCTCGCCGATGGCGGTGCCGATGGTATCGAGGCCCTGCACCACCGCCTCGGCGAGCGTCTCGATTCCCCCGACCTTGCTGGTGCCGACCTGCATCGTCTCGGCGATCTGGCGGATCTGGGCCCGGAGGAATTCCACCGTCTTGGTGACCTCACGGGCGGCGGTGGCGCTCGAGTCGGCCAGCTGGCGCACTTCGTCGGCCACCACGGCGAAGCCCCGTCCGTGCTCGCCGGCGCGGGCGGCCTCGATGGCGGCGTTGAGGGCGAGCAGGTTGGTCTGGCTGGAGATCTGCTTGATCAGGTCGATGAAGTCGGTGATGGACTCCGACTGGCTCACCAGGGCGCGGACCTGCTCCGCGGAGGTCTGCACCACCCCGCGCACGTCGAGCAGCGTGGTGCGGGCCGACTCGACGTCACCCCGGTACCGGAGCGCCGTCCGGCGGATCTCCTCGGCGAGGCGCACCGCGCGCTGCGCGGCATCGGCGTTGGACGCGGACGCCTCGCGCAGCCGGGTGAGCAGCTGGTCCGCCTCCCCGGTGCCGCGCACCTGGTGCTCGGCGCCCTCCGCGATCCGCACCATCGCGGCGGAGATCTGGCCGCTGGAGGCCGCGATCTCCTCGCTCATGGCGGAGAAGTCGCCCGCGTTCCCGGAGAGCTGCTGCGACTCCTGCACCACCGCCTGCACCAGCGCGCGCAGCCGGCCACCCATGTCATCGAGCGCGCGCGCCAGCCGCGCCAGCTCGGCGGGCATCCCCGCCAGCTGCAGGGGGCGCAGGTCGCCCCCGCCGAAGCGGTCGGCGGCGGCAATCAGGCGGCTGGTCTGGCGGTCCACGATCCGGATCAGCCCCACCCCGGCCGCCATCCCCACCACCAGGGCGAGCAGGCCGCAGCCGATCACCAGCCGCTGGTACAGGACGGTGCGCGCACTGAGGGCGGCGGCGCGGTCACGGGCGTGGGCCCCCTGCTCCTCGCTCAGCGACCGGACGGCGGCGATGAGGCTGTCGGTGGCGCCGGTGGCCCGCGCGGCCAGGAGGCGGGCATCGTCGCTGCGTCCGATGTCGGCCAGGGCGTGCGCGATGGAGTAGGAGATCTCGAGCTCGGCCTGGCGGTCGCCCACGAGGTTGAGCAGCGCGCGGTCGTGCCCGTCGAGGTGCGGCAGCCCGCGCAGCCGGGCCTGGATGGCGTAGGCCTCGTCGCCGGTGGTGAGGAACTCCGCCTTGACCGCGCTGCTCGGGGTGAGCAGGTACTTCTCCCCGGCCCGGATCTGGTCGAGCGCGGTGGCCACCAGCGCCCCGGCCAGCCGGCCGCCCCGGTCGAGGACCTCGATCTCGTCCTCCGTCTCCCGCGCGATGGTCCGGAGCGCGCTGATCGCGGCCACCGACATCACCAGCACCAGCGCCACGGTGCAGGCCACCGAGGTGGCGAGCATGCGCCGGAGGCTGCGCGTGAAGGGGTTCACCGGGACTCCACCGCGACCAGCCGTCCGCCGGCCACCCGCCCGAGCACCACGTTCGGGTTGGGCAAGTCCCCGTTGGCGTCGAAGGCGATGGTCCCGCCCGCGCCTTCGAACGCCGGGGCACCGTTGCCCACCGCCGCGACCGCGTCACGGATCCGGGTCCGGTCGGTCCCGACGCGCGCGATGATCTCCCGCAGCATCCACAGGATGTCGTAGGACGCTGCCGCCGCCTGGGTCGGGTCCGAGGCTGCCGGGTACCGGGCGCGATACCCCGCGACGAAGGCGCGGTTGGGCGGGGTGGCCTGGCTGGGGAGGTAGCCCAGGGCGATGTACGTCCCCTCGGTGACCGGCCCGCCGGCCTCGAGCCCCTCGAGTCCGTCCCCGCCCATGACCGGCAGGGTGACGCCCCCGCCGCGGATGGCGCGCAGCACCGCGAGGGCGTCGGCCTCGTTGCCGCCGATGACCAGGACCTGGCTCCGCTTGCGCCGCAGCAGCCGGGCGACGTAGGCCCCGACGTCCGGCGCCACCGGTGCGTACGGGTCCACGTCCTCGATCCGGCCGCCGAGCCGGACGAACTCGTCGATGAAGGTCTGGCGGAGGCCCCGGCCGTACTCGTTGTTGGCGTAGAGGACCGAGGCGGAGGTGAGTCCCAGCTGGTTGGCGGCGTACCGCGCGAGGGCGGTGCCGTACTGCAGGTCGCTGGGGCAGACGCGGAAGGTCCACTCGCCGGCGGTGGTGACGCGCGGGGCCGAGGAACTGGGCGAGAGCTGCACCACCGGATGGGCGGGGTCGTTGTAGACGGGCGCGGCGGCGAGGGTGGCGCCGCTGTAGACGTGCCCGATGACCGCGACCACGCCGGCGGCCTGCAGCGCCGTGGCGACCATCACGGCCGTGTCCGGATCGCCGTGGTCATCGCGCGCCACGAGCTCGATGGGGCGGCCGTTGATGCCCCCCGCCGCGTTGATCTGTTCCACGGCGAGGGTGGCGGCCCGCAGCATGGGGGCGCCGACGGAATCGGTGAACGGGCCCGCGAGCCCGATACGGACCGGCGCGTTGCCCTGGGTGCAGGCGGCCGTGGTGGCGGCACACGCCAGCGCGACGGTGGAGGGAAGGAGAAACCGCCGCCAGGCAACGATCACGGTCGACTCCGGAGGGGGGGATGGCCCGCCCGTACGCTAGCGGAGGCTCCGACGCGCGGCAATCCCGCCACGCTACCTTTGGGCATGCCCGAATGGACCCGACGGCCGGCGGCGGCGCAGTTCGACCTGCACGGCCAGAGCGTGCTCGACGCGGCGCGCAGCGCGGAGCAGTTCCTGCGCGCGCAGGCGCGGGCCCGCCGGGGCGCCGTGGTGCGCCTCATCACCGGCCGCGGCCGCGCCGGTGGGGGTGCGCCGGTGCGCACCCGCGTGCGCACGCTGCTGCGCCGGCTGCGGGACGGCGGCGAGGTGGTGCGGGACTACGTGCTGGAGGAAGGCGAGGGCAGCTTCCTGGTGCGCCTCACGGACTGACGCCGGCGGCGGCGGGTGGAGCCGGCGGCGGTGCCGGGGCCGCCGCGCGGGCCCGACCCCAGCCATCGAGCACCCGGCCGTCGATCAGGCTCACCGAGGCGACCGTCCGGCCCCGCTCGATCCGCCAGGTGAGCCGCAGCATCCGCCCCTGCCGAACCCACTGCAGCATCCACTGGCTGCCCTGCACCCGGGCCCCGACCACGCCGTAGGCCCCCTCGAGGGTCCGCTTCCACTCCTCCAGTTCCGCGCCGGTGATGCTGCCCGAGAGGGTGAGGACGCCGGCCGCGCTGTCCACCGCGGACAGCCACAATTCCACCGCGGTCCCCGAGCCGGGGGCGAACACGGTGCCGCGGCACTCGTGCACCGCGCGATCCCGGCGGGACCGGTCACAGCGCAGGCCGCGCCCTCCCAGCGCCCGCACCTGGTGCGCGGCCGGGGTGAGTCGCGTTCCGGCCTCGAAGCCGAGGAAGGCGAGGGGTGGCAACGGGGTGTCCTGCCCGGCGAGGGTGCACGGGAGGCACAGCGTGAGGAACAGCGCGAGGGATCGGGTCACGCCCGGTAGTATCGCGCCCCGGCGCCCGGAGGTGAAGCCAGGGGGGAAGGACGACGGCCCAGGCGCGGACGGGTCTGGCCCGTCCAGCCGCCGGGGCCGGCGTGTGCGTCAGGGTAGCCGCGAGCGGCGCTCAGGCCTTGCGGACGTTCGCCGCCTGCAGGCCCTTCGGGCCCTCCACGATGTCGAATTCCACCTGGTCGCCCTCGGCCAGAGAGCGGAAGCCGTCCATCGCGATGGCGGTATGGTGCACGAAGACGTCCTTGCCGCCATCCTGAGCGATGAAGCCGAAGCCCTTCGCATCATTGAACCACTTCACGGTACCCTTCGCCATTGCTTCTACCTCGGATGTGGGAGCTCGCCGGCTCCGGAAAACCCCCGGCCCGAATGGTCGGGGCAAGACAGGATCAGGGCGGCGCTGACCGGTGGGACGTCGCGCGGCTGTTAGGGGAGTGCGATGCGGGGTGCTGCGGCCATGGCGATAAGGTTCAGCCCGTCCCGGAAGTTGTCAAGAAGGTGGCCGGCGCCGCTGGCCGGCGACCGGGGCAGGCCCTAGTTTGACGCGACGGACCCCTCTTCCAGGACCCACACATGCTTGCCTCGCTCCTGCTCGTGCTGCTGCCGCAGCAGCCCGCTCCCCCGCCCCCCCCCGCCGCGCCGCGGCCTACGGCATCCCCGATCGCGCGGGCGGCGATCCAGCCCGCCGAGGCCGCGGTGCTGGTCGGCGATACCCTCCGGCTCAAGGTGGTGGCCTACGACTCCGCCGGGCAGGTCTTCCCCGGCACGACCGCCACCTGGTTCGCCACGGGCGGGATGTTCGAAGGCTCGGTGGACGGCGACGGCCTCGTCACGGCCGGCGCGGTCGGCACCGTCACGGTGTCGGCGCTGGTGCGGCCGGCGGGTGGCGGCCGGGCCACCACGGCCATCGGACGGGTGACGATCCTGCCGCAGCCGGCGGCCAGGCTGAGCGTCACGCCGCTGCCCACCCGGTTGTATGTGGGGCAGTCGCTGGCGCTCACCGCCACGCCCTATGCCGCCAACGACGACCGGCGCTACGACGAGGTGCTGTGGAGCAGCGACCGCGGCACCGTGGTGGCGGTGGGACGGGAGGGTCGCCTCACGGCCCGCGCGGCGGGGCAGGCGACCATCACCGCCACGGCGGGCCGCGCCAGCCGGAGCTTCCGGGTGACGGTGCTCCCCAACCCGGTCACCCAGGTGAGCCTGGAGCCCGCCGAGGTCCGGGTGCGGGCCGGCGACGTGGTGCGCTTTGCCTTCACGGCGCGGGGGGGGGGCCGGACCATCGCCGACGCGCTCCCGGAGTGGTCGCTCGCGCCGGGCCACGGGATCATCGACGAGGATGGCGCCTTCGTGGCCGACCTGCCGGGGACCTACCGGGTGCTCGCCAGCTTCGCGGGTCGCAGCGCGGAGGCGGTGGTCAGCGTGGCCCCGCGCGACGTGCGGCGCCCGACCAGCATCGCGGGCCGGCTCCCCATCAAGGGCACCGCCGCGGAGTTCTGGCTGCACCCCGATGGCAAACACGGCTACCTGACCACCCTCGGCGACCGGTTCTACGCCGTGAACCTCGCCGACCCCACCAAGCCGCAGATCACCGACTCGGTGATGGTGGACGCCCGGGTGATCAACGACCTGATGACCACCGAGGACGGCCGCTTCGGCGTGGTGACGCGGGAGGGCGCCTCGAGCCGGAAGAACGGCATCGTGGTGCTCTCGTTCGAGGATCCCGCGCACCCGAAGGCCATCGCGGAGTTCACCGAGACGGTCAGCGGTGGGGTGCACTCCACGTTCATCTACCGCGGCTACGTCTACCTCACCGACGATGCCACCGGCTCGATGCGGGTGATCGACCTGCGAGATCCCTACCAGCCCCGGCAGGTGGCGCGGTGGGAGACGCCGCGGACCGCCGCCGGCCGGATGCTGCACGACATCGACGTGCAGGACGGCCTCGCCTACCTCTCCTACTGGAACGACGGGCTGGTCGTGCTCGACGTCGGCAACGGGATGAAGGGCGGGAGCCCGGAGCGGCCGGTGCTGGTCACCCAGGTCAAGTACGACCTCCCGGCCCTCTACCGCGAGGTGGAGGCGGTGGGCGGCCCGGGCTTCATCCGCGGCACGCACACGGCGTGGCGGAGCGGCCGGTACGTCTTCGTCGGGGACGAGGTATTTGCGGCCAGGCCCGCGGCCACCGGCTACGCGCCGGGCGGCGTCATCGGGCTCGGCCGCGCGTACGGGCGGCTGCACGTCATCGACCTGCAGGACCTGGCGAATCCGCGCATCGTGGCGTGGTACGAGCCCAAGGATGGCGGGACGCACAACGTGTGGGTGGCCGGCGACACGCTGTACCTGGGCGACTACCAGGGCGGGCTGCGGGTGCTCGACGTGTCGGGGGAGCTCCGGGGGGACCTGCTGCGACAGGGGCGGGAAATCGCCCACGTGCACACCGGGGACAAGCTGGGGGCCACGCCCAACGTCGCCAACGCCTGGGGGGCGATCTACCGCGACGGCTACATCTACGTGCCCGACATGAACTCCGGGCTCTGGGTGGTGAAGGTGGAGGGCAAGAGCGCGCTGACGCCCTAGCGACGGCCCGGTCCCGTGGCGGAGGGGGGGCACCGCCCCGCTCCGCCCGGGGGCCGGCGCCGACCGCCCAATCCCCGCCCCGCCGATGTAGATTTCCGCCCCATGACCATCCCGCAGACCCTCACCATCCGGAGCTTCGGCGACCGGGCGGAGGCGTTGTCGCACTTCATCCTGCGCGCCGGCGAGGCGCCGCGGCTGGTGGCGTTCGACGATACCATCGGGTGCCCGATGGACATCGCGCTGGCGGCGCTGGAATGGACCAAGGCCACCGGGGTGCTCCCGGATGACGACATGATCCACGCCGCCCGGCTCACCGGGGAGACCGCCGCCGCGGTCATCGAGCGCAAGGTCGAGGGCCGGCGGCAGTACATCTACCTCGGCCCCCGGCTCGACGCGCCGCCGATGGACGTGTTCGAAGGCAAGGTGCTGTTCGACGAGCCCGGGGTGAAGGCCGTGGAGTTCTCCCAGCGCGCCCACGCGCTGGCGCACTTCCTCCGGGCCACCAGCGGCTCCGGCGCCCTGCTGGCCCTGCTGGGCCGACGGGCGCCGGAGGTGCGGCACCTGCGGCGCTGGCTCGGCCCCATCCTGGGGGAGCTCGACGGGCCGCGCACGCTGGTGGGCGGGTGGTTTGCCGCCAGCGCGGCCGGCGGCCTCCTGGCCACGAGTGACGGCGAGCCCAACTACCGCTACATCGAAGTCGGACTGGAATCGTGAAATCCCTTCGCCTGCTGACCCTGGCGCTGACCTGCGCCCTCCTGCCTGGCCGGCTCGCCGGGCAGGCCGTGCTGGATGACCCCACCCTGGACTCGGTGCAGACCGTCCTGCGGGACGCGCTCTATCGGCTTCGGGATACCCTGACCCTGGTCGATGCCGCGACCGCGCGCATTGCGCGCGACCTCCGGGCCACCAGCGACCCGGTGCTTCGCTCCCGGGCCCGGGCGGTGGCGGACCGCTGCAGCGCCGCCGTGCGCATGGTGCCCGTGACCCGGGAGACCCTGAGCACCCATCCACGTCCGGCCCCCGATCCGCGGCGGGTCCGGGAAGGAATGGACCGCGCCCTGGTCACCCTGGAGGCTGAACTCAAGGGGTGTGTGACCGAGTTCACCCGGCTGAGCGAGCACGGGCAGGAGGCGGAGCTGCGCGGGTACGGGATCGGGCGCGGCACAAAGGTGCGCACCGCCGTGCGTGCCTTCCAGCCGGCGGCCGAGAGCTACTTCGGCTCCGCCCTCGGGATCCGGTACCGTCCGAAGACCGACGGCAGCATCCCGACCCCCTCCGCCACCGGCAGCTGAAGTTTTCCACCCCCTCCCGGCGTGTGGATACACAATTCCACATGCCGTGGAGAGACGCTGCAGGTGTGGGTCCCGCCGCAGGTTAGGTTTCCACAATCCAGGCACATCGAGTGACGTAACCCGAAGAAAGATAGGCGCTTGCACGCTTTTTCCACGCGCCTATCTTAGCCAGACCGCCAGCAGAGATGTGATCGGACCCCCGGTCCGGTTGGCAGCTGCGGGCGAGTCTGGGCGGGAATTCAGGGGAGATCACCGACGTCGGCAAGGGCTGCGGTGGTCCGGGATCCTGGTGATCACGCCGGCCCAGGCGGGTGAGGCCAGTCGCGCGCCTCATCCACCCCGATCTGGCGCCTCGGGGTGCAGTGCGAAGGGTTGGTCCGCGACCCGACCCGACTCGCAGCGCTCGCGTTGTCGAACCAGGCAGGATGGCCATCCTGTCCGGGGATCAGTGGCAAGGGCCCCTGTCACCCACCCACCGGCGTACCAGCTGGTGGCGGTGGCGCGGAGAAGAACGGGTGCCGCAAGGCTCCGCCCCCTGTCCGTCGACGTGGAAAGCGGCCGCCGGGCCCCCGAGCCCGGTGGCCGTTTTCGTTGTGTCCTACTTGACGCCACCCCACCTTGGACGATAAGGTTTCTTCATGGTGGAAGGACCGGGAACGCTCGTGGCGGCGGTCGCGTCGCTGCAGGAATGGCCGGGTGGCGGTTGTGCCCTTGGCTTCTGCCCGACGTCCCTGCGCCGTGACTTCCCCCCGGGGCTGGCGTTCCTCGCGCTGGGGCTGGTGAGCTGGTGGACGGGCGCCCTGGTGCGGCAGGCCAGACGCAAGAGCTGAACGGGCGACCCGCGGGTCGCCCGTTCGGGCAAATGCCAGTGTGTCAGGCAATCGGGACTAAATTAGTCCCCGATGCTGGGTGATGGATCGGGTGCGCCCCAGTCGCTCTCGGCGCGCCAGACCCGGCGGCGGTCGAGTTGCCAAATGGTCCGGGTGCTCACCGGCTGGTCGTCCGGGAAGTTCTCGGGGTCGTCGAGGGCCTCGTCCATGCTGGCCGTCTTGGCACTCGCGTTGTCGGCGTAGTGGATGATTTCGGCCTCGAGGGTCATGGGCACCACCGGCGCCCCGAACTCGAGCTTGCCATGGTGGGACAGCACCAGGTGCTGCAGCAGCAGGAGTTCGGCCTCGGTGCAGGGCATCGGCTGCGCCGCCCGGACCCGGCGATCGAGCTGGAAGGCGCCGAGGACCACGTGCCCGATCACGGCGCCGGGCACGGTCATCTCGAAGGAGCCGTCCCAGGTGTAGCTGTCGAGCTTGCCGATGTCGTGCAGCAGCACGCCGGCGAGCACCAGGTCGGCATCGGCATGCGGATAGAGGCGGGCGGTGGCCAGCCCGATGTGGGCCACCTCCACGGTGTGCTTGAGCAGGCCACCCAGGGCGGCGTGGTGGCCGGCGGTGCTGGCGGGGCATTGCTCGTAGCGGGCGCGGAAGTCGGGGTCGTCGTAGAACAGGGCCAGGGTGCGGGCCAGGCGGGGCCCGGCGACCCGGGCCCGCCAGTCGTCGAGGCGCTTCCACCAGCGCCCGACCTCCCCGATGGAGGGCATCAGGGCGCGCCAGTCCACCTGGTCGCGCGGCAGGACACGGATGGAGTCGACGGCGAGCTGGCGACGGTCCCGGTAGCTGGACACGGTGCCGATGACCTGGACCACGGCGCCGCGGGTGATGCCGGCGATCCTGGCGGCATCGGTGGGCCAGAAGGGCGCGGTCTGCAGGCGCCCGGACGCGTTGCCCAGCGTCAGCAGGGTGTGGGGGTGGTCGCCGGTGCGGTGTTCCACGTCCACCACGAGCAGGGGATCCTGCAGGCGGGCGCCGACGGGCAGGGTGGGGAGATCGGGGTGGGGCATGACAGGGGTGGCCTCCGTTGGGGCCAAAACATAGGGACGGGAGGGGGCGGTGTCAGCCCACGGACCGCCTGGGTCCCCCGTCACCAGGGCCGGCAGCGTACCGCGTAACAGGGCGCCGACACGGCTCATCAGAAGCGGAAGCGCCTGGCCGGAGAACATGACGATGCGATCCTCGCACATCCTGGTGCTGGACACCGAGACCGATCGGCGGGACGGGCTGGTGCAGTCGCTGAAGGGCGCCGGCCACCAGCCGGTGGTGGTCACCAACGCGTCGGAGGCGGCCCGCGCGCTCGCGGTGCCGGGACTCGACGCCGCCTACCTGGCGCTCGCCGCGCCGGGGCTCGACCTGACGCACCTGCGCCAGGCGCTGGCCCCGGCCGACCCGACGGAACCCGAGCCGCTCGATGACGTGGAGCGGCGGCATATCGCCCGCACCCTGGCCTTCACCCGCGGCAACAAGCGCCGGGCGGCGCACCTGCTCGGCATTGCGCGATCGACCCTGCTGGCCAAGGTGCGCAAGTACGGGCTGGGCAGCGGGACGGACACCGGCGCCGACGACTGACCGGGGGCCCGGCTGCAGCCCCCCTACTGCAGCCGCACCCGGCCGTACCGCGACACGATCACCTGCCGCACGGCCCCGCCCCGGCGCAGCACAAACGTGGCGTTGGCCAGCCCCATCCCGACTCCTCCGGGCCCGAAGGCCGCCTGGTGCGGCATGCCGGTGACCAGCACGTCCTCCACCGCCGGCCCGCCCCCTTCCCAGCGCAGCACCGTGTCGACCGGCGATTCCACCGCACGGATGGCCAGCCGGGCCGGCGTGAGCTCCAGCACCACCACCCGCTGTTCGGCGATGGCGATGAAGCGGGCCCGCAGGTGGGCCGCCACCAGCGCCCGGGCGGCGGCGTCGGTCTGGAGCCGGTCGTGCAGTGCGCCGATGCCGGGCAGCGCCAGCGCGGCCAGCAGCCCCGCCACCACCAGGACCAGCAGCAGTTCGAGGAGAGACACGCCGCGTCGCATGGGCCGACGATAGCGGCGGTCCGGTCGCGGGCCGCAAGCCCGGGGACGCACCGCGGAGCAGGGAATCGCGGTGATCCGCGACCTTGCCCCCACCGCGCGGGGGGCGCATACTAGCGGCTCCTGACCCCCGCCCCCTGGACTCCCCGTGACCCTCGCCGTTCCCGCGGCCACCGCCGACGCCCTGAGCACGCTCCGCCAGTACGCGGCGCTGGCCCCCTGGAGCCTGCGGGACCTCTCGGCGCTGGCCGGCGCGATCCTCGAGACTTCGGCGATCTACCCGGTCAACGCGGCGGCCAGCGCCCGGCCCAGCGAGCGCACCATCCGCTTCTACGTGACCCGCAAGCTGGTCAGCCCGCCGGAGGGACGGGGCACGGCGGCGACCTACGGCTACCGGCACCTGCTGCAGGTCCTGGCGATCAAGCTGCAGCAGATGGAGGGCGCCACGCTGGAGCAGCTGGTCAAGGAACTGGGCGGCCTGGCGGGCGATGTGGTGGAGCGTCGGGTCGCGGCCGCGCTCGGTCCGCGGCTCCCGCCGCCGGACCAGCTGCCGCTGACCGTCCCGGAGGGCGCCCCCCGCGGCAAGGTGGGCCGCGCCCTGGTGGCCTGGGCCGGCGGCGCCGCGCCGCGCCGGGGCAAGGGCCAGCTGCTGCGCCGCATCGCGCTGGGCCCCGGGGCCGAGCTGCTGCTCGACGAGCGCCACGCGCTGTTCGACGCGCTGGAGGACGAGGCCATCGTCGACGCCCTGCGCCGCGCCCTGGACCAGGCCGGCCCGCGGCCGTAGCCCCGCGGTCGGGCCTGCCCTAGAATTCTCCCAGGGCTCCCCCAACAAGGACGAGGCATGAGCATCATCCTGCTGGTGGTGGTGGCGGCGATCGCGCTGTGGGTGATCACCGCCTACAACCGCCTGATCGCGCTCAAGAACCAGGTGGCCAACGGCTGGAAGCAGATCGACGTGCAGCTCAAGCGCCGGCACGACCTCATCCCCAACCTGGTGAACGCGGTGAAGGGGGCGATGGACTTCGAGAAGGGGACCCTCGAGGCGGTGATCGCGGCGCGCAACAAGGCGGTGGCGGCCACCGGCGTGCCCCAGGTGGCGCGGGCCGAGGGCGAGCTGACCCAGGCGCTGGGCCGGCTGTTCGCCCTCTCGGAGAACTACCCGCAGCTCAAGGCCACCGCCAACATCCAGCAGCTGCAGGAAGAGCTGACCAGCACCGAGAACAAGGTGAGCTTTGCCCGGCAGGCGTACAACGACGTCGCCACCGCGTTCAATACCGCGCAGCAGCAGTTCCCCACCAACCTCGTGGCCGGGCTGGCCAAGGCGTGGCCGGCCGAGCTGTGGGAGCTCGAGGACCCCGCCGAGCGGGCGGTGCCCAACGTCGACCTGCGGATGAACTGAGCCCAGGGCGCCCGGTACCCGGTCCCCGGGACTGCGCATGGCCGCTTCCGCCAACCTCTTCGACCAGCAGGAATCCAACCGCCGGCGCTCGTTCTGGCTGGTGACCGGGTTCCTGCTGTTCTTTGCCTGGATCGGCTTCGGCGGCGACCTGGCGATCTACCTGGCCACGGCG
>Ga0268298_10002488_pt1 | contig 20125 bp, 15 predicted proteins | sample WWTPWeurt_MetaG_FD_194462 | JGI IMG/M metagenome (GOLD analysis project Ga0268298, IMG submission 194462) | Activated sludge microbial communities from WWTP in Nijmegen, Gelderland, Netherland - WWTP Weurt | ecosystem: Engineered > WWTP > Aerobic digester > Activated sludge | place... | reverse complement strand
TTTTTGTACTGCAATTTTTATGTTAAATTACAGAATATAAAAAGTTAAAACATGGGTTATAATTACTTCAATTTGGTATTCAATTTGCCTAAAGAAAATGAAAGTTATATTTTCACCATTTTAAATTAAATAATTCTGAAAAAATTTCTTAAAATATTAAGAAGAACTTTTTTAATTTTATTAGCAATCATAATATGTTTATGGTTAGCTATTCAAACTACACCAGTTCAAAATTGGTTAGTTGGTATTGTTAGTAATAAATTATCAAAAGAATTAGGTACACAAGTTTCTGTTAAGCATGTAAATTTTTCTCTCTTTAATAAGGCAGATATTGAAGGTGTATTTGTTGCAGATAAAACAAAAGATACATTATTATATGCTGGACAATTGAAAGTGAGAATAACAGATTGGTTTATTTTTAAAGATAAAGCTGTAATTAAATATGTTGGTTTAGAAGATGCAGTAATTAAGTTACAACGTAAAGACAGTATATGGAATTATCAGTTTATAGTTGACCATTTTTCTTCTCCTACAAAATCTACAAGTACTAAAAGTAATAAAGATGGGTTTGCTTTAAACTTAAAAAAAATTGATTTTAAAAATATAAGATTTGTAAACAATGACAGATGGACTGGTGAGCAAATAGATGTAAAACTTGGCAGTTTTGTGGTGGATGCAGATAATATTGATTTTAACAAAGGCTCGTTAATTTTAAATTCTATAATAATTGATAAACCTGTTGTAATAATTGATAATTACACTGCATTAAGACCACCTAAGCTTAAGAAACCTAGAAAGGAAGATAGCATATCAAGGTTAAACCCAGCAGATATGTTTGTAAAAGTTACCAACCTAAAAATTAACAGTGGTACATTTATAAGCAACGCCAATCAAGATAAGCCTACACTACATTTTGATGGAGAACATATTGCTTTTAATAAAATTAATGGCAGTTTTAATAACGTGTTGCTACAAAAAGATACAATTACTGCAAGTATTGAAATTAACTGTAATGAAAGAAGTGGCTTAGTAGTTAAACAGCTAAATGCTAAGTATAAAGTTACCCCACAAATAATGGAGTTTGCCAATTTAAGTTTAGAAACCAATAAAAGTAAATTGGGTAATTACTATGCAATGAAGTTTAATAGGTTTAACAATGATTTTGGTAATTATATCTCTAAAGTTGTGATGGTTGCAGATTTTAGGCAGTCCAATGTTCACAGTAATGATATTGCATTTTTTGCACCAGCCTTATCTCATATAAATAAAAATATACAAATAGGTGGTAAATACAAAGGCACTGTATCAGATTTTAATATAACTCATTTATTTGCCAAAGCAGGTTCTAGTATAATTACAGGCAACTTAAGCATGAAGGGATTGCCTGATTTTGAAAAAACTTTTATTAGTTTAAATAATGGGGCGGTTTATACCACTGCAAATGATCTTTTACAATACATACCTATTTTAAAATCCTATACTAATCCAAATATACCAGCACTAGGAAATATTGTTTATAAAGGAAGTTTTAATGGGCATTATAATAATTTTATTTCCAATGGTAATTTAAGCACCAATTTAGGTGCACTTTACACCAATCTTTCTATGAAATTTCCTGCAAAACAAGAGCCTACTTATACTGGGCAAATTAATACGCAGCAATTTAATTTAGGAAAATTTATTAACTCACCTATCATCGGCAATATCTCTTTTCAAGGTAAAATAAATGGCAGTAGTTACACATTAAGTAAAATGAAAACTACATTTGATGGAGATATTAAAAAATTAGAATTAAATGGATATAGTTATTCCAATATTTCAACATTAGGAACTTTTGAGAAACAAGCCTTTAACGGACAAGTGAAAATTGCAGATCCTAATTTAGATTTTATTGGCATTATGCAAATAGATTTAACAGAAGATAAGCCAAAATTTAACTTGTTTGCGGATATTTTAAAATCTAATTATAAAGAACTAAAAATTACTCCAAATTACAACCTGCAAGTAACAGGCACATTAGACGTGAATTTTAAAGGTACTAACATTGATAATTTTGAAGGTGAAGCAAAACTTTTAAATGCAGTTGTAACAAACAATAATCAATTAATTAAATTCGATTCTTTGGTTATTGCTTCTAACTATATCAATAATATAAAACATTTACGATTAAGTAGTACCGATTTTTCAAGTAATATTTTAGGCAGCTTTAGTATTATGGGTTTGCCTGCAAGTTTTCAATCATTTTTACATAAGTATTACCCTGCTTATATTGCAGAACCAGATACCATTCCACAAAATCAAGATTTTAGTTTTGATATAACTACTGGTTATGCTGAACCATATTTAAAGTTAATAGATACTAATTTATATGGTTTTAATGATGCATATATTACAGGAAGCATAAATACAAAGGCAAATACACTTCAAACAAATATTCAAATACCAGGTATTGGTTATAAAGATTATTTTTTATCTGGTGTAGAATTAATAGGCAAAGGAACTATGGACTCCATAACGGTTTCAGGAGATATTTTAAGCACTGTGATTAATGATAGCACTCATTTACCAATGACTAAGTTTAGCATAAGCTCTGCTAATGATCATTCAAAAGTTAATATACAAACAAGAGCAAACAGTACTTTAAATGATGCATTTATTTCGGCCGATGTTTTTACTTTAGAAGATGGTGCAAGAGTAGAATTTCAACCTTCTTCATTTGTGATTAATGAAAAAAAGTGGAATATTGAAAAAAATGGAATTTTTGTTGTTCGAAAAAATTTCTTATCAACTAATAATTTAAAACTTACACAAGGGTTACAAGAAATATATTTTAATACAGAAACAGAAGATGATAACAATGCAACTAATTTAATTATTGATTTTAAAAATGTAGTTATTGGAGATTTTGTTAGCTATGCTTTAAAAGACCCAAAATTAGAAGGAGTTACTACAGGAAAAATTAAGGTAGATAATATTTTTAGAAACCTAACAGCCGATGCCAATTTACAAGTAAAACATTTTAAGGTAGATGAAGACTCCATTGGAATTGCAAATGTTATAGCAGGATACAACAGTAAAACAGGTAAAATTACCTGGAACTGGATTTCTCCTAATACAGATTACGATTTTAACATAAAGGGTAGTTATGATACTAAAGACTCTACAGTTACTAATAAATTGAATACAGATATTGTTTTTAATAAAACAAGAATTAAGCCCTTACAAAAATATCTCAAAGGAATTTTTTCTGATGTAGATGGAATTGCAACAGGTACATTGAAAGTAGTTGGAAACGATTCTGTAAACTTAATAGGTAACGTGTTGGTAAAAAATGCAGGGCTATTGGTTGACTATACGCAAGTTTACTACATCATAGATTCTGCTCAAATAAAGTTTGAAGAAGATGGGATAGATTTTGGAAGATTTACTGTTAAAGATAAATTTAATAATCAGGCATTAGTTAAAGGAAAACTATACGAAAAGAATTTTAAAAATATGGCTTTCGATTTTGAAGCCAACACCAATAAACTATTATTATTAAATACTAAAGCTAAAGATAATAATCAATTTTTTGGAACGGCAATTGGCAAAGCCTCATTAAGTTTTAAAGGGCCAGAAACCAATGCTAAAATGACCATTATTGCTAGCTCTAACGATACTTCACACATTTATATACCCAATAGTGTAAGCAAAGAAAGTGATGAAGCTGATTTTATTGTATTTAAACAGTTTGGTAAAGAAATGGAAGTGCAAAAAAAATCATCTGCATTTAATTTGCTGGTAGATTTAGATTTAACAGCCAATGAAAAAGTATCTATTGATGTAATTTTAGATGATATTGCTGGAGATGTAATTAAAGCAACAGGTAACGGAAGATTACACATTAAAGCTGGAACCAACGAAAAACTGGATATTAGAGGAAGATACAATATTGAAAATGGTTTATATGACTTCAACTTTCAATCTTTAATTAAAAAGCCATTTATTTTAATGCCAGATGTTGGCAATTATATTGAATGGAGTGGTGATGCAATGGATGCTAAAATTCATGTAGATGCATCTTACGAAACAAACAATGTTCGTTTATCCGACCTTACTGGCAATGCTTCTGGCATAATGAGTAGCAATGTAAGCAATTTAAGAGAAAGCGTTTTTGTAATAGCCCAATTAAGAGATCAACTCATGCAGCCTTCTATTAAATTTAAAATAGATTTTCCTCAAAACAGCCCCGTTAAAACCGATCCTGATTTTGCACAATTCTTAGGCAGAATGGAAAAAGACGAAAACGAAATGTTGCAACAAGCAACTTCCTTAATAGTATTTGGCTCTTTTGCACCTTATGGCAAAGGCTTATTGGCTGGTGGTAATAGTTACACTTCCAATATTTCTGGGTATGTAAATAGTTTATCACAAAGAATTATGTCGGCAGCTTCTAAAATTATCTCAGGATTTTTAGCAAAGCTATTTAATGATAAAAGTTTAAAAGTAGATTTAGGAACTTCAATTTATAGTAGTGGTAGTATATTAAACCAAGGTGTAAATACAACTACCAGTAAGGTAGATAGGCAAATATTTAATTTTAAAATTGGTAAAAGTTTCTTCAATAATAATGTAATTGTAACCTTTGGCAGCGATTTAGATTTTAATATTGGTAATGCAGCTTCAGGAGATTTACAATGGTTGCCAGATTTGAATGTTGAGTTTGTATTATCAAAAGACAGAAAATTAAGAGCCATCATTTTTAATAAAAATAGTTTAGATATTAGTGGTGCTACTTTTGGCAGAAGAAACAGGCAAGGTATTAGTTTTAGTTATCGCCAAGATTTTGAACGTTTTTTTAGCAAAGCCAGCAATCAACAATCACCAACCTCTTCAAAACCAACAACCTCATTAAGTAAAGATGTTGAATTTATAAGAAAAGATCCTTAAACAATTTTCATTACTTTTATTTCGTTCTAGAACAAATTTTTCAATACATTATTCTCTTTTAAATTTTTTAGAGTGGCATTATACAATAATATTTACAATCTAAGCCCTGTATGGTTGCAAAATGTATTAGTTTCTGCTTATGGGTATAATTGGAAAAAGAAAAGGTATGGAGGAATATTTAATAAGGAATATACTGCTGCAAAACAAAGAGAAAATTTTACAATTCAACAATGGCATAATTATCAAAATGAGCAGCTAACAAAAATTTTATTACATGCCTATAATAATGTGCCCTATTATAAAAATAAGTTTACAAAATTGGGGCTTACAATAACAGATTTAAAACAAGTAAATATTGATACATTAGACAAATTACCTTTTTTGTTGAAAGAAGATGTTAGGCAGTTTGGTACTACAATATTGATGAGTAATAGTAGAGAAGAAGGAGGTAGTTTTTTTGCTTCTAGTGGAAGTACAGGAACTCCAATACAAGTTTGTTATTCAAACAATATGCACCAACGCTGGTTTGCATTGAACGAAGCTAGAATAAAAAATTGGGCAGGCGTAAATAAAGAAATGAGTAGAGGTATGATTGGTGGTAGAAGGGTAGTGCCAGATGCTGATAATAATCCTCCTTTTTACAGATACAACTTTTTTGAAAAACAAGTTTATTTTTCTGCCTATCATATTAGCCCTGTAAATATAAACAACTATGCTAAGGCTTTTAATAAATATTCAATAGATTATATGACAGGCTATGCCATGAGTAATTATATTTTGGCAAGAATGTTTTTAGAAAATAATATTCAAATACCACCATTAAAAGCTGTGCTTACCTCTAGCGAAAAGCTTACACCTACAATGAGAGAAACCATAAGCAAGGCTTATAACTGTAAAGTTTTTGATGCATGGAGTGGCATGGAATATTGTAGCCTAATTTCAGAATGTGAACATGGTAATTTGCATATTAGTCCAGATGCTGGCATTATTGAACTTTTAGATAATAATTTACAACCAGTAAAAGTAGGAGAGATAGGAAATGTTTACTGTACAGGTTTTTTAAATTTTGATCAACCACTTATTAGATACAAAATTGGCGACCAAATGATTTTAAGGAATACAACTTGTGGTTGTGGTAGAAGCATGCCAGTGATAGATGAAATTATTGGTAGAGTAGAAGACGTTGTGTATGGAAAAGATGGAAGAGAAATGGTTCGTTTTCATGGAATTTTTGTTGGACTTAAAACAGTAAAGCTAGCACAGGTAATACAAAACAGTTTAAACGAAATAACTATAAAACTTGTGCCAGATAAAGCTTTGGCAGATGATGAAAAGGAATTAATTATTAAAAGAGTAAAAAGCCAGTTAGGTGATATTGACATAATTATTGAGGAAGTAATGGATATTCCTAAAACAGCTAATGGAAAAATTAAAGCTGTTATTTCCACCATTAAAAAATAAATTTTTCATTATTCAATTAAAATAAAAGCAGCCCAAGCAAAAGGTGCATGTTTGCTTCTCATTTCTTTTTGAGCTTTATAAAAAGAATTTCTGATACTATTACCTTGCATTAAGTTGGTATAAAATAATTGCATTAACTCAGCAGTTTCCTTATCGGGCACTTGCCATAAACTTACAATTAAATTTTTAGCACCTGCAATTTTAAAGGCACGTTGCAAACCAAAAACTCCCTCGGTACCATTAATATCACCTAAGGCAGTTTCGCAAGCACTTAGCACAACAAGTTTAGTGTTAGATAAGTTTAGTTTGCTAATTTCATAAGCACTCAAAATTCCATCTTCTAAACTATCTGGCAGCTTTTCTCCACTCCATGCTTTGTTAGCACCTGCTAATACTAAACCACTTCTAAGCAGCGAATTTTCTGAAGTAGAGATTAATTGCTCTCCTCGTAACATTAAATTAGTAGAATTAGTATTAACAACTTCTTTTAAGAAGTAACCATGTGTTGCAATATGTAATATTTGAGGTGAGTGATTGTTTATAGATTTAAAAAATTCTTCCGTTGCTTTACTACCACTAACAGTAGTAATAGTTAATTTATTTTTTAAGAATATTTTCTCAATTCCCGAAATTTCATTTATTGTAGCAGGCAAAGCTGCATAAGCTGCAGAAGATGATTGGTAGTTGATTGTAGTTTTATTCTTCACTTTTGCTTCATTAAAATTAATTCCGCCAAATAGTAATGCCGATTGCCAATTAAATACATTTTCCTTTTTTCTTTCTGCAATTTGCAAAATGCTACTATACTGTTGCAACTGAAACTTATCTAACAAAATTTTATTACTATCCACTGGCAATGCCTGAAAAGCTAATTTATGCAAAATGCCATCTGGTGCATAAGCAATATTGGTACTACCTTTTATATATTCTTCTAATGGCTTCCATAAAAAATTGTAAATACTATCGCCATAAAATGAGGCCTCTTTTTTTGCCAATCTGCTTCTATATAAGCGATGAATATTTAGCTCTTTAGAATCTGTTTTTTTTCCCTGCATAAAATGTTCAAGCTTTGCAAGCGTTCCTAATTGTATAAACTTAGGAGGGGCTGTTTTACTTATAACTAAGGCAGCATACTGAACAGAATCTGAATATTTGTTGTTTCGGTAAAAAGGAAATGAAATAAACTCAATTGCTACCTCATTGGGTTGTAATTGTTGTTGCACATTTTGCCATGTATAAGTTTTATGGTTAAGCTGTACGTTGCCTGCACTAAGTTGGTTTATTTTTTTCTCAAGTGTATTGGCTTTTTGCTCTAAACTATCTGTGGAATATATTCTATCCTGTAATGGTTGAGAATATAATTTTGATAGTAGGTCTTTATTGTACTGCCATTTGTCTAAATAGTTTTTTACTTCTTTGTTTTTGTTATTTCTAGCTACATTTAAAGTGTTTTTAGAATCGGATAATACAAAGCCTTTTATTTGAATTTGCCTATTTGCAAAAGCCTCCACCCACTTGCCTTCAGTAATATTGAACTGCATTAACATAGATGGAAAAATATTAAAAATAAAAGACTGATTATTCCACCAGGTAAGCTTTTCTTTTTCGCTAAGTATATAAAAATTTTGCTTAAAATTATTCAATAAAATACCATTGCCTTTGTTTAAAAAATCGGCTGCTTTTTCAACATCATTTAGTTCTTCGTACAGCATAGCAATATTATTATAAACAATGCCAGTTAGCTCTGCATCATTACCCATAATTTTTTTAGTTAACTCTATAAGTGGGTTACTCATTTTAGCAGCCATGCCAAATTCTTTTTTATTTTTATATGCTAAAAATTGGGTATTTAATATTTTTATATACTCTTTTGAATTTTGGTTATTACCTTGCTCTAAATAATGAATAGCTTTAGTACAATAATGTAAAGCATCTTCATACATTTCCTTATTAAAACTTAAGGTTGCCAAATTGCCATATATAATACTATAAACAGCAGAATTTGTACTGTTGTTTTTCTCCAGAATTGTAAGTATGTTTTGATATAAAACTTTAGCTTGATTGGCACCATTTGTTTTTTCTGCCAATAATGCAATATTGTTGATTAAGTAATAAAAATTTACAGTATTTGTTAAGTTATTATCTAAATAAATTTTAAGAGCAGCCAGTAACATTTTATCTGCTTCTTCGTACCGTGCCTGATATAAGTGAACAACGCCTAAGTTTATTAAACTTAATGCATATTCTGGATGTTTAATACCTAAAATCTTTTCTCTAATTTGTAACGATTGGGTTAAATGATTTTCAGCATCTGCATATTTACCCATTTCTAAATATGTTATACCAATATTAGAGTGTAAAGATGCTTGTAGTCTAATATATTGAATATTGTAATTGGTTGTTTGAATTTTTTCTAGAAGTTGAATACCATCTTTTAAATTCTCTATACTTTTTTTACTATCACCTGTTTTGTTGTACCATAGCCCGTAACTTTCTTTTGCATTTGCAATGGTTGGATATTCTTTACCATGTACTTTTATAGTCATATTATAGCCTTCATCTAAATGTTCTTTGGCGGCTGCCAAATAATTTAATTGTATTTCGGCACCTGCTAAAACAATTAAAATTTCTGCATTTGTTGCATTTACTCTGCCATTTTTTTTAGTATAAACTTTTAACAAGTTTTCAAGTATATCTTTAGTTTCAATTAGTTTACCAGCTTGATAAATAACATAAGCTTTACTGTGTAGTATAGAGTAATATAAATCACTGTTTTTCTTTCCTGCATTTTCCAATGTATTTAATGCTAATTTAAAACAGTTTTCTGCTTTTGAATAATTGCCTATGGATGCATAAAAATTACCTGCCTCTTCATATAGTTCAGCTACATCTTGCACATCTTCATACCCAATTCTTTCCTGAATTTGTAATATTTCACTTAAGGTTTCTTCGGCTTTATTCCATTTTTCTAATTTGCTTAATATTCTAAAATAGTACTTTAAAACTGTTATATATTCCGAATTGTTTTTTCCATACAATTTTGCTGCTATAGGCAAAATATTTTTATAAATGTATTCTGCCTTATCATACTGTTCTAAATTATATAAGGCAAAGCCTTTATAATAAAACATAGTATAATAAGCTTCCGATTCTTTAGAATTATTGGCTTCAACAAAAGGTAGAGCTTGATTGGCAGTAAGTAATAAAGTATTATAGTTAGCTGTTTGTATGCAGCATTCTATAATGTTTAAACTAATATTGTAAAGGCTTTCATAATTATTATTGGGGTGTTTATAAAAAAATTGAATACTCTTTAAAAAATAAGTAGTAGCTGTATCATATAATTGAATAGAATAAAATTGAGACCCAATTTTATTATCAATCAGTGCAATATCTATGTTTTCGTAGGTGTTATATACAATGGCAAATACTTCAATAGATTTACTATAGTTTAATACCGCTTCAGATATTTTTTTTAATGCAGCATAGGCATCAGCAATGTTTAGATATGAGATGGCGTAGTTAATATCTTTTTTACCATATTCTTTTTCGCATTGAATTAATGCTTTTTCTCCAATCAATACAGCAGAATCGTATTTACCGTTATCATATAATGAAATAAACAATTTGTTCAATTCAGCAAAAGTTTGAGCTTGTGTTGTGCTATAAAATAAAGGAGTAGAGAAAATGGTGAAGAAAATTGAAACAATATAACAAGTATATTTTCTCTTTATGTAGAATAATAAAATTTTCATACATAAAGTTAATGCAAAACTTATGTAAATAAGCTTAATTTTCTTGATTTTAAAGATAAAAAAATGCTTTTTTGCAGTTGTTTAAATTTTCTACAATTTAGTAGCTTAAATGATTGTTGTAAAACAATGAAATGAACTTGTTCTAACAATAATCAGTTATGTGTTTTATTCTATGTTATTAAAACTAATTAGTCAATATTATATTTATTTATGGCTTTTAATGGCTGTAGTAATTGGTATTAAAATATTGCTTACTTTTTTCTTTAATAAAAATGTAGAAGGATTTCAAGGCTTGCTTTACTCTATATTTAAATGGTATAATCAAGATGATATGGATATGGCAGAAGGGAATAAACGTAAGAAGTTGATGAGCTTTTATAATTTACTTACTGTAGCAATGTATTTTATGTTAGGTCTTATTATTTTGTTTTCAATTTTACCAATGTTTTTAACTGTATAAATTATTTTAAATGTCAATTAAGGTTGCTGGAATTACAAAAATTTATGGAACTCAAAAAGCAGTAAATAATATAAATTTTAATATTAATAAGGGAGAAATTGTAGGATTTTTAGGTCCTAATGGTGCTGGTAAAAGCACTACAATGAAAATATTAACAGGTTATTTAGCTGCAACTGTTGGTAATGCATTTATTAATGAAATTAATGTGCAGGAAAACCCAATACTAACTAAAAAACAAATTGGTTATTTACCCGAAAGCAATGCTCTTTATTTAGATATGTATGTAAAAGAGTATTTAAAATTTATTGCTCAAATTCATCAGTTAACAAATTCTGCTAAGGCTGTTTTACATGTAATTGAATTAACTGGGTTACAGATTGAACAAAATAAAAAAATTGGCCAATTATCTAAAGGTTATAAACAACGTGTAGGTTTGGCTGCAGCATTAATTCATAACCCACAAGTATTAATTTTAGATGAACCAACGAGTGGCTTAGATCCTAATCAAATAATTGAAATAAGAAATGTAATTAAAGAACAAGGAAAGAATAAAACTGTTTTATTTTCAAGCCATATCTTACAAGAAGTAGAAGCAATATGCGATAGAATTATTGTTATTAACCGTGGAGAAATTGTTGCAGATGATAAACTGGAAAATTTAAAAAATAAAGGAAAACTAGAGGATATCTTTCAGCAATTAACTTCAAAAAATAATATAATTTTGCAAAATTAAATTCTATACTTTTTTCTTATCAACACCAATTTTTTTAAAATTAAACCTAAATTATGAGCTACATTATCGAAGTCCATGCAAGACAAATTTTAGACAGCCGTGGCAACCCAACAGTAGAAGTAGATGTATTAACCGATGATGGTTATTTTGGAAGAGCTGCTGTGCCAAGTGGTGCTAGTACAGGCATACACGAGGCTGCAGAACTTAGAGACAATGATAAAAAGAAATATGTTGGTAAAGGAGTTTTAAAAGCTGTAAAAAATGTAAATGATACAATATCAAAAGCATTAGTAGGATATGATGTAGCACAACAAGCTGCAATTGACCAAGTAATGATTGATTTAGATGGCACACCTAATAAAAGCAAATTAGGTGCAAATGCAATTTTAGCAGTAAGTATGGCTGTTGCAAAAGCTGCTGCAGAAGAAGCTGGCTTACCACTGTATCGTTATGTAGGTGGTACAAATGCCAAAACTTTACCTGTACCTATGATGAATATTTTAAATGGTGGTGCTCATGCCGATAATAAAATAGATTTTCAGGAATTTATGATTATGCCTGTTGGTGCAGCAAATTTTAGTGAAGGTTTGCGTTGGGGAACGGAAATATTTCATACTTTAAAATCAGTATTAAAGAAAAAAGGGTATAGTACAAACGTAGGAGATGAGGGAGGTTTTGCACCCAACATTCAAAGCAACGAAGAGGCAATTGAAACAGTTTTAGAATCTATTAATGCTGCAGGATATAAAGCAGGTTCTCAAATTGTAATTGCAATGGATGCTGCTAACAGCGAGTTATGGGATGCTAATAAGAAAAAATATGTTTTTCATAAAAGCAATGGCAAAATATTAAGTAGCGATGAGTTAGTGAAATTTTGGGAAACATGGGTAAAAAAATATCCAATTGTTTCTATAGAAGATGGTATGGCGGAAGATGATTGGAAAGGATGGGCAGCATTAACTCAAGCAATTGGTAATAAATGCCAATTGGTAGGAGATGATTTATTTGTTACTAATGTAGAACGTTTAAAACAAGGGATAGATAAAAATATTGCCAATGGATTGTTGGTAAAAGTAAACCAAATAGGAACTTTAACAGAAACCATTAATGCAGTAACTATGGCCCAATATGCAGGTTATAATACAATTATGAGTCATAGAAGTGGAGAAACAGAAGATGTAACTATTGCAGACTTGGCAGTTGCATTAAACTGTGGTCAAATTAAAACAGGTTCTGCATCCAGAACAGATAGAATTGCAAAATACAACCAATTAATACGTATTGAAGAAGCCCTTGCTCACACAGCTATATATCCCAAAAATTTAAAATTTGGTAAATAATACTAATTAATAAACATCTGTTAATAGTTTGATGATTGTAGTATAATTAATACATAGTTATATTTACATCATCAAACTTTTTTATGAAGCAGCTACCTTCTTATATTACCAATAAATACTTATTAAGTATCTTATTTTTTATAGCTTGGATGCTTTTCTTTGACCAAAAAGATTTTTTCTCCACCATAGAAAAGAGGAGAGAATTAAGAACATTAATTGATAAAAATAAATATTATTTCAAAGAAATAGAAGTTTCTAAAAAGCAACTTGCTGATTTTCAATCTAATTCAATAGCAATTGAGAAATTTGCTAGAGAAAAGTATATGCTCAAAAAGGACAATGAGGATATATATATAATTGATGAAAAATAGTTTTTTAACCAGCCCTATAACAATATTTATTAAAGAGATGCGTTTATATAGTGTTGTTTTCTTTAATAGATTTTTAACTACATACTACTTAAATTATTATGCAAAAATTTAAACAGGAAGAGCTGATACAATATTTGTATGGCGAATCTTCAGCAGATTTAACATTTGAAATAAATGAAGCATTAAAGATAGACTGGGAATTGCAAGAAGAAATTAATGTTTTACAAAGAACTTTTAAACAGTTATCTAATCTAAAATTAGCTTCTCCACGTAAGTCAAGTGTTAACGCTGTTTTACGTTATGCTAAAATAAGCGAACCAGTAATAGACCTTTAATTTGGTTGATTTATTGAAAAAAATAATTATACAACTAGTTTTTGTTGTATTTAGTTTAAATAAAAAACAGGCTTAAGCCTGTTTTTTATTGCTATAATCCTCATAAGCCGGATTCTGTTTCTAAACTATCATTTATCTTGTTGCAACATTACTGTTACAATCTTTGCTGCCTACCCTGAAACTCGAACGAGCAGCTCTCAAACGTTTCTATACGTGGCATTGCAACATTCAAGGTTTACCCATTTATTATATTACTACAATAAATTGTAAGCTCTTACCTTACATTTTCACCTTTTCCATATAAAAATATGGTAGTTATTTTCTGTGGCACTTTCTTTATGTTTAAAACATAACCAGCTATTAACTGGTGAATTGCTCTAAGTTGTCCGGACTTTCCTTATTAAAATTTTATTTAACACGATAGTTCGAGATTATAGCTTTTGCAAATGTACTATTTAAAAAATATTTCTGTAGCACCATAACCAAATCTAGCATCATACTGGTTTATATAATTTTTTACCTCTTTCTTTGATTTTAATATTTCATGAATTTCATCTTTCAGTTTTCCTTTACCAACACCATGAATTACAATAAAAGAAGGCAGTTTATTGGCAATGGCAATATTGTACCATTTTTCAAACTCATTTAATTGTAGGGTTAAAATTTCAAAGTTGCTTAAATGCTTCCAACTGTCGCTAAGTTTTTCAATATGTAAATCTATTACACTTCTGGCAGGCTGTAAATTTTCTTTTACTTTACTTGCTTCATAAACCCTAAAACCTTTATCTTTTAGTTTATCCAATAAAATGGTATTTTCTTCAAAATACCTATCAGGGTATTCTTCAAAAAGTTTATAGGAGATATTAGATTCGTTTGTTTCTTTTAAAGCTTCTATTCTTTTAAAAATTTGTTTGGGTTTTAGCTTTATACAGGTTTCAAAATGCTCTGCTTTTAACTTCTCTTCTTTGCTTAGGCTAAAGTCAATATAAAAATTTGGATAATCGTTTACATTGGCAAAATCTAAATCATGTATATAAAAATCGTGATGGGCAATTATCTCGTTTTCTAAAGCAAAGTTATCATGACTAGCAAGTTTTAAAGTGTATTGGAATTTATAAGCAACATTGGTTTTGTTGATGATGTAAATTTTTAGTTTCTCCACAACCTCATCATTAAATTCGTCTAAAGTAAAAATTGGAATTAAACTTAACCACACACCATCTTCAACTTTAAATTTGTTGGGTTGTGGTTTTTCTTTTGGTATATTATCTATATAAATTTTAGTAACCTTATTTGTTTCTTGGGTTGATTTTTTTTTGCTAAAACGATAGAAGTAAGGAAAATCTATTTGATTCATGTATGCAGGAAACCGAACACCTTTTACTTCTATCATCACCATATCTTCACTTATAATATCTATTACTCTTCCTTCTTCCTGGGTGAGTAAAACAATTATTTCATCACCTATTTGGTATTTCATTTTATATTCTGGTTGTTTTAAAGTTGTCAAAAATAAAAATAAAAAAAGCCGAAAATATCGGCTTTAGAAAGTTGCATTATTTATAATATTATTGCAATACTTCTCTTGCAATAACTAATTTTTGTATCTCAGAAGTTCCTTCTCCTATGGTACAAAGTTTTGCATCTCTATAATGTTTTTCTACAGGAAAATCTTTTGTATAGCCGTAGCCTCCAAAAATTTGTATGGCTTCTGTAGCTGCTTTTACTGCTACTTCGCTGGCATAATATTTTGCCATTGCACTTTGTTTGGTTAGTTTTTGACCTGTCTCTTTTAAATGGCAACTTTGCCAAATTAATAAATCGCTTGCCATAATTTCTGTAGCCATATCTGCCAATTTAAAACTAATACCTTGAAAGTTAGCAATGGGCTGATCGAATTGTTGGCGTTCTTTTGAATATTGTAAAGCTGCTTCATAAGCTCCTTTAGCAATACCTATAGATAGTGCAGCAATAGAAATTCTTCCTCCATCTAAAATTTTCATGGCTTGTCTAAAACCATCACCAACATTTCCTAATCGTTGTGCATCGCTAATTCTACAATTATCAAAAATCATTTCAGCAGTTTCACTTGCTCTCATTCCTAACTTATTTTCTTTTTTCCCGGCCATAAAACCTTTTGTTCCTCTTTCTACAATAAATGCTGTACTATTACCACTTGTTCTTGGTTCACCTGTTCTACAAATAACAACAGTAACATCGCCACTTTTTCCATGTGTTATCCAACTTTTAGTACCATTCAAAATCCAATCATTACCATCTTGTACAGCAACTGTTTTCATATTTCCTGCATCGCTGCCTGTGTTTGGCTCTGTTAAGCCCCAAGCACCAATAAACTCTGCATTTGCTAATTTGGGTAAATATTTTTGTTTTTGCTCTTCTGTACCAAAAGTTAAAATATGGTTAGTACAAAGAGAGTTGTGTGCTGCAACACTTAAGCCAATTGAGCCACAAACTTTGGATATTTCTTGAATAATGGCATTGTATTCAAAGTAGCTTAAACCAGCACCTCCATATTGTTCTGGCACTAAAACTCCCATCATACCTAATTTTCCTAATTCTTTAAAAATATGTATAGGAAATTCCTGACTTTCATCCCATTCCATTAAATGGGGTTTTATATGTTGTAGTGCAAAATCTTTTGCTGTTTGAGCTACTTGTTGTGTAAGTTCAGATGTTGTAAAATTCATATAAAGTTAAATGTTGAATTAAAAATAAGTCCTGCATTGCTACAGGACTAGTAATGAGAATCAATCGTTAAAAGCCTTACTAACGTTTGTTAGCTTTGCAAAAATATATTTTATTTTAAAATAGCCAAATTATTGAAGAAAAGATTAAATGGTACAAACTAACTAAATAAAAAAATACCCTACAATTTGTAAGGTATTTTTATAGGGTAGATATTTTTTATAATTAAGCTTCGCTAACAACCTCAAAATCAATTTCGGCAGTATTGCTATTACCAAAATCAAAACTTGCTTTGTAGGTACCTAATTCTTTAATTTCATCGTTAATTGATATTCTTTTACGATCAATTTCATAGCCTTTTTGCTCACGAATTGCTCTAGCAATTTGTAAAGAAGTAACACTACCAAATATTTTACCACTTGTTCCAGTTTTAGCAGTAATTTTTACAGGCGAAGCTTTAAGAGTTTCAACCACTTTTGTAATTTCGGCTAATAAAGCAGCTTCTTTTTTTGCAGCTACTTTTAAACGTTCGTTTAATTGTTTAAGATTAGATGAATTAGCCTCAACAGCAAATTTTTGAGGTATTAGGAAGTTACGAGCATAACCATTTTTTACTTTTACTAGCTCATTTTTGCCTCCTAAATTATCTACATCTTGTATTAATATTACTTCCATTTTTATTTGTTTTAGTTCCCAGAGCCCAATCAATTATTGATTTAGACTGTCATCTTTATTTAAAGAATTAGGGAATGGTTACTAATTGTGTTTATTATTTATTTCAATAAATCGGTTACATAAGGTAACAATGCCATTTGACGAGCTTTTTTTACTGCATCACTTACTTTACGTTGATATTTTAAAGAGTTTCCACTTAAACGACGAGGTAACATTTTACCTTGTTCATTAATAAACCTTTTCAAAAATTCTATGTCTTTATAGTCAACATATTTTATTCCGTATTTTTTAAAACGGCAATATTTCTTTTTAGGTTTTTCCTGCTTAATGGCAGTAAGGTATTTTATTTCGTTCTTTGCCATATTATGCCTCCACTTTTTGATTGTTAAAACCTACACCACTTTTTTTCACTGCATTGTACTCAACGGCGTATTTATCGAGTTTTGTAATTAAATGTCTCATTACTTGCTCATCGCGTAATAAATTAACTTTTAATTTTTCGTTGAAAGAAGCATCTACTTTGTATTCTAACACCAAGTAAATACCAGTAGTTTTCTTTTGAATTGGGTAGGCTAAAGATTTTAACCCCCATGCATTTGTGTGTACAATTGTACCACCATTTTCGGTAACCATTTCAGCGTACTTTTTCTGAGCATTTTTAAATTCCTCTTCAGAAAGTACAGGAGTGAAAATTACCATCAGTTCGTAATTGTTCATTACTGTTTTTTTTGTTTAATAATTGGTTTTAACCCATTGGACTATTCTACAGTTTGTACAATAGATTCTGCCAAAACAGAATTGGGGCTGCAAAAGTAGGAGTTTTAGTTTATTTATACAAATTGAAGTTAAAATAACTTTTACCAACTTGCTTTAGCTGTTGGGCTTACATCTAGTTCAGTAAACTGTTGGTTAATAAACTTATAGTAACCTGTAATAGCAATCATTGCAGCATTATCGGTACAATATTCAAATTTTGGAATAAATGTTTTCCAGTTATTTTGTTGCCCTGTTTTTATTAAAGCATTTCTTAAACCGCTATTAGCACTTACTCCACCTGCTAAGCATATTTGTTTTATATTGGTTTGCTGCACAGCTTTTTTTAGCTTTTTCATTAAAATATTTATAATGGTTTGCTGAACAGAAGCACAAATATTGTATAAATTATCTTCAATAAATTGTTTATCCTGCTTTTGAAGAAAATATAAAACGGAAGTTTTTAATCCGCTGAATGAAAAATTTAAGTCAGGTATATTTGGTTCGGCAAACTTAAAAGCATTTGCATTACCTAGCTGAGCATATTTATCAATTAGTGGACCTCCTGGATAAGGTAAGCCTAATAATTTAGCTGTTTTATCAAAAGCCTCTCCGGCTGCATCATCAATAGTTTCTCCTATAACTTCTAAATGTAAAGCTGAGTGTGCAATTACAATTTGTGTATGACCACCACTAACAGTTAAACATAAAAAAGGGAAACTGGGTTTTTCTTCTTCAATTAAATTGGCTAATACATGAGCCTGCATGTGGTGTACTGCTATTAATGGTATGTTTAAAGCAAGTGCTAAAGATTTTGCAAATTGTGTACCAACCAATAAGCTACCAATTAAACCAGGAGCTTGTGTAAAAGCTATTGCATTAAGTTGGTTTAGGTTGAAGTTAGTTTTAATTTTTTTGGCTGCTTCTTTAATTGCAATATCTACAACAGGAACAATATTTTGTAAATGGGCTCTACTTGCTAATTCGGGCACTACACCTCCGTATTGCTGATGGATAGCTTGGTTGGCAATGTAGTTTGATAATATTTCTCCATCTTTACAAACAGAGGCAGAAGTATCATCGCAGGAAGATTCTATGGCCAGAATATAAATTGACAAGAGTATTATTTTTTAATCTAACTATTAATTTATTTGGTTCTTATAGCAACTACAGGATTCATTTTAGCTGCAATAGTAGCAGGTATAATACCAGATAAAACACCTAATACAACGCAAATATTAAATGCCAATAATATTATATTTGGAGCAATAAAAATAGGGAAGGGGAGAACACCTCCTAGTGCTTTGGTTAGCAGCCAAACAAAAGCCAAACCTATTAATCCACCAATCATACATAAAAAAGCACTTTCTATTAAAAATTCTGTAAGTATTATTTTGCTTTTTGCACCTATTGCTTTCTTTAATCCTATTTGGCTTGTTCTTTCTCTTACCGTTACAAACATTATATTGGCTACTCCAAATGCACCAACAATTAAACTTAAACCAGCAATAGCCCAACCACCAATAGTTACTTGGCTAAAAAAAGATTTTAAGGGATCGGCAGTTGCTGAAATATCATTTAATGCAAAATTATCTTCCTCGGTTGGTTGTATTTTTCTGATAGCTCTTAAAATTCCTGTCAACTCACCTTTAACATCATCTAAGGCATAATTGTCGTTTGCTTTAGCAATAATAAATCCACCAGAGTTTTCTTCGTTGGCAACTTGCTTACAATATAAATGTGGTACAATAATTCTATCATCAAATTGCCAACCATCCATAGAATTGCCTTGTTCTTTTAAAGTACCAATTACAATTGCTTTTTTATTGCCTAAAGAAATTGTTTTACCTATTGCATACTCCGGATTACCAAATAAATCTTTAGCAATGGTATAACCTAATACAACAGAGTTGGTACCACGTTCAAATTCTGCATTGCTTAAATATCTGCCATGCAAAACTTCTAGCACTAAAATTTTATCAAACTCTTCAGTAACGCCAGACCATAATACACGAGAGATTTCTGTGTTGCCATAACTAATGCTAGAGTTATAAAACATTGCATAAGCAACATTAGATATTAATTTAGCTCTTTTTTTTAATTCTTTTTGTTCAAAAGATGTTATCTCTGGTCTTTTTTGATATTTCCACCAAGGAGTATTTTCATCATTTACCCAAGGTGATTTTTGAATGTAAATTGTATTTCTTCCTAAACTTTCAATATTATTTTTTATATATTGTTCTAAACTATTTATGGTTGCTAACACACCTATAATGCAAAAAATTCCTATTGCAATTCCAAATAACGATAAAAGTGTTCGTAACTTATGAACCTTTAGTTCTTGAATAGCCATTAAAAAACTATTCCATAAAATATTTAGAAGTTTTAACATTAAAATCAAAATTAAAGGTAATTTGTATTTCTAAGTAAAGTTTATGATTAGTGTGTGAGGTTTTATTTAACTGGTTACTTTGCAATATCAATTTAATGGCAAACTTGAAAGAAACAACATCATCAAAAAATAAAAAACTTAAAATTAGTTTTTGGCTTAGGTATAAAACTAATTATGGCGAAAATATTTTTATAACTTTTTTAAATAATGATTAC
>Ga0268298_10002487_pt1 | contig 20129 bp, 15 predicted proteins | sample WWTPWeurt_MetaG_FD_194462 | JGI IMG/M metagenome (GOLD analysis project Ga0268298, IMG submission 194462) | Activated sludge microbial communities from WWTP in Nijmegen, Gelderland, Netherland - WWTP Weurt | ecosystem: Engineered > WWTP > Aerobic digester > Activated sludge | place... | reverse complement strand
TACGCCAAGGGCGACATTGCGCGGCTGACCACCGAGATGTACCTGTCGGATCTTCAGCCAGCCATGAAGCCCAGCGAGGCCTATGCGCGCATCGCCCACCGCGACACCGAACGGGTCGACATCGATGCGCTGGAAGGGCGGATCACCACCTCGCTGCTGACGCCTTACCCGCCGGGGATTCCGCTGCTCATTCCGGGCGAGTGCTTCAATCGCAAGATCGTGCAATACCTGCGCTTCACGCGGGAGTTCAATACCAGGTTCCCGGGCTTCGACACCGATGTCCACGGCCTGGTCGAGGACGACCGTGGCGGCGGCGATCGCCGCTATTACGTGGACTGCGTTCGCGGGTAGCCGCGCATGTGGGGTCGGCTGCCGGGATGGCCGCCGCCGCCCGGTCAGGCGTAGGGGTTGCCGATGGCCATCTGGCTGAAGCCGCCGTCCACGTACATGATCTCGGCGCTCACGCCCGAGGCCAGGTCGGACAGCAGGAAGGCCGCCGAGTTGCCGACGTCCTCGATGGTGATCGGTCGACGGATCGGCGTGGTGGCCGCGAACTCGGCCAGCAGCTTGCCGAAATCCTTGATGCCGGAGGCCGCGAGCGTTTTGATCGGGCCGGCCGAGATGCCGTTGACGCGGATGCCCTTGGGGCCGAGGCTTTGCGCCAGGAAGCGCACGCTGGACTCGAGCGAGGCCTTGGCCAGGCCCATCGTGTTGTAGTTGGGCACGTAGCGCATCGCGCCGAGGTAGCTCAACGTCAGCAGCGACGCGCCGGCGCGCAGGCGGGGCAGGGCGGCCTTAGCCATCGCTGGGAAGCTGTAGGCCGAGATCTCGTGGGCAATGCGGAAGTTCTCGCGCGACAGCCCTTCGAGAAAGTCGCCGGCAATGGCCTCGCGAGGGGCGAACGCGATGGCGTGCACGAAACCATCGAACTGATCCCAGTGCTCGCCGAGTTGGGCGAAAAGCCGCTCGATCTGCGCATCTTCCGACACATCGCAATCAAAGATCAGGCTCGAACCAAACTCCGCGGCGAACTCGGCCATGCGCTCCTTGAATCGCTCGCCCTGATAACTGAAGGCGAGTTGGGCGCCCTGTTGGTGACAGGATCTGGCGATGCCGTAGGCGATCGAACGGTTGTTGAGAACGCCGGTGATGAGAAGACGCTTGCCAGCGAGAATGCCCATGGGGATGCGGTCCTGTGCGATTCGAGGTCTGCGAAACCGCAGGATTCTCGCATGCACCGCGGCGCCCCACTTCCTCAGCCTTGCGGGTACAGGTCTTGCTGGCTATAATGCCCTTTTCGCGCTGTAGAGCTGATTGGGCGGATTCTTCCAGCCCATTTTTTTTGCTCGATCGGCTTTCAATGGCTTTCGGGCGGCATCCAAATCACTGTGGGTGCGGCCTTCAAGAGGGGTGGTGCTTCGCCGATGACCTGGCAAGCCACGATCGATCGCACCGTGCAGGGGCTGGGCTACGACTTGGTCGACGTCGAGAGGACGTCGGGCGGCCTGCTGCGCGTGACCATCGATCGCCTGCCCGGGCATGTCTACAGCACGGCGCCAGGTGAGTTCGTCACTGTCGAGGATTGCGAGCTCGTCACGCGCCAGCTTCAGTACCTGCTCGAGGTCGAGTCGGTGGATTACGCCAGGCTCGAAGTGAGTTCGCCGGGGCTCGACCGCCCGCTGCGCAAGCCGGCCGACTGGGCGCGCTTCGTGGGCGTCGACATCGAGATCACCCTGAAGTCGGCCTTCCAGGGCCGCAAGAAATGGACGGGCACGCTGATGGCGCGCGAGGGCGATGGCTTCAGCCTTCGCCTGCCGCCCCCGCAGCCCGCGGGTAGTGCCCGCAAGAATCGCAAGGCCAGTCCTTCGGCGCGCGGCCCGAAGGCCGCTCCTGCCGATGCGCAGGACTTGCTTCAAACGTTGGAGTTCACCCTGGACGAAGTGCGCGACGCGCGCCTCGTGCCGGTGATCGATTTCAAGGGGCGTCGCTCGAAGCAGGGTGACGCAGCACAGGAAGACGGAGGTCAGACCCCATGAACCGCGAAATGTTGATGCTTGTCGACGCGATCTCCCGCGAGAAGAACGTCGATCGCGAAGTGGTGTTCGGCGCGGTGGAAGCGGCCTTGGCGCAAGCCACCAAAAAGCTGCATGGCGGCGAGGTGGACATCCGTGTGGCGGTCGATCGCGATACCGGGGTGTACGAGACCTTCCGGCGTTGGCTGGTGGTGCCTGAGGAGGCCGGCCTGCAGAACCCGGATGCCGAAGAAATGCTCAGCGATGCACTGGATCGCATCGCCGACATCGAAGTCGGTGACTTCATCGAGGAGCCGATCGAATCGGTGCCCATCGGCCGCATCGGTGCCATGGCGGCCAAGCAGGTCATCCTGCAGAAGATCCGCGATGCCGAGCGCGAGACGTTGCTCAACGACTTCCTCTCGCGTGGCGACAAGATCTTCGTCGGCACCGTCAAGCGCCTCGACAAGGGCGACATCATCGTCGAGAGCGGCCGGGTCGAAGGGCGCCTGAAGCGCAACGAGATGATCCCGAAGGAGAACCTGCGCACGGGTGATCGGGTGCGGGCGTTCATCGCGGGCATCGACCCCACCGCCCGCGGCGCGCAGATCATGCTGTCGCGCTCGGCGCCGGGCTTCATGATCGAGCTGTTCGCCCAGGAAGTGCCCGAGATGGAGCAGAGCCTGCTCGAGATCAAGAGCTGCGCCCGCGATCCGGGTTCGCGCGCCAAGATCGCGGTGGTCTCGCATGACAAGCGGGTCGATCCGATCGGCACCTGCGTCGGCGTGCGTGGTTCGCGGGTCAATGCGGTCACGAACGAACTGGCCGGCGAGCGGGTCGACATCGTGCTGTGGTCCGACGACCCGGCCCAGTTCGTCATCGGCGCACTGGCCCCGGCCAACGTGCAGTCGATCGTTGTCGACGAAGAGAAGCACGCCATGGACGTGGTGGTCGACGAAGAGAACCTGGCCATCGCCATCGGCCGTGGTGGCCAGAACGTTCGCCTTGCGTCCGAACTCACCGGCTGGCGCATCAACATCATGACGGCCGAGGAATCCCACGCCAAGCAGGCGCAGGAGTCCGACTCGATCCGCAAGCTGTTCGTCGACAAACTGGACGTCGACGAGGAAGTGGCCGACATCCTGATCGCCGAGGGCTTCACCAGCCTCGAAGAGGTGGCCTATGTGCCGCTGCAGGAGATGCTGGAGATCGAGTCGTTCGACGAGGACACCATCACCGAGCTGCGCAACCGTGCCAAGGATGCGCTGCTGACGATGGAGATCGCGCACGAAGAGAACGTCGAGTCGGTGTCGCAGGACCTGCGCGACCTCGAAGGCCTCACCCCCGACCTGATCGGCAAGCTGGCCGACGGCGGGGTGCACACACGGGATGACCTGGCGGACCTGGCCGTCGACGAACTGGTCGAGATGACCCAGGTCGACGAGGCCACCGCCAAGACGCTCATCATGAAGGCCCGCGAGCATTGGTTCACCGCCTGAGGCGAGACCCACACGCAAGCCGCACCGCACAGAAGTTCACGCAAGGAAACCCACCCATGGCCGTGACGACCGTCGCCCAGTTCGCAGCCGAGCTGAACCGCCCCGCGGCGACGCTGCTCGAACAGCTTCAGTCCGCCGGAGTCGCGAAGAAGTCGTTCGACGACTCGTTGACCGAGACCGACAAGGAGCGCCTGCTCGAGTACCTGCGCAATGCGCATGGCACCGGTGGCGCCGAGCGCAAGAAGATCACGCTGGTGCGCAAGTCCACCAGCGAGATCAAGCAGGCCGATGCCTCCGGCAAGGCCCGCACCATCCAGGTGGAAGTGCGCAAGAAGCGCGTGTTCGTCAAGCGTGACGATGCCCCTGCCGGCAGCGATTCGGCCTTGTCGGCAGCGGAAGCCGAAGCCGCCGAGCTGAAGGCCCGCGAAGAAGAGGCGCATGCGCAGGCCGAGGCCCTGCGGCGCCAGGAAGAGGAGCTTGCCGAGCAGCAGCGCCGTGCAGAAGAGCAGGCTCGGCAGGCACGTGAAGCAGCTGCTGCTGCGGCCGAAGCCGCCGCCAAGGCCGCCGCTGAGGCGGCTGCCCGTGAGGCTGCAGAAGCGGCCGCCCGAGCCGCCGCGGCCGCCATGAACAAGGCAGTGGCCGAGGCACCTGCTGCCGAAACTCCAGCGCCCGAGGTGGCGCCCGTACCGCCCGCGCCGGCGCCGGCCGCACCTGCTGCGGCGCCCGCAGAGCCACCCAAGCCGGCACTGCGCGTGGTGAAGGCAGGCGAAGCCGAGGCCGCCGAGAAGCAGCGGCTGCTCGAGCTCGAGAAGCGCCGCAAGGCGGCGGAGGCTGAAGCCGCAGCCATCCGCGCGATGATGAATGCACCCAAGAAGGTGCTCACCGCCAAGAAGCCCGAAGAGGCGAAGCCTGCCGCCTCCAAGGAAGGCATCTCCGGCACCATCCACAAGCCCAAGGCGGCACCGGGCACCACTGGTGCGGCGGCGCCTGCGGGCGGCGCCAAGCCGGGCGACAAGAAGTCGGTCAAGTCCGAGAAGCTGTCGTCCAGCTGGGCCGACGACGCTGCCAAGAAGCGCGCGGCGGCGGGCAAGGGACGCACCGACACTGCGGCCAACCGCCCGGGCTGGCGTGCGCCTCGAGGCGGACGCAAGGGCGAGCGCGACTCGGGTCAAGGCAGCTACCAGGCGCCGACCGAGCAGGTGGTGCAGGAGGTGCATGTGCCCGAGACCATCAGCGTGGCCGACCTGGCGCACAAGATGAGCGTGAAGGCCGCCGAGGTGATCAAGCAATTGATGAAGCTGGGCCAGATGGTCACCATCAACCAGCAGCTCGATCAGGAGACGGCGATGATCGTCGTCGAGGAGATGGGGCACAAGGCGTTTGCCGCCAAGCTGGACGATCCCGAGGCCTTCCTCGAGGAGGAACACGCCGCCACGGTGGCCGAAGCCATGCCGCGTGCACCGGTCGTCACGATCATGGGTCACGTCGACCACGGCAAGACCTCGCTGCTCGATTACATCCGGCGCACCCGCGTCGCCGCGGGCGAGGCTGGCGGCATCACGCAGCACATCGGCGCCTACCACGTCGAGACGCCGCGCGGCATGATCACCTTCCTCGACACGCCGGGCCATGCGGCCTTCACGGCGATGCGCGCACGCGGTGCCAACGCCACCGACATCGTGATCCTGGTGGTGGCGGCCGATGACGGCGTGATGCCCCAGACCAAGGAAGCCATCTCGCATGCCAAGGCGGCCGGCGTTCCGATCGTCGTGGCGATGAACAAGATCGACAAGCCCGAAGCCAACCCCGAGCGCCTGAAGAGCGAACTGGTGGCCGAGCAGGTGGTGCCGGAAGACTTCGGCGGCGATTCGCCATTCGTTCCCGTCTCGGCGAAGACGGGACAGGGTGTCGACGAGTTGCTGGAGCAGGTGCTTCTGCAGGCCGAAGTGCTCGAGCTGACGGCGCCCCGCGAGGCCGCTGCCAAGGGCCTGGTCATCGAAGCCAAGCTCGACAAGGGACGTGGCCCGGTGGCGACGGTGCTGGTGCAGACCGGCACGCTCAAGCGCGGCGATGTGGTGCTTGCCGGGTCGAGTTTCGGCCGTGTGCGCGCCATGCTGGACGAGGACGGCAAGTCCACTCAAGAGGCCGGGCCGTCGATGCCGGTCGAGATCCAGGGCCTGACCGAAGTGCCGCAGGCCGGAGATGAGTTCATGGTGCTGGCCGACGAGCGCCGGGCCCGCGAGATCGCCACCTTCCGCCAGGGCAAGTACCGCGACGTGAAGCTGGCCAAGCAGCAGGCCGCCAAGCTCGAGAACATGTTCGACTCGATGGGCGAAGGCCAGGCACAGACGCTGGCGCTGATCATCAAGGCCGACGTCCAGGGCTCGCAGGAGGCCCTGGCCCAGTCACTGATCAAGCTCAGCACGGCCGAAGTCAAGGTGCAGGTGGTGCATGCCGCCGTGGGTGGCATCAGCGAAAGCGACATCAACCTGGCGATCGCCTCGAAGGCCGTCATCATCGGCTTCAACGTCCGGGCCGACGCGAATGCACGCAAGCTGGCCGAAGGCAACGGCGTCGACATCCGCTACTACAACATCATCTACGACGCCGTGGACGAGGTGAAGGCGGCGATGACCGGCATGCTGGCGCCCGAGCAGAAGGAAGAGGTCATCGGCAGCGCCGAGATCCGCACGGTCTTCGTCGCCAGCAAGATCGGCACGGTCGCGGGCTGCATGGTCACCTCGGGCCAGGTCAACCGCAGCGCGCGCTTCCGCCTGCTGCGCGACAACGTGGTGATCTACACCGGCGAGATCGAGTCGCTCAAGCGCATGAAGGACGATGTGCGCGAAGTCAAGGAAGGCTTCGAGTGCGGCATCAAGCTCAAGAACTTCAACGACATCAAGGAAGGCGACCAGCTCGAGATCTTCGAGGTCAAGGAAGTCGCCCGAACGTTGTAAGGCGGTTCTTGCCCTCCTCCGCAGACCCCGCCTTCGACGAGATGGCGGGGTTTGTGCTTGATGGTGAGGCCCCGAAGGAAACCCCATGCGACACAAGAAAGCCATTCCCAACCGCAGCTTCCGGGTGGCCGACCAGATCCAGCGCGACCTGGCCGAGCTGATTCGCGAGCTCAAGGACCCGCGCATCGGCATGGTCACGATCAATGCGGTCGAAGTGTCGCCCGACTATGCACATGCCAAGGTCTTCTTCTCGCTGCTGGTGGGCGAGCCCGCCGAATGCCAGCAGGGCCTGAACGAGGCGGCCGGCTACCTGCGCAACGGCCTGTTCAAGCGACTGCAGATCCACACCGTGCCCACGCTGCACTTCCAGTTCGACCGCACCACCGAGCATGCCGCCGAACTCAATGCGCTGATCCGGCAGGCCAACGCCACGCGCGCCAAGGACGACTGAGCCGATGGTTTCGGCGCGCCCGCCCCGCACACCACGCCGCGCCCTGCACGGCGTGCTGCTGCTCGACAAGCCCTTGGGCTGGTCGAGCAACGACGCCTTGCAGAAGGCCAAGGGCATCCTGCGCGCCGAAAAGGCCGGGCATACGGGCACGCTGGATCCCCTGGCCACCGGGCTGCTGCCGCTGTGCTTCGGGGCGGCCACCAAGTTCAGCCAGGTCAGCCTGGATGCCGACAAGGCCTACCGGGCCAGCCTTCGCTTGGGCGCCCGCACCAGCACCGCAGACCTGGAAGGTGAGGTCATCGAACAACGGCCAGTTGCGGTGGATCTGGCACGCGTTCTGGCGGCTTGCAAGGCCCTGTGCGGCGAGATCGATCAGTTGCCGCCGATGCATTCCGCGCTCAAGAAGGACGGCAAGGCCCTGTACGAGTACGCTCGGGCGGGGCAGACGGTGGAGCGAGAACCGCGCCGCGTGCGGATCCTGGCCATCGACGTGGTGACCTTGGACGGAGACCGCCTCGACATCGATGTGCGTTGCAGCAAGGGCACCTACATTCGCACGCTGGCCGAAGATTTGGGCGAGGTCCTGGGCTGCGGGGCCCATCTCGTGGCGCTGCGGCGCACCGGCAGCGGCGCCCTGTCGCTCCAGGGGGCCGTCACGCTGGACGACCTGCAGCGACTGGCCGAGCCCCAGCGCGATGCGCTGCTCCTGCCGCCCGACGCGCTGCTCGCCGAATGGCCGGCCATCCGGCTCGACGCCGACGAGGCCGGGCGCTTCCTCTCGGGCCTGCGCCGTCGCGTGGGCGGGCCTGACCTGGGTCGCGTCAAGGTGTACGGGCCCGAGGCAGGGGCCTTCCTCGGCACCGCGCATGTCGTGGCGGGCGAGCTGATCGCCGACCGCCTGCTCAGCCCGCCGGAGGTGCAGGCCCTGATCCACCGACCCGGTGTGCAGGTGCTGTCGCGGCCGCCGGAGCCAGCGGCCGCCTGAGCCACGCCCAGGCCACTCCCGCCGCCTCTGCGCCCAGGGGTGTGCCGACCGAATCACGAAAGAAGACCATGCACCAACAGATCCGCAACATCGCCATCATCGCCCACGTCGACCACGGCAAGACCACGCTGGTGGACCAACTGCTGCGCCAGAGCGGCACCTTCCGCGAGAACCAGCAGATCGCCGAGCGCGTGATGGACAGCAACGACCTCGAGCGCGAGCGCGGCATCACCATCCTGGCCAAGAACTGCGCGGTGAAGTGGAAGGACACCCATGTCAACATCGTCGACACCCCCGGGCACGCCGACTTCGGCGGTGAAGTGGAGCGCGTGCTGTCGATGGTCGATGGCGTGCTGCTGCTGGTGGATGCCGTCGAAGGCCCGATGCCGCAGACGCGCTTCGTCACCAAGAAGGCACTGGCACTGGGCCTGAAGCCCATCGTGGTGGTCAACAAGGTTGACCGCCCCGGCTCGCGTTGCGACTACGTGATCAACGCCACCTTCGACCTGTTCGACAAGCTCGGCGCCTCGGAAGAGCAGCTCGACTTCCCGGTGGTCTACGCGTCCGGCCTGAACGGCTGGGCCACGCTGGAGGCCGGCGCCACCGGCACCGATCTCGCGCCGTTGTTCGAGGCCATCCTGCAGCATGTGCCGCCCCATGAGGGCGATGACCAGGCGCCGCTGCAGCTCCAGATCTGCTCCCTTGATTATTCGAGTTATGTCGGACGCATCGGCATCGGTCGCGTCAACCAGGGCACCATCAAGCCGATGATGGACGTGGCGGTGTGCGAGGGGCCGGAGGGCACGCCGCGCAAGGCACGGGTCAACCAGGTGCTGAAGTTCGAAGGCCTGGAGCGCAAGCAGGCCGAGAGCGCCGGGCCCGGCGACATCGTGCTGATCAACGGCATCGAGGACATCGGCATCGGCATCACGCTGACCAGCCTGGACGATCCCAAGCCGCTGCCGATGCTCGAAGTGGACGAGCCGACGCTGACGATGAACTTCTGCGTCAACACCAGCCCGCTGGCGGGGCGCGAGGGCAAGTTCGTCACCAGCCGCCAGATCCGCGACCGCCTCGACCGCGAACTGCAGAGCAACGTGGCGCTACGCGTGAAGGACACCGACGAGGACGGCATCTTCGAGGTCTCGGGCCGCGGCGAACTGCACCTGACCATCCTGCTCGAGAACATGCGCCGCGAGGGCTACGAGCTGGCGGTGAGCAAGCCGCGCGTGGTGTTTCACGAGGTCGATGGCGAGCGGCACGAGCCGATCGAGCTGGTCACCGCCGATGTCGAGGACCAGCACCAGGGCGCCGTGATGCAGGCGCTGGGCGAGCGCAAGGCCGAGCTGGTCAACATGGAGACCGACGGCCGAGGCCGCGTGCGGCTGGAGTACCGCATCCCGGCGCGGGGCCTGATCGGCTTCTCCAACGAGTTCCTCAACCTGACGCGCGGCACCGGCCTGATCAGCAACATCTTCGATGGATACGAGGCCTTCAAGGGCGACATCGAAGGGCGCAAGAACGGCGTGCTGATCAGCCAGGACGACGGCGAGATCGTCACCTATGCGCTGGGCAAGCTCGACGACCGCGGCCGCATGTTCGTGCGCGCTGGCGACCCGGTGTACGAGGGCATGATCGTCGGCGTGCACAACCGCGACAACGACCTGGTGGTCAACGCGGTGCGGCAGAAGCAGCTCACCAACTTCCGCGTCAGCGGCAAGGAGGACGCGATCAAGATCACGCCGCCGATCGACCTGACGCTCGAGTACGCCGTGGAATTCATCGCCGACGACGAGCTGGTGGAGATCACGCCCAAGTCGATCCGCATCCGCAAGCGCTTCCTGAAGGAGCACGACCGCCGTCGCGCGCAGCGCGAAGGCACGGCCTGAGCCGACACGATGCGCTTGAGCCACAGCCGGGCCGTGCTGGCCATGGTGCTGGTCACGGCGATGTGGAGCATCGCCGGCGTCGTCACGCGCCACCTCGAGGCGGCCCGCAGCTTCGAGGTCAACTTCTGGCGCAGTGCCTTCAATGCCGCGGCCCTGCTGGTCGGGCTGAGTGCGCTTCATGGGCTGCGCTACTGGAAGACCGCCTTCCAGGGCGGCTGGGCGCTGTGGGCCTCGGCCGCCTGCTGGACGGTGATGTACACCAACTTCATGGTGGCGATGACGCTCACCACCGTGGCCACGGTGCTGATCACGATGTCGATCGCGCCGCTGGTCACCGCACTGTTCTCGCGGCTGTTCCTGCGCCATCGATTGCCGGCGCGCACCTGGGCGGCCATTGCCGTGGCGGGCGCCGGCATCGGCTGGATGTTCGGCCAGCAGGCCTTCGCGGCAGGGGGATCGCTCACCGGCACCTTGGTGGCACTCGGGGTGCCCCTGGCGGGGGCGGCCAACTGGACACTGCTGCAGTACCTTCACCAACGGCACGCGGCGCAACCCCAGGCACAGGTGCCGGACATGATGCCGCCGGTGCTGCTGGGCGCATTGCTCTCCGCGGGGCTGACCTTGCCGCTGGCCTGGCCCCTCACTGCGTCGGCGCATGACCTGGGGCTGCTGGCGCTGCTGGGAGTCGTGCAACTGGCCATCCCCTGTCTGCTGGTGATCCAGGTGGCCAAGGTGCTGCCGGCCGCCGAGGTGTCACTGCTGGGGCTGCTGGAAGTGATCTTCGGCGTGCTGCTGGCCTGGGTGGGGGCCGGTGAAGCGCCCGGCCCGACGGCTCTGACCGGGGGGGCGCTGGTGATCGGTGCGCTCTTGGCCAACGAAGGACTGGCGTTGCACGAACGACGCTCGGGCGGCCGAGGCCTCGACGCCTCGTCCTGAGCTGCAGCCTGGGCGCCAGGCCCTGGGCGCGATACCCTTAGGGACTGCCCCGTGCGTTCAACCCCAATCAGGGACTAGCATCCGCGCATGAAACAGCTCACCGGCCTGGACGCCACCTTCATCTACCTCGAGACGGCCGAGATGCCGATGCACGTCGGCGCGCTCAATGTCTATGAGCTGGCACCTTCACAGAAGGGACGCTTCGTCACCCACTTGCGCAAGCACATGGCCGAGCGCATGCCGCTGATGCCGGCGCTGCGCAAGCGGCTGTGCTGGATGCCGCTGAACCTGGCCAACCCGGCCTGGGTGGATGCCGAACCAGACCTGAAGTACCACGTCGTCGAGCACCGCCTGCCCGCATCGGCCAGGCAAGGCGACGGCATGCCCGAGCTGGAAGCCGCGGTCGGTGAATTGCACGCCCAGCGGCTGGACCGCAGCCGGCCCCTGTGGCGCTTCCATGTGCTGGAGGGGCTGGCCCCCGCCGCAAACGGCCGCAAGCGCGTCGCGGTGTTCTCGCAGTTCCACCACGCCGCCGTCGACGGACAGGCCGCGGTGGCCTTGGCCCGCGTGTTCCTCGATGTGGCGCCGGAGGGGCGGGCTGTCGAGATCAAGCCGAGCCGCCGGGCCCGAGTGCCCAGCCTGGGCATGGGCCAGATGCTGCGTGGGGCCTTGGCCAACGAGGTGAGCCAGGTGGCCGGCATCGTCAAGCAGTTGCCGTCGACCCTTGGCACCCTGTCGGGCGCCGCGTCGGCGGCGTTGAAGCGGCGCGGCCTGCTCGGCAAGGGCGCGAAGGAGGGCAAGGATTCGGTGGCCAACGTCACCTTGGCGCCTCGAACCATCCTGAACCAATCGATCTCCGCCGGCCGTGCCTTCGCCGGGGTGAGCCTGTCGCTGACCGAGATGAAGCTGCTGGCCCGGCACCACGAGGCCACGCTCAACGACATCGTGCTGCTGGTGTGCAGTTCGGCCCTGAGGCGCTATCTGCAGCAGCGCAAGGCCTTGCCGCGAAAGTCGCTCATCGCCGCGGTGCCCGTGTCACTGCGCGAGCAGGGTGACGCCAGCAGCTCCAACCAGGTGTCGATGAGCCTGGTGAGCCTGGGCACCCACATCGGCGATCTGCGCAAGCGCCTGGCCCATGTGAAGGCGGCCACGGCCGCGATGAAGGAGACCATGGGCAGCCTGCGCAGCATCCTGCCCACCGACTTCCCCTCGATCGGCGTGCCCTGGTTGATGGAGGCGGTGACTGCGCTGTACGGCAAGGCCAAGGTCGCCGAGCGCATCCCGCAGGTGGCCAACGTGGTGATCAGCAACGTGCCGGGGCCTCCTGTGCCGTTGTACCTGGCGGGCGCCCGGATGGTCTGCAACTACCCGACGTCGATCGTTGTCCATGGCGTGGCCCTGAACATCACCGTGGAAAGCTACGACCGGCAGATGGACTTCGGCCTGGTGGCCGATGCGCATGCCATGCCGGACGTGCGGGCACTGGCCAAGGCCATCGAGATCGCCTTCGACGACCTGCGCCTGCTCGATCACGAGCCGGCCGACGAGCCGGTGGGCGCGGTGGAGATCATCGACGCCGCGCGCCGCAAGGTGACCGAGTCGGTCGGCGATGCGGGCCGGGTGGCGCAAGGGGCCGTCTCTCGGGCCGCCCGCAGCGCAGTGCAGGCCGCGGTGGGCCAGGCGGTGGACGCGGTGGTCCGGGCCACCGGGCTGGGCAAGCGCGCCGCGTCGCAGGGGGCGGCGGGGGGCATGATGGCCGCCCTGACCCAGGCGATCCAGCGCCCGGCGCAGAAGAAGGCGGCGCCCCCGCCCAAGCCAGCAAAGGGTGGCTGCAAGGCATGACGGCCCCAACGGTGGTGGTTCAGGCGATGTCATTGCCGGTGGCCGGACAACCGCTGTTCGCCTGACCGGCGCCGAGGGCCCTTCATGCGACTGACCGCCAACGGCCTCGCCATCGAGGTGGATGTGCAGGGCCCCGAGCAGGGCGAGCCCGTGCTGCTGATCATGGGCCTGGGCATGCAGCTGCTGGGCTGGCCCCAGGAGTTCGTCGATGCGCTGGTGCAGCGGGGCTATCGCGTGATCCGCATGGACAACCGCGACATCGGCCTGTCGCAGTCGTTCGATGCGATGGGCTTGCCCAACATGGCCGAGGTCTGGTTGCGCCATGCGTTGCACCTGCCGGTGCGATCGCCCTACACGCTCACCGACATGGCGATGGACGCGCTCGGGGTTCTCGATGCGCTGGGCCTTCCACAGGCCCATGTGTGTGGCGCGTCGATGGGCGGCATGATCGCGCAACACCTGGCGGCGTTGCGCCCCCAGCGGGTCAGCAGCCTGACCCTGATCATGACCACCAGTGGCGCGCGGCGCCTGCCCCAGGCCCGGCTGGCGGTGCGGCGCGCGTTGATGGCACGGCCGATGGTGGCCGACGAGAACCTGGTGCTGGCGCATTTCACGCATCTGCTGGACCTGATCGGCAGCCCGGCCTACCCGCCGGACCCTCAACGTCTGCGCGACCGCCTGCTGGCGTCGTACCACCGGTCGTGGCGCCCGCAGGGCACGGCGCGGCAGTTGTGGGCCGTGGTGGCCGACGGCGACCGCAGCCGATGGCTGGGGGCCATCCGGGCGCCGACGCGTGTGATCCATGGGCAGGCCGATCCGCTGGTGCCGGTGGCCGCCGCCCATGACCTGGCCGGCAAGATCCAGGGCGCAGTGCTCGAGGTGATTCCGGGCATGGGGCATGACCTGCCGCTCGAGTTGCTGGACCGCATCGCCGCGGGAGTGGCCGAGAACGCGCAGCGGGCATCGTCGACAACGCCTTCCAGACCGGCTGGAGACGCGGGGGCGCGATGAGCCTTCTCGACACGATGGACGCCGCCGATGGCGCCGCACGCTCGCCCTGGCGCCTGTGCGTGGCGCCGATGCTCGACTGGACGGATCGCCACTGCCGCTTCTTCCATCGGCTGATCACGCGACGCACCCGGCTGTACACCGAGATGGTGACGACAGGAGCGCTTCGCCACGGCGATGTCCCACGTCACCTGGCGTTCCATGCCGACGAGCATCCGCTGGCCCTGCAGCTGGGCGGCAGCGAGCCGGAAGAGCTGGCGCATGCGGCCCGGCTGGCGCAACAGTGGGGCTACGACGAGATCAACCTGAACTGCGGATGCCCCAGCGAGCGGGTGCAGCGGGGGGCCTTCGGTGCCTGCCTGATGAACGAGGCGCCGCTCGTGCGCGATGGCGTGAAGGCCATGCTCGATGCGACGCACGGAGCTGTGCCGGTGACGGTGAAGCACCGCATCGGCATCGACCGCGTCGAGTCGTACGACTTCGTCCGCGAGTTCGTCGGCACGGTGGCCGAGGCCGGCTGCAGCGTGTTCATCGTCCATGCCCGCAATGCCTGGCTGCAGGGCCTGAGCCCGAAAGAGAATCGCGAAATTCCCCCACTGCGTTACGCGCTGGTGCACCGATTGAAGGCCGAGTTCCCGCATCTCACCGTGGTGATCAATGGCGGCCTGAAGGACAACCTGGCCATCGGCGAGCAATTGACCCATGTCGACGGGGCCATGATCGGCCGGCAGGCCTACCACGAGCCGGTACTGATGGCCGGGTGGGACGGCCGATGGCTCGGAGACCGGGCGTGCACGATCGATGGTGACCCGGGCGATGAGTGGCGCCTGGCCATCGAGCGGAAGATGGTGGATTACCTGTCGACACTGGGCGACGTGCCCTGGCCCCATGCCTCGCGCCACATGCTCGGCCTGTGGAACGGCCGGCCCGGTGCACGCCGCTGGCGGCAGGTGTGGAGCGATCATTGCCTGAAGAACCAGACGCCAGCCGAGGTCCATCGGCTGGCGCAGGCCGCACGCCTGCGTGGTGCGGCGGCGAACCCTTTCCTCCAACTGAACGAACCCCTCACGACCTCATGAACGGCACCCTCGGCATCATTGGCGGCAGCGGCCTGTACGAACTGGAGGGCCTGACCGACACCCGCTGGGTCAGCGTGGACACCCCCTGGGGGGCGCCCTCCGACCAGATCTTCCTCGGCACGCTCGGCCAAGGCGACCAGGCGGTGCGCCTGGCGTTCCTGCCACGCCATGGACGCGGCCATCGCGTGCCGCCCAGCGAGGTCAACTACCGCGCCAACATCGCCGCGCTGAAGATGCTGGGGGCCACCGACGTGCTGTCGCTGAGCGCCGTCGGTGGGCTGCGCGCCGACCTTCCGCCCGGCACCTTCGTGCTGGTGGATCAGTTCATCGACCGCACCTTCGCACGAGACAAGTCGTTCTTCGGCACCGGCCTGGTGGCGCATGTGTCGATGGCGCACCCGGTGTGCCACCGGCTGGGCGATCACCTCGAGGCCGGCCTCGGCGCGCTGGGCGTGCCGCATGCACGCGGCGGCACCTACCTGGCGATGGAGGGCCCGCAGTTCAGCACGCTGGCCGAATCGCGCCTGTACCGCTCATGGAACTGCGACGTGATCGGCATGACCAACATGCCCGAAGCCAAGCTCGCCCGGGAGGCGGAGCTGTGCTATGCCTCGGTGGCCATGGTCACCGACTTCGACTGTTGGCATCCGCACCATGACGACGTGACGGTGGAGGCCATCGTCAAGGTGCTGCTGTCCAATGCCGACCATGGCCGCTCGCTGGTCACCCGCGTGGCCCAGGCCATCGCGGCCGATCCACACGGCAGTGCCTGTGCCTGCCGGCAGGCGCTGCAGCATGCGCTGATCACCGCGCCAGGGGCGCGCGATCCGGCGATGGTCGAGAAGCTGTCGGTCATCGCGGGACGGGTGCTGTGAAGGTCAACGGCCAGGCCTGCCGCACCATCGAGGCGGCGCCGCTGAACGACGCGGTCATCGTCATCGACCAGCGCTTCCTGCCCCACCGATTCAGCCGCGCACGGCTGACCAGCGTGGCCGAGGTGCGCACGGCCATCGTCGAGATGTGGGTGCGTGGCGCTCCGCTGATCGGCGTCACGGCCGCCTATGGCATCGCACTGCAATGCCGCGTGGATTCGTCCGACGATGGCCTGCGCCAGGCCAAGGCCTGGCTCGATGCCGCCCGGCCGACCGCGGTGAACCTGTCGTGGGCCACGCACCGGATGGTCGAGCAACTGCTGGCCACGCCGCGATGCGATCGCGTCGGCGCGGCCTGGGATCTGGCGGTGCGCATGGCCGATGACGATGTGAACGTCAATGAAGCCATCGGGCGCCACGGAATGCATCGGCTTGCCGAGCTGTCGCAGAAGTGCGGGGCACGCCCGCTGCAGATCCTGACCCACTGCAATGCCGGATGGCTGGCCACGGTGGATTGGGGCACCGCGCTGTCGCCCATCTACCAGGCCCACCGTGCGGGCATCGCATTGCATGTGTGGGTCGACGAGACCCGGCCACGCAACCAGGGCGCCAGCCTCACCGCGTGGGAGCTGGGGCAGGAGGGCGTGCCGCACACGGTGATCGCCGACAACGCGGGCGGTCACCTGATGCAGCATGGGCAGGTGGACCTGGTGATCGTCGGTGCCGACCGGGTGACCTCGCGCGGCGACGTGTGCAACAAGATCGGCACCTACCTCAAGGCGCTGGCCGCCGCGGACAACCGCGTGCCGTTCTATGCCGCCGTACCGCGCTCCACCGTCGACCTGTCGGTGCGCGACGGCCTGGCCGAGATCGAGATCGAGATGCGGTCGCCGCGCGAGCAATCGCATGTCACGGGCCTGGATGCCGCAGGCAGCCTGACCGAGGTGCTGGTGATGCCGGCGGGCTCGCCGGCATTGAACCCGGCCTTTGATGTCACGCCCGCCCGCCTGGTGACCGGCATCATCACCGAGCGAGGCGTGGTGGCCCCGGCCGACGTGGCCCGGCAGTCCTGATCGCTGCGGGGCGTCAGTTCGGTGTGGGTGTGCGCCCTGGCCAGGTGGCCAGCAGCAGGCCGCTCAGGGCCAGCACCAGCGCGATCAGGTGTCCCGCCCCAAAGGGCTCGCCCAGCCACAGCACGCCCACGCCAGCCGCGGTGATGGGCAGCATCACGGTGAACACGCCCGCGCGTGGCGCCGGCACGTGGCGCAGCCCCATCATCCACAGCCACACGGTGGCCATGCTGGCAGCCAGTGCATAGAAGGTCAGCAGAAGCCAGTCCCCAGCGGCCACGCGTGTGAAGTCGAACGTCAACGCCTGCCACACGCCCAGCGGCGTCACCAGCGCCAGCCCCCACAGGTTGATCAGCGCGCTGATGCGCTTGGGCGAAACCGAGCCGGTGAGGCGCTTGCCGATGACCACGTAGCTCGCCTCGCAGAACACCGCGCCCAGCAGCAGCAAGTGGCCGACGAGGCCGCGGCCGGCCATCTCGGAGCCGTCGTTGCCAGGACCGTGCTGCGGTGCACGTGACCAGGCCATCAGGCCGATGCCCATGGCCGCAAGGGCGATCGCCAGCATCATCCGGGGCGGGATGCGCTCGCCCAGCCACCACCGCGACAGCAGTGCCACTGCCGCCGGGATGGCGGCCATGACCACGCCGGCCGCGACCGCCGAGGTCCAGGCCACGCCGAACAGCATGCAGATCGAGAACAGGAAGTTGCCGAGAAAGCTCTCCCAGAACAGCAGCCAGCGGTCGTGCGCCGACAAGGGCGCCTCGCCCCCAGCGCGTCGCACCCAGCGGGCCATGGCCACGGCCGCGATGCCGAAGCGCAGCCAGGCCAGCAGGAACACCGGGAACACCGCGACCAGCAGTTTGGACAGCCCGACGTAGCTGCCGACCAGCGACATGCTGGCCGCCAGCGAGGCATAGGCCAGCCAGGGGATCGGGTGATGGGCGGGCAAGGGGGGTCAGAAGGCGCTGGCGTAGCGCTCCAGTTCCCAGTCGGAGACATGCCGCGCGTGCGAAAGGTGCTCCTGTCGCTTGAGCGCGAGGAACTCGGCGGTCAGCGTCGCGCCCAGCGCGCCGGTGACCACCGCGTCGGCCTCCAGTGCGTCGACGGCCTCGCCCAGGTTCTGCGGAAGCTGACCGATGCCACGGCGCGCGATCTCGGCCAACGGCATCTCGAAGAGGTCGTCCTCGCAGGCGGGCGGCAGCTCGAGCTTGCGCTCCACGCCGTCCAGGCCGGCAGCGATCAGCGCGGCGCTCACCAGGTAGGGGTTGGCCGAGGCATCCGGCAGCCGCCACTCGAAACGCCCATGCAGCGTGCGCACCAGCGCCGTCCGGTTGTTGGCGCCGTGGGCGATCGACGCCGGCGCCCAGCTGGTGCCCGACAGCGATTCACCCACTACCAAGCGCTTGTAGCTGTTGACCGTGGGCGCGGCCAGTGCACACAGGGCTGCCGAGTGCGCCAGCACGCCGGCGGCAAACTGCCGGCCGATCGGCGACAGCAGTTCCCGCGTGTTGACGGCGCCGTCGGGCAGGTGCGGCACGAACACGTTGCCGGCATTCATGCCGTGGCCCTTCCACAGCGAGACATGGAAGTGCATGCCGCTGCCCGGCTGGTTGGCGAAAGGCTTGGGCATCATCGAGAAGACCATCCCGCGTGCCTCGGCCAGCGCGTGGGCCGCCTGCTTGAACAGCATCAGGTGGTCGGCACTGGCGAGCACCTCGTCGAAGCCGAAGTTCACCTCGAACTGCCCGTGCGCATCCTCATGGTCGAGTTGCAGCACATCGAGCTGGCAGGCCTCGAGCGAGCGATGCAGGGCCTGCAGGAATTCGGCCTGGCGCGGCAGCGCCTTGAGGTCGTAGCTGGGCTTGTCGAGCCGATCGGCATCGTCGGCCGGCAGCCATCGCTGGTTTGCGCGCTTGAGCAGGAAGAACTCAGGCTCGATGCCGGTGCGCAGGTGCCAGCCCTGCTGGGCCAGCCGGGCCACCGCCCGGCGCAGCACCTGCCGCGGGCAGGCATCGAAGGGCTGGCCATCGACGAAGCCGTCGCACACCACCCGGGCATAGCCGGTCATCCACGGCAGCGGTTGCGCGGTGCTGGCGTTGCCGCGGGCCCAGTACTCCGATCGGGGCCCGGTGCGCGGAAGGCCGGTGCCGGCGATCGAGGGCCCGGAGAAGCCAACGCCCTCGGTGAGCAGGTCATCGATGTGCGCCAGCGGCACATACTTGCCCTTGGCCACGCCATGGATGTCGGTGAACTGCGCCAGCAGGGTGTGCACGCCGGCCGCGGCAAGTCGTTCGCGCAGGTCCTTCATGTCGGGCTCCTTCGAGAGGCGAGGCGAACCCCCGGGCCCTCAATCGAGGCGAACCCAGGTGGTCTTGAGCTCAGTGTATTTGTCGAAGGCATGCAGCGACTTGTCGCGGCCATTGCCGCTTTGCTTGTAGCCGCCGAAGGGCACGGTGATGTCGTCCTCGTCGTACTGGTTCACGTGCACCGTGCCGGCGCGCAGCGCGCGGGCCACGCGATGGGCCCGGTTGAGGTTGTCGCTCCACACGCTGGCCTGAAGGCCGTAGGGGCTGTCGTTGGCCATGGCGATGGCCTCGGCCTCGTCGTGGAAGCGCAGCACGGTCATCACCGGGCCGAAGATCTCTTCGCGGGCGATCTTCATCTGGTTGGTGGCATGGTCGAACACCGTGGGCTCGACGTAGTAACCGCCCGAGTCGGCCCGTGCCTGGCGGCCGCCGCTGAGGCATCGGGCGCCCTCGTCGTGCCCGGCCTGGATGTAGCCGAGCACCGTGCGCAGCTGGGTGTCGTCGACCAGCGCGCCCATCACCGTGCCCGGCAGCAACGGATCGGCCGGGGCGTACTTCGGTGCCTCGGCCGCCAGCCGGGCGATGAATTCGTCGGCCACCCGCGCATGCACCAACACCCGCGACGGTGCGTTGCAGCTTTCGCCCTGGTTGAAGAACAGGCCGCCCGCCAACGTGGTGGCGGCACGCTCCAGGTCGCGGAAGTCATCGAACACCAGCACCGCCGACTTGCCACCCAGCTCGTTGTAGACGCGCTTGAGGTTCGAGCGGCCGGCGTAATCGAGCATGCGTCGGCCGGTGCGGGTGGAGCCGGTGAAGCCGATCGCATCCACCTCGGGATGCAGGGCCAGTGCCTCGCCAGCCTCGAAGCCGTAGCCGGGCACCACGTTGAACACGCCGGGCGGAATGCCTGCCGAGATGGCCAGCTCGGCCAGTCGCAGCGCGGTCAGCGGGCTCTTCTCGCTGGGCTTGAGCACCACCGAGTTGCCGGTGGCCAGCGCCGGCCCGAGCTTCCACGCGGCCATGATCATCGGGTAGTTCCAGGGCACGATGGCACCGATCACGCCCATCGGCTCGCGGGTGATCATCGCCAGCGCACCGCGGCCCGTCGGCGCGATCTCGTCGTAGCACTTGTCGATGGCCTCGGCATACCAGGCGATGCACCGTGCGGCAGCCGGCACATCCACTGCCAGCGAGTACTGGATCGGCTTGCCCATGTCCACCGT
>Ga0268298_10002486_pt1 | contig 20134 bp, 14 predicted proteins | sample WWTPWeurt_MetaG_FD_194462 | JGI IMG/M metagenome (GOLD analysis project Ga0268298, IMG submission 194462) | Activated sludge microbial communities from WWTP in Nijmegen, Gelderland, Netherland - WWTP Weurt | ecosystem: Engineered > WWTP > Aerobic digester > Activated sludge | place... | reverse complement strand
TTTTAATCAGGTAGGTAGTTATTTAATAAAAATGAATGCAACTAATGCTGCTGGTTGTATAAAAGAAGATACGCAAACTGTTGTAGTTAGAGGCCCATCTGGAACTTTTCAATATGATCATGGCATCATCTGCTCAAACAATGCTGTTTATTTTGAAGTATTGCCAAGCAATACCGATAGTATTAAGTTTAATTTTGGCGATGGTAACTTTTTAACCACCACTGCCAATAGTGTGTATCATCAATATAATCAAACTGGTAGTTTTATTCCATCAGTAATATTATATTCTAATTTTTCTTCTGCCTGTACTGTTACATTACAAGGCATAGATACTATTAAAATTGATTATGTAAAAGCAGGGTTTAAATATTCATCACAAACCTATTGCGACTCAACAAAAATATTTTTTAATGATACTTCTAGGCATGCCTTACCTATTGTTAGTTGGCAATGGAATTTTGGCGATGGCAATTTTAGTACTCTACAACATCCAACCCATACTTATAAAAATACCAACAATTGGGCGGTGCAGCTAATTACTAAAACTGTTGGAGGTTGTACAGATACAGTGAATTATAATATGTTTGTAAAAGTAAACAACAAACCATCTAATACTATACTTGCACCTTTGGTAGCATGTGCATTAAAGCCAATAAATTATCAGGCACAAACAACAAGTGTAGATAGTATAATATTTAATAATTGGCAATTTAATAATGGGCTAACAACACTTGGCAACAATGTAAATAATACCTACATTTTACCAGGTACTTATTATGCTACTTTAATTTCTGGTACAGCTTATGGTTGTACAGATACAGCTCTACATACCATTACAATAAATCCTACCCCAACTGTTGTTACAACATCTAATCAAATAATTTGTTTAGGTAGTTCTATTCAATTAAATGTATCTGGTGCAAATACTTATAGCTGGGCACCAATTAATAATACCCTTAGCTGTTTAACATGTATCAATCCTATTGCTACACCTATTACATCTACCATGTATATTGTAGAAGGTACTAATACTTTTGGATGTAGTAATAAAGATAGTGTAATGGTAACTGTTGCACAGCCTATAACAATACAAACATCTGCCAATGATACAATATGTATTGGTCAGTCTGCTCAACTTAGTGCAACTGGTGCAACAACTTATCAATGGATGCCTTCCTCAAGCTTGCAAAATAATAATACTGCAAACCCTATTGCTACACCTGCCATTACTACAACTTACCAAGTAATTGGATTCGATAATTACAATTGTTTTCAAGATACAGGCTTTATAACTGTAGCTGTAGGAAAATATCCAACCATAACATTGGAGGCTGATAAAGTATTGCCAACAGGTACTCAATTAGCATTAAAGAGCACTGTAACTAATGGCCCTATTACTAATTGGCTATGGACTCCATCGGCAGACTTAAATTGTAACACTTGTGCTTTGCCAATTGCAACTATTAAAAACGATGTTTGTTATACTGTAACAGCTGCCAATATATATCACTGTGCAGCTACAGATACAATTTGTATTAAAACATTTTGCGAAGGAACCCAAGTATTTATACCCAATGCCTTTACACCAGATGGAGATGGTATAAATGATGTATTAATGGTAAGAGGCAGCGGAATTAAAACTGTGAAAAGTTTTAGAATATTTAATAGATGGGGGCAGGTGGTTTTTGAGAAAACTAACGTTACACCAAACGATCCTGCACAAGGTTGGAATGGAACAATTAATGGCAAACCAGCTAGTCCAGAGGTTTATGTTTACACTTGTGAAGTTGTTTGCGAAAATAATGTTGCTTATACTTACAAGGGTAATGTAGCAATTATAAAATAATGGCTTTAAATAAAGAATTATAGGAAAATGAAAAATATTATTGTAATTGAATGGAAGAATTAATTATATATAAATTTATAAGATTGCCAATGGCAGAAGCACAAAAATAAACACATGAAATTTTTACTTTTTTTATGTACCTCGTTAGTATGCTGCATAAATAACTATGCACAAGATTTTACTTTTTCGCAATTTTATGAAAAACCATTATTGCGTAACCCTTCATTGGCAGGTGTTTTTGATGGAGACCTAAGAGTTACAGGTATATATAGAAACCAGTGGCAAAGTGTAACAGTGCCTTTTAACACTTCAGGTGCAAGTGTAGAAGTAAAGTTTCCTGTAGGTAAAGGCAACGATTTTTTAACCGTTGCAATGCAAATGACCAATGATGTTGCAGGAGATATTAAATTAAAAAGAACACAAATTTTACCGGTAATTAATTTTCATAAATCACTAAATGATGAGTACAACAGTTATTTATCATTAGCATTTATGGCAGGCAATGTAAGTAGCAGGTTCGATCCAAGTAAATTACAAATGAACGATCAGTTTGTAAATGGCTCTTTTAATCCGGGCAACCCAACTATGCAAAGCTTTAGCAAAACAAGTATTAATTACTGGGATTTAGGTGCAGGCTTAACCTATAGTTTTGATTTTGGCGAAAGCAGTAGCCTTTATTTTGGAGCTTCTCTCTTTCATTTAAACAAACCAAAAGTTTCCTTCTATGCCAATAATGCTAATTCTACAACACTTCATAATAAATTATCCTTAAATGCTGGTTTAACAACACCCACAAGCGATTACAATAGATTGGTTTTTTATGCAGATTATTTTATGCAATCTGGCAATAAACAATTTTTAGGTGGAATATTATATGGATTTGATTTGGTAGAACTCTACGATTCTGATGAAAAGATATCTCTTTATTCTGGAGGATTTTATCGTTGGGGCGATGCTTTAATTCCTGTTATAAAACTAAATTATTATAAATTGGCAGTAGGTTTAAGTTACGATATAAATGTATCTAAATTAACAACAGCTTCTCAGGCACGTGGAGGGTTTGAAATTTCTGCAAGCTATAGAACACAATTAAACATTAGAAATAATGGTGCAGAAAAAATGCGATGTGTAAAATTTACTTTGTAATACTTCTTTTGTTTGTAAAAACATTTTATCCATTAAATACTGAAACAGTAAAATAATGGATGTTTTTTTAACATCTTTTTTTTACGAAAAAAGGTAAAAAAATATGACAATTTGAAGGCCGAAATTTCAATATTCGCTGAAAGTCAAGCTACATAAGGATAAATTTTTTTTTTTAACATTGTGTTTTTGTCAGATTAGTGTCATATTTTTGCACCTATTCAAGCATTTTTTATCTCATATTTTAGAATCATAGCTTGTGAATATGACCATCTACAGAAGTACAACCAAAACAATCTTATTTAGTGCACTTTTATTATTAAGTGTTGCTTTTAGTAATAAAGCTGTTGCCCAAGATGGCAAAGCCTTATTTAATGCCAACTGTGCCAGTTGTCATAAGTTAGATAAAGACCTTACCGGTCCAGCATTAATGGGTGTAGAAGAACGCTGGGGTGGTAGTCGTGAAAAATTAATCCATTGGGTTAAAAATTCTGCAGCCTTTTTAAAAACAGGCGATAAGCATGCAAATGAACTTTTTAACAAATGGAATAAAATACCAATGCCCGGTTACGATGGTATTTTAAGTGATGCAGATATAAATGCCATTTTTGATTATATAGCAAAAGGTGCAGCACCTGCACCAACAGATAACAAAGCTGCTGAAGTAAAACCTGTTGAAAAAAGTAACAATAACCTTCTTTTTGGTATTCTAACTCTAATTCTTGCAATAGTTGCATTTGTTTTAATAAATGTAAACAGCAATTTAAAAAGACTTGCTAACGAAGAACAAGGTTTAGCTTCTAGCTTACCTATTCCTTTCTGGAAAAATAAAACTTATATTACAATAATTGCTGTAGCCTTATTTGTAACTGGTGGCTATTTAACAACAAAGGGTGCAATTGGTTTAGGTAGAAATACAGAGTACCAACCAGTGCAACCTATTTTCTACTCTCACAAAGTACATGCTGGTGTAAATCAAATAAACTGTTTGTATTGTCATGGTGGTGCCGAGGGAGGTAAACATGCAAATATTCCTTCTGTAAATGTTTGTATGAATTGCCATAAAGCTATTCATGAATATACTGGGCCTGCATTGGTGGATGGTAACGGCAAAGAAGTAAACGGAACAGAAGAGCTACAAAAATTATTCAAATATGCAGGATTTGATCCTAAAAATGCTAACAACTGGAACCCCAATGATGCAAAACCAATAGAGTGGGTTCAAATACATAGTTTACCAGATCATGTTTACTTTAATCACAGCCAACACGTAGTTGCAGGCAAAGTGCAATGCCAAACCTGCCATGGAGAAATTGACAAAATGGATGAAGTAAAACAAGTGAATGATTTAAGTATGGGCTGGTGTATAAACTGCCATAGAGAAACTAAAGTGCAGTTTAAAGACAATGGTTTTTATAGTATTTACGAAAAATATCATAATGAACTAAAGAGTGGTAAGTTAGATAGTACAAAAGGTATAACAGTTGAAAAAATTGGCGGTACCGAGTGTCAAAAATGTCACTATTAATAACAAACATTAATTTTTTAGTTAAGTGATTGTAGAGTAATAATATTTTTATAAACATTAAACTGTTCTCAAAAGAAGATAAGGGCTTATGGAAAAAAAGTATTGGCAAAGTTTTGGCGAACTGAATAACTCTGAGGCTTTTCAAAAATCATCAAAAGATGAATTTAAAGAAGACCTTCCATTCGATGAAGATAAAGGTTTGCTAGAAGCAAAAACACCACGCCGTGATTTCTTAAAATATTTAGGATTTAGTACAGCAGCAGCTGCTGTTGCTGCAAGTTGCGAAGTGCCTGTAAAAAAGGCAATTCCTTTTGCAAATCGTCCAGAAGAAATTATACCAGGTGTTGCAAATTATTATGCAACAACTTATGTTCAAGATGGCGATGCAGTAAGCGTTGTAGCTAAAGTTAGAGATGGCCGTCCTATTAAAATTGAAGGAAATGAATTGTGTCCTATTACCAGTGGTGGTACAAGTGCCAGAGTACAAGCCAGCGTTTTAGATTTGTACGATGGTGCAAGATTGCGTTTTCCTGCAAATTATACCAGTAGCGTAAAAGGTAAAGAACTAACTTTTGATGCCGCAGATAAAGCAATTAATGAAGCATTGGCTACAGCTGGAAATATTGTTTTATTAACAAGCACAATTAACTCTCCTTCTTCCTTAGAAGTAATTAACCAATTTTTAGCAAAATACCCTGGCAGTAAACAAGTAACGTATGATGCTGTTTCTTATTCTGGTATTTTATTAGCTAATGAGGCTTGTTATAATAAAAGAGCTATTCCAACCTATAGGTTTGATGCAGCAAAAGTAATTGTAAGCTTAGGTGCCGATTTTTTAGCCACTTGGATTAGCCCTATAGAGTTTGCAAAGCAATACTCAAAAGGTAAAAAAATAAATGATGCTTCACCAGAAATGAGTAAACATATTCATTTTGAAAGTGTAGCAAGCCTTACAGGAAGTAATGCAGATGAAAGATTTTTACACCGCCCTAGCGAAACCTATGCAATTGCAGTGGGCTTACTTAGTGTGCTTCAAGGTGGAGAAGTATCCAATATTAAAGACACCAAATTAATTGCTGGCATAAAGAATGCTGCAAAAGCATTAGCAGATAAAAAAGGAGAAGCTTTAGTAGTTTGTGGAAGTAATGATGTAAATACACAAATTATTATTAATACAATTAACGAAATTCTTTTAGCTAAAGATAAAACAATAGATTGGTCATCTACTTACAATGTAAGAAAAGGGGTAGATGCAGACTTTGCAGCTTTAGTAGAAGAAATGAATACAGGAACAGTTGGAGCTTTAATAGTTATAGATGCTAACCCTGTATATAGTTGGTTAGATAAAGCAAAATTAAAATCTGGTTTAGATAAAGTAAAATTAAAAATTTCTTTAAGTGGCAAAGCCGATGAAACAACACAACTTTGTGGTTATGTTGTACCAAGCCACCACTATTTAGAATCTTGGGGAGATGCTGAGGTTAAAGTGGGTCATTATTCATTTATACAGCCAACTATTTACCCACTGTTCAAAACACGCCAGTGGCAAGATAGTTTAATGAAATGGAGTGCAGCAACTACCGATTATTTAGCATTCTTAAAAAGTTTTTGGGCTACTAAACTAACAGGTACAAATAGTTGGGATAAAGCTTTACAAGATGGTGTTGTAATGAATAGTCCTCTTGCTGTTGCTACAACTTTTAATTCAAGTGCTACAAACTTAGCATTAGCTGCAGTACAAAATCCATCATCAGGTATTGAACTACAACTATACCAAAAAATTGCAATTGGTGCTGGTCAAGGTACGGCAAACCCTTGGTTACAAGAAATGCCAGACCCTATCACTAGAGCCACTTGGGATAACTACCTTATTGTTTCGCCAACAATGGCTAAAACATTATTAAAAATAGATTTATCTAATAATGGTCAGTCAGATAGCTATGAAGTTAACCCGCCTAAAAAGGTAGTTTCTATAAAAGCTAATGGCATTACAGTAGAATTGCCAGCATTAATTATTCCAGGTACTCATCCAGATACCGTTGGTATAGCATTAGGTTATGGAAGAGATAAAAAAGTGGGTAAAACTGTAGTAGATGTAGAAGGAAATTCAATAGGTGCAAACGCTTTTCCATTTGCTAAAATTGTAAATGGTACAGTTTGTTTTGATATTAATAATGTAGAATTAAAACTTACAGATAAAAAATATCCTGTTGCACTTACTCAAACACATAACCTTTACGATACGCCACATGGAAAACGTACAGAGGTAATCAAAGAACTTACTTTAGCCGAATATAAACACAATACCAAAGTAGTTCTAGAAGAAAGAGAAAAAGAATTAGCAGCTTATGGTGGTGTAGCAGATTTTAGAGAAGGAGGTTCTATTTACAAACCTTTCGATAAACCAGGAATTAAATGGGGCATGAGCATTGACCTGAACAGTTGTAATGGCTGTGGTGCTTGTGTAGTAGCATGTAATGCAGAAAACAATATACCTGTAGTTGGTAAGCCAGAAGTTTTGCGTTTTCATGATATGCATTGGTTAAGAATAGATAGATATTATAGCGGAGATAAAGAAAATCCAGACGTTGTATTTCAGCCAATGTTATGCCAACACTGCGATAATGCACCTTGCGAAAACGTTTGTCCTGTTGCTGCTACTAACCATAGCTCAGAAGGTTTAAACCAAATGACATACAACCGTTGTATTGGTACAAGATACTGTGCTAACAACTGTCCTTATAAAGTACGTAGATTTAACTGGGCTGATTATACAGGAAGTGATAGTTTCCAAAATAACCAAGATGAGTTGAACAATGCAGTACACTATATGAACGATGATTTAACCAGAATGGTTTTAAATCCTGATGTTACTGTTCGTTCTCGTGGTGTTATTGAAAAATGCTCTTTCTGCGTACAACGTTTACAAGAAGGTAAGTTAAAAGCAAAAGTAGCTAGCAGACCATTAAAAGATGAAGATGTACATGTAGCTTGTGCTCAAGCCTGTCCTTCTGATTCTATCATTTTTGGGAATGTAAATAATCCTGAGAGTGAAATAAGTAAAGCAAGAAAAGATAGTAATAGATTATTTTATTCTTTAGAATTTTTACATGTTATGCCTAATATAAATTATTTGGCAAAAGTTAGAAATAAAGAAGAAGCTACTAAAGCATAGGCTTTGTAGAACAGATAAATATTTAAGAACCTAAACATCAATTTGTTTTAATACAAATTACTAAATAACCAAGTACAGATGAGTTTAAAGTACGAATCGCAATTAAGGGAACCGTTAGTGTACGGTAATAAAACCTATCATCAGGTAACTGAAGATATTGTTCGCCCAATAGAAGCCAAACCAACTAAGTTATGGTATATTGGTTTTTTTATTTCAGTATCGTTGTTAATGTTTGGTGTTTACAGTGTGTACAGAGAAGTTGTTTATGGTGTGGGAGAGTGGAACCTGAACAAAACAGTAGGATGGGGCTGGGATATTACCAACTTCGTTTGGTGGGTAGGTATAGGTCATGCCGGTACATTAATTTCAGCAATCTTATTGTTATTCCGCCAAGGTTGGAGAACTGGTGTTAACCGTGCAGCAGAGGCAATGACAATTTTTGCGGTTATGTGTGCTGGTCAGTTTCCTGTATTCCACATGGGACGTGTTTGGATGGCATTCTTTGTATTTCCTTACCCAAATACTCGTGGCCCTTTATGGGTAAACTTTAACTCACCACTTTTATGGGATGTATTTGCAATTTCAACTTACTTTACAGTTTCCCTTTTATTTTGGTATAGCGGTTTATTACCAGATTTTGCAACTGTTAGAGATAGAGCTAAAACTAAATTGCGTAAACTACTTTATGGTATTGCATCTTTTGGTTGGACAGGTTCAACCAAACACTGGCAACGCCACGAAAGCCTTTCCTTGGTTTTGGCTGGTTTAAGTACTCCGTTAGTATTATCAGTACACACTATTGTATCTTTCGACTTTGCAACCTCTGTTATTCCAGGTTGGCATACAACAATATTTCCACCTTATTTCGTTGCAGGGGCAATTTTTTCTGGCTTTGCTATGGTACAATCATTAATGGTTGTAATTAGAAAAGTGTTTGGATTAAAAGATTATATTACAATTGGGCATATTGAAGCAATGAATAAAGTAATTGTTTTAACTGGGTCTATTGTAGGTATTGCCTATTTAACAGAACTATTTATGGGCTGGTACAGCCAAAGTAAATATGAAGGATATACTTTTTGGTATAGCCGTGCCAACTTATTTAGCCCTTATGGTTGGAGTTATTGGGGTATGATGGCTTGTAATGTATTAAGCCCACAAATCTTCTGGTCTAGAAAAATGAGAAGAAATGTGTTTGTAACTTTCTTTATGAGTGTATTGGTAAACGTAGGTATGTGGTTCGAAAGATTTGTAATCATTGTAACTTCTATTTATAGAGATTATTTGCCAAGTAGCTGGTCTGTTTACTATAGTCCTTCTATTTGGGAAATTGGCTTCTATTTAGGAACATTTGGTTTGTTTTTTACCTGCTTCTTCCTCTTTGCTAAATATTTCCCAACAATAGCAATAGCAGAAATTAAGTATGTATTGAAAACAACAGGAGAAAGTTATAAAGATAAAATGGAAGGAATTGAAAATGAAAATGTAGAAGATTTTGCACATAAACATGCACATTAATTTTTTACAATTCATTCAAAAAATAAAAAGGGTTTAAAAATTATAAACAATCATTTATAGGTATAAATGTAAGTTATGGCAAAAAAGAAATTTGTAGTAGGCTGTTTTGATAATGAAGATGTTTTATTCTCTGCTGTAAAAAAAGTACGTACAGCAGGATATAAAATTAAAGATGTTTATACTCCTTATCCAATTCATGGCTTAGACCATGCATTAGGTATGAGAGAAACCAGTTTACATACTGCTGGTTTTGTGTATGGCATATTAGGTACTATTACTGCTTTAAGTGGCATTAGCTGGATTTTTGTGAAAGACTGGCCATTAGATATTGGTGGTAAACCACATTTTGCATTAGCAGCATGGATACCAATTATTTTTGAACTTACTGTATTATTTTCTGCTGTTGGTATGGTTCTTACTTTTTGCTATTTATGCCAAATGGCACCATTTGTAAAAAAACATCACTTTCATGCCAGAGCTACAGACGATTTATTTGTAATGGCAATTGAATGTACCGATGTAACCAATACCAACGATACAGAAGCATTTTTAACAAACAATGGAGCTGTAGAAGTTAAAACAGAAATAGCAGAAGATGGTTGGTGGTTTGGTAGATATGATAAAGAGGAAATGTTTTTCGAATCAAAAAACGCAGTTGCATAATTTATTAGATAAAGTAAACAAATGAAGAAATTAGCATTTATAACATGTATAGCAACCACCATTATAATGGTAAGTTGTAATAGCAGTGTAAAGCGTCATCCTAATGATGCTTATATTCCAGACATGGGTTATAGCAGAGCTTATGAAACCTATGCAGACCATAGCAATTTAAAAGAGAAAGGCATTAAATATAATAATATGCCAGTGGCAGGAACAGTTGCAAGAGGCGAAGATTTTCCTTTTCCTTTAGCTCATGATGCTGTAGGAGATACTACTAATTATCATTTATCCAAAACAGTTCCTAACCCATACGATTCTTTATCTGAAACTGATTTAGTAGAAGCTGAAAGACTATATTTAGTGCATTGTGGTATTTGCCATGGAAAAAAATTAGATGGCAATGGCCCACTTTGGAAAGATGGTTCAGGACCTTACCCTGCGGCACCTAAAAATTTAATTACTTTAAATATGCCCGATGGACAAATGTTTTACAGTATTACCTATGGTAAAGGCCAAATGGGTAGTTATGCTTCTCAACTAAGCCGTAAACACCGTTGGCAAATTGTTACCTATATTAAAGAAAAACAAAAAGCTGGTAAATAATTGTAACTATTATATTTAAGTATTTTATAAATAAACAGAGATTAAGCTATACTAGAAAAAACTAATTAAAATGGCATCTATTAAACAAAATTTCGAGATTCCTTCAAAAATGAAAACATGGTCTTATGTACTTATGGGCATAGGATTAATAGCATTAATTGCAGGATTTATAACTAAAGGCATGAGCCATGACCACCACGAAAAAGATGTTTTTCTTGGTACATTAATGTACAATACCATTTATTGGACTTTAATTTGCAATACTGCCATGTTTTTTATTTGTATTAATACAATGGCATGGGCTGGTTGGCACGTATCTTTTAAAAGAGTTTCAGAAGCTATTTCTACAATGGTTCCAATATTTGGTGCTATTACTTTAATAGTTTTATTATATATAGCATTTTCTGGTAGCCATATTTACCACTGGACAGATACAAAAGCAGTTGCCGAAGATCCTATATTGAAAGGTAAATCAGGCTTCTTAAACATAAAATTCTTTACCATTTGGACAGTTTTAGCGATTGGCTTATGGAGCCTTTTAGGTTGGAGAATGAGAAAATTAAGTGCCCAAGCCGATGAAGCTGCAATGAATAAAGAAACAGGACATGGATTTGTAATTAAAAATACAAAAGTAGCTGCAACCTTTTTAGTTTGGTTTGGCTTAACTGTTGGCTCTACTATTCCATGGCTTTGGATGATGAGTATAGATGCACATTGGTTTAGTACAATGTATAGTTGGTATAATTTTGCCAGCACATTTGTTAGCGGATTGGCTTTATTAGCCCTTTGGATAATTTACTTAAAAAATAAAGGTTATTTAGAATATACCAACCAAGAGCATTTGCATGATGTGGCAAAATACATGTTTGCTTTCTCTATTTTTTGGGCTTATTTATGGTTCTCTCAGTACATGCTAATATGGTACTCTAACCAACCAGAAGAAGTGATGTATTTTAAACATAGAGTTCAAGGTGCATACAAAGGAATCTTCTTCTTAAACCTTATTATAAACTTTATTTGTCCATTATTAATATTAATGAAAAAAGCTTCTAAAAGAAACTACACTTTAGTAACTTTTATGGCTGTTTTAATTATTTTCGGACATTGGATAGATTATTACCAACAAGTAATTGGTAGCATTAGCAAAGACCATGTAACCTTAGGTTGGTTAGATTTTGGAATTTTAAGCTTATTTGTAGGTATGATGATATTTGGTGTAAGCAAGGCATTAGCAAGTAAACCACTTATTCCTAAATACCATCCTTTCTTAAAAGAAAGCATTATTCACCATACTTAACAGATAAGTATCTAAAACCTGCATTTTAAAAATTAAGAAAACAGTTATATAACCATGACAATGTTTTTAATCATAACAGTAGTTGTTCTAGTATTCTTAGTCATTTTTCAAGTGGCTAAAGCAAGCGAATATGTATCTATACTAAAAGGCGAAGAAGTAACCAGAAAACAAACTAATAAAATAAATGCCTTTTTAATGCTTGGCTTTATGATTGCTGGCTTTATTGGCGTTTGGTATTGTAATGAAGTTTTGTACCATAAAACCTTATTACCTTTTCCTGCTGCTAGCGACCATGGCGAAAAAATTGACGAAATGCTTTGGGTTACTATTTGGATTACTGGAGCAGTTTTTATTGTTACGCAGTTTTTACTTTTTTGGTTTGCATTTAAATATCAAGAAAAAGAAGGAAGAAAAATATTTTACTTTGTACATAGCACCAAATTAGAAATTCTTTGGACATCCGTTCCTGCAATTGTTTTAGCAGTTTTAATTGTTGTTGGCTTAAAACATTGGTTTGCTATTACTGGCGATGCACCTAAAAATGCTTTAGAAGTAGAAGTTGTAGGCAAACAATTTAGTTGGATTTTTAGATACAAAGGAAAAGACAATGTATTTGGTAAAAAATATTATAAAGTTATTGATGAAGCAACCAATCCATTGGGCCTAATTTGGAAAGACAATAAAGAATTAGGTTTAAAAGATGATAAAAAATCGCATGATGATATTGTGGTTCAACAAACAATTTATGTAGTTAAAAATAGACCTGTAAAACTAATTATTGGTAGTAGAGATGTAGTGCATGATGTTGGCTTACCACATTTTAGAATGAAAATGGATGCAGTGCCAGGCACGCCAACTACTATGTGGTTTACTCCTAAATATACCACAAAGGAAATGAAGGAAATTACCAAAAATCCAAACTTTGTGTATGAAATAAGTTGTGATCAAATGTGTGGTAATGGACACTACTCTATGAAAGGAACCATTGAAGTAGTAACCCAAGCAGAGTTTAATGCATGGTTAGCAGGCCTAACACCAGCCTACAAAAGTGCAATGGCAAACAATGCAATACCAAATTCAAAAAATGCAGAACCAGTAATGGCTGCTGCAGCATCTATAAACAATAAACTAATTGCTCAAAGTAAGTAGCAATTTTGCAAAAGTTTTTTTAATAATTTTTTAGAACACTATACAAGAAATAAGTATTTATTATGAGTAACGCAGCAGTTCTACATTCAAATATTGGTACCATGCATGACGATCATTCTGCTCATCATGAACACCACCACCAAGAAACTTTTATAAACAAATATGTATTTAGCCAAGACCATAAAATGATTGCTAAACAGTTTTTAATAACTGGTATGGTATGGGCTTTAATTGGTGGCTTTTTAAGTGTTTTATTTAGAATGCAATTAGGTTTTCCAGAAGAGTCTTTTCCTTGGTTAGAAGATTTATTAGGCAAATGGTGGGCTGCAGGTGGTAGAATTACTGCTCAAGGGTATTATGCCTTAGTTACTACACACGGTACTGTACTAGTTTTCTTTGTATTAACTGCTGGCTTAAGTGGTACTTTTGCAAACTTCTTAATTCCTCTGCAAATTGGTGCAAGAGATATGGCTTCGCCTTTTATGAATATGCTTAGCTATTGGTTTTTCTTTGCAGCTGGGGTTATTATGTTAGCTTCTATTTTTGTTCAAACAGGTCCTTTTAGTGGTGGTTGGACAGCCTATCCTCCTCTTAGTGCTTTAGGAGATGCTTCTCCAGGTTCTAAAACTGGTATGGATATGTGGATTATTTCTATGGCTTTGTTTGTTGTATCCTCTTTATTAGGGGGCTTAAATTATATTGCTACCATTTTAAACATGCGTACCAAAGGTATGAGCATGACTAGAATGCCATTAACAATTTGGGCTTTATTATTTACAGCTATTCTAGGCGTTTTATCTTTCCCTGTGTTATTATCTGGTTTTATTCTTTTAATTTTTGATAGAAATTTTGGAACAAGTTTTTATTTATCTGATATCTTCTTAGCATCTACCAATACAGCCTTACCAAACGAAGGTGGTAGTGCCATTTTATTTCAACATTTATTCTGGTTCTTAGGCCACCCAGAGGTTTATATTATTATGCTTCCTGCAATGGGTATGGTTAGTGAAATCATCAGTATAAATTCTCGTAAGCCTATTTTTGGTTATTTAGCAATGGTGGGTAGTTTATTTGCAATTGCTACACTGGCATTTTTAGTTTGGGCACACCACATGTTTGTTACAGGTTTAAATCCTTTCTTAGGTTCAATTTTTGCTTTACTTACTTTATTAATTGCCCTACCTAGTTCAATTAAAGTATTTAACTGGTTAACTACATTATGGCGTGGTAATATTAGGTTAACGCCTGGTATGCTGTTTGCCATTGGCTTTGTTAGTATGTTTATATCTGGTGGGTTAACAGGTATTTGGGTAGGTAATGCAACTTTAGATATTCATTTACACGATACTTACTTTGTTATTGCTCACTTCCATTTAGTAATGGGCGTAGCTAGTATGTTTGGAATGTTTGCTGGTGTATATCATTGGTTTCCTAAAATGTATGGAAGACACATGAACAATACTTTAGCGTATATCCATTTTTGGATAACATTAATTGGTGCTTACCTAATTTTCTGGCCAATGCATTACCAAGGTTTAGCTGGTATGCCTCGTAGATATTATGATTACAGCATTTGGGAAAGCTTTAAACAATTCAGCGAGTTAAACAGGTTTATTAGTATTGTGGTGTTTATCACTTTCATAGCTCAATTATTATTTTTAATTAACTTTTTCTATTCCATTTGGAAAGGAAGAAAAGCTACTAACTTAAACCCTTATGGTGCCAATACTTTAGAGTGGACAACACCAATTAACCCTGGTCATGGTAACTGGCCTGGCGAAATTCCTGAAGTACACCGTTGGGCTTATGATTATGGTAAAGATGGTAAAGACTTTATTACCCAAACCACTCCTGTTGGAGAGGAAGAAAGTACAGAGCACCACTAAAATTTATGGTATAGTAACATCTAAATTATAAATGATTTATGTAGAAAATGCCCTGAACTTTTCGGGGTATTTTTTTGAATTTTTTTATTACTTAATTCTTAATGACAGATAAAAGCCTAACATATTCTACTTCTTTTTTATCTAAGCTACACGATTATAAAGAGCTCACTAAATTTACGCTAACTTTTACCGTAGTTTTTACCTGTGTTATCAGTTATTTATTAGCCCCAAGCATTATTAGTTACAACCTAAAAATGATTTTGTTACTTTTTGCTGCTGGGTTATTAATAACAGGTAGTGCAAATGCCATCAATCAGGCTGTAGAAAAAAACTCTGATGCTTTGATGAAAAGAACTGCAAATAGGCCTGTTGCTGCTGGCAGAATGAGCCAAAAAGAAGCCTATACTTTTGCTTTTTTAACAGGTGCAATAGGTGTGTTTATTATGTGGTATTTTTTCAATACCTCTTCTGCCTTACTTTCTGCCTTTAGTTTATTTCTTTATTCATTTATTTATACGCCATTAAAAACTAAAAATTCTATTGCAGTTTTAATTGGTGGTTTACCAGGTGCCTTGCCTTGTTTAATTGGTTGGGTTGCTGCCGAAGATAGTTTTAGCATTGGCGGATGGATACTGTTTGCCATACAATTTATTTGGCAATTTCCACATTTTTGGGCTATTGCATGGGTGGCTCATAAAGATTATACGGCTGCTGGTTTTAAACTTTTACCAAGCAACGAAGGACCAACTAAATATACTGCCATACAAACAATTATGTATAGCGTTTTAATGATTCCTATAGGGCTTTTACCATATTACTTTAATATAACAGGTTCCGTGAGTATGTATATTATTTTAGCTTGTAATATTGCAATGGTTATACAAAGTATAAGATTGTATAACCAAATGAATGTAAAAGCAGCAAAAAGAGTAATGTTTAGTAGTTATATTTATTTACCAATTGTATATTTAGCAATGCTAGCCGATAAAATAGCTATACTTTAAATTTTAATTGTATTATGCAAATAGCCATGAACAATCAACCAACTACACATAGAATTCATCCCCACAAATTTACCTTATGGATGGCCATTGGTAGCATTTGTATGATGTTTGCAGGCTTAACGAGTGCCTATATTGTTAAACGCAATCAAGATAATTTTTTAGAATTTGATTTACCCATTATTTTTTGGTTAAGTACTATTGTAATTATTTTAAGCAGTGTAACTATGCACCTTGCTTTAAAAGCCTATAAAGCAAGAAAAACAAACAAGTTTAAAATGTTTATTACGGCAACTGCTGCTTTAGGTGCTTTATTTGCTGCTATGCAGGCAGTAGGTTTTCTAGACTTAGAAAATCATGGTATTCCGTTAATAGGCTTTAAAAGCAATGCTGCAGCATCTTTTATTTTGGTAATTTTAGGAGTACATGCATTGCATGTATTAGGTGGTGTGGTAGCATTAGTAATAACATTTGTAAAAGCACTATTTAAAAAAACAAATCAGTATAACAACATACCGGTAGAAGTATTAAGTACTTACTGGCATTTTGTAGGAATTTTATGGATTTATTTGCTTGTATTTTTAATTTGGCTACGCTAAAATAAAATAGTTGTAAAATCGTTAAAAAAAATAGCAATTAAATTATATTTTTAAAGTTTAAGCTAATATTTTTGTAACACAAACAGACCAAAATATGTCAACTGTAGCAACTGCACAACCTAAATTATGGGCAGGTGGTAAAAGCCCCTTTAATGTAGAGTATGGTAAAGTTATGATGTGGTATTTTTTAATGAGCGATACTTTTACATTTGCTGCCTTTCTAATTGCTTACGGAACGGTAAGATTTTCTGCCAATAGCTGGCCCGATCCTAATGAAGTTTTTAATACTTTCCCTTTTGCACCAGAAGGGGTACATACACCATTGGTATTTGTAAGTATCATGACTTTTATTTTAATTGTTAGCTCTGTAACAATGGTATTAGCTGTACAAGCTGGTCACCATAACGATAAAAAAGCAGTAGTTAAAAACCTTATTCTAACAATTATTGGGGGTGCTTTATTCTTAGGCTGTCAAGCTTGGGAGTGGACGCATTTATACCACGAAGGTGCTTGGTGGGGTAAAAACCCTTTTCTTAATGCAGATGGTACTGCACCTACTGTAAACTTTACCAACTTCTTCTTTACTATTACAGGCTTTCACGGCTTTCACGTATTTACAGGAGTAATCATTAATATAATCATGTTAATAATGACCCTCAATAATACTTTCGAAAAAAGAGGCCATTACCTAATGATTGAAAAAGCTGGCTTATACTGGCACTTTGTAGATTTAGTTTGGGTATTTGTATTTACTTGTTTTTACTTAATTTAAAACTTAATAAATTTTTATAAATGGAATATTCAACTAACTCTCATGGCGATTATTCTGCCATAAAAAAAGAAATTTGGAAAGTAACCCTTATCCTTTCTTTACTTACTATTATTGAACTTGTTTTTGGATTTTGGATTTATGCCCAACCTACTATGGGCGAAGGTTTAAAATGGACATTAAAAGGCTTAATCATTATTTTAATGCTCTCTAAAGCATTTTACATTGTAGCTTATTTCATGCACTTAAAACATGAGTTAAGAACTTTTATTATGACCATTATTTTACCTTTAATTTCTTTTGTGTGGATTATTTTCGCCTTCTTATACGATGGCAATTCTTTTAAAGATTTAAGAAACGGTTTTGACCGCCACCATAAAGCACAAAGCAAAGTAAAAGCTGTTAAGCCCGCTGCTACGCACAATAATACAAAAAAGCAAGAGCATGGCCACTAAACAGCCATACAACTAATTTGTAAACCATCGGTACAACCGATGGTTTTTTTATTCTTTTCGCCTTCCTGTTTTTTTAAACTAATATTGCAGTTTTAAGTTTGTATATACCGCTTTTAATAAGCCCAAAGCAATAAATATTTTAGAATGAGTTATACCATTGCAATTGTAGGAAGACCTAATGTAGGCAAAAGCACTTTTTTTAATAGGCTGTTAGAGCAACGTAAAGCTATTGTAGATGATATTAGTGGTGTAACCAGAGATAGACAATATGGTGTAAGCGAATGGGCAGGTAAAACTTTTAATGTTATTGATACAGGTGGGTTTGTGCCTAACAGCAATGATATTTTTGAAACCGAAATAAGAAAACAGGTAAAAATAGCTATAGACGAAGCTGATGCTATTATTTTTATGGTAGATGTAGCAACTGGTATTACAGATTTAGATAACTCTATGGCTCATATTTTAAGACGTTCTAATAAACCAGTTTATCTTACTGTAAACAAAGTAGATAACCATAGCAGAGAATTAGATGCTACCGAATTTTATAGTTTAGGGTTCGAAAAAATTTATACTCTTAGCAGCATTAGTGGTACAGGCACTGGCGAATTATTAGATGCAATTACAGAAAAAATTGAACTAACCGACATAGCAGATAATAATACAGAAAATGAACTGCCAAAATTTGCCATTATTGGTCAACCAAATGTTGGCAAATCATCTTTACTAAATGCACTAATTGGGCAGGAGAGAACCATTGTTAGCAATATTGCAGGCACTACCAGAGATACTATTCATACACATTATAACTTATTTAATAAAGAATTTATTTTAATAGACACTGCAGGTATTAGAAAGAAAAGTAAAGAAAAAGACGACCTGGAATTTTACTCTATCATTAGAGCTATTAAAGCAATGGACGAAGCAGATATTTGTTTATTGCTTTTAGATGCAGAAAAAGGAATAACGGCACAAGATGTAGCCATTTTTAGCCTGGCTGCCCGTAAAGGTAAAGGCATAGCTATTTTAGTAAATAAATGGGATTTGGTAGAAAAAGAAACTAATACTGCAAGAGATTATGAAAAAAAATTAAAAGAAAAAATAGCCCCGTTTACCGATGTGCCTATTTTATTTATATCTGTAAAAGATAAAACCCGAATTTTTAAAGCCATAGAAATTGCTTTAGAAGTGTATAACAATAAACAACAAAAAATTAGCACTTCTAAACTAAACGAGGTAATGCTAAAAGTGGTAGAGGCCAATAAAGCACCAGTGGTACGGGGGCATATTGTAAAAATTAAGTTTATAACACAATTACCAACCCATGTACCTTCCTTTGCATTTTTTACTAACTTTCCAAACGATATTAAAACCCCGTATAAAAATTTTTTAGAAAACCAGCTTAGGGCAAAATTTAATTTTAAAGGAGTACCAATTAGAATTTTCTTTAGAAAGAAATAATAGCCATGTAAACCTTTTTAATTGTGAATAATTAATTGGGTAATTGTGTATTTTTTTATATAATTCTTTTTTATTATTAACTCATTTAAGCTATCTTTATCGTTTATTATTTTTGCAAAGCAACTTTTATTTTTAAAAATAAAAAGCTACTGCTAACAAAACTGGTAAAACCCTTAAAACAATAACAACAACCAACCAATGCCAACAAGGCATGGTATTAATATTAATTTATAGTGAACATTTTTTAAGTAGGCTTACCTGCTTATAGGGTGCTTTACTTTTGTTTAAACTGTGGCATTATGAATGAAATGAAAAAAAAGAATTGTCATGTTGAACGAAGTGACATAAAAAAAGGTTTGTCATTCCGAGCCTGAGAGGAATCTCATTGTTCTTAACCTTTAGATCCTTCGCTTACGCTCAGGATGACAAAAAGAGGGGGCAGGATGACAAAAAAGAGGGTGTAGGATAACAAAAATGAGGGGGCAGTACAACCAAACCTTGTCATGTTGAACGTAGTGAAGAATCTTTACTTGTCTGCCATTCCGAGCCTGAGAGGAATCTCATAGTTCTTAACCTTTAGATCCTTCGCTTCGCTCAGGATGACAAAAACAGGAGGGCTCAGGATAACAAAAATGAGAGAGGGCAGGATGACAAAAACGAGAGAGGCAGGATGACAAAAACGAGAGAGGCAGGATAACAAAAACGAGAGAGGCAGGATGACAAAAAGAGGAGGGCAGGATAACAAAAATGAAGGGGCAGGATAACATATAAAAACAAAAACGAAAAACAATTTTCATGATAAAAAAAATTTACCTATTACTCTTTGTTGCTTTTACTTTTTTTGCACAAAATGCTTGGGGGCAAACAGCACAAGCTTTACCATACTCTGCTAATCCTGGCATCGCTGGTTTAACTAGTGCAAATGGCTGGAATTATAGTGGCATTGGTAGTGATTACTCAGATAATCCTGTTAAATTAAAATTTGATAATTCAGGTGATTATTGTTATTTAAAAATTGCAAATGCACCAGCTACATTAACTTAT
>Ga0268298_10002485_pt1 | contig 20138 bp, 23 predicted proteins | sample WWTPWeurt_MetaG_FD_194462 | JGI IMG/M metagenome (GOLD analysis project Ga0268298, IMG submission 194462) | Activated sludge microbial communities from WWTP in Nijmegen, Gelderland, Netherland - WWTP Weurt | ecosystem: Engineered > WWTP > Aerobic digester > Activated sludge | place... | reverse complement strand
TGAGTATAATGATGACAGATGAAAGAGCTACCGCTAACATCGTATTGGCAATAGGCGGGCTGAACGGCTTCGTATCAACGGAAGTGCAAAATTCAACTTCTGTTCTTCGTATCAAGTTCAGTGCTAAAAATCCCGCCCATCGCCAATACGCGGCCCGTTATAGGCAAATTTAGAATGACAGCAACCGAAGACATAAGAGATATTTTTTCAATCCTACACGATGGGACAATTTCAGCGTGGACGGGAGACAAAAACTTGTTGACTTTGACAGTTGACTGTGAATATTTGGCGGAACGTATTGAGAAGTCATTTGACAAGTTTTACGTGGAGCTAATCAATGTTTACAAATTAGAACTTGACCCGTGGACAAATCCGATTGACCTTCCAACTATTGTAAAAACCGACTATGCTGACATTTTTAAAGCGGAACTTGAAATACTATCAGCCGACATTAAAAAAGACATTGTTATAATAACTTGCAATCAACACGACACAAGTTTTGACTATTGCGGTGGCAACTTGACAATTAGTTGCAGAACAATTAAAATATATGACCAAAATAAAAACGAATTGACAATAGACCAGTTCGGAGAAATATGTAAAAACTATTGGAATGAATGTAGCAAAAAATAAAATCTGCCTATAACAAGGGTTTGGCGCAATAGGGGCATATCGGTTCAATTATATTTTTTACTTTTAATCAAATTTTTCAACGGCTAGACAGTTTGCCTTTTCATAAATCCCCTACTGCGCCAAGCCCCAAAACGTTGGTTGCAATAACTTTTTAATCCACTCTTTGCGTTTAATTGGAAGTTTTTTTGGTAAATTTTTGACGAAAATTTACGTGCTCAACGGGTCGACAATACCCTGGTTTTTGCGCCTCCACTTGTGGGCGGAGTTTTCTAATCGTTGCGAATAGAATCAATAAGTTTGTGTTTAACAACTTGACAAATCCTGAAAATATAACGTGTTGAGCTTGCTCTCCTTCGTGGTTTGAGATTCCTAAGTTCATATTTCTGCGACTAGACAATTTTCAACGAGCTAACCTAAACGTTTTGACTTCTTATTTCTTTGCGGTTTGAGAGTTTTGAGTTTGGTTTGTAACGGATTGACAAATCTCGTTTTTAACACGGTTTGAGTTTCCTATTGTTACGGTTTGACAGTTCTAAGAAACTTTTTAAAACGGTTCGAAAAATTGGTTTTCAGCTAGATAATTAAAAAATTACTGCAACCAACAGGGGTTTGGCGCAATAGGGGCATAACGGTTCAATTATATTTTTTACTTTTAACGAAATTTTTAACGGCTAGACAGTTTCGGGTTTCATAAATCCCCTACTTCGCCAAGCCCCAACCCGTTACCTGCAACCCTATGACGACACCCTACAAAATTAAGCAGACAGAAAATTGAAAGAAATCATTTACATATTTATTGGTAGTGGACTTGGCGGACTGACAAGGTTTGGACTTGGGAAATGGATTAACGCTTTATACTCTAGCATTTTTCCCCTTGGGACATTTACAGTTAACATTTTGGCTTGTATAGTTTTAGGGTTTATCGTTGGCTTAGCAGACAACAAACAAATCTTTTCACCACAATTGCGGCTATTTTGGGTTGTTGGCTTTTGTGGTGGATTTAGCACTTTCTCAACTTTCAGCAACGAAACACTTTTGTTATTGCAAGACGGCAAATATTTAACGAGTATTCTCTATATTTTTGGAAGCATTGTGTGTTGTCTAATGGTAACGTATTTTGGAATTTATTTGAGTAGTAAAATATGAGAGTAACAAAACTATTTAAGGACTTTTTTGACAGTGAGAAGGCTGGCGGACTGACTTTAATCGTTTGCACCATTTTATCTTTATTCATAGCCAACTCAACATTTGGGACAGACTATCACAATTTTTGGCAGACAAAATTTCAAGGACTTAGCATTGAACATTGGGTAAATGACGGCTTAATGACCATTTTCTTTTTGTTAATAGGTTTAGAACTTGAACGAGAAATTTACATTGGCGAACTTTCAAAACTTAAAGACGCTTTATTGCCAATTTTTGGAGCAATTGGTGGAATGTTTGTTCCAGCAGGACTTTTTTTAATGTTCAACTATGGAACGCAAACCCAATCAGGTGCAGGTATTCCTATGGCGACAGACATTGCTTTTGCATTGGGCATTTTATCCTTGTTGGGCAACAGAGTGCCAACTTCACTAAAAGTATTTTTAACAGCGTTAGCAGTAATTGACGACTTAGGAGCAATCATTATCATTGCAATTTTCTATACAAAAACATTGCTTTGGACAAACTTATTTATTGCGTTAGGAATTTTTGCTTTGCTTTTAGTATTCAATAGAATGAAAGTGCAAAACCTTATTCCATATTTAATTGGCGGTGTCGCAATGTGGTATTTTATGCTTCATTCAGGCGTTCACGCCACCATAACAGGAGTGCTTTTGGCTTTTGCAATTCCATTTGGCAACGGAGACGAAAAATCTACTTCATACATTTTGCAACACTTTTTACACAAGCCTGTTGCATTTATCATTTTACCCATTTTTGCATTGGCAAACACAGCCATTGCTTTTAGTGGTGACATTGCACAAACCTTGACAGAGAATAACAGTTTAGGTATTGCAGTTGGACTTATCGTAGGTAAGCCATTAGGTATTTTCCTATTGACACTTTTGGCTGTAACTTTTGGACTTTGCAAACTTCCGACAGACCTTAATTGGAAGAGTATTTTTGGCGTTGGACTTTTAGCAGGCATTGGTTTTACAATGTCTATTTTCATAACCTTACTTGCTTATGACAGCGAAACAATCATCAACAACTCAAAATTAGTAATCCTCATTTCCTCATTGACAGCAGGACTTTTGGGTTTTACAACTTTGCGACTAACACTTAAACCAACAACAAACTAAATGACGAAAGAAGGGCAGCAGGTAACATCGGTTTGGCAAAATGGAGGCAGAAGTCTAAACTCAACATTTGTAATTCTATTAGGCTTTTGTGCATAATCCAAGCTGACGTATTTCAAATGCCCCCACTTCGCCAAGCCGTAAACCGTTACCTGCAAGCGTAGCAGACTACAGTGCTAACATCGACAGAGAGAAATGATATTTAAAAAACATATACCAAAAACACCACTTGACAACTATGTAGATAGTATATGTTACATTGAAGGCAATAACAAAGGAACAGGACTTCCTAAAATTGCAATGAGTTTAGTTTTCAACCTTGAAGACAATTTTAAACTATTCACAACCAAGCATTTTGACAACCATATTGATTACAAGCGACATTGGCTCGCAGGACTTCAAACCAAACCGACTAATGTAGAAAGTTACGGAACAAGTAAAATGTTAGTTATTCAATTCAAAGCATTAGGTGCTTTTATTTTCCTTAATGACCCTTTGCACTATTACACGAACAACTATGTAACACTTGACAACATTTTTAACAATGAAGCAGACGAAACTTGGGAACAACTTCAAGAAGCAGACTCTTTGACAGAACAATTTCTAATTATTGAAAATTTTCTTTACCGCAAATTATTGACAAATAAGTTTCCTAATCAAAAACTGATTTCAACAATAGAAATATTGCTATTTAAATCAAATCCAATTTCTATTAATCAAATTTGTAACAAACTGAAAATTTCTCGAAAACATTTAAACCATTTATCAAAAGAGTTTGCAGGTGTTTCACCAAAAACTTTATCATCGTTAAACAGACTTCAAAACACATTAAAAACCATTAGCGGTTCACCGACAGAAAAACTTACTAATGTTGCTTACGAATTAGAATATTTTGACCAAGCTCATTTCATAAACGACTTTAAAAAATTTACAGACTTGACTCCTAATGAATACGCAAATCTTGTTGAGAAAACACAATCTCTTAAAATAGCCCCTCATTTTATTCCATTTCAGTAATGGTTACATATTTACAATTTTTGCAAAACTACAACCTCTACTTTTACCCTAAAATAATTTTAAAATATGAAGCGTAACATTATTTCAGTGGTGGTAGGTTTATTTTCGGCAATTATCATTTTTGTAATTGCAGAAACAATCAATAGTGCCTTACACCCAGCTCCACAAAATTTGGACTACAATGATAGTATAGCTGTAAAGACATTTTACGAAAATCAACCATTAACGCTTTGGTTATTAGTTTTAGTAGGTTGGATAATTGGTTCTGTTTTATGTGGTTTTTTAATTAAGTTAATCAGTAAAAATGACAACGAAAAGTTGCCAATTATTGCAGGTATTATTTTGACACTTTCGGCAATTGCTAACTTCTTTTCGTTGCCCCACCCAACTTGGTTTATTATAATCAGTTTATTTGCTTTTCTTCCATTTGTATTAATAGGATATAAAATTTCAAAATAACTATAATTATGATTGAGAAACTTAAAATATTAATTGAAAATAAAGAATTGGACAAACTCAATAAACTTCTAACAAAATCGCCTAGCATTTTAGATGATGTGGATATTAATGGAGCATCTGGCTTACAATTGATAGCTTACAGTGGAATAGAGGAGATTTTATTATTAGCAATCAATCTCAAGAAGAATTTTACTTTCCACGAGGCAATAATTTGCGGAAAATTGGATTTAGTAAAGATCTTGTTAGAAAAGCAAAACAATTTACTAAACTTACATTCAAATGACGGATTTACTCCTCTTTCTTTAGCCGCTTATTTCAACCAATCAGAAATTTTTATTTTTCTCCTTGAAAATGGTGCTAGTCCTAATTTACAAGCAACAAATGCTTCAAAGGTTAACGCTCTGCATTCTGTTGTAGCAAAAGATAATTTGGAGCTATGTAAACTTTTATTTCAACATGGTGCAGATCCCAATATCCCACAAATTCAAAATGTTACAGCATTGCATTCTGCTACCCATAGAGGAAATATAAACTTAGTTAAACAACTAGTTTCAAATGGTGCCAACATTAATTCAAAAATGGACAATGGTGATACTGCATATTCAATTGCCGTTAAAGAGAAAAGAACTGATATTATAAAATATTTAGAAGCCATCTCAAAATAATATACTCATGGAAGCAGAAAATTTATTTTTTACTTTAAAAGAAATTTTATCAAAATATGAAAGTAGCCTTTTAGTTGTTCATAATCATAGAATAAACTACTATTTAAACACAGCAATTTCAGCCACAAATAAAAAATCAGAATTTTTTGGTGCTGTTCAAATCAAAAAGTCTTATGTAGCTTTTCATTTAATGCCAGTTTATTATTATCCTGACTTACTTGATAATATAAGCCAAGACCTTAAAGACCGTATGCAAGGAAAATCTTGCTTCAACTTCAAAGAATTAGACGACAAACTATTCAAAGAGTTAGCTGCCTTGACAAAAAAGTCGTTTGACCAGTATAAATCAATTAAGAAAATCTAACATTCAAGACAAAACGCCTGCAGGTAACAAGGTATTGCCAAAAGCGGGGCTGAAGTGCAAAACTCAAAATTCGTACTCCTATTCCGCAAAAACCATTTTTTATTTGCTTTGAATAATGTAGATTAGCAAACAAAAAATGGTTTTGCTAACTGCGGTGCAGATTTCAGCTCTTGTGCTTCCTTTTCCCCGCCTTCGGCAATACCCGAACCGTTACCTGCAACCCTAAACGAACGACTGTAGAAACTTTGAGCAATATGACAATAACCATAATTTTAAGACCAGATGAGCAACAAATTTTTTGACTTTATTAATCTTCATAATGGCGAAGAGAAGAGAGAAAAGGTTTTAGAAACAATAAAATCTAATATCTCATTTCGTGGTTCTAACCTTTGGATTTTAGCTTGTGCAATTGTTATTGCTTCTGTAGGACTAAATGTAAATTCAACAGCCGTAATAATTGGTGCAATGCTAATTTCACCATTAATGGGTCCAATTGTAGGAACGGGTTTTGCATTGGCAATTTACGACTTTGACTTACTAAAAAAATCAGGCCGAAACTTACTAATTGCGACAATTGTGAGTTTACTTGTTGCGACAATTTATTTTTTTGTCAGCCCATTCAAAGAAACGCAATCTGAATTATTAGCAAGAACCTCTCCCAATATTTACGATGTATTAATTGCTTTTTTTGGTGGTTTAGTTGGCGTTATTGCTTTAACACGAGTAGAAAAAGGCAATCCAATTCCTGGAGTTGCTATTGCAACAGCTTTGATGCCACCACTTTGTACAGCAGGTTATGGCTTAGCAATCGGAAATTTTTCTTACTTCTTTGGAGCATTTTATTTGTACAGCATTAATTGTTTTTTTATTTGTATTTCAACTTTCTTAATCGTTAAATATCTGAAATACGAGCCTGTAAATAATTTAAACACAAAATTTGAAAAGCAAATAAGATATGGAATTACAAGTTTAATATTTGTAATGATTATTCCAAGTTTTTATTTGGCTTTCAATCTATTTCAAGAGAAAAAATTTAGTCAAAAAGTAGAGCAGTTTATTTCAAAAGAATTTTCAAATAATGGTTATGCACTTATATATAAAGACATTTCGTACACGACAAATCCTAAGAAGATTGAATTAGCCTTTCTGACAAAAAAATTCACAACTCAGGAGTTAGACATTTTAAATCAAAAGCTTTTACAGTACGACATTACAAACACCAAACTAAATATCAGGCAAGAGACAAAAGACATTAAAGGTGAAATTTTGGACGAATTAGGAAAACAGGATAAAATCTTGTCAGAGAAAGACATTTTAATCAATAACCTGCACAACGAATTGAATAAATATAAATTTGATAACACCGAAACAATCAAAGAAATTACAATTTTATTTCCAGAGTTAAAAAATGTATCCATTGGCAGACATATTACAAATGCAAATACCGACAGCTCTAAAATAATAACTGTTTTTCTTTATCAAACAGACAGGAAAACAAAATATATTGACACCGAGAAGCTAAAAAAATGGTTAAGTCAAAAACTAAAAACAACAGACATAGAAACAGTACAACAACAATAAGGGCAGCAGGTAACATCGGTTTGGCAATATGGCGGCTGAAGTGCTACTATGAAACCTTTGTTCAAGGTTCAACAGCAGTAATTCTATTGAACTTTTGTGCTAAAAATCCGCCACATCGCCAAGCCGTAAACCGTTATCGGTCAGCATAATAAGAAAGGATTCATAGAAATCAATTTTGTAGGCATAATTGATTTGAAAGCAAATTTTAAGTATCCATACATTAATAATACAATATGTTAACATTAATCAGAACAAATTCAGAAAACAAAAATTTTCAAAACTTAGTATTAGAACTTGACAAAGATCTGGCAAAGAAGAATGGAGATACAAATGACTTTTTTGCACAGTATAATAAAACTGACCTTATTAAAAACGTAGTTGTTGCTTTGAATGACTATTTACCAGTTGGTTGTGGTGCAATGAAAGAATTTGACAATTCGACAATGGAAATAAAAAGAATGTATGTAACAATTGAGATGCGAGGAAAAGGTGTAGCTGTTGCAGTTTTGAATGATTTGGAAAGTTGGGCAAAGGAATTAGGTTATAAAAAATGTGTGTTAGAAACGGGCGACAAAATGCTTGAAGCAATTGGCTTATATAAAAAGAGTGGTTACAAAATCATCAAGAATTATGGACAATATGAAAATATTGAAAGTAGCATTTGTTTTGAAAAAGAGCTGTAATTGACCTTGTTAAATAGAGAAAAAACAGTCCAAAAATAATTATGAAAGAAATACATCATTTAAACTGCGTAAAAATTATTTCACCAATTAACGATAATGTTTGCGGACATTGTTTGTTAGTAAATGAAAATGGAAGGCTTATTCTTATTGACACGGGTATTGGACTATTAGATACCCTAAACCCATCTGAAAGAATTGGGCAACAATTAATTGAGCTTGTAGGTTATCGTTTTGACGAAAATCAAACTGCGGTGCGGCAAATAGAAGAATTAGGGCTAGACCCTAAAAACGTAACAGACTGTATCATCTCACATTTAGACAATGATCACATTGGTGGATTAGCAGATTTTCCCTCAGCGACGGTTCACGTTAGTGAGGAAGAATTAAACAATTTCCATTCAAACAATCCAAGATATTTGGAACTCCCTTTGGCACATATGCCAACCATTAAGACGTACCAGAAATCAGATGTCAATTGGTTCGGTTTTGAAGCAAGAAAAATTAGTGCCAACATTGAAACTGAAATTTATCTTATTCCTCTCTTTGGGCATACGCTTGGACATTGCGGTGTTGCACTAAAAACAGACAACAATTGGCTGTTTTATATAGCAGACGCATACTATATGAAAGTGGAACTTACAAATGAGAAGCACCCAGTAAATGAGTTAGCTAAAATGCGAGCAGACGACAATAATTTGAGATTAACAACACTAGGTAAAATTCGTAAACTTGCAATTGACCATCCAGAAATTGAAATTTTTGGATATCATGACATTGAAGAATTTAAACTTTATAAAAATTAACAGCACCTTTGCCAGCCCCTGAAAAATGTCGATTCAGTGATTAATTCAAGTTGTATGATTTTTTTTAAATATGTATGAGTTACCATAAAACAGAGCGCAAAATGCTTTAGACATGCATTAATGCAAAGGCAATATTTTGGGGTTATTTACGCTGGAAAAGCAGAAAATAAAATTGACAATCAAACAAGAATAAATATGAGCACACAAAATTTTGCTAAAGAGTGGATCAATTCCTGGAATTCACATAACCTCGAAGAAATACTATCGCACTATTCTGAGGATATTGAAATTACAACCCCTATGATTAAATTAGCCACCGGTAGTGATACGGACATTTTAAAAGGAAAGGAAAATGTGGCAAATTATTGGAAAAGAGCACTGGATAAAATACCCAGCCTTCACTTTGAGTTGTATGATGTAACCTATGGTGTTAATTCCATTGCTATATACTATAAGTCAGTAATGAATAAAAAAGCAATTGAAGTGATGTTTTTTGACCAAAATGGGAAAGTAAACAAAATGTTTGCTCATTATACAGAATAACAACTATTTCTCAACAATGTATTTGCAAATGCAAAACTTAAGAGGTTTCGTATGAACCTTTAAACGGTTAACTTTCGTTTTCCGGCTATATAGTAGTGAAATGCATCCAGCGCATATCCTAATCGTAGGGGGCAACATAAAATGAAACAATAAAGATTTAAAAAATGACAGTTGCAGACTTTCCAATTATAAGGATAGATAGACTTTTACTAAGGCAATTTGTTGATAGTGATATAGAAAATGTTTACAAAGGACTTTCAGACCCTGAAATTATTAAATATTACGGAGTTAGTTATAAAACGCTTGAAGACACCAAAGCTCAAATGCGTTTTTTTTCAGACTTAGAAAAAGAAGGGACAGGTATTTGGTGGGCAGTATGCTCATTAGACAACAAAACATTTTACGGTGCAGGCGGGCTAAACAGTTTAAGCAAAGAACACAAAAAAGCAGAAATCGGTTTTTGGCTTTTGAAAGAGTTTTGGGGACAAGGTGTAATGACAGAAGTAATGCCAGTAATTTGCAATTACGGTTTTGACAACTTAGGACTACATAGAATTGAAGGGCTTGTTGAAACAGACAATTTGAACTGTAAAAACGCAATGAAAAAACTTGACTTCAAGCACGAAGGAACAATGCGAGACTGTGAAATTAAAAACGGAAAATTTATAAGTTTGGACATTTACGCTAAACTGAGAAGCGAATGAAATCAGACGACCGAAAAGAATGCCGAACCGATAACAGGCGTTTGGCTCAATAGCGGGTGACGTGGTTAATTGAACATTCTACCTCGCATCAACTTTTGTGGTATGTTGACAGTTTTGAGCTCCGAAATCCGCCACTGCGCCAAGCGCCAAAACGTTAGCGGAAACCCTAAAACGACACAACGAACTAATAAAAGATAAAAAACTATGGAAAAGTTACTTTTTATTGTCTGTTTTATTTTTACTTTAGGTAACACAAATGCACAAACCAAAGAGCAAACCATTGCTTGGATAAACACTTATGCAAGCGAATTGTTGCCATCTGTCAACATGAGTGTTAATGAAAATGATGAATTAGTAATAGCAAGAGGTAAAACAAAGAAAGATTACTATGGCAAGGAAATAATTAAAATTGGGCAGATTTTAACCACAGATGCATCAACTATTTCCGAGAAGAAATATGATGACGGAAAGACAAGTTTTTGGTATCATATTTTTACTAATGGGAAACAAATAACTTTTGTAGGCTTTGAAGGAGATGAACACCTAAATAATAGCAGTGAAACCAAAATATATAGTTACAGCAAAGAAAATTTAGAAAGAGTTGTAAAGGCAATAAATCACCTCGCAAAACTTTGCGGTGCAAAAGAAAAACCAAAAGAAAATACTTTTTAAAAATTTAGAAATTATGAAAAAACTACTTTTTATTGTTTGTATGCTTTTTGCTTTCAGCAATGTAAATGCACAGACCAAAGAAGAAACCATTGCTTGGATAAAAGAAAAATTAGAAAAATACACCCATTACTCATCTATCCAGATTTCGGAATGCGAAATAATTCTTAGCTATAAACAACAAAGCGAGGGTTTAAGTTATTGGGAATATAAATATACTATTCCTCTTAAAAATATTGACACCCTTAAAATAGGTTTATTAAGATCGAAACTAAATAATTTTAAATACGACTCAAAATATTTTAATGGCACGCAAAATAAATATGAAGATGAAAAATCGGAACAGAGAAGTATGGTTACTTTGGTAGATTTCGATAAATACGAAACCAATCTTAATGAACGCTTTCTAAAAGCCATAAAACATTTAACATCATTTTGTTGGAAAGAAGAAAAAAAAGAAACTTTTTAAAAAACTTGAAATTATGAAAAAACTACTATTTATTTTCACGCTTTTTATTTCCGTTTCTTCTTTTGCACAAACCAAAGAGGAAACCATTGCTTGGATAAATGCTTATGCATCAGAATATTTAATCATTGATGAGGGAAATGGCGTGAAAAATTATTATGAAATAAAAGTAGATGACTTTGGGAAAATTCTTACTAAATTAGAAAGAAGGGATAACGGTAAAAAATTTTATGAGGAAACTAAGGAAATCAATGCAAAAGACATTACTCTTATCAAGGAAAAAAAATATCAATCAGGAGCTGGAGGTATAAAGGTTTTTACAAAAGAAAATAAAGATAGTCAGCTTTATTTTGAAGGAACTTCCTATGATGATGTGTTGAGAGTTTACAAAGCACTTGTCCACTATGCAAGTTTTTATGGATATAAAGAAAAAGCAGCAAAAGAAACATTTTAAAAACCTTAAAATTTTAATATTATGAAAAATCTAATCTTATCATTTGCCTTTACCGCATTCAGCGTATTGGGATTTGCCCAAACAAAAATGGTGGTAGGTGTAGCCTATGTAAAACAAAATAAAACAGGTTGCAAGCAATTTACCACCGCCGAAGGCTACGAATACAGAATAGAAAAATCGGCAAACGTCAAAATGACCGACCTGCGTAACGAAGTAGAAAAAGAACTGAAATCCAAATACGTAAATCCTGAAGTAATGCTGAAAACCGCAACCGATAAAAATACGGCGGTAGTCATTAGTTATGCCCGACCTGTCTTGGGTAATGACTGCATCAAACATTCCTACGCAATAGGTTTCGGAAATTCTTATAAAGAAGCGAGAGAAAATGCTATTAAAGAAATGAAGCTCTATTACATAGGAATTGATTGGAAGCAGATAGCTGTATTAGAATAATTGTAGTGTTATGAAAAACCTGCTTTTTGTTTTTCTGCTTATTGCCAATACGGCATACAGCCAAATCAAAAATTTTCAAGATGAAAGCCGATACCTGCTTGCGTTGCAAGAGTTAGCAGGACAATCTTTTACGGAACATTATGCGGAAACAGATTGGGACGAGGGAATAAGGCAATATCTGGAGTTCGACCCAATGTCAATGAATTTGGTATTTTACAGAACACCTTTTGACGAAGATGATAACGGGAAATTAAAGACGAATATACAATGGCTGGCAAAATCTGTCATTCCACTGTATGAAATAGATACTTTAATTGGTGACAATAAAAAGAACACGATAACCGTCAAAACCAAAGGACAAACGAACAAATACGATATTCAAACCTATAAGTTAAAATCCGGTGGAGAATATTACCCTGCTGCTCAAGATAATGAAATCATTATTCGAAGCGACAAACTACTGAAAATCCGCAATCTTGAAAAACGCTTGAACCTGCTCATCTCCGAGCTTCAAAATTTCTATAAAAAGAAAATGAAACTGGTAGATTTTCTGAACCAAAAACTAAAACAGGAAGTAGCATATCAAATTAAAGACTCTTTAAATTACCGAAGCGATAAAAAATTTAAAGTCGTTCAGGAATTTCAGTTGGACAACAGCGGACAATGGTTGAGTGTTATTGTAGAACGGAAAAACATTTATGACAAACCGCTTAGGGAAAAACAATCGGTAATGTTGAGAGATGTTTTGAAAGTGGGAAAAGACATTACCATAATGTTGGTAAGCAAGCCACACAGCGTGTTAAAAACAACCACAGTAAAAAATGACGGAGAAGATGAACGGAAAATCGAATCTGTGGATGAATGGTTTTATCTACATTTCAGCCACGAAAAAAACAACGAAAAATTGGGAGACGAAATAATAAACCTTTTCAAACAAATCGGACAAGACATTCAGAAAAGTGACTGGTTCGATTGAATAATAAATAAGGGCATCCGCTAACAAGGTATTGCCAAAAGCGGGGCTGAACGGCTTCGATTGGACATTTGTGCGAGGTTCAACATTCGTTCCTCTATTGAACTTTTGTGCTAAAAATCCCCGCCTTCGGCAATACCCGAAACGTTGGGTGCAAGCCTAAAAGACAACGACAGTGAACAAAATGAACGACAGAAATATAAAACCAACCGCACATTCAGGCACATTTGCTTGCCCTAACGCACAAGCGACCGCTTCACAAGCAAAAGAGCCTGAATTTTCCCACCCACTTGACCCTAATACTAATGATTCAGAACTTGGACAATGTTAAAACGACTTGTAATACTTAATTCAGACATTTATTCAAAGGCTGACATCGAGTTAGCTGATTGCGATTCATTACAAATAGTTGGACCAAACAATATTGGTAAAAGCACTCTGATTTATGCCTTAAATTTCCTGTATATCATTGACGGAAAACAAATGACTTTTAGTGGCAACAGAACAGGCGACAAAACGACATTTAACCATTACTTCCCATCAATCAGTTCAAGCTACATTGTTTTTGAAATTTTCAAAAAGAGATATTACTGCATTTTAGTAAAAAAGAACGCAGAGGGAAGTTTAGACTACTACAAAATTGACAGCGACTTCAAAGACGAACATTACTTTAAACAATCTACTGAAGGGCAAACGCTAAAGAAATTTGATTCTTTGCTTGCTGACTTTTCTTCGTCAGGTATAGAATACAGCAAATTCCCAAACAGACGAGACCTTTTCAACTTTGTTTATCAAAAGGGAAAGAAAAACAACGGTGTTGTGTGGCTTAATGAAGGTGCATCGCAAGACCAAAGAGAGATAACTAATAACTTTTCCAAAATTTATCGCTACCTAATAAACTCTAAACTTATTGACAATAAGACATTAAAGGAATCTTTAATTATTGCTGATAATAAAGAAAACGAGCAAGTTGAATTTTCTAAGAAAAATCAAAAGGACATTCAAACACTCTTGAAACACAACAGAGAAATCAAGGTAATTAAGGGTATTCAAAAAAGTTTTACGGATTTCAAAGAATTAGTCAATCAATACAAAGCCAAAAATCAAATTTTATCTGAGATTGTATTTGCGTTTGATAAGCTCTACTCTTCTGTAAATATTGACATTAACACAAGACTGTTCGAGAAAAAAAATGAACGAGATAAAAACAGAACGCAGTTAAGCGAGGATTTAATCCCAAAACAAAACAATCTGAATCAAACTATCGGAGAATTTAAAGCGACTATTTCTCAAAAAGGTTCAGCGAAAGAAATACTTGCAGAGAAAATCAGAAATATAAAATCATATGATGGAATTGACTTTTTGAAACAGTCTTTTAGCAATTTAGACAACCAAAGAAAAGACATTGAAAGCCGACTAACTCAAATTGAAAATCAAAACCTAAATAGCCGAGATTTAGAAAACAAGATTTCTAAACTAACTCAAGAAATTTTAAAACTAGACGGACAAATTGAAACCTACTCCAATTTGCTCATACATCAGATAAGTAAAAATGTAAAAGACAAAGAGTTGCTAAACGCAATTCTTTCCGATTCCATTACTTCATTGCCGAAAGAAAATATTCAATCGGAAATTAATAAGCTAAATGATGTAATGAAAATCTTTGACGGAGCAATTACAATCCCCAAAGATTTGAAAGGAAAACCGATTCCGTCTATTAATGACTTAAAAACACAGCGAGAAAGTGCAATCAAAGATAAAACAAGTAACGAAAAGCTTTTACCAATTGCGAAGGATTTAGAAAAATATCGTTTTGAACTTTCCTCTGTTCAGGCAAAAATTAAAGAAACGGAAAAGAAGATTGAAGAATTAGAATCGTTGCCAAAGCTTGAAAAGAATTTTTCTGATTTTGAAGAAGAATTAAAAGTTCTATTTATAAAAAGAGATGAAACAGAAAAACAACTAAAACAAACAACAGAACTCATTTCTAGAATAAATGAGGCTATCACTATTCTTTCGGAAGACATTAACAAAGCAGAAAATCGCATAAAAGAAATTCAAGGTTGGAAAGTAAAAGTTGAACAATCGGGAATAATTCCAATTGAATATCAAACAAACGAAACACTTGATAACCTTTTCAAAAATTTTGAAAGAAACTCCTCAGAGAAAGAAAGTATCAAAAACAACAAAGAACGAATATTTGAAAATCTAAAAACAAAAACGGAAACCGTTTTTGCTTCGGAAGATGAGTTTATCAGGTATCTTGATTCCGAACTTGCAACTCTTGACGATAAGCAAAAGAGTATCGATGCATTGTTGAAAAATATTTCAACTCAATTTTCTATTCCTTGCAAAACGCTTCATTCAAAATTTCAAGAGTTTGAAGCGTTCATCAACAATCAATTTAATTCCAAAATCAGAAAAATTAAAATTTCTGACATTGATTCATTAAATATTGAGATAATTCCGAACGAAAATCTAATCAAAGACTTAAAGAAGATTATGGAGATTAGAGACCTAACTTCTGAACTAATCTTTGACGACCAAAGCGAAAACCTAAATGTTCTAAACAGATATTTGGATAATCAATCCATAATCGAATTTAAAGACCTGTTTGATATTAAGTTACACCTTGACAAAAAAGGGCAGCACAAAGTGGTTGATTTAAGAAATCAAATTGAATCGGACGGCACAGACAAAATGATTAGAATGGTAATCATTATGTCTATCATCCATCAAATTGTTATCAACGATGAAGAAAACAAAATAGTGATTTTCGTAGATGAAATAGGAACGATTGATGAAGCCAACAGAATTGAAATTTTAAATTTCTGTAAGGAAAATAATTTTGTTCCTATTTCAGCCGCACCATTGCACCCATATGACGGATTTGATAAATACTATTTAGTTAGAAGAAGCAAAGGAAAGATTGTTTTAAGTGAAAACAATGGAAATGTAATTTCCCGAAAAAAGAAAGCGAAGTGAACCAAACGGATTTTAATACATACAAGAAATTAAAAGAGGATTCTTTTCTTACAGAAAAGGCAATCCCTAAAACTGTTATGAACTCGCCACATTTTAAAGGGTTGGTTTCTTCATTAATTCTTGTAAAAACAAAATCAGGCAGAGGATTCAGATATGTAGTAAACAAAACAAAGGAATTTGAAAACTTCTTTACAACTCATTTTCCCGAAGACATTGACGTCAAAGACAAGTCCGACAATGTTAGAAAATTCAGAAACTCAAAAATTCAAAAAACAGTTTCAACGCCAATTTTTATGCTAAGAGGTTTTGAGCCTATTAAAGTAAATGGAATTGAACTAAATTTAGAAGATTTCACAAATAAATTTCAACTATTCGCCTGTAATGCCACAAAAATTGAAGCAGGACAAATCTGCATTGTAGAGAATTTAGACACGTTTTTAGTAGCCGAAAAATTATTAGGCGAAAGTTTTGTTTTTATTCATAAATATGGACGAATAGGAAAAGAATCACTCGGCTGTCTTTTTACAAAGCAGTTGCTTGTTTTTGTTGACTATGATTTTAACGGTCTTGAAGAATTTTTAAGAATTAAAGAGGTATTTGATTTTGCCCAATTATTCATTCCTGAAAACTATGATGAGTTATTCAAAAAATATTCTCAAAGTTTAAAAGGAAACAAAGCCGAAATGACCAACAGAATTAAGCAAAGTTCAGATGTTAATGTAATTAAAATCAGAGAGAGTGTAATTAGAAACAACCGTTTTTTAGAACAACAGTATTGGAAATATGATTAAGTCAGAACCAAAATCAATATTGCAGTTTATGGCAAGTCATTACGATTTGCTTCGCGACCTTTTTGATATACAGGTAAAGAACAACATTATTGCTAAAGAAGCCTTAAATGTTTGTATTGAGAGTTATGACAAAAACATACGTGAGCAACTAACTGAATATCAAATATTGGTTGAACAAAATGACGACTTCGCATTTAACGAACCTTATTTAATTCTTTTTGAATTTATACATCAACAATTTAAACCATTACTGCCCGAAGAAATTGAGCATTTCGGAGAAGCAATAAGAACACTATTTCTCAAAATTAAAGAAGGAATAAATGAGGATAAAAATATTTTATTGGAAAGAATTGAGGCCTTATCCAGTCAAATAAAAAAGTTCACAAATGCAGTTGTAAATAATACAAAAAGTTTATTGAGTGAATCAAAGGATTTGAAAGCAAACAACAAAAAAATTGACTACCAAGAAAAGATTCATAAAGCTCGTTATCTAATTGAAAACTACATTTCGCCATTAAATACAATATTAGACGTAAATCACAGTCAATCTATTTATAATGAATTACTGAATATTTCTCAATTTACGAACGTAAAGAGATTTGACTACATAGATGAAAGTATTAGAAGGGAATTTGAAAAGCTTTATCACTTGCTTCGCCAAGTAGTAAAAGATTTGAATTTACAATCAATAATTCTCACAAATGAATTATTGCCGTTAATTGACAGAATAAAAACTGAAAGCGAGTATTTAAGAGGTTTTCATTTCTATTTGACGAATGGTAATTGTTACAAAGAAATTCAACCACCAAAAATTTTCGTTCCAACAAGAGATAACATTTATAACAGATTTGTTTATGAAAACACGAAGGAATACTTTGAGCAGTTCAAACACGAAGATGAAATTGTTGTTGTTGAAGATTCACAGCAAACAAGTGATTGGATTTTTGACAAATCAAAGTATAAAGAATCTTTGAACAAAAATTTACCGGTAGAAGATTTTTTCAAATGGTGCGAAAGTTCTATAAAGCAAGAAAGCGAGAGTTTTTCGTTCGACAACTTCTTTATGGTAACAAGTTTGCTTTTTGAAGATGATTATGAGATTTCCGTAAATAAAGTCGGTAAAAAGATTTCGGTTTCTAACGAAAATTCGGAACTCGTTATGCCAAGACTTACAATCAAAAGACAAGAAGATGTATCCAGATAAACACAAAGAAATAGTAACTTCTTTAATGGAAGGTAAATTCGTTACGGTTGAGGATTTGTTGTTTGAGACAATCAAGAAGAATGAAGAATTTTACATCACTTTTTTTGAAAACTCTTTTGGCTTTGAACTAATCGTCAATCAAGACTTTTATTATCTTGTTTCAAACGAGACTAATGAAAACACTTCAAGAGACATTTCAATTTTCTTTTCAATCTTATGTTACGAACTTGACAAAAACGGAAAGAACTTTTTAGAAGAACTCAATTATTCAGAATTCCACATTGACGAAATTCTTGAATACTTCAACAATTCTTCGTGGACAGATGTAATCAAAGCAAATAAACAACTAAACAATGATGAAAGTCTAAAACGACAAATTGGAACAATGGTAAAAAGAAACATAGCCGTAAAGCAAAGCAATGACAGATATTCTTTTACTAAAGCACACAAATTGTTTATTGACTTTGCAAAGGACTTAATTAAAGACAACAAAAATGAATCCATCGCATAACAGTCACACACATTGCCAAGTCGCACCTGCCGACACGCAAGCCAAAACTTGGCAAAGAGTGTGCCTGTTTCAACGCTCAACTGACAGACAATCAAGACGAAAGATAGAATGCCAGCACCCAACAGCGGTTTGGCGTAATGGCGGGTGCGGTGCTTCGTATGACAGTTTTGTGGTAGGTTCAAGTGCAGTTCTTCGATTAAACTTTTGTGCTAAAAATCCGCCACTACGCCAAGCCGCAAAACGTTGGCTGTAACCTTTTTGACAGACACTACTATATTAAACCACATAATTATGGAACTCACTACAACAGACGGAAAATTAATTATTGACGGAACAATTATTAAACAAAAAAGGCTGACAAATACTAGACGGCGTAATTTAATTCTTTATTCCTACTTTTTTCTCTTCTTCGTTGACTTGATAATCGACAAAATAGACATTGCAAAGGAAACACAAAAAACGTCGAAATGGATTGGAGTTGGTATTTACGGTATAATACTCCTTCTCTATATCGGAATAGCTATAGACTTTTTTTTCAGACAGTATTTAAAAAACAAAGTTGACATTACAAAAATCGACAAACTAAAAACTTATAGCAGTGACGAAGGTCTCGAGACAAACGTTGTATTGACAATGAAATCGAAACGATATAAAAGATATGTTTTTAGAACTTTAGAAAATCAATATGAACAGTTGGTAGACAAAATACAATCTTTGAATTCAAATGTTCAAATCATTAAAGAGTAAGGCTACAGCCAACAAGTGCATTTGTGTTATGTCGGCGGACAGATAACGCCATTTCAACTTCAGCTATCTATCATCTGCAGTTATCAGCCCGACGTTATTAATTGAGCAATTGAATTAATAATGAACTTTTGTACATTACAACAGCATTTGTACCGAGCAGACGGATTTCAAATTCCGCCACAAACACAAATGCTTCAACGTTAGTGGCAACCTTAACAGACGACAATGAACAATCAAGTTTTTGACAGATATAAAAATCTCTTTGAAGATAGATGTGGTAAAATAAGACTTCTTGACTTAGGAGAAGACTCTGTTCGTTATGACTTCTTTATTGCACTTTCTGAAATTGAAAATTTAAAACCTTGTGACATTCAACTTGAATATTCCATTCATAAGTCAGCCTTCAAAGAGCGACTGAATAAAAACAGTAAACGGAAAGAAAAACCACAGATTGATTTAGTAGTTGAGACTGAAAAACGAAAACTAAATTTTGAGTTTGGACTTTTTAGACAGAATAGCAATGAAGAAGGCAGTATCAACAAAACAGCCAGGACAGTTAAAATGATTAGTGATATGGTAAGACTTGCAGTCGACAGTTACTTTACAAAAAGGGAATCTTATTTCATTTGTGTAGCGGACGACAAAATGCTCGGACATCAACTTCAATCAAAAATACTTGGTAAATTTCCATCGGACTATGAAATCAATAAAGAACTTATTAAAAAACAAAAAGAGAAAAAAACGAGTGACTTTGACGACCGATTTTTAGCCGTATTTAACGAACTTGACTTAACAATTAAAAGCAAAATTGTTTTTAATCAAAAAGTTGAAGCGAAATTAATAAACCGAGAAACGAGAATAATAATTTGGAATGTTAAAACTGAAAAAAGACAGAAAGGCAGCCACTAACATGGGTTTTGCGTCAGGCGGGGTGACGTGCAAACTTGGAACTTTGTGTTTCTATTCAAGTTCAGTGCTGGTTGACAGTTTTGTGCTCCGATACCCGCCCGAACGCAAAGCCCCGAACCGTTAGCGGCAAGTATAACCGACACTACCCAAGACTTTCTAACTGCTTAAAGACAGGAATTAACGACTTCCCTTTTTCGGTAAGATTATATTCTATATGCAAAGGCTTTTGCTGAATGACAACT
>Ga0268298_10002484_pt1 | contig 20139 bp, 14 predicted proteins | sample WWTPWeurt_MetaG_FD_194462 | JGI IMG/M metagenome (GOLD analysis project Ga0268298, IMG submission 194462) | Activated sludge microbial communities from WWTP in Nijmegen, Gelderland, Netherland - WWTP Weurt | ecosystem: Engineered > WWTP > Aerobic digester > Activated sludge | place... | reverse complement strand
GCCGCATCGGCGCCCGGCAGGCGCCCCGGCTGCCGCTGTCGGCGATGCAGGAACGCATGCTCTGGGAGCGTGCCATCGAACGCGACGCCGAGGCGGCGGAGGATGGCGAACAGTCATTGTTCGATCGCGAGGGACTGGCGGCGGTCGCCGCCGAGGCCAACGACCTCGCCGAAGTCTGGTCGCTGCCGCTGCCGAAGGATGGCGAAGCCGCCAATGAAGAACTGCGCCGCTTCCTGCACTGGCGGCGGCGCTTCCGCGCCGACTGCGAGCAGAACGGCTGGCTGGAGCCGGCCAGGCTGCGCGCCTGGCAGTTGCGCGCCATCGAGGCGGGCGCATGCCGCCTGCCGGCGAGGATGAACTTCGCGGGCTCCGACCGCTACAACCCGCAAGAACGCGCGTTGATGCGCACGCTGGCGGAACGCGGCGTCGAGGTCGGCGAACTGTCCCCGGGCGGCGAGGCGGCGGCTGCCGCGACCGTCGCCGAATGGCCCGACCGCAAGGCCGAATGCCGCGCGGTGGCGGCCTGGGCGGCGGACCGGTTGGCGCGAAATCCGGTGGCGAGGCTGGGCATCGTCGTGCCGCAACTGGCCATGGCGCGCGCCATGCTGGCGACCGCCCTCGACGATGCGCTGCACCCCGAGGCGTTGGCGCCGCACAACGCCGAGATGCCGCGCCGCTACAACTTTTCGCTGGGCACGGCGCTGGCCGAACAGCCCATCGTCGCGGCGGGGCTGCGGCTGCTGGCGATTGCCGCTCAGCCCCGGCGCATCGCCGCGGCTGACTTTGGCGCGCTGCTGTGCGGGCCGTACTGGTCGGCGTCGGCGAGCGAAGCCGACGGCCGCGCCCGGCTCGACGTGCTGCTGCGCGAGCGCATGCCGCCGGAACTTAATCTCCCCGGCGTGCTGCGCATGGCGCGGCGCGCGCGCGACCGCGGCCTGCGCATCGGTCGCTGTATCGGGCATCTGGAAACACTGCTCGAATTCGGCGCGCGGCATGGTTCGGCGCGCCGGCCTTCGCAGTGGGCGATGGAACTCCTCGAACTGCTCGACGCCGCCGGCTGGCCCGGCGAGCGCGGGCTTTCCAGCCACGAGTGGCAGGCGAAGGAGGCCTGGCTCGACACGCTGACGGGGCTCGACGCGCTCGACGTCGTCACCGGCAAGATCGGCCTCGCGCAGGCGGCGCGGCTGGCCATGCGCCAGTGCCGCGAGCGCGTGTTCCAACCCGAGACCGAGGGCACGCCGGCCATCGAGGTGCTCGGGCCGCTGGAGGCGGCGGGCGCTGAGTTCGACGCGCTCTGGGTGCTGGGCATCAACGAGGAGGTCTGGCCGCCGGCGCCGCGGCCGAATCCGCTGCTGCCGGCCGACGTGCAGCGCCATGCGCGCTCAACCCATGCCTCGGCCGAGGTGGAACTCGAATTCGCGCTGGCCGTGCAGCGGCGGCTGTTGCGCTCGGCGCCCGAGGTCGTGTTCTCGTATGCCCGCGCCGAGGGCGACCGGCCGCTGCGGCCCAGTCCGCTGCTCGCCGGGCTGGCGAAGGCGGCGGCGCTGCCCGCGCCGGCTGCCACGACCGTGGCGGCGCGGGTCGACGCGGCGCGCATCGAATCGATCGACGACCACATTGCGCCGCCGGTGCCGGAAGGCGCGGCGATTGCCGGCGGTACCGGATTGCTGCGCGCGCAGGCCCTGTGCCCGGCCTGGGCGTTCTATCGCTACCGGCTGGGTGCGCAGGCGTTGGCCGAGCCGGTGGCAGGGCTCGACGCCGCCGAGCGCGGCACGCTGCTGCACCGGGCGATGGAGCACCTTTGGCGCGGCCGCGATTCGCGGGCCATGCGCGATCTTGGCGAAGCCGGGCGGCGCGAGGCGGCGCAGGCCGCCGCGGCGGCCGCCATCGAGCAGTTCGCCGAGCGACGCGAGGCGCCGCTGCCGCCGCGTTACGCGGCGCTGGAGCGCGAACACCTGGCCGGGCTGCTCGCCGAATGGCTGGCGGTGGAGCTGCGACGTGAGGCGCCTTTCCGCGTCGTCGGCAGTGAGCAGCGCCGACGCGTCGAGATCGAGGGGCTGGCCATCGATGTCGCGCTCGACCGCCTTGACGAGCTGGACGATGGCGGCCGGCTGCTGATCGACTACAAGACCAGCCGCGAGCTGAAGACGACGGCGTGGGACGGCGAGCGCATCGCCGAGCCGCAGCTGCCCGTGTACGCGGCGTGGGCGCTCGACGAGCCGCCGGCCGCCGTCGCGTTTGCCCGGGTCCGGCCCGGCGACTGCGGCTTCATCGGCATCGGCGAGGCGGCGTTGGTCGATGGCGTCAAGGCCGTCGAGGACTGGCCGGGCGTGCTGGGCCGCTGGCGCGAGGCGATCGCGGCGGTCGCGTGCGAGATTCGGGCCGGCGAGGCGGGCGTGCGCGTGGCCGACGAAAGCGAATTGCGTTACTGCGACGTGCTGCCGTTGCTGCGCTTGCCGGAAAAGGAAGAACAATGCCGGTAGGCAACGAAGCGCTGCTGCGCGAAGACGACGAAGCCCGCCGGCGTGCGCTCGGTGCCGAGTCCTGCATCGTCGAGGCGCCGGCCGGCGCGGGCAAGACCGAACTGCTGGCGCAGCGCTTTCTCACGCTGCTGGCGGCGGTCGAGGCGCCCGAGGAAATCGTCGCCCTCACTTTCACCAACAAGGCGGCGGCGGAAATGCGCCATCGCGTCATGGACAACCTCGTGGCCGCGGCGGCGGGCCGGGTGCCCGACAAGCCGCACAAACTCGTCAGTCACGAACTCGCGCTTGCCGCGCTGGCAGCCTCGCGGCGCCGGGGCTGGGGCCTGCTGGAGCATCCGGGCCGGCTGCGCGTCACCACCATCGACGCCCTGTGCGCCAGCCTCGCGAGGCAGATGCCGGTGCTCTCGCGCTTCGGCGCCGAGCCGCGCCTGGCGGACGACGCCGGCCGCCACTACGAGGAAGCGGCGCGCCGGGCGCTGGCCTGGCTGGAGGAGGAAGCTCCGCAGGCGCAGGCCGTGGCGCGTGCGCTGCGGCACGTCGACAACGACGCGCGGCGCCTGGCCGAACTGCTGGCGGCGATGCTGGCCAGGCGCGACCAGTGGCTGCGCCACACGCTCGAAAGTCCGCCGTGGCAGGACGCCGAGCGCGCACTGGCGGCGCTGGTGCGGGCCGATCTGGATCGCGTGGCCAAGGCATTCCCGACAGCCGTGCAGCAAGCGTTGATGCCCATCGCGCGCCATGCCGCCGGCAACCTGCCGGAGGATCATCCGCTGGCCGTGCTGCGCGACTGGTCGCGGCCGCTGTGTGTCGAGCCCGAGGAACTGCCGCTCTGGCGCGGCCTGGCGGCGCTGCTGCTGACGGGCCAGGATACGCCGCGCCGGAAGCTCGACAAGCGCGACGGCTTTCCGGCGAATGAATCCGGCGCGCAGAAAAAGGCGCTGTCGGACATCGTCGCCGCGCTGTCCGACGAAGCGGTCGATGCGCTGGCGCAGGCGCGCCGGTTGGCCGATCCGCATTACACGGAAGAGGAGTGGGCGACCATCGAGGCGCTCGGCAACCTGCTGCGGCTGGCGGCGGCGGAACTCTGGAACGTGTTCAACGAATCGGGCGAGGCCGACTTCGTCGAGGTGGCGCTGCGCGCGCGCCAGGCGCTGGGCGACGAGGCGCAGCCGACCGATCTGGCGCTGGCGCTCGATTACCGCATCCGCCATTTGCTGGTCGACGAATTCCAGGACACCAGCCCGACGCAGGTCGATCTGCTGGCGCGGCTGACGGCGGGCTGGCTGCCGGGCGACGGCCGCACGCTGTTCCTCGTCGGCGACCCGATGCAGTCGATCTACCGCTTCCGCAAGGCCGACGTCGGCCTGTTCATCGACGTGAAGCAGCGCGGATTGGGCGACCTGGCCATGGCGCCGCTGCGCCTCTACCGCAACAACCGTTCGCAACGGGCGGTGGTGGCGTGGGTGAACCTAACCTTCGCGCGGGTGTTCGCGCTGGCGGACGACATTCCGTGCGGCGCGATCCGCTACCGCGAGTCCGCGGCGACCAAGGACGAGGCGGGTGACCCGACGGCCGACGCCGGCGTCACGCCGCATGCCGTCGTCGTGGACAAAGGTGGCGATGCCGATCTGGCCGAGGCGCGCGAGATGCTTGCCACCATCGACGCCGAGCGGGCCGCCGATCCCGGCAGGCAGATCGCCGTGCTGGCGCGCGCGCGCGAGCATCTTGCGGCGCTGGTGCGGGAAATTCGGCGGCATCGACCCGGGCTGCGCTTCACGGCGGTGGAGATGGAGCGCCTCGACCAGCGCCAGCCGGTGCAGGACCTGCTGGCGCTGACGCGCGCGCTGCTGCATCGGGGCGACCGCGTCAGCTGGCTGGCGATTCTGCGCGCACCGTGGTGCGGCCTCACGCTGGCGGACCTGCACGCGCTGGCGGCCGACGACCACATGTCCACCCTCTGGCGTTTGATCGGCGATGCTGACCGGGTCGCGAAGCTCTCGCCGGACGGTCGGGCGCGGCTGGCGCGCTTCGTCGATGTCGTCGGGCAGGCGCTGCGGCAGCAGGGCCGCGTCGCGGTGCGCCGCTGGGTCGAAGGCACGTGGCTGCAGCTGGGCGGTCCGGCGTGCCTTGCCAGCGAAACCGATCTCGCCGATGCCAACGCCTTCCTCGACCTGCTCGACCAGCTCGATGCCGGCGGCCGGCTGACGCTGGCGCAGCTCGACAAGGAAACCGGGCGGCTCTATGCGACGCCCGATGCGCGCTCGGACGGCTCGCTCCAGTTCATGACCCTGCACAAGGCGAAGGGCCTGGAGTTCGACACGGTGATTCTGCCCGGTCTCAACCGCAAGACGGGCAGCAACGACACGCCGCTGATGCGCTGGGAAGAGGTGCTGATCGGCGACCGCGAACATCTGGTGGTGGCGCCGATGAAGCGGCGACGCCGACCGGTGGACGGGAGCGGCAATCTCCAGACGCCCTACGATTGGCTCGGCGGGCTCGAAAAGCGCCGGGAACGCAACGAGGCCGCGCGCCTGCTGTACGTTGGCGCAACGCGCGCCATCCGGCGGCTGCACTGGGTGGCGGCGGTGGAGCTGAACTCGCATGGCGAGGCGAAGGCGCGGGCCGGCAGCCTGCTCGAACTGCTCTGGCCCGTGGTGAGCCACGCATTCGACGGCACCGCGCCGACGGTGGCGGACGCCGGCGCGACAAGCGGCGGCTTCGACTTCGTGCCCAAGCTGCGGCGGCTGGCCGAGCCGCTGGCCGTGTCGTTACCCGAGACCGTCGCACCGGCGCCGCCGACCGGCGAGGGCGCGACCGAGGACATCGGCGAGCCGCTCGACGCACTAGTCGGCACGCTGGTGCATGTCTATCTCGAAATGATGGCCAACGACGGGCCCGAGGCCTGGCCCGTCGAGCGGGTGTCGTCGCTGCGCGCGGGCATGGAAGTGTGGCTGATGCAGCAGGGTTGTGGTGATCGCGATTCGGCGCAAGGGGCGGAGCGGGCCGGCGCGATCCTCCGGACGACGCTGACCAGCGACGACGGGCGCTGGGTGCTGCGCGCGCGCGCGGGTGCGGCCTCGGAACTGGCGCTGGTGAAAGTCAGCGATGGCGGCACGCCGACCCGGATCATCGACCGAACTTTCGTCGAGGACGGTACGCGCTGGATCATCGACTACAAGACCGCGACGCCGGCCAGCGACCTCGCCGCGCATGCGACGCACTACCGCGCGCAGCTGGCGCGCTATGTCGATCTTTTTACGGACGAAGGACTGCCGGTGCGCGCGGCGATCTTCTTCGCGGCGCTGGGTCGGCTGGTGGAGGTGCCGCTGGCGACGCCTTCCGTCTGAGCCGGTGCGCGGCGCGGCGCGGGCAGGGGAAGCCGATGGTTCGGCTCAAGGCTGATGTTCGCCTTCGCGGTGACCGCGACGACGCAGGGATGCGTCAGCCGCCGACTCGCCGACAGCGCGAAATACTCGATGCTGGCGCGGTCGGCGTGGCCGAGCAGCACGAGATCGCCAGCGGCAAGATAGTCATCGAGCAGCACGCTGGGCACCGGAAAGGCGCCCACGCGCTCGCGCCCGAATGCCGCCATGAGGGCGGCGTCGTCGAATTCGCCGGCCACGGTGACGCGCAGGCGCTTGCGATCGAGCCACTCGCGGGTTCGGCGCCGCATGGAGGAATCCTCGCCAGGCATCAAGAGCGGGACATGTTCGAGGCATTGCGGAAAAGGCGCGGCCGACTGGCGCGCCAGCGCCGGATGGGCAAGGAAGGAAAGCCCGGATTCGCCGAGCTTGTGCGTATAGACGCGAATGTCGATGTTGCTGGGTATCGGCCAGTCAGCCAGCACCAGATCGAGGCGATGCAGGGCCAACTCGGCCAGCAGGGGCTCGATGCGCCATTCCCGGCAAATAATTCGAACCGGATTCGGCAATTCGATGGCCGGATGCAGGAGCCTGTAGGCAAGCGCCTTCGGCAGGGCATCGCTGACGCCGACGCGGAAGTCGGTGGGGCGTCCCTTGGGAACCGCGCGGATGGCGTGTTCGAGTTCGGCGTCGAGGGTGAAGATGTCGTCCGCATATTCGAGCGCCAGCCGGCCGGCATCGGTCAGTTCCAGCGACCGTCCCTGGCGGACGAATAGCGCGGCGCCGAGCCGCGCTTCGAGCAGCTTGATCTGGCCGCTCAGCGTCTGGGGCGAGATGTGGATCGCCTCGGCGGCGCGGACCACGCCACCGAGTTTTGCGACCTTCCAGAAGTAGTACAGGTGCTTGAGGTTCATCGCGTTCAACTATACGAAAAAATCGTAATGTATGTATCGTTAATACGAATTTATCTTTACGTCGAGTTTCGCTACCTTGGCGACGTTGCAGCGTCCGCTGCATATACAGGAGAGCAGATATGCAGATAAAGATCCAGATCAAGGGACTGCCCCGGGCGGCGAAGCTGCGCCGTTTGGCCGCGCACAAGATCGACCTCGCGCTGGCGCGTTACGCCCACGCGATCCAGGAGGCGAGCATCCGTCTCGACGATATCAATGGTCCCGACAGGGGCGGCGTCGACAAGCTCTGCTGCGTCGTGCTGAGGATGAAGGACAATTCCATCCTCGTCATCGAGGAACTGGGCAGCGACATTGCACAGGTAATCGGGCGCGTCGCCGATCGGCTGCACCAGAGTGTCGCGCGCCAGCTGTCACGGATTATCGGTGTCGACCGGAATGGGATCCGGCCAAGCCTCGCGGCTTCGGCAGCCTGAGTTTTTCGCCAAGAAATTATCGCATGGAGAGAACCATGAAGACCAATGTCATCAAGCCTGGAATTGACAGAAAGGCCGTACCCGCAGCCATGATCGACCTGGAAGACGAGCCGGACGTCAGCGGTCGTCTGGAACGGATCGCAACCTCCGCGTACTACAGGGCCGAGGCACGCGGCTTCGTTCCCGGGCTCGAAATGGAGGACTGGCTGCAGTCGGAGGCCGAAGTGGACGCCGATATGGACTCCGGAATGCGCCAATAGCCACGCGGCTGCCTGGCATCGACCAATTCAAGGCGTCCCCCAACCCCAGTTCACGGAGAACAGACATGACACCCTTCAAGACAAGAGCGATTGCTCTGCCCCTGCCTGTTGGCACCCGCACCGAATCGGTGCTGGCGACCAACAGGGTCATCCGCAATACCTACATGCTTCTATCGATGACGCTGCTGTTCGCCGCCGCAACGGCCGCGGCGTCGGTGGCGCTGAAGCTGCCGCATCCCGGCCTGATCCTGACGCTGATCGGCTACTTCGGCTTGCTGTTCGCGATCACGAAGTTCCGCAGCAGCGGCCTGGGCGTCGCTCTCGTGTTTGCGCTGACCGGCTTCATGGGCTACACGCTCGGCCCCATCGTCAGCCACTATCTCGGGCTGCCCAACGGCGGCCAGACGGTAACGATGGCCATGGGCGGCACAGCGGCGATCTTCCTCGGCCTGTCAGGCTACGCGCTGTCTACGCGCAAGGACTTCAGCTTCATGGGCGGTTTCCTGACCGTAGGCATTCTGGTCGCGTTTCTCGCCGGCCTGGCGGCGATCTTCTTCGAGATCCCCGCGCTGTCGCTGACGGTTTCCGCCGCATTCGTGTTGCTGATGTCCGGCCTGATCCTCTACGAGACGAGTAACATCATCCACGGCGGCGAGACCAATTACGTCATGGCCACGGTCACGCTGTTCGTGTCCATCTTCAACCTCTTCACCAGCCTGCTGCAACTGCTCGGCCTGGCAAATAGTAGCGACTGACGACGGGAGTCTTAATGCCCTTTGCCGCCGGCGACCTCGCCGCCGTGACCGGGGCCGTGGTGCTGGCGGCGGCCGGTGGCGAGGCCTTCCTCAAGGCCATTCTTTCCGCTGCGAAGCAACTGCGTGTGCCCAGCGCGGTGGCGGCGACGACGCTGGCCGCGTTCGCCACCTCCAGCCCCGAACTGACGGTGTCCACGGTGGCTGCGCTGTCGGGCCATCCGGAGATCGGCCTGGGCGACGCGCTCGGCAGCAACGTCGTCAATATCGCGCTGATCTTCGGCCTGGCGCTGCTGTTTGGGCCAATATGCTCGTCGCGCGACGAATTCGGGCGCGATTATCTTCTTGCGCTGGCAGTGCCACTGGCCACGGCGCTCACGGTTCTCGATGGCAGCATCGAGCGCTGGGAGGGCTTCGTGCTGCTCGCAGTGTTCGCCGGCTGGATCGGATGGGTGTTGCGTACGACGCTGCGGCGACGCGACATGGCAACCAGCGCCACCGTGTCTCCCGGCCTTGGTGCCTGGGCGACGCTGGCCCTCGGCGGAGCGGGGCTGGCTGCGCTGGTCGCGGCGGGGCGCCTGTTTGTCCTCGGCGCGACCGGGATCGCGACGAGTTTCGCGATCGATGCCTACGTGATTGGCGTTCTGGTTGTCGCCGTGGGCACGTCGTTGCCGGAACTTGTTACCGTGCTCCTCGCCCGCCTGCGGGGGCACGAGGAAGTTGGTGTCGGGACGCTGATCGGCAGCAACCTGTTCAACGGCCTCGCCATCGTCGGCACCGCGGCCAGCATCCACCCGATCGCCGTTCCCGCGCGGGAAGCCGTCGTCACCCTCGTGTGGGGCCTCGCTGCGTTGCTGCTCTTGCTGCCGAATCGTGTCGGGCTGATCGCGCGCGGCCGCGGCGTGGTGCTGCTGGCGCTTTACGGCGGCTTCGTCTGGACCTCGCTCGGCGCGGCGTCGTGAGCGGGCCATGACGATACCGCGCCGGAATCCTTCCTGGCACGCGCTTGCGGCCGAAACGGTGGTCAGCGAACTCGACAGCGCGCCGCGTGAGGGGCTCTCGGCCGTCGAGGTGGCGGCGCGGCTGGCCAGCCAGGGTGCCAACCGGCTGGCCGAGAAGCCGCGGCGACCGGTCTGGCGCAAGTTCCTCGACCAGTTCCGCGGCCTGTTGGTGCTGATCCTGCTCGCCGCGGCGGTGCTTGCCGGCGCGGTTGGCGACGTCAAGGACGCCGTCGTCATCTTCATCGTCGTGCTGCTGAATGCCACGCTCGGCTTCATCCAGGAGCACCGCGCCGAGAACGCGCTGGCGGCCCTGAAGAACATGCTGGCGCCGAGCGCGCGCGTGCGCCGGGGCGGCTCGGTCGGGTTGGTCGAAGCCGCCGAACTGGTGCCAGGCGACATCGTGTTGCTGGAGGCCGGCGACCGGGTGCCGGCCGATGCGCGCGTGTTGCTGGCCCACGCCGCCGAGGTCGCCGAGGCGGCGCTCACCGGAGAGTCGCAGCCCGTGGCCAAGACGCCGGAGGCCGTGGACGAAAAGTCAGTCCTGGCGGAACGCCGGGGCATGGTGTTCATGAACACCGTGGTGACGCGCGGGCGGCTGGAGGCCGTCGTCGTGGCCACCGGCATGGCGACGGAGATGGGGCGCTTGGCCTGGCTGCTCGCCGAGGCAGCCGAATCGGCCACGCCGTTGCAAGTGCAGCTCGATGCGCTCGGCAAGCGGCTGGCGGCCATCGCGGTGGCGGTGGTCGGCCTGATGTTCGTCGCCGGCCTCTGGCGCGGCGATGACCTGGCGCGCACCGCTATGACCGCCATCGCGCTGGCAGTGGCGGCGATTCCCGAGGGGCTGCCGGCCGTGGTCACGGTGACGCTGGCGCTGGGCATGCACCGCATGGCGCGGCGCAATGCCATCGTCAAGCGGCTGGCCGCCGTCGAGACGCTGGGCTGCACCACGGTGATCTGTTCCGACAAGACCGGCACGCTGACGCTGAACCGCATGACGGCGCGATCGCTCTATTGCGCCGGGCGGCGCCATCCGACTGGCGAGGATGTCCCGGTGGGGCGCGATCTGGGGGCTTGGCTGATGCCGGCGGCGCTGTGCAACGACGCGCGGATGCGCGACGGCGACCTGATCGGCGATCCCACGGAAGGGGCACTGCTGACGCTGGCCGCCAAGGCCGGCCTTGATGCCGAGCGGCTGACGGAGAAGACTCCGCGCATCGCCGAGATTCCCTTCGATTCGGCGCACAAGTTCATGGCCACCTTCCACCACGACGGCGAAGTCGTACGCATGTGGCTGAAGGGCGCGCCCGACGTATTGCTGGCGCGCGCCGGCCGATGGCTGGGTGAGGCACGGGAGCAGGCGCTCGACGGTACAGCGCGGGCGGCCTTCGTGGCGGAGAACGAGGCGCTGGCCGGCGAGGCGCTGCGGGTGCTGGCGCTGGCCAAGCGCGACATCGCCGCGCATGACTTCGACCCGGCGGGTGACCTCATGGCCTGGGCGAACGACCTGACCCTGACCGCCTTGGTCGGCATCATCGATCCGCCGCGCCCCGAGGCGAAGGAGGCCATCCGCGTCTGCCGCGAAGCCGGCGTGGAAGTGAAGATGATCACCGGCGACCACCCGGTTACGGCTGCCGCCATCGCGCGCGACCTCGGGCTGGAAGGCGAAGTGCACGAGGGCAGCGCGCTCGACGGGCTGGACGCGCCGGCGCTGGCGGCGCTGGTCGAGCGCAGCGCCGTGTTCGCCCGCGTTGCCCCCGAGCACAAGATGCGCATTATCGATTCGCTGAAGTCGCAAGGGCACGTGGTCGCCATGACCGGCGACGGCGTCAACGACGCACCGGCGCTCAAGACCGCCGACATCGGCGTCGCCATGGGCATCACCGGCACCGAGGTGACGAAGGAGGCGGCGACGCTGGTGCTGACCGATGACAACTTCGCCACCATCGTCCGAGCGGTCAAGGAAGGTCGCACCATTTACGACAACATCGTCAAGTTCGTGCGCTTCCAGCTTTCCACCAACATCGGCGCCATCTTCACGGTGCTCGGCGCGCCGGTGTTCGGCTTCGCCACGCCATTCACGGCGATCCAGATCCTGTGGGTGAACATCATCATGGACGGGCCGCCGGCCATGACGCTCGGCGTCGAGCCGGCGCGGCCCGGCATCATGCGCCAGCCGCCGCGCGCCGCCGCCGCCGCCATCCTTTCCTGGCAACGCATGTGGCGCATCGCCCTCTACGGGCTGACCATGGCCGCAGGCACGCTCGCCGTGTATGCCTGGGGCCTGACGACGCCGGGTGAGGTGGCGACGGCGAACACGCTGGCTTTCACGACCTTCGTCCTGTTCCAGTTCTTCAATATCTTCAACGCCCGCGCCGAGCATGGCAGCGCCTTCAACCGGCAATTCTTCAGCAATGGCAAGCTGTGGCTGGCGCTCGCCGCCGTGCTCGGCCTCCAGGTCGTGGCGGTGCATTGGGCGCCGGCCCAGGCGGTGTTCGACACCGTCGATCTGACGGCCTTGGAGTGGGCTATCGCGGTGCTGGTGGCCTCGACCACCTTGTGGCTGGAAGAGTTGCGCAAGCTGCTGGTTCGAGTGATCCGGCGATGAGCACCCAGGACTTCGCCCAAGTACTCGTGCTGCTCGGCAGCACAGTGGCCGTAGTGCTGATGCTGCAGCGGCTGAGGGTACCGACCTTGCTAGCCTATCTGCTGGTCGGCGTGCTGGTCGGCCCGCATACGCCGGGCCCCGTCATCGACGCGGCGCCGATGAAAGTGCTGGCCGAGTTCGGCATTGTGTTTCTCCTCTTCTCGATCGGGCTTTCCTTTTCGATACCGCAATTGCGGGCTCTGCGCCACCTCGTCTTTGGCCTCGGCACCGCGCAGGTCATGCTGACCACGGCCGTGGTCGCGCTCGCGGCCTGGCTGGGCGGCCTGCCGGCGCCGGCAGCCTTTGTGGTCGGCGCCGTCTTCGCGCAGTCGTCGACCACCATCATCGGCCGGCAACTCGTGGAACAGGCGGAGGAGCAGTCGCGACACGGCCGCCTCGCTGTCGCCATGTCGGTGTTCCAGGACATTACCGCGGTACCGTTCATCATCGCGATTCCGGTTCTCGGCGGCATGAGTTCGGCGGGCACGCTGGGCGGGACGATGACGTTCGCGCTGGCCAAGGCCGCGCTCGCCATCGCCATGGTGGTCGTCAGCGGTCGCTGGTTGCTCAAGCCCTTGTTTCATCTGGTGGCCGAACGGCGATCGATGGAATTGTTCACCCTGACGGTGCTGCTGGTGTCGCTGGCGGCTTCGGCGATGACCCATGTGCTGGGGCTGTCGATGGCCTTCGGCGCATTTTTGGCGGGCATGATGCTGGGCGAAACCGAGTTTCGTCACCAGGTGGACTCGGCGATCCGCCCGTTTCGGGACGTGTTGCTGGGGCTCTTCTTCATCGGCGTCGGCATGCTGTTCGATCCGCTCGACGCGCTCGGTGTCTGGCACTGGGCGCTGCTCGGCGCGGCGACCCTGCTGGTGAGCAAGATTCTGCTCGTCGCCGCCATCACGCGCATGGCCGGCATCGACGCGATCAATGCCTGGCGGACCGCCTTGTCGCTGGCCGTCGGCGGCGAGTTCGGCTTCGCGCTGCTGGCCATCGGTCTTGATGCCAAAGTCGTCGATTCCCATTTGGGACAGGTCGTGCTGACATCGGTGTTGCTCTCGATGGTGCTCGGGCCGTTCCTGATCCGTCATGGCCATGCGCTGGCGAGCCGGCTCGCGCGGCCGACGGCGGCCGACGACGACGTTCCGCTTCAGGTGCCGAACGACGGAGCCTTGCTGAGCCAGCATGTGATCATCTCGGGCTTTGGACGCATCGGCCAGAACGTGGGCCTGTTCCTCCAGCAAGAGTGCATACCCTATGTCGCGCTCGATCTCGACTCCGCGCGCGTCAAGGAGGCCCGGTTGGCCGGTGAACGGGTCTTTTTCGCCGATGGTAGCGAGCGCGACATCCTCGAGGCGGTTGGCCTTGCCTCGGCGCGCTTGTTGGTTATCGCCCATGACGACACCGGCGCGGCCTTGCGCACGCTGGAGGTTGTTCGCCTCGCGCGGCCCGAGATACCCGTCATGGTGCGGACCCGGGATGAAACGCATGTGGAAGCGCTGCGGGCGGCCGGCGCGACCGAGGTGGTGCCGGAAACCATCGAGGCCGGCTTGATGATCGCCACGCATGCCTTGCTGCTGCTCGACGTGCCGCTCGATCACGCGCTCGGTCGCATCGAGGCCCAGCGCACGTCGCGCTATCGCCTGCTGCGCTCGCGCTTTCGCGGCGATGCCCGTTTTTCCGAGGAGGACGCAACATGAAACCATTGGCACGCATGCTGGCCGCCACCGACCTGTCGGCGCCGGCGCATCACGCGGTGGATCGCGGCTTCCGCATCGCCGCCGAGACCGGGGCGGACTACGTGGTCATGCACGCTTTCGAGCTGGACGCGATCGACAGCCTGGTCGGCTTGCTTGGGGACGGCATTGCCGCCGTCAAGCGGCGCCTGGAGGACGATTCGCGGCTGACCTTGCGGCAGATGCTGGAAGATCCCCGGCGCAACCAGGGCGTCGCCGCCGAAGGCATGGTGGTGGTGGGCAGCGCGCTCGAAGCCATCGGCGAGCGGGCTGATGCCTGCGATGCCGACCTGCTGGTGGTGGGCGCGCGCGGCGAATCTTTTCTGCGCCATGCCCTGCTTGGCTCCACCGCCTCGCGACTGCTGCGCAAGTCGACCCGCCGTCCCGTGCTCGTCGTCAAGCAGGCGCCGCGCGAACCGTATCGCCGGCTGCTGGTCCCGGTCGATTTCTCGCGTTTCGCCGAAGAGGCGATCCGGCTGGGGTGTCGCATTGCCCCGCAAGCGGATATTGTCCTGCTGCATGCGTTCGAACTGCCGTTCGAGGGCAAGCTGGCCTTCGCCGGCGTTGATGAAAAGGTGATACACAGCTACATCCGCCAGGCGCGCGAGGATGCTGTTCGGCGCGTGCACGACCTGGCGCGCGCCGTGGGACTGGAACCGGATCAGTACTCGGCGATCGTCCGCCACGGCGACCCGTCGCAGCAGATCATCGCCGAGGAGCAGGCAGGGGATTGCGATCTCATCGTCATGGGCAAGCATGGTACGCATCTGACCGAGGAACTGCTGTTGGGCAGCGTTACCAAGCACGTGCTCGATGAATCGCAGTGCGATGTCCTGGTGTTCTCCGGCAAGGCCGGCTGAGGTACCTTCAACACGTTTCGCGGTGCGCCCCACGAAAGTCAGCCATGGCAGTGCGCCGCCGTTGGCGCGTTTGATGCGATACTCGATGCCAACCCAAGGAGTCTCCATGCCCGTCACGCTGGAAGGAAAACTCGTCGTCGCCCTGTCCTCGCGCGCCCTGTTCGACTTCGAGGAGGAGAACAGGGTGTTCGTCGATCGCGACGACTCCGCCTACATGGCCGTGCAGCTGGATCGCCTGGAGCAGGCGGCGCGGCCGGGCGCCGCGTTTCCGCTGGTGAAGAAGCTGCTCGCTTTCAACAGCGAAGGACTGCGCCGCGTCGAGGTGGTGATTCTGTCGCGCAACGATCCGGTCTCGGGCCTGCGCGTGTTTCGTTCGGCCGAGGCGGCGGGGCTGTCGGTCGAACGCGGCGTGTTCACGCGCGGCCGGCCGCCCTACCATTACCTCAATCCGCTCGGCGCCCATCTTTTCCTGTCGGCCGACGATGGCGACGTGCGCGCGGCGCTGGCGGCGGGTTTCCCGGCAGCGCGGGTTTATCCGCAGTCCTTCGTCGATGCCGACCGGCATCCCGACGAGGTGCGCATCGCCTTCGACGGCGACGCCGTGCTGTTTTCCGACGAGGCGGAGCGGGTCTATCAGCGCGATGGCCTGCCGGCATTCGTCGCCCACGAGCGCCAGCACGTGCGCCGGCCGCTGCCGGCGGGACCGTTCAAGCCGCTCTTGGAGGCCTTGCACCGGTTACAGGCAGGGGGCACGCTGCCGATGCGCATCCGTACGGCGCTGGTGACGGCGCGCAGCGCGCCGGCGCACGAGCGCGCGGTGCGCACGCTGATGGACTGGAACATCGACGTCGACGAGGCGATGTTCCTCGGGGGGCTGGACAAGGGCGCCTTCCTCAAGGAGTTTCAGCCCGACTTCTTCTTCGACGACCAGGCGGGCCACTGCGAATCAGCGGCGGCGGCCGGGCCGGCCGGCCACGTGGTCAGCGGCGTCAAAAACGGCTAATCGAGAATCCGGGCGACGAATTCGGCGACGGTGGCGATTACCTGTCGCGGCTGGTCCTTGTACGGCGAATGGCGGCAATCCGCCAGTTTCACCAGCTCGACGTCGCGGCATCGGCGGGCGATGCGCTCGATCTGGTCCATGGTGCCGTATTCGTCGTCTTCGCCCTGGATGGCCAGCAGCGGGCAGACGATGCCGGGCAGGCAGTCCTCGATGTTCCAGTCACGGAAGGCGGGATCGAGCCAGATGTCATTCCAGCCCCAGAACGCCGAGTCCGGATCGGCGTGATACTTGGCGAGGCGCGCCTTGAGATCGGTCGAGAGATAGGTGTCGCGTGCCTTACGGATGCTGCGGATGGAAATGTCCTCGACCAGCACGTGCGGCGCCATGACCACGGTCGCCGTCAGCGGCCGCGACGTGCCGCCGGCATGGATCAGGGCGATGGACGCCCCGTCGCTATGCCCGAACAGGATGGGACGATCGAGGCCGAGTTGGTCGAGCAGTTGCGGCAGGCAGACGCGTGCCTCGTGGTGCATGAAGGCGGGCGTGCGCTTTTTCGTGAGCGGGTCCGAGCGCCCATAGCCGTGGCGCGAATAGACGATCGCTTCGCAGCCGCAGGCGTCGGCCAGCTGCTGGGGAAAGTCGCGCCACATCGACAGCGAGCCCAGCCCCTCGTGCAGGAAAACCATCGCCGGCGCACCACTGCGCGGGTGGCTGGAGGGCAGACGGACGTATTCGATGCGCCGGCCGTCGATCGTGCAGATGTTCATCGGCACTAACGCGTGAATTCGATGGCGCCGCCGGGCAGCAGATAGAGGACGAAGGCGCGGCCGCCGGAGACGGTCGGGCGATGGCTGCTGCCCGCCGGATAGACCAGCCAGCCGGCGCCGCGTCCGTCGAACCTGGCATCTCCCTCGGTCGGCATGATCAGGTCGACTTCGCCATTGGGGTGAGTATGGTGCGGGCCGGCGACCTCGTTCATGTCGACGACATCGATCGAGTAGCCGTGCAATTCCGGCGACGGCTTGGCCACGCGGCCGAAACGTATGCCGCCCTGCTCGCGATTGCACAACCAGCCGGCGGCCGAGCCCGTCCGGCAGGCGGCGGCGATCTCGGCGACCACCGTGCCGTTGGCGGGGAAACGTTGGTTGAGATCGGTTTCCAGCGCCGTATCGACCGGCTTGCCGGCGATGGCGGATGTCACGTTGGCGATCAGGCGAACGAAGTCATCGGCGGTCATGATTCTCTCCTTTGGGATTATAGGCACTATAGTACATATAAGCTTTCCAGGTACCGAGGCATTATCGCCTTATTTGGAAAGGAAATAGAAAATATTTCCTAAAATTGATTAAAATCATTGTTGACAAAGACTATCGACAAATAGCAATATATTGCACATGCCGTTTCGGCTACCCTGGAGACTGCCTTGAATACCTCGACCACCCCCGACCCAACGCTGGTGACCTACGATACGGAGCCGGCAAAGTACCGGCATTGGACGCTGATCACCGATGGTGGCCCGATTGCCCGCCTCGTGCTCGACATCCAGGAGGATGGCGGCATACGTCCCGGCTACAAGCTCAAGCTGAATTCCTATGATCTTGGCGTCGATATCGAATTGAACGACGCGGCGCAGCGCCTGCGCTTCGAGCATCCCGAAGTCAAGTGCGTCGTCATCACCAGCGCCAAACCGCGCATGTTCTGCTCGGGCGCCAACATCTACATGCTGGGCCTTTCGTCCCATGCCTGGAAGGTGAACTTCTGCAAGTTCACCAACGAGACCCGCAACGGCCTCGAGGATTCCAGCGAACACTCCGGGTTGAAGTTCCTGGCGGCCCTCAATGGCGCCACGGCCGGTGGCGGTTACGAACTGGCGCTGGCCTGCGACGAGATCGCCATGATCGACGACCGCTCCACTTCGGTCAGCCTGCCGGAAGTGCCGCTGCTGGGCGTGCTGCCGGGAACCGGCGGACTGACGCGCCTGATCGACAAGCGGCGCATGCGCCGCGACCTGGCGGATGTCTTTTGCACTACCTCCGAGGGGGTGCGCGCCGAGCGCGCCAGGGAGTGGAAGCTGGTCGATCACATCGCCAAGCCGCAGCAGTTCGACGAAATGATTGCCGCGCGCGCCGCCGATCTGGCCAAGACGTCGGATCGCCCCGGCGGGCAGGGCGTGGCGCTTACTCCGCTCAATCGGAAGATTGACGAGAATGGTTACCACTACACTCATGTCGATGTCGTCATCGACCAGGCCGCGCGCGGCGCGACCTTGACCCTGACGGCGCCGATGGGCCGGCAGCCCGACGCGATCGACGAGATCCTCACCCAGGGCGCGCGCTGGTGGCCGCTGGCGATGGCACGCGAGCTCGACGATGCCATCCTCATGCTGCGCACCAATCATCTCGATATCGGCCTCTGGCGGATTAAGACGCGGGGTGACCTGTCGGCGGTGCTGGAAGCCGACGCGATGTTGATGAAGCACCGTGATCACTGGTTCGTGCGGGAGACCATCGGTTTCCTGCGCCGCAGCCTGCGCCGCCTCGATGTGTCGTCGCGTTCCCTGTTTGCCATCATCGACGAGGGTTCCTGTTTTGGCGGCCTGTTCCTGGAACTCGCGCTGGCCACGGATCGCAGCTTCATGCTGAGGCTCGAAGACGACTTCGCCCGCGCGCCGCGGGTCGCCTTGTCCGACGCCAATTTCGGGCTATATCCGATGAACAGCGGCCTGTCGCGCCTGGCCAGCCGTTTTGCCGGCGAAGCGGCGCCGGTCGAAGCGGCACGTGCCACTACCGGGCAGTCCATTGATGCGGCACAGGCGGAGAAACTTGGCCTGGTTACGTTCACGCCGGACGAACTGGATTGGGACGACGAGCTGCGCCTCGCTGTCGAGGAACGGGCCAGCCTGTCGCCCGACGCGCTCACCGGCATGGAAGCCAGCCTGCGCTTCGCCGGGCCGGAAACAATGGACACGCGTATTTTCGGCCGTCTCACGGCGTGGCAGAACTGGATTTTCCAGCGGCCGAATGCCGTCGGCGAAAAAGGCGCGCTGAAAGTGTATGGCACGGGCAGCAAGTCGGCCTTCGACTGGAACCGCGTCTGAATCGACCATAAACCCCAGGAGAGACAGAGATCATGAGCATCGACTACAGCGAGAAAATCCCCAACAACGTCGACCTCGCGTCGAACAGGACCCTGCAGCGTGCGCTGGAGCACTGGCAGCCGGCCTACCTCGATTGGTGGAACGAGATGGGGCCGGACAAGACCACCACCGCCGAGGTCTACCTGCGTACCGCCATCAGCGTTGACCCCAAGGGCTGGGCGCATTTCGATTACGTGAAGATGCCTGAATACCGCTGGGGCATTTTCCTGGCGCCGGCCGAGGCCGATAGGAAGATCAACTTCGGCGAGCACAAGGGCCAGCCGGCCTGGCAGGAGGTGCCAGGCGAATACCGCTCGACCCTGCGCCGCATCATCGTCACCCAGGGTGATACCGAGCCGGCCTCGGTCGAGCAGCAGCGCCACCTCGGCATGACCTGCCCCTCGCTCTACGACATGCGCAACCTGTTTCAGGTGAACGTCGAGGAGGGCCGCCACCTGTGGGCCATGGTCTACCTGTTGCACGCCCACTTCGGCCGCGATGGCCGCGAGGAGGGCGAGGCGCTGCTCGAGCGCCGCTCGGGCGACGCCGACAACCCGCGCATCCTCACCGCCTTCAATGAGAGGACGCCGGACTGGCTGTCCTTCTTCATGTTCACGTTCATCACCGACCGTGACGGCAAGTACCAGCTCGCCGCGCTCGCCGAGTCGGGTTTCGACCCGCTGTCGCGCACCTGCCGCTTCATGCTCACCGAGGAAGCGCATCACCTGTTCGTCGGCGAGTCGGGCATCAGTCGCATCATCCAGCGCACCTGCGAGTTGATGGCGCAGCACAAGACCGACGATCCGGCCAGGCTGCGCGCCATGGGTGTCATCGACCTGCCGACGCTACAGAAGTACCTGAACTTCCATTACAGCGTCACCAGCGACCTCTACGGCGCGGAAATTTCCTCCAACGCCGCTTCGTTCTACACCAACGGCCTGAAGGGACGTTTCGAGGAGACCAAGCTCGGCGACGATCACCGGCTCGACACGGCCGAGTACCCTGTCATGGAAGTGACTGGCGACAAAATCATTACCCGGCATGTGGCGGCGCTGACCGCGCTCAACGAGCGCCTGCGCGACGACTGGGTGAAGGATGTGCAGGCTGGCGTCGATCGCTGGAACAAGGTGCCGGAAAAGCTCGGCATCCCCTTCCGCTTCACGCTGCCGCACAAGGGTTTTCATCGCAGGATCGGTGTTTTCGGCGACCTGCACGTCAGCCCCGATGGCCGCATCATTGCCGAGGCCGAATGGACGCACAAGCACAACGACTGGCTGCCCACTGCCGAGGACCGCGCCTTCGTGCAGTCGCTGATGGGTCGTGTCGCCGAGCCGGGCAAGTTCGCCAACTGGATCAGTCCGCCTTCGCGCGGCATTAACAACCAGCCGGTCGACTTCGAGTACGTCCGCTTCAATTGATCCCGCCACCTGATTAGCCACAATGTTCAGCCGCGCGCAAGAATCGCTCGGGACGAGCCGTGGTAGCCACGGCAGCAACCAAGAGGCGCTTCAGGAT
>Ga0268298_10002483_pt1 | contig 20140 bp, 16 predicted proteins | sample WWTPWeurt_MetaG_FD_194462 | JGI IMG/M metagenome (GOLD analysis project Ga0268298, IMG submission 194462) | Activated sludge microbial communities from WWTP in Nijmegen, Gelderland, Netherland - WWTP Weurt | ecosystem: Engineered > WWTP > Aerobic digester > Activated sludge | place... | reverse complement strand
GTCGAAGCCGACATAGCCTGGCGGCGCCCCGACCAGTCGGGCCACGGAATGGGCCTCACCGAACTCGGAGAGGTCAAAGCGGATCATCGCGTCCTCGGTGCCGTGGAGGAGGCGCGCCAGGGCCTTGGCGGTCTCGGTCTTGCCCACCCCAGTCGGACCGAGGAAGAGAAACGACCCCTGGGGCCGTTTGCTGCTGAACCCGGCGGCGCTGCGGCGGATCACGTCCGCAACCCGGGTGATCACGGCCTCGTGGCCCACGATCTCCTCGGCCAAGTGCTTCTCGAGCTCCAGCATGCGCCGGCGATCGGAGGCCAGGATGCGCTCGATCGGGATGTCGGTGCGCTCCGAGACGATCTCCGCGACCCGGTAGCGGTCCACCGCGATCTCCCCGGCCCTGGCCGCGCGCGAGCCGGCCAGATCGAGGAGCGCGATCGCCTTGTCCGGGAGGTGCCGGTCCGGGATGAAGCGCACCGAGAGCTTGACCGCGGCCTCCACCGACTCCTTGGAGTAGTCGACCCCGTGGTGCTCTCCATAGGCCGCCGCGATGCGCCCCACCATGTCGATCGCCTCGGGGATCGAGGGCTCATTGACCACCACCGGATGAAAGCGTCGCTCCAGCGCCGGGTCGGGCTCGATGTGCTTCTTCCACTCCTCGAAGGTCGTGGCTCCGATGCACGGGAACTCGCCGCGCGAGAGCACGGCCTTGAGCTCATTGGCCGCGTCCAGGGCGCCATCGCCGCTCGAGCCCGCGCCGACCAGGGTGTGGAGCTCGTCGAAGAAGATGATCGCGCGGCCGCGGGAGCGCCGGACCTCGTCCTTGAGACCCTGCAGCTTCTCCGAGAAGGAGCCGCGCAGATGGGTACCCACCAGCAGCGCTCCGGCGTCGAGCTCGATGACGATCGCCCTCCCCAGCGCGGGCGTCGGCGGATCGCGGACCAGTCGCAACGCCAGGCCTTCGACCACCGCCGTCTTTCCCACGCCGGGCTCGCCGAGCAGGCAGGGGTTGTTGGTGCGGCGTTTCCCGAGGATATCGATCAGCGCGCTGATCTCCTTGTCGCGAAACACCAGCTCATCGAGCTTGCCCCTCGCCGCCTCGGCCGAGAGGTTTCGGCCGAGCGAAGTCAGCCAGGGATACTCGGAGGGCGAGAGCAACCAGTGGGCGGCCGGATCTTCGACGGTCTTCGCCGGCTCCTCGCTCTCCCGGGGCGCCGCGCTCGGCGGGCGTGAAGAGAGCAGCGCCTTCTCCAGGCGCGAACGAGGCGGGATGAGCCCGGGCTTGGGCGTGGGTCGCTCGGGTCGCCGCGGCGGGGGCGGCCGCACCGGCGGCGTCCAGGAGAGCTTGGAGGTGCCAGGGCCGGGGCGCTCGGTGCGTTCTTGCCGCCGCACCAAGCTCGAGCGCGCCTCGAGCGCCGGCGCAGCGTCCCCGATCCACCGGGGCATGGCGCTGGTCAGGATGGCCAAGGCCCGCGTGCGCAGGTGGATGAGGTGGACGTCGGTGCCTTCGAGGAGGAGCTGAGCCAACGCGCGCCGCGAGCGGGTCATGGCGACGAGCAGGTGGAGGCAGTCGATCTTCTGGGCCCCACAGCCGGCGGCGATCTGCTCGGCGCGGATCAGGAGCTCTGCGAGCGCGTCCTCCGGCTCGACCAACTTACCCTCGACCAAGTCCAGCAGGGTGTCTTCATCGATCCCCTCCTCGCTGAGGAGTTGGCCGGCGCCGTTCTCGATCGTGAAAAACGCCAGCAACACGTGGGCGCTGGTCAGTCGCTGATCGGTGGCTTCCGCGATGTCGCGAGCCTCCTCCAGGACACGGGAAAGCTCGGGAGCCTTCGACATGGGCATCGCTGGCGATGCTCTAGCACGAGGTCCCGCCGGGTAGTAGCGTCCTCGAGTGCGCCCGGCCCTCCTGCTGCCCCTCGCCCTGATCGCGCTGACCGCCTGCAAGCAAAAGAGCGACGCCGAGCGGGCGGCCGAGGAGCGGGCCGAGGCACGAAAGCGGACCTCCTCCTCCTTGGTGCTGGTGCCCTACCGCAGCCTGAAGACGGTGGTCCGGGCCAGCGGGGTCAAACCACCACCGCCCGAGCTCGAGCAGTTGGTGCGCATCTACGTCGAGATGAAGCCGCTGGCCGAGCCGGAGAACCTCGCCCTAGAGGCCAAGCAGATCGCCGCGCTGGCCCTCGGCCTCCTGAAGGCCCGGGCGCTCCTCGCCAAAGCCGACGAGGATAAGTTCCCTACCTTGTGGGAGGTGTTTCAGGAGCAGCCGCCGCCCCTGCCTTGGTATTCGGCCCGCATGGAGCACCTCGGCCTGGCGCTGGCGGCCTTCGCCTTCGAGATCGCCATGAACAAGGACCCGGTCGCCGACGTGCTGTTCTACGAGGTGGATCGGGGCGAGCCCGAGCCGAGCTGGCCCGCGCCCCTGGCCGCGGCCTCGAGGGGCGCGCGGGGCCTGGCCTACCTGAGCGCGGGCTATCACTATGCCGCCGAGATCGAACTGACGGACTATCTGGCCGAGCTGGATAAGACCGAGTCGGCGCTCTCCTTGCTCCTCGCCGGCAGCTCCACCACCACCGCCGCGCTCCAGGTCCCCTCGATGCTCCGCGCCGCCGGCCACCTGGCGCGCGCCTGGAACCGCTACGCGCTCAAGCGCGATGACCCCGCGACGGACGATCTCGAGGCGGCGCTGGCGGAGCTGGATAAGCTCGGCGTGGAGGACGAGCTCGTCGACTGGGGCTGGGCCCTCGTGCACAGCCGGCGCGGCCGGTATAAGGAGGCCGCCCAGCGCCTGGATAAGTTGGCGGCGAGTCCGTATTTGACCGAGGGCGAGCGCCAGGAAGTGAAGGCCTACGCGGAGTCCATGGAGAAGAACCAGGGCGCGATCCTCTTTGGCCGCACGCGGGCGCAGGTCACCTTGGTGCGGGCGGTGATCGCGCGGGCCGGTGGGCTCGAGAAGGTGCTGGCGTACTTTCTCGGGCCCGAGTTGGCGGGGGAGATTTACAACCCACTGCGCTTTCTGCAGCGGATCACGGAGGGAGTCAGCGGAGGCGTGGGAGGCGCGCTGGAGCAGGTCGAAGGCGCGGGGAAGCGGTCGCTGGAGGCGCTGAAGGAGAAGGTTGGGGGGAAGTAGGGCGATGGCGGCGCCCGAACTTCCATCTTGGGCCAGCTCGCCTACTATCCCTCGCTCCGGAATGGGGAGATAGAGAGACCATGAAGAGTCTCGTCACCGGCGCCACCGGTCACCTCGGATCCAACTTGGTTCGCAGCTTGATCGCCGCGGGAGATGAGGTCGTCGCCCTGGCCCGCGCGAGCTCCGATCGCCGCGGCCTCGAAGGTCTGCCGATCACCATCGCCACCGGAGATCTGCTGGACCTCTCGAGCCTGGAGGCCGCCGCGCAGGGCTGCCAGCGGATCTTCCACGCCGGCGCGGTCTATCGGAACTTCGCCGTCGACGCGCAGACCATCATCGCTCCGGCCCTGGAGGGCACCCGGAATGTGATGAAGGCAGCCCAAAGCGCTCGCGTGGAGAAGGTCATCTACACCAGCTCCAACGCGACGATCGGCTACGGGCGCGACCGCGCCACCCCCCTCGACGAGTCCTCGCACTTAGACGACGCCCAGAGCCCGTACATCCGAGCCAAGATCCTCGCGGAGAGGGCCGCCCTGGAGGCCGGCCGCGCCTCCGGCATACCGGTGATCGTGCTGTGCCCGGTGGGGATCTTCGGGCGCTGGGACTTCCGGCTCACGCCGACGACGCGGGCGCTGCTGGCGATCGCCGAGAAGGACCCGATGGTCCTCGACCTGTGCGCGACCGACGTACGCGACGTAGCCCACGCGCACGTCCTCGCCGCCACCAAGGGACGAGCGTACGAGCGCTACCTCATCGGCGGCGACAACCTCACGCGCGACGAGGGCGCGCGCATCCTGAGCGAGCTGGTGGGTCGCACCGTCAAGGCGATGAAGCCACCCATGTTCATGTTTCGCCTCATCGCCTGGATGGAGGAGCGCAAGGCGCGCCGCACCGGAGGCGACGCGGCGATCACCCGCGCGATCGTCGACGACGTCGGCGGCGGCCACCTCATGTACTCGAGCGCCAAGGCGCGCTCGGAGCTCGGATTCAGCCCACGAGGCGCCAAAGAGACCTTCACCGACGCGCTCCGCTGGCTCGTGTACATCGACGCGCTCACGCCGAAGACGCGGGCCCGCGTGGAGGCCAAGGTCGGCCGCTTCTCCCCTTGACGAACGCGGCTGGCACACCGTCGCGCCCATGGGCCCCACTTCCTACAGCACCGCAGCGAGGGCGCGCGCTCTGAAAAGCGCGCCGACGACTACAAGAAGCCGCGCGAGTACAGCACCACCAACACCCCAGCCGCGAAGGCCGCGGCGACCGCGAGCACGAACACCGCGACCGACGGCCCCGCCTCCTCCGGCTCTGCGTAGGGAGCCGGCAAGAACGAGGGCGCCAGGCGGGGGAGCACGACCACCTCCCCGCCAGGTCGCGCCGCGCGGATGAGGCGCGCCCGCTCCGCCAACTCATCAGCGAAGACGTCTCGCACCCAGCGCGCGGTTCGGGCAGGGGCACCGAGCAGTCCGGCGCTGAGCGCCGCATTGCGGAGCTCCTCAGCCATGGCGGCACAGGAAGGGAAGCGGCGACTCGGGTCACGCTCGAGCGCGCGGAGCACGACCGCGTCAAAGGCCGGGGGTGGACGCAGGCCGACCCGAGACGGCGGCGGGACCTCCAGGTGAAGCACGCGTTCGATGGTCTCGGCGTCGGTCTCGCCTTGGAAGAGACGGCGCCCAGTCAACGCGCACCACAGGACGACCGCGGCGCCGAACTGATCGGAGCGGTGGTCGACGGGGGCCTCCTTGGTGAAGACCTCCGGAGCGCAGAGGGAGATCTTTCCCTTGATGACCCCGGGAGCCGTCGAGGAGAGGCGGGCGCGGGCCTTGGCGATCCCAAAGTCGGTAATTCGTGCGTCGCCATCGGCGCCGACCAAGATGTTGTGCGAGGACACATCGCGGTGGATCAAGCCAGCTGGCTTTCCATCGTCGTCCTCGACCGTGTGCGCGGCGTGGAGGCCGTTGAGGACGCCGATCATGATCGGCACGATCAGGCTGGGGGGCCGATACTTGGGACTTCGCGCCAGGAGTTGGTCGAGGGAGCAGCCTTCGACATAGGGCATCACGAGATAGTAGCCACGCTCCGAGCGCCCCAGCTCAACCACGCTGGCGACGTTGTGGTGGTGTATTTTGGCTGCGAGGCGAGCCTCATCCAGCAGCATCCCCACGAACATCTCATCATCGGCGAGGTGCTCATGGAGCGCCTTCACCGCGAAGAGTCGCTCGAACCCAGCCTCCCCGGACCGGCGGCATAGATAGACGACCCCCATTCCGCCGCGGGCGATCTCAGCGATGACCTCGTAGGGGCCGAGGGCGGACGCTCCGGTGTCGACGACCAAGTCTCCGGTGGTCAGCTCCTCGACCTCGAGCTCTTCCGCCATCTCCATCGGCGGCGCTGGCGGTTCGCTTAGCGATCCCATGGCGAGCCGCCATGCGGTGCCAACAGGTGAACGTCGATGTGCTTCGTCGGCAGCGCGAGCTCGGTGGAGATCGCGGCAGGATTTCGGTACGCCCCGTAGGCACCACCGGGATCAACGCGCGGTCGATAGCGGTCGCCGTCGTCGGGGTCGGAGTCGATCATCGCCAGGACGAAGTATCTCCCCGGCGGGAGGCCTCGAATCTCATAGGCCTGCGGGAAGACGGGCTGTTCGATAGCAACCTCGGCGATCGGCGGACCGACCGGCGGGAAGCTCGTGAAGGCGCCGACACGCAGTGGCCCGCGGGCCTCCCCTTCGTATTCGATCACCCCGCTGACGGACTCAGCCGAGGTTCCGGGGGACCCGGTCCCGGGGATACAGGAGACGCCCAAGGCGAGGAGCGGGATAAGTACGAGATCAGAGCTCTTCATGGCACAGAAATCCTCCCGGCTGGGTCAAGGAGCGCGTCGAAGAAGGACTTCGATTCGCGCAGGGATAAGACATAGTGGACGAGATCCCAACGCTCTGCCGGACTCATCGCCGCTCCGAAGGACGGCATCGGCGTACCTCCCAGGCCCGTGGTGATCGCCCGGAAGATCGGCGCCCCGCAGCAACCGCCCTTGACCACGCCACGGGCGAAGTTCGCCGGGGTGATCACTTGAGCCCAATCGTCCCTCAGGGCGCCTGCCGCAGGTCCATCGGCGGTGCCCCGTGCTCCGTGACAGGTGCCGCACTGCATCCTGCCGTAGAGCTCCTTGCCTCGCGCGACGGAGGATTCATCGTTCGCTGTCTCGGGAGGGATCTCGATCGGGGCGACCGGTGGCGCGTCCGTCCAAAACACATCGGAGAGGGTCGTCAGATACTGAGCCAAGGTTCGAATCTGCTGGCGCGTCAGCCGCCCCTTCCAGGCCGGCATGTGGGTACCGCGAACGCCGACCGTGATCGTGCGAACCAAGTCATCCAGCGTCGGGGCCGCGCCGGCCGGGGTCATGCGGAACTTATAGGTCCCGCGGGTGAAGTCCCGGGGCGAGCTGGAGGTGAATTGAGCCGAGGGCCCCTGTCCATCGCCGCGCAGGCCATGGCAGGTCGCGCAATAGCGAAGGAACAGAGACTCGCCGTCGCGGGCCAGCCGGTCTCGATCGGCGGCGCGCTGGTTCGCTGCGAGCGTCTCGATCGCGGAGCGCGTGGCCGCCAAGGCCATCCGCACATCATCGTCGCTCGTCTTGGGCGGAGGCTCGCCCGCCCCGGGCTCCTTGAAGGTAAAGCTGGTCGAAGCCTCCTTTCCAGCTTCGACGGTGACCGTCTGTTCGACGACCCCGAGTTCCTCATGCCAGGCGCGCAGCTTGTAAGTACCTTCGGGCACGTCCGCGATCGAGAAGCTCCCGCTCTGGTCGCTCACCGCGAAGTAGGCGTGGGGGACGACCGCGACGTAGGCGCTCATCCAGGTATGACCCGAATCGCAGCGTATCCTCAGGATCCCAGCCTCATCGAGCGAACGTGCGACGGTGACTCCCGCGACGGGAATCGCCAGGTTGAACGCCGTCCGCTTGCCGAGGAACGCGTGCACATTGTGGAGCACTGGGTCGCTCGAAGCGATCTTCAGCGTCGTCCCCTGAACGACGGCTTGGACATGCGGGACGAAGCGACAGGCCCGCTGGTCCAGCGTCGCCGTCGCGTCGCCGGCCGCGCGCGAGCTGTCCATCCCCTGGAGCACAACGACGACGTTGGCGAGCCCTCCGTCGGGTGAGACCAACCGCCGCTCATCGATCAGCGGCCCGCCTTTCTTACAGACCTCCATGTCGTGGTGGGCCACCAATTCAGCAGGGGGCTCGATCTTGCCCGCAAACCGTACCTTGCCCGTGATTTGGGCCTTGGGGGCCGGGGCGTCGGGAGCGCCGGGGGCGTCCTGCGCGGAGACGGTGCCCGCCGAGACGAGCGCCCAGAGCGACGCGATAGTAATGAGTTCGAGACCTGGGTTCCGAGCGGTTCGCACCATGGCCTCCTAGATGAATAGATGGGTGAAAAAGACGACGTCCCAGCTCCCCCCGGTGGGGGAGTTGTCTCGCCAGCTCCGCCGCACCATCGCGCGGAGCTCGGTGAAGGACCACGGGAAGTACTCAACAATGAAACCCACGCGCTGCGCCCCGTTGTGCAGGAGACCGACGTCAGGATCCGCAAACTCGAAGGTGGCGACGAGGTCGAGGCCCTGGGTAGGCAGGAAGGACAGCTCTTGATAGCTGGCGTAGCCGCGGAGCGGTACTAGCTGCCTACTTTTGAACTCATTTTGGACCCAGGCAAAGTCCGCGAGGTAGGTAAACCGCCCTAAGTTTGCGGTCAGAAAGCCCCCCGCTCGCACCTCGTTGACGCCCAGCGAGACCTCCGCGGCGCTCTGGGGATTCACGCTCCCCGCGAGGAGCGGGTTGGCCTGGTTGGTGTTGTGGTTCCAATAGAACGAGGCCCCCAGTTGGCCCCGGGCCCAGCCGAAGTCGCCCCGCAGACTGGCCCGGCCAGCCGCCGCCATCTCAAAGGTTTGCCGCTCCGTCCCGTGGGTATCAAAGCTGGTGTCCCCCAAGACGCCGTTGAGCAGCGACAGCGACAGGGTGAAGGGGCCGGCGTAGGCAGTCGCCTCGAGCCCAGTGTCCCGGTCGGTGGCGCCGAGGCCGATCCCCTCTCGGGTGTACAGTTGGTGTTCGACCTCCCTAATGCCGAAGGCAGGCATGAAATGCCCAACCTTGAGCATGAGATCATAGGGTGAGGGCTGTGACTTCAGGCGGAAGAGGGCCCACGCTTCAAACCCAGAGTAGATGCCCACGTCGAAGACCGTGGTGACGTGCTCGTTCAAAGTCATCGCGTGATAGAGGTCGGCCTGCATGAGGAAGAACGAGCTGGTGATGTCGGGATCCGTGCCGGGAGTTCGGCCGTGGTCGGGTCGGACATAGAGATAGGCCGCCCGGATATCTCCGCCCAGCGCCATCCAGTCCGTGAGGTCCGTGTTGAAGACGAGCGGGTCACTCTCGTCCTCGGGGGCCGGCTGCCCCGCCACGAAGTCCTCGGGGTTGAGCGGCGTCGCTCGCGGCAGCCAAAGGCGGGCGTAGACGTTGCGCCCATAGGCGTTCCGCATGCCGCCCCCGCTCGGGTTGATGTGGCACTGAATGCACTCATTCCCGTTGCGGGCGGCGAACCGAGGCAGCGCCTCCGCGGTAGGGACCGAGAGAGTCAGGAGCCCCAGGGTTACGAAGACGCTTGAGATCTTCATAGGTCCTTCAGCGGCCGTAGGACCGCGTTCAGTGTCCGGCTCTTCGAGGATGAGGACCACGAGAGCCGAGCCGGTGCGTAGTCGCTGAGCTTGAGTTCAATCGTGACAGGCCGACCGGGCGGCAGGAGCGCAGTGAGGGGCGTGAGGCCCCAGAGGGCTCCCGCGATGTGGACTTCGGCGCCCTCCGGCTCGGAGCGAATCTCTACTTCCACCAGGCCGAGGGGCGTCTCCACCAGCGCGGGCGACGGCTCGGCCGCGGTCGGGGCGGGCGACGCTTGGGCCGCGGTCGGGGCGGGCGAGGCTTGGGCCGCGCTCGGGGCGGGCGTCGGTCGGGGGGCTACCGGCCGCCGCGCCGCCGCCGGAGCCGGAGCCGCAGCCGCCGGAGCCGGAGACGTAGCCGGAGCCGCAACCGCCGGAGCCGCAACCGCCGGAGCCGCCGGAACCGCGCCCGCCGGAGCCGGAGCCGCAACCGGAGGAGCCGCGCCCGCCGGGACCTGCGCCGCGGCTGGTGGCGGAGCTTGAAGCTCGGCAGGCTCGGCCACAATCGCCGGCGGATGCTCCCCCGCGGGGTTGAGATCGGATCCCGCAGCGCTCCGAGGTAGCGGCCGCGGCGCATCTGGCGGCGGCCGCCCGAGCGTCCACAGCAGCGTCCCCACCAGCCCAATTTGGAAGGCGAGGAGCGCAGCGAGGATCAGCGTACCAGGAGAGCGCCACGAGAGCGGGCGCGCCTGAGGAGGCGGCTCGGAGGGAGTTGGCGAATAGACCACCGGGCGAAGGTGCGACCGGGTCTTGTCTCGCTTCGCGGCATTGTTCATGGCGCCACCACCACGCGATAGCCGTTCATCTGGTTCGCGTGCGTCTTACAGAAGTAGAAGGCGGTCCGCGCGGTGCAAAAGCGATAGGCCCACTTTGTGTTCGGCGCGATATCTCCGCTGTCAAAGCCAAGCGGCGCGGGCTGCGGGGCGCCGGGCACGCCCGCCGTCACGGTGTGGATCATCGTGTCCGTGTTCGTCCAAGTCACGACGTCCCCGACCTTCACATTCTGGACAGGGTGATCGACGTTGAGCGTGACCAGCGCGATCTGAATCCCGGAGGTCGAAGGCGTCGTGGGTCCTTCGGTGCAGGAGGGCGTGGATCCGTCCATCGCGGCCGCCCCATCGGTGGCGGAGACGACTCCGGCGTCCGCCTCCGCTTCGCTCGCGTCCGGCGGGTCCGGGGGGATGACCTCATAGCCAAGATCCATGCACCCGGAGCAGGCCAACATCAGAGTGGTGAGGTACTTTGCTGAATTCATCACGGGCAGACCCCCCAGGGGCAATCGGAGAGCGCGCCGCCATCGACCCACTGACGCAGCAGGCGCGCCTGCGAGCTGCTCAGACAGGCGCGACACGAACCACCGCTGGTGTCCTGAGGCATCTCGCAGCGGCTCGTCACGCGGACGATCTTGCTGTCATCCGAGCGACAAGGGCGCACCGCGCCGGAGTTACCGACCGCGTGCTGGTAAGTATCCCAGCGTATACCGTCCGGCGCCTGCGGGCCGCTGTGGCAATGGACGCAGCGGGCATTGAACAGCGGCTGCACCGTCGTGTCGTAGGCAAAGCAGGCACCTCCTGGCGTAGCGCACTGACTGACCGTGTTGGTGTCGGCGTTGCCCGCCAGATCTCGGGCGCGCACCGAGAAGCAGGTGGCCTCGGCCATCGGAACCGGGATGGTCATGCAGTTGGCGCCCCCAGCGGTGGCGTAAGGCGCAGGTCGATTGAAGTCGATGCTGGCGGGCGTGGGGCCATCGAAGACTTGGTACACGATGCTGTCGGGCGAGCTCTGCGCATCCGAAGCGGCGTTCCAGCATACTTCGACGCTGGTCGGTGAGACCGGCGTCGCGCGGGTGATGCCGGCGAAGGTCGGAGCCACCGCGTCGCCGCAGACCGCGGGCGCCGAACAATCGCGCCTCGCCCCGCTGTCGATCCACGCTTGAAGGAGCGAGCGCTCGGAGGGCGCGAGCCAGGGTGGACCATCGAAGGGCATGCGGCGACCGCACTGGGACGCCGCCGTCTTGGTGTTCAGCATGCTCCGGCCCCAGTCGCAGGCGCGAGCTTCGTTACGGAGCACACCTCCCGCCAGGACGCTCCCGTAGCTGCGGAGGTCGAGGAAGCGGGGCCCACTATCCCCGCGGTGGCAGTGGGTGCAGCGCGCCGTGAGGATCGGTTGAACCAGCGCGTCGTAGTCGACCGCGCAGGCCGCGGCGGGCGCGGTCGCGCAGACCTCGACCCCGTTGCGATCTTGATTTCCGGCCAGATCCCGCGCTCGGACCACGAAACAGGTGGTGGAGCCCGGTCCCACGCGAACGTCCGTGCACAACCGGCCGACCACCGAGGATTGCGGGGGCTGCCCGAAGTTCTCTCCGCCGCGCGCCGCGCTTTGGTAGAGATCATAGCGGAGCGCGGTCGTCGCGGTGACCGTATCCGTCGCCTGGTTCCAGCACACGCGCACTGTCGTACTATCCGTCGCCGCCGCCGAGGTGGCGCCGCTAAAGACCGGAGCCACTCGGTCACCGCAGGCCCGGGGCTCTCCGCAAACGTGCTGCGCGCCCTCGCTCACCCACTGGGTGACCATGGCGATCTGCTGGGCGCTCAGGAACGGAGGGCCATCGAAGGGCATCCGCCGTCCGACGCTGGGTGTCGGGCCGATCTTGCTCACCAGGAGGCTGGCGTTCGGATCACAGGCGACGACCTCGTTTCGGCGCACGCTGCCCTCGATGACGTGGGCGTAGCTGTCGAGGCGAAGCCACTGCGGAGGACGGTCGCCAGCGTGGCAACGCGTGCAGTTGCGGTCGAGGAGGGGCTGGATCATCGAGTCATAGTCCACGCAGCCTGGCGGGAGGGCCGGGGTGGTGACGCAGCGTTCAACGGTATTGCCATCGCGGTTGCCGGCGCCGTCGCGCGCGCGGACCACCCAGCAGTGCTGCGTCGCCGGGCTGAGCGCATCGACGCGCACACAGGTCTGTCCAGCGGCGCTGGTTTTGTGGGGCGAGGCCATGAAGTCCTCTCCGCCCGGCGACATGGCCAGGTAGGCGTCATAGAGGAGGTTCGCCGCGGGAGTCAGGTTGTCGTTTCCGGTGGCCCAGCAGAGCTCGACGGTCGTCGCGTTCACGGCGGTCGCGCTGGTCAGCCCGGCGAAGGTCGGCGCGACGGCATCGCTACAGGGATCCGGCTCGGCGCAGGATCTCCGTCCGCCTTCAGCGATCCACTGCTGGATCGCGCCGATCTGCGAGGTGGTCAGGTACGGAGGACCATCCGCCGGCATGCGCGCGCCGACGGGTGGCGTAGTCATCGAGACCTTTTGGTACAGGAGGCTCGAGCTCGGCTGGCAGGAGACCACCTCGTTGCCGGTGAGCCCGCCGGCGATCACGCCCGCGTAGCTGTCGAGGTGAAGGTTGCGCGGTGGATTAGCGCCGGCGTGGCACTGCACGCACTCCGCGTTGAAGATCGGCTGGATCACCGTCGCATAGTCGATGCAGGAGGCGGCCCCGGTCGTCAGGCAGCGCTCTACGGTGTTGACGTCGCGGTTCCCGGCGGCATCCCGCGCGCGGACCACCCAGCAATACTCCTGACCCGGGGTGAGCCCCTCGACGTTCTTGCAGGTCGCGCCCGGCGCGGTCGTGGTCAGCGGCGGGCTCGCGAAGGCCTCGGCGCCTGGGGCGGTCCCTTGATAGACGTCATACACAATATCGCCCGCGGCGGTGACGTCGTCGCTCGCCGCGCCCCAGCAAAGCTCGGCGCCCGTGGCGTTAAGCGCGGCGCTCGTCAGGCCGGCGAAGGTCGGAGCCTGCGCGTCGCTGCAGACATCCGTCGCGATCGGGCAGTCGGTCGGCGCGCCCCCGGCGATCCAGCGCTCGATCGTGGCGATCTGGCCGCTCCCTAAGTACGGACCGCCCTGGGGCATCCGCACTCCGACGGGAGGGTTGTCGGCAGAGACCTTGAGATAGATGAGGCTCGCCGTGGGCTGACACTTCACAACCTCGGTCCCCGTGAGCCCACCGGCCAGGACCCCGGCGTAACTATCGAGGTGGAGGTTCCGAGGTGGAGCAGCACCGCTATGGCAAGAGATGCAGTTGCCGTCGAGGATCGGCTTCACGTCCGCGTTGTAGGAGACACATGATCCCAGAGAATGGGGAGTCGCCGACTTCTCCTGCGTGTTGCACTCGATCTGACCGGCTTCGTCTTCGGCCCGAACCACGAAATAGTAGGCCGTGTCGGCCGTGAGGTTTGCGACCCGGGCGCTAGTGGCCCCGACAACTGTCAGGCTGGGGGCGCTAAAGTCCTCCTGGCCGGCTTGGCTCGCGACGTAGACGTGATACCGAATCGCCGCGGGCAGCGTCTCGTCCGCGGCCGCGATCCAGGTCAAGAGTACGGCGTCCGGCCCATCCGCGCTGGCCGAGGCGAGCCCGCCGAAGAGAGGGGCGGCGTTGGTGGCCGTCCCGGTGCATGAGGTGTTGGTCCCGCCTCCATCGCTCATCGTCGCGCTGCCGTCGGCCTTCGAACCGGCGTCCGTCGCGGTGATCGGGGAGCCCGAGCCACAGAAGCCGAGCCGGCAGATCTCCCCTTCCTGGCAGCCGATCTCGTGGCCTTGGGCCGTCGTGCACTCCGTGCCCACCGGGATCCCGCCACGCTCCGCGACCGATCGAGGGACGCAATGCCCCGCCGCCGGGCAGACCTCGCCTTCACTGCAGTCGCCGTCGCGAACGCACGGCGCTCCTTCCGTACCGCAAATGCATCCGCCCCAGAGGAGGAGAGAGAGGAGCGCTGCATGTTGAAGGCGAGATCCCATAGAGCCTCCTTATGGCTTGAAGGTGCAGTTACAGAGGCTGCGGATGTGAGCGATCAGCGCCTTCACCTCAGCGTCGGTGAGCTGAGCGAAGGGGGGCATCAGGGGGCTCTTGCCGTTCGCCGCGCCGCCGCTCTTCACGGTCTTCGCGATCTGTTCGTCGGAGATCTTGGCCATGATGTCCGCCGCGCCCAACTTCCGCGGTTTCGGATCGAGGGCGACCGCCGCGGGCCCGTCGCCGGCGCCGCTGGGGCCGTGGCAGGTCGCGCAGTTCTGGCTGAAGAGCGTGGCCCCGTCGGGCGAGGCCTCCGCCGTCGCGCCCGCGAGCGCGAAAAGGACGATCAACGAAAGACCCAAAGAACGTGTCTGCATCGGTTCTACCTCCAAAGTTTGGCGGGCTCTTGCTCCGCCGCGTCGGGAGCTAGTGCAACGAGCAGGCCAACTGCGGCGCGGCGATTGCACAGCTTGGCGCCATGCTTCGAACCATCCTCCTGACCCCGACCCTGCTTCTGTGCGCCTGCGCTGGCGAGGCCCAGTGCAGGCCCTGGATGCCTACGAGCTCGGGCGCTCCCCAGAGCTCTAGCGCGCCTGCGAGCTTGAGCGCCGCCCTAGAGCCAAGACCCGCCCCGGGCGATGGGACGCGGATCCTAGAGGCTGGAGACCACAGCCTGGCGCTCCTCGGCGAGACCAAGCAGCCCGCGCCGCGGGGCCCAGCGGCCGAGCAGCCCGCCCCCGCGCCCAAGCAGCCCGAGAGCGCTCCCAAGCCCGCGGTGAAGAAGGCGGATCCGAGCCCGAAGGCCGCGGTCGCCAAGGCGGATACGACCTCCAAGATCAGCGCGGCCGCGCTCGCAGAAGCGAGCAAGTTCTACGCGGGCCGCTGCGTGCCCTGCCATGGGACCCAAGGGCGCGGCGACGGACCCGCGAGCGCTGCGCTGAACCCGCATCCTCGCAATTTTACGGACCGCACGTGGCAAGGCACGGTCACCGATGCCCATATCGAGAAGACGATCCTCCAAGGGGGACCCTCCGTGGGCAAGAGCCCCCTCATGCCTCCCCACGCCGATCTGAACGGGAAGCCTGAGCTGCTCGCCGCGATGCGTACGGTGATCCGCGGGTTTGGCCGATGACAACCGCGCGAGTGTGGAGAGGGCCGGCCCCGCAAACTTGCGAGGCCCCTTGAAACCCAGAAGTTTCGGCCACTTTTGGAGGGTCAGCGCGCCAGCGAGCGAGCGATGCTCAAGAGCAGCTCGCAATCGTGCGAGGCCCGTAGAAGGCGCGGCTCACTCCCCGTCATGGAGCTTGTACTTGGCGAGCCTCCGGTAGAGCGTCGCCGCGTCCACCTCGAGGAGCTCCGCGGCCTGCTCTCGGTTTCCCCGGGCGGCCCGCACGACCCACGCGATATGTTTGCGCTCGAACTCCTCCACGGCCGCCTTGAGCGCCGTGGTCGTCAGGGCGGCCTCGGTGAGCTCCCCCGGCAGGTGCTCGACGTCGATGGTGTCACCGTCGCAGAGGATGCAGGCGCGCTCGATCACGTTGGATAGCTCCCGAACGTTGCCTGGCCATTCGTAGCTCATCAGGCGCCGCATGACGGCGTTGGACACCACGGGCCTCCTCCCGCCCAGGCGACGCCCGTGAAGCTCCACGAAGTGCGCGACGAGATCCGGGATGTCGTCGCGTCGCTCTCTGAGCGGCGGGACCTCCACGCGGATCACGTTCAGCCGGAAGAAGAGGTCTTGCCGGAAGCGCCCAGCGGCCACCTGCTCCTCGAGCCGGCGATTGGTGGCGGCGAGCAGTCGAAACTCGGCCTTCTCCGGCCGTGAGGCCCCGACCGGGAGGATCTCCCGCGCTTCGATGGCGCGCAGCAGCTTGGCCTGGGCGGACAAGGGCATCTCGCCGAGCTCGTCGAGGAACACGGTACCGCCGCGGACCGCCCGAAGGAGGCCCTCGCGCCGCCGATCGGCGCCGGTGAAGGCGCCCTTCTCGTGCCCGAAGAGCTGGGCCTCGATCATCTCCTTGGGCAGCGCCGCCATGTTGAGGGCGAGGAACTCGCGGTCGGACACCTTCGAGGCCAGGTGTAAGGCCCGGGCCACGAGCTCTTTGCCGGTGCCGCTCTCGCCGGTGATGAGCACGGTCGAGTCGGTCGGCGCGACCTTCTCTACTAGCTCGAACATGCGCCGGATCAGCGGGCTATTGCCGATGATGCCGGCAAAACCGAGCCGCTCTCGGAGATCGCGGCGCAGGCGCACCACCTCGTCGCGAAGGGCGCGCAGCTCGAGGAGTCGAAGGACTCGAGCGCATAGATCATCGAGCACGATCGGCTTGAGGAGATAGTCATGCGCCCCCAGGCGCAGCGCGTCGATCGCGGTCTCCACCGAGGCATAGGCGGTCATGATCAACACCAAGGTCTGCGGACGGGCCGCGACCACCCGGGAGAGGAGTCCGATCCCGTCGAGGCGCGGCATGCGCAGGTCGGTGATCACGACGGCGTAGTCTTCCTCGTTCAGGCGCTCCCAGGCAGCCTCGCCGTCCCCGACCGCGTCGACCGCGTAACCCGCTTCGGTCAACGCCTCGGCCACGTTGATCCGCAGGATCTCCTCATCGTCGGCCACCAAGATGCGGGTAGTCATGAAGCCTCCGTAGACCCCCCAGCGGCCGGGAGCCGGACGACGAAGCACGTACCACTGGGCCCCGTTGTCTCCAAGAGGAGCTGACCTCCCAGCCCCTCCACGACTCGGCGCGACACGAAGAGGCCCAGCCCAGTCCCTCGTCCCGCGGCTTTGGTCGTGTGGAAGGCCTCGAACAGGCGGGCCATCGCCTCCGGGGGGATCCCAGTCCCGGTGTCGCGAACGCGCAGCTCTACCTGGTCAGCGACCGCGGTCGTCCCAAAGCTGAGCTTCCCGCCCTGAGGGAGGGCGTCGAGCGCGTTGAGCCCGAGGTTGAGCAGCACCTGGACGAGGTGATCTTCGACCAGACGGACCCCGGGCAGCTCGGGGGCGAGCGCTCGCACGATCTCGATGTTGCGGGCCCGGGGGTCATGCTCGAGCAGTCGGATCACGTCCTCGACGACCTGGTTCACCATGACGAGCCGCTGGTCGCCGCGCTTTCGCCGAGCGAAGTCGACGAGCTCGCGCAGCATCCGAGACATTCGGCCTACCTCTTTGCGCACGATCGGCAAGCTCGTGGTCGCGCGAGCCGGGTCGCCCTCGGCGCGCTGGAGCTGCGCGTCGATGGAGGCCAGCGGGTTCCCGAGCTCGTGGGCAACGCCCGCGGCGAGCTGACCGAAGGCCGCCATCTTCTCCTGAAAGGCCAGCCGGGCCTGCAGCTGCTTCTCGTCGCTGATCACGCGGCTGATCGCGATCACCGCGTCGACGTTACCCTGCTGGCCACGCACTGGATAAGTCTCGATCGCGAAGAGCTCGCGCCCCTGTGCCGTTTGCTGGGAACGCTCCGCGGTCGCTCCCGCGCCACTGTGGAAGGTCTCGGCCACCGGGCACTGATCGCACGGGCTCGTACGGCCCTCGAAGGCCTCGTAGCACCGCGCCCCAAGCAGCGACTGACCGTGCATCCGATCGGCCGCGTTATTGGCCTTTTGGATGCGGAAATCGCGGTCCGTGACGACCACCCGCTGATCGATCGAGTTGAGGAGGTGCTCGAGGAACTCCTCGCTCTCCCGGAGCTCGCGGGTCCGCGCCTCGATCTTCTCTTCCAGAGTCTGCTGGGATTCTCGGAGCGCCAGGCTCATCCGGTTGAAGGTCGAGGTCAGCTCGACGACCTCGCGCGGGCCGGCCGGAGGGACGGTGGCGCCGATCTCTCCCCCGGCGATGCGCTCCGCGGTGCTGGCCAGCGCTCGGAGCGGACCGACGAGCGTGCGCCAAGCCATGAACATCGCCAAGGCCACGACGGCGGTGAGCGAGAGGAAGACGATCACCGCCTGCCGCTTCAGTCCCTCGAGCTCCACCAAGTTACTGCTCCCGGGGATGGTGACGACGACTCCCCAGGCCGGGCTCTTCAACGGATGGTAGGCGATCGAGAGCGCCTGCCGATCGGCGGTGGTTACAGACGTGGACCACGGCGCATCGCCTTGGCTGGGCAACAGGTCTCCGATCCGCGGATCGCTGCCGCGCACTTCCGCGTGGACGACGGCGGCGATCGGAGCGCGGCTCTCGTCGACGAGGTAGCGATCGGCGTCTTCGGGCTCCGACTCGAGCCCCGCCAACAGTCGCGGGAACACCGCCCCATCAAAGCGGGCGCAAAAGACCTGGCCGGACTCGAGCCGCGCCGCGATCAGAAGCTCATGCGTCCCATCCCCCGGTTCGAAGGCGACGACCGAGGACGCGGTCTTGGCGCGCTGGAGGCAGAGCGCGGTTACGATGTTCGGCGGGGTCAGCTCGGGAGAGAGGGACGAGGCGAGGACGCGCCCACCCGGAGCGAGGATCTGGATCTCGCTCAGGTCGTTGACGGTCGCGCCGACCACCCGCAGCAGCTGGTGGACCTTGGCTCGCGCGGCGGTGGCGACCTCCTCTCCCCCGTCCGACGCGGCCTCGAGCAGCGACGGGAGCTCAGGAGTTCCTCGCTCGAGCGCAGGCGCGAGCCCCTCGGCATCCTGGATGAAGGCCAGCACCCGCCCAGCCTCGGCGGAGGCGATATTGCGCGCCGTCTTGGCGGTCAGCTCGCTCAGGTAGCGCCGCGTTTCGAGATATCCCCACAGGTTCGAGAGGAACAGGGGGCCCGCGAAGAGGACGGCGACCAGCACCCCCAGCCACTGGCCAACGGTGACACTCCAAGGCTCCTTGCGCTGCTGCAACTTCGCCTCGCTCAACGCGTCAGCGCCCGTGGTCGGCGGGGTGCTCCAGCCCGCGGGCGCGATCGCTTCGGCCTACGCATACTCTTCTGAGATGTCCTTCTCCACAAGAGTCATCCGGCGGGTTGGCGGCCGTGTTCGAACAGCCCCTGCAGCTCAGCGAGGTCAACCACGCCGGCTGCAGCGCACAGTTTGCCGGCCGCCCCGGCCATAGTATCGTCCCTCCGTGGCGAACGAAGCGCTCCTCGAGGCCCTGGAAGACTTCCTCGACTCCGATGAGGAGGAGGCCGCCGAACCGCTCCGAGACTTCCTCTCGGCCTTCGCGGGGAGCCAGCTGTGGGTCGCCGAGGACGGCGAGCTCGCCTACTTCGAGACCAAGAACAAGCAGTTCTTCCTGGCGCTCTTCACCGATCTCGAGGAGGCCAAGGCCTTCGCGCCCAAGCACCAGCCGCGCCCGATGGCGGCGGCCGAGGCGATCAAGAAGGTCGCCCGGGGTGAATTCAGCGGCCTGGCCTTGAACCCGGCGGGTCAGCGCTTCGAGCTGACCGACGAGGACGTGCGAGACTTCTTCGACGTCAAACTTTGAGCACCAACTTACCGGTGTTCTCTCCCTTGAAGAGCTTGAGCAAGGTCTCCGGGAAGGTCTCGAGGCCCGCCACGATATCCTCCCGACTCTTGAGCTGGCCGGCCTTCATCCACGCCGCCATCTCCGCGGTGGCCTCGGCGTAGCGAGGTGCATAGTCGAAGACCACCATTCCGGTCATGCTGGCCCGATTGACCAACAAGGAGAGATAGTTCGAGGGGCCTTTCACTGGGGTCGTGTTGTTGTATTGGGATATTGCGCCGCAGATCACGATCCGCGCGCTGCGGGCGAGCTGGGTGAGCACCGCGTCCAAGATCTCGCCGCCTACGTTGTCGAAGTAGACATCCACTCCCTTGGGACAGTGTTCCCGGAGGGCCTTCTTCAAGTCCGCCGTCCGATAGTCGATGGCCGCGTCGAAGCCGAGCTCATCCACGAGGTACTTACACTTTTCCGGTCCGCCGGCGATCCCGACCACGCGGCAGCCCTTGAGCTTGGCGATCTGACCGACGACAGTGCCCACCGCGCCGGCCGCGCCGGAGACGACGACGGTGTCGCCGGCTTTGGCCTTCGCCACCTCGAGGAGGCCGAAATAGGCGGTCATCCCAGGCATCCCGAGCGTCCCTAAGTATACGGGCAGCGCCGCGCCGCTGAGATCTACCTTGATCACATCGCGGCCCTTGGAGACCGCGTAGGCTTGCACGCCGAAGCCTCCCGTAACCGCCGTCCCTACCGCGAAGTCCGGATGCTTGGACTCGAGGATCCGTCCGGCTGCCCCGGCCCGCATCACCTCTCCAATACCGACAGGCGGGACATACGACTTGCCCTCGTTCATCCAGCCGCGCATGGCCGGGTCGACCGAGATGTACTCGACCGCGACTCGAAACTCCCCCTCCTCCAGGGGTTTGAGCGGCTCCTCGGTGAGGCTGAAATCGGTGGCCTTGGGCAGGCCGACGGGGCGGGCGATCAGACGAAATACGCGGTTCATCATGGGAGATCCTTCTGCCTAGAGCGCCGAACCGCCAATCAGACCGGCTGCGGCCGAAGATGCCGTCATTCCTGGGCCAAACCTGCCGCTCCGCTCCTCGGAGTACATCGAGTACGCCTCCGGTGCTCGCGTCACGTTTGGCCCATGAATTTAGGCCTCTTCG
>Ga0268298_10002482_pt1 | contig 20144 bp, 18 predicted proteins | sample WWTPWeurt_MetaG_FD_194462 | JGI IMG/M metagenome (GOLD analysis project Ga0268298, IMG submission 194462) | Activated sludge microbial communities from WWTP in Nijmegen, Gelderland, Netherland - WWTP Weurt | ecosystem: Engineered > WWTP > Aerobic digester > Activated sludge | place... | reverse complement strand
TGAAGTTTGATTTTGATTGCGCAAAGAGAAGCGGCGCAGGATTGTTCCTGCGCCGCTTCTGTGTTCCATCGTTGCGGGTGGATTGCCATCCGCCCCTACAATGTGTTGGCGAATCTTAGTAATCCATGCCGCCCATGCCGCCCATGCCGCCGCCGGGCATTGCGGGGGCTGCGGGAGCTTTTTCTTTCTTCTCGTGAATCGCGCAATCGGTGGTCAACAACAGACCGCCGACCGAAGCCGCATTCTCGAGCGCGACGCGCACAACCTTGGTCGGGTCAATCACGCCGTCTTCGAGCAGGTCGGTAAAGTTTTCGCTGGCGGCGTTCAGGCCGAAGCTGTACTTGCTGTTCTCGCGAATCTTGTTCACGACGACGCTGCCTTCGAGACCCGCGTTCTGCGAAATCATGCGAATCGGCTCTTCCAAGGCACGGCGAATGATGTTCACGCCGAGCAGTTCGTCGCCGTCGAGCTTGAAGCCATCGAGAACCTTTTGCGCACGCAGCAGGGCCACGCCGCCGCCGGGGACGATACCTTCTTCAACGGCAGCACGCGTCGCATGCAGAGCATCTTCCACGCGCGCCTTCTTCTCCTTCATTTCGACTTCCGTCGCCGCGCCGACCTTCAAGACTGCAACGCCGCCGGCGAGCTTCGCCAGACGCTCTTGCAGTTTTTCACGGTCGTAATCCGACGTGGTGCTTTCGATCTGCTTCTTGATCATGCCGATGCGGCCTTTGATGTCTTCGCTCTTGCCGGCACCTTCGACAATCGTCGTGTTGTCCTTGTCAATGAAGACCTTCTTGGCCGTGCCGAGATCGCTCATGACGGCGTTCTCAAGCTTGAAGCCCGCTTCTTCGGAGATCAAACGACCGCCGGTCAGCGTGCTGATGTCTTCCAACATGGCCTTGCGGCGATCACCGAAGCCGGGAGCCTTGACCGCGGCAACCTTCAACGTGCCGCGCAGCTTGTTCACCACCAACGTCGCGAGGGCTTCGCCTTCGACGTCTTCGGCGATGATCACGAGGGCGCGACCGCTCTGCGCAACCTTCTCGAGAATCGGCAGCAGGTCCTTCATCGAGCCGATCTTCTTGTCATAGATCAGAATGTACGGGTTCTCGAGTTCGGCTTCCATCTCGTCGGGGTTGGTGACGAAATAGGGCGACAGATAGCCACGGTCAAACTGCATACCTTCAACGACGTCGAGCGTCGTTTCCATGGACTTGGCTTCTTCGACGGTGATCACGCCGTCCTTGCCGACCTTATCCATCGCGTCGGCAATCAGATTGCCGATTTCCGGATCGTTGTTGGCGGAAATCGTACCGACCGCGGCGATGTCCTTCTTGCCGCTGACGGCCTTGCCGTTCTTCTTCAGATCTGCGACGACTTGCGCGACGGCCTTGTCAATACCGCGCTTGAGGCTCATCGGATCGGCACCGGCGGTGACGTTCTTCAGGCCTTCATGAATAATCGCCTGCGCGAGCACCGTGGCGGTCGTCGTGCCGTCGCCGGCGATATCGCTGGTCTTCGACGCGACTTCGCGCACCATCTGAGCGCCCATGTTCTGCACGGCGTCTTCGAGTTCAATTTCCTTCGCGACGGTGACGCCGTCCTTGGTCACCGTGGGCGCGCCCCACTTCTTCTCGATGACGACGTTGCGGCCCTTGGGACCGAGCGTCACCTTCACTGCATTCGCGAGCACATCTACGCCCTTCTTGAGCGACGTACGTGCTTCGACATCGAAGTCAATCAGTTTGCTTGCCATGTTGTATTGTTCCTTGTTTGAGTTTTTTCAGATTCCGGCCGGGTTGCGCTTCGCTTAACCCTGCTCGGCGAAAATTGGAGAACTTGCGAAGCGCAAATGAGGCGCTTGACAAGCGCTTACTTGACGACGACGCCGAGAATGTCGTTGCGGCTGATCAGCATGAACTCTTTGTCGTCGAGCTTGATCTCCGTGCCGCCGTAGCGCGCATAGACAATCGTGTCGCCGATCTTCAGGAGTTCGGACATCTTCTTCTGCTTGCGATCGGCGATTTCCACGTCGTCGCCCATGGCCACGATTTCGCCCATTTGCGGACGTTCCTTCGAGGCGGTGTCGGGAATGATGATTCCGCCAACGGTCTTCTCTTCCTTTTCGAGCGGCTTGATCAGCACGCGCTCATCAATTGGCTTGATTTTCATGGTCTTAGGTCTCCGAAAAAAGTTATTGAAGGTTACTTGAATTGAAACAGCTTGTTAGCACTCACCTGATGCGACTGCTAATAATACCCCAAATATACGCTCCGGGTTCCCCGGAGTCAACTCAGCGGCCTTGTTCTTACTCGTTAAAAAACAAATTCCTGAACAGTGTTCAGGAATTGGAGGAGAGGAATATGGAGAAGTTCTCTTGACAATCGATGAGGAGGACGATATATTAGTAAGCGCTTACGTAATCAACATCGATACAGCCATGGGACAGGATTTTATCGCTTCGCTGGGGTTTTTGGCCATTGGCAGCCGGATGCGGCGGCTGACTGACATGATGTGGCGGGATGTCCGGGAAATCTACGAAGAATACGACATCGAATTCGAGCCACGCTGGTTTCCGGTGTTCTGTTTGTTGAGTCAGAATGATGCGGTGACGATTTCGGAAATCGCGCGCGAGCTGGGCTACACACATCCAGCCGTGGTGCAGATCGCCAACGCAATGGAGAAGAAGCAACTCGTGCGTTCGACGCAGCAGGACGGCGACAAGCGCACGCGCGCGCTCACGCTGACCAGTCACGGCCGCGAGTTGCTCAAGAAGATTCAGCCCGCGTGGGATGAGATTCGCGCCGGTGTGGAAGAGATCTGTGTTTCTGCAAGTGCGGACTTGCTTTCCACACTTGCGCGGATGGAAGAAGCTGTCCAAGAAGAGCCACTCACCGTGCGCGCGGCGCGCATCCGGCAGCAGCGGCGTAACCAACAAGTCAATGTGTTTGCCATCGAGCGCGGGAATGCCGCGCAGGCTGATGCATTCCGCAAACTCAATGAAGAGTGGCTGACCAAGTTCTTCGTCATCGAACCGCATGACCGCGAGATGCTGAACGACGCGGCAAATTTCATTCTCGCGCGCGGCGGAGAAATATTCCTGGCCGAGTGGAGCGGTGAGATTATCGGTTGCTGCGCGATGATTCCGGCCAATGAGGGCGAATACGAGTTGGCCAAGATGGCGGTGACCGAGCGCGCGCAAGGCAGACAGATCGGTAAGCGATTGGGTGAGGCCTGTGTAAATTGGGCAAAAGCGAAAGGCGCGCGCATGATCTTCCTCGAAAGCAATTCGCGTTTGACGACAGCGTTGAATCTCTACCGCAAACTCGGATTCAAATTCGCCGAGCGGCCTTTTGTCTCAGAATATGCACGCTCGAACGTGTATATGATGATAGAATTGTAACGCACATTTTGCATCGAAATGACAAAGCCCCGCTCGATTGAGCGGGGCTTCGCATTAACGTGCCTGTGGTCATCGCCTACGGGATGTATGCGCGGACGATATAGAACTGTTCTGGGCCAAGGTCTTGAATGGCGTTGTTATCCACGAAGAATGTGTCCGGGACATCGCCCACCATAAGACTAAAAAGCCCTTCCGGATCTGTGTCGCGGAAGATGCGATACTCCGCGCCAGCCATGACCGACGGACTCCAATTCAGTATCGCGTCCTGACCTGAAATGCTGATCACAAGGTTTGTCGCAGGTTCGGGTTTCTTGACTTGGAAACAACCTGTGCATTGGTCAAAACGGCCGTCCGGATTTACAACTCTCACCGCGTGATATCCGATTCCCAAAGTGGGCGGCGACACACATTCGATTCGCTCGAGCGTTACCCAAACGACATCCAATGCTGGTATGCCTGCAATCGTCACCACGGCATCCGGATCGAAGTTCTGCCCTTCTATGATTAGCGGAGTGGCAATTCCAGGATAGGCCCAGTCAGGGTCAACAAATGCGATGGACGGTCCTTCAATAAGTGTCACTTCAAAACAGCCGGAGCACATCGCGAATTGTCCGTCCGGATTGCTCAGTATCACGGCATAGCCGCCATCCGGTACATCCGGTACATAGAACTGTGCCAAAACGTTCGACAGCACGGCGGATTCACATGGAATTCCATCAAGATCTATGGTCGCGCCACTTTGAAAACCCGTGCCAATGACCGAGATAATGTCGCCAACCATGCCGACGCCGGGCACCACATCTGTAATCGTCGGGCCGGTTGGTGTTCCACCGCCGTCCACAGCGATATCATCAATGAACCAGCCGCGGAAGCCGTTATAGAGCTGATCCCACGTTTCGAAACGGAATCTCACCCAGCAGATCGATCCGCAAAACGGCGCCAACGACATACTGTGCTGCACCCATGTCGGCGGCATGCCCAGTCCACCTGAGCTGTAACCAACATTCGGGTTTGCATTGACGTCGTTCAGCGGATTCAGTTGGCCGCTTCCGACGGCTGACCACGTGGCGCCACCGTCGGTTGACGCTTCGATATACATCACGTCATACCAAGGAATGTCCACACCTTCGACTTCCCAAACTGTCCAGAATGTCAGCGTCGCGTCAGTGCAATTCGTCAAATCCAAATCCGGTGTGATTGCCGACCCGGAATTCGCGGCGGTAGATGTACCGCCCGAGAGAGAAGGCTGATTGTGATCAAAGTCCGCGCCGATGAATGTTCCGGTAGATAGCTCACCATACCAAAGCGAATGATTGCCACCATGCGCGGCAGGCAGTGTTCCCGCATCCGGCAGTGTCACAAGATTGGGATGAATGGTCGGGCTCATGACTTCATGTTGCTGCGCGTTGGCAACAACATTGAAGAAGCCGCTGAATGTCCATCCTGCGGCTCCGGTCTCAAAATCTTCGGTCCACGGTAACGCAACTCGTGCCTCACGGCTTGACGATAACACAACAGGGGGAGGCGGGCCCATTGGCGGCACAGGACGGCTGGGCTCGGCATTTGCCAAACAGTACCCAATTAAGAGGGACATCAACATCAGAGCTCTTGCACAGTTCTTCATACACCTGCTCCCTTCAGTAGTCTTCTTTGAGTTACTTCTCCACTTGACTTGCCGGTGAATCCTCAGCTTTTCACGACTACTTCAATCTAACTGGGCCACATGACGATAGCAATGACAATTCGACGTCGTGAAAATGAGTTTGCTCGCCGCACGGATTTCTGCACGGCAAGTCTGTGGGTAATTCTTTCTATTAACTTATCACTGTGCTCTTTTTGACCGATTGCCAAGAGAGTTGTAATAGGATTGTTTTTGTCTTATTACTAAATGCCTCTACCCGGACAGAAGAAGCCCCGCTCGTTTGAGCGGGGCTTAGCTTTTCGACATGTCAAATCTACCTTCAGCGTTTCGGTGCAGCCCAGAGCAATACTCCTGCGAGCAGTGGCGCACCGCCGAGCAGAAGCGCGGTGGTGAAGACGTCGCCGCCTTGCATCTTCGTGGGCGGAGAAATCATGTAGCCGATCAACAGCGCTGCGCCGAGGCCGACTAACAAACTTGCGCCGAGTTTCTCTTTGCGCCAAGCGAGGAGGGCGAGACCCCAAATTAGCAGCAGGCCACTAAAGATGACGAGGTAGCCTTTGGTCTGCTCACTGGGTGGAACGGTGCTTGAATTGTCGAGCAGATTCGCGCCGAGAAAATAGGTCCAGAACAAGACCCACAATCCGAGAATACTGCGGGCAATCGTGCGCAGCCATTCGGGACGCGCGGTTGCCATTGCTTCGGTCGCCATGTATGGTTTACTCCTGTGAGTTGATTTCTTTATGCGGGAGCCAATTCCGATTCTTCAGCGGGGCGAATAAACAAACATGCGCCCGCCGTGTACAGTGGCGCGCAGATGAGGAGCGCAGTTGTGATCTGCCCCAGCGTGAAGCCTTTACCGAGAATGAAGACGAGGAGAACGGTTGTGGCCAGGAAGACGGTGGATCCAATCACTCGTGGGAATTTCTTGGCCAGCACGCCCATTGCGATGACGAGGAGCCAAGGCGAACCTTCCGCCAAAGTTTCGAGCGATAGTCCGTGACTCATCACGACGAACAACAGTGCCATCAAACCGACTCCAATGATAATCGTCCGGCTGGCTTTCTGATAGTCTTTTACCAATAGCACATTGAAGAGCGCTTTGGCGGATATTCCGACAATGATGATGATATTGATGTATTCGGCATTGGGATCGCCCGCCGCGCTGCGAACTGCCGCGACGACCACGGCCGCAATCATCATCGCCGCGAATGCGATATTGCCCGAGCGGTAATGAATCAACATTTGCCGTTCATCAACCATACGTTTCGCCATACCCAGCGAGGCCAGCGTGGGCCTGAGTAGATAGGACAAAAGCATCAGCAGGAGCCAATTTTGATCGCCCGTGATGGCGAACAGAGCAATCGCGATGGCGAAGATGCCGAGCGCCGACCAGAAGACTGCATCAATTTTGATCACGATCCCGTTCCTCCAGGATAAAAAGTTCTTCGACTTTCACTCCCAACCTTTCGGCCAGCAGCAGGGCCAGCTTTACCGATGGCGCGTAATCACCTTTTTCAATTGAGACAATCGTTTGGCGTGACACGCCGACTTTGTCGGCCAGCTCTTGCTGGCTGAGCTCGCCGTTCTCGAAACGATATTTGCGCAGGGTGGTTTTCATGGCCGTTGGGTGACAATATAATGACGTATCGTCTGAATGTCAAGCAAACTTTACATTGTGGAAAGAATAATTGACACTGTTCTCGTTCAGCATCTTTATAAGATATTAATATACCTATAGTTCCGGGCAGGTGCAGACACCTGCCCCGGCGGTAGGAAATGAAAAACCCCACTCGGAGAGCGGGGCTTTTCAATGGAATCAGGGCCAATATTATGGGCAACGGGCGATGATGCGATACACCCGAAGTGGATCCAAGACGGGATAGGTGATGCTGAAGGAGATCACCTGACCAGCAATGGCGGGGACGCTGCCTTCGGACTGCCAATCCGGACCGGGCGGAAGTGGGGCCAGGGCATTCGTGGTGCTAAAGACTTCGTAGTTCGCGTCCTGCGGCGCGGTGAAAGTCAGGGTCACCACATTATTCGCAGTGTCCACGAAGATAACGAGATCATCGGGCGGCAGACAGGGTTGCGGAGGCGGCGTGTATTGCGCATAGAGCGGGACGGGCCACGCGGAGAGTGCGTCAATATCATCTTCCAAAGGCGCATTCAAGAACTCGAACGATGTACCATTCAAGAAGGACGCATACAACATCGCGGGATTGAGTCCGCTGGATTCATCTTCCGGTGTGAAGGGATCATCTTCATCCACACTAAAGAGCAGTGCGAGGCCATCAGCACCGCTTCCGCCGTACCAATCGGGTGCCCAGACAAACTCAAAGGCATCCACATCCACGCCGCGAGTCAGACCTAAGTGCAGCACCGGATCAACAACTTCGAGGAATCCACCGCCGGGGCCGCCGCCGACTTTCATGTAGATTGATCCCGGATTCAAACCGAGCAGCGACACCGCTTCGTGATCCACTGAGAAGTACCAGACCGGGCACTGTCCATCGCGAATATCGAGGCCGTCCACATCATCATCTTCAGCGCCGAAGGGCGTTGGATTAGGCGCGAGACTGACATGCAACTGCTCTTCGGTCAAATACGGATATTGGAAATAGACTTGCGCGGGAGCGACGAATGTGAAGACACTCAAGCCGACAATTTCATCGGCGCTGGATGTTTGTCCGTGAGTGAACAGATTCGCCGAAGGGCTGTTGAGTGGCGCGGAGGCGATGGCCGTGTAAAGTTCGGGCATGTCATCTTCGAACGACACAAAGAGATTGTTGGCATCGAAGATACACGGCGAATCAAATCTGCCGATGGGCGGATCGCCGGGGCCGTAACCGAATTGCGAGAGATCAAAGTCAAGATGATCTTCATCGTCCATGTCGAAATAGGCCGTTGCGACTGCGCCATAGGGAGCACCGGACTCGACCGGTGCGCCTGTCGTGGGTGGCGGGCCGTCGGGAGCTTGGGGGAAGAAATCAAGTCCGAGCAGAACTTCATCGTTGTGAATACCGTCGGCACCACCGGGCGGCAGCGGCGGTCCGAGCCATGTGTAGAAGTCACCCGGATCAAAAACTTCGTTGCCGTCAGATGTCGGATCGCTCATCTCGCAGTCGCCGCCAATATCCACTGAGAATTCGAGCCACGCTTGAGCCAGAGTGTCCGCCGGAACGGGCACGATTGGAGTACCGAGCGACAAACGAACGCGGCCCCACTGCGTGCCGCTCTGTCCATCGAGACTCAAGGCGGGGAACGGTGACGGCGTGTTGGTGTTGACATCCAGCACAAAGCGGCCTGTAATCAGCAATTGATCGCCGAAGACGCGCGTGAACTGTCCGCCTTGATTCGAGAGTTTGTTCCAGGCAAACTGCTGCGAGAGACTGCTGCTGTAGTTGAAGTTATTCTGCAGCACATTGCCGGCCGAATCTACACTCAGCGACGCCGATGTAATGACAGAATCTTCGAAGAATGCTTCGTGCCTGCCGCCGATGCCGCCGAAGTGATCCCAGGTGTAATCCACCACGGCGGGAAATCCGCTCGGGCCGCCGTCAATTTCGAGTAAGATCGTGAACTGGAGGGTGTCGGTGGCGCGGCCCAAGTAGATGTTGTCATTGCCGCATTGCACATGCGCGGAGACGCCGTAGAGAATCGAAACGAAATCGGTGCCGATGCCGTCAATCGCGGCATACGCGAAGTTGTTGCTGTGCGCCCACGTGCGGAAGTTGCAGCAGAAACCCGGGTCCTGATCTTCGCTGACGCGATGACCGCGCGACACGCCAAAATCAAATCCCAAACCGCTCGGCGCAAAAGCGTTGGCGGTGTAGGAATCTTCCTCCGGCGACGGCACGAAGCACGGATCAGGATCATAACACGAGTTGTCCACGGCGGAGTAGCCGTCTATGTGCACTGTCGCGCCAACAAGATCGAAGAACTGGGCGCGAGCGGACGTTGCTGCCAGCAGCAGCACCAACACGAGACTATGCAGTTTCATGGCATTCTCCCCAAGAATGTTTCACAATGTTCACAAATATAGGCGCAAGCACTTCACTTCGCAATACCTGCGATAAATATATCTTAAATTATCTCGCAGTCCGAAATACCAGTGCGACGTCGCCCTAAAGAAAACAGGCAGATAGGGTGTGCCTGTCTGCCTGCAGAATCGGACGGTACGCCTGCCGCCTCTACATTAATAGGACGGATGGGTCAAGATTACCGCCGCTAAGGATGACGCCGACTTTGTCGGGGGTGTCCATGCCTGCGAGTAGTGCCGCGACGCCTAACGCGCCGCTGGGTTCGACGACGAGTTTCATGCGCTCGAACAGGAACTTTGTCGCTGTGATGATTTGCGCTTCGGTGACATTGACGAACTCATCCACGTTGGCGCGCACGAGCGGGAAGGTGAGTTTGCCAAGCGACGGTGTGCGTGTGCCGTCGGCGATGGTTGGAGGATTCTTCACGGTGTGCAAGGTGCCGGTCCGCCATGAGAGCGTGGCGTCGTTAGCGACTTCGGGTTCGACACCGATGACTTTGCAGTTTGGATTGACATGCTTCGCCGCAAGCGCGCTGCCGGAGAGCAATCCGCCGCCGCCGCACGGTGTCAAGAGTAGTTCGATATCGGGATAGTCTGTCAGCAACTCAAGCGCGGCTGTGCCTTGACCCGCGATGATGTGCGGATGATCGTACGGCGGAATCAACACGTAGCCGTGCTGCTCTTTGAGTTCCGCTGAAATCTCTTCGCGTGTGCGCACTTTGGGATCATACACGACGACCTCCGCACCGTAGCCGCGCGTGGCGGCGAGTTTGGCGGGCGGTGCGTCTTGCGGCATCACGATGACGGTCTTAATATCAAGCAACGAGCCGACCAATGCAACGGCCTGCGCATGATTGCCCGACGAGTGCGTAATCACTCCACGGCGGCGTTCATCGAGCGTCAGGCGCGACATCGCATTATACGCACCGCGAAATTTGAAGGCACCGACGCGCTGGAAGTTTTCGCACTTCAGATAGACCTGCGCGCCGGCCTTGGCATCGAGCGTGCGCGAGGTGTGCACCGGGGTCTTGTGCGCGACGCCTCTTAGAACTTGCGCGGCATCGAGAACGTCGTGAGAGGTGGGGAGGGACATTGAAAAGGATAAAGGATGAAGGATAAAGGATGCTTCGCGCGGCGGTTTGTTGATGCGGGGAGTGCTTTGTCATCCTGAAGGCCGTTGCGGCCTGAAGGATCTTGTGAGGCGCATCGAAAACGTGATGCGTGTAGCTATTTCGGCGGCGGGTGGCGTTGCGGCATGCGCTGAACATGCCGCAACAGTGCATGTGAAAACAGGGTGCATTGCGGCACCCTGTTTATGTTCCGTTGCGGGCGGCACGCCTGCCGCCCCTACAATACAAATTCTTAACGCACCAACAAGACCTTATGCACCGCGCGCAGGCCGGAGTTGTTCAACTCTACGAGATAGTTGCCTGTGGGTAAGGGCAAGCCTCTGGCACTCTCGGCGCGCCAATTGGCGCGGTAGGTGCCCGTGCTCATGAAGGGAGAATTCACGAGCGTGGCGACGTTCTGGCCGAGCAGATTGAAGACGTTTACTGCGACTGCGCCGGGTTGACTGACGACAAACTCAATCGTCGTCTCGGGATTGAACGGATTCGGATAGTTGCGCAGCAAGGCCTGCGACTGCGGAACCGGAACGATGCGCGGCGTGACCGACGAACCTTGTTCCAGATAGAGGTCGTAGGCGATCACTTCACTCGGATCATCGGGATTCTGAATCGTGATGCGCAACTGATAGTTGCCGACAATCGAGCCGGTGTCCGATCCCCACTCGGGATCCGCGACCAGATTGTAGATGTCGAAAATCAAACCCGTGTCCAATTGCGATGCGGCATAGGTCTGCGGAATAAATACTGTCCCTGAGTCCGGCGGATAGCAGCCGACGTAGGTGCAAATCGAATACATGCGGTTCGGATCCGGCGAAACGATCGGCTCCAGCGTGAAATTCAGAGTGCGCTCTTGGTCAAGCAGATTTTCGAGGCGGCCATGAAATCCGTAGGTGTTGAAACCATCGGTATAGGTGATGAGCGTCTCGGCGACCGTGAACGTGAAGGTCGGATCATCGAGCGGCATCCATTGATCCACATGGCTGCGAATCGTTTGGACATTCAACTCGTACGGCGCGGATGTGTAGCGCACGATGCCGTCGGGATCAATGACGACCTTGCGAAAATTTCCGTTATTCTGACTGCCGTAGTTGCCGCCTTGCGTCAACAGGGGGAACGTCACGCCGGTGACGCTGCGAAATACTTCAACTGCGGCGGGTGAACCGTTGTAAGTATCCAATCCCAGCGTGACAACAGGTTGACCTTGATAATACTGATTCACTCCGGCTTCCATTTGCCCATCCTGGGCACGACAGGTACTTCAGGTGTGGCCGAAGAACATCAGCACCACCACGTTGCCGCGGTAGTCGCTGAGCGTGTGGCTGTTGCCCCACGAATCCGTCAGAGTAAAATCGGGCGCTTCCGTCCCCACGGTAAACGCATGCGCGCTGCTTACGGCCAGCAGCAGCAGAAACAGTGGCGCGAGCCAATGGCGTTTCATCATCTGTTGTGTCTCCAAAGTTGTAATATGGCTCGAGGCGAAATTGTAACCTAAAATATAATGGTTCGCGCGCGGTGAAGCAAGTTACTTCCCGGCTTTGGCCCATTCAAGTACCGTGCGGCGCGAGACGAATTCACGGCGCTCGATGGCCTGACGAATGCGCGTGACCAAGCCCTCCAGGGCTGCCTCCTCAAGTTCGAGACCGTCGAGGGCGAGGAGTCTCTTTAAGCCGTTTTTTCCCAAAAACTTACCGAAGATTATCCGGTCTTCGAGGCTGGCCGTCCCTCCTACCCACTCGGGGCCGAACGGCTCAAAGGTCAACGGATCGGCCAACATGGCTTGCTGGTGCATTCCGGCGGCGTGCAAGAAAGCGTTCTGACCCACGAGCGCCTTGTTGGGCTGGACGACTACTCCTGAAACTTCACGAACCTGGTGGGATGTTTCGAGAATCTTGTCAAAATTGATATTCGAGGTCAGACCAAGCGACTCGTGGTATTTCAGAATGGCGGCGACCTCTTCGAGTGCGGTATTTCCCGCGCGTTCGCCGAGGCCGTTGATCGTGCCCTCCACTTGATCGGCGCCGCCCGCAAGAGCCGCGACTGAGTTTGCGGTGGCGAGGCCGAGGTCGTTGTGGCAATGGATGCCGAGGCGGACAGAAGGGGCGGACCTGGCACGCAGCCTCGCGAAGAGTGACTTTATCTCCTCCGGCAAACCGCAGCCGACGGTGTCGGCGACGACCAAGGTTGCCGCTCCGGCTTGGGCGGCAATGTCGAGCGCTGAGAACAGATCCGATTCGGTCGTGCGGGTGGCATCGGTGGCGATGTACTCGACATCCTCCACGAACTTGCGGGCGTGACGGACGGCCTCACCGATTTGGTCTTCGGCCTGTTTTCTTGACAGTCTGAGTGATGCAGTCAGGTGCCGGTCTGAGATGGGCAAAACTATGGAAATTCTGGGCTTTTGGGCCTTTTCGAGAGCTTTGGTTGTGGTGTCGATGTCGGCCGTGCGGCAACGAGCCAGGCCGGCGATGACTGGTCCGCGCAGTTCTTCGGCGGCCCGGGAAACGGCCGTGAACTCGGACTCTGAGGCGGCGGGAAAGCCGACCTCCAGAATATCCGGCCCCAGTTCGGCGAGCTGTCGGGCGAGGGCGAGTTTCTGCTCGACGGAAAAAACCACGAATGGCGTCTGCTCGCCGTCGCGCAAAGTCGTATCATAAAAGAGGATAGGCCGCATCGAGTCCTCGAAGTATCGGTGAATATTTATGAATATACGCGCTCCAGCCACGAGGCGCAACCGCGGCAGGTTTGAATGGCTGGAGGATTATGGCTAAATTATGGGTTATGGCTGTCATCGCCCAACAAAATGAGGAGCGGCTGGCGCGGCTGAAAGGGCTGGCGAGCTATCTGCTCGCCGATTCGCAGACGTTGCTCATGCGCCAACGGGACACGCAGCGCGTGTGGGTCGCGGGCGGATGCGCGGGGACGACCAGCAGTCTACGGATGCTGCAAGCGCAACGCACGGGCGCGGCCGAGATACCGATTTGCTTCCGCTTCGATTACGACCGGCGCGAAGAGCATATCTGGCAGCCAGCGTGGATGGTCAGTCTGGACGACGAGCGCTTGCGGCTTGTGGGAAATGTGCCGACAGAAACTGTGGTGGACGAAGATTGGGCGGATGAACGGCCCGCGCTACCGCAAGAGGAATCGTTGTTTCTCGAACACAGTTGGCAAATGGCTGTGCGGCGCATCCAAAACGAAATCGTGCGCGGCAATCTGCGCAAAGCGGTTCTGACCAGACAAATTGAACTCTCACACCCGCATGCGTGGCCTGCGCATGAAGTATTGGCAGCGCTGCTGCATGCGTCCGAAGGCACGAGCGTTTACGGACATCACTGGCACGGCGGAGTCGTGTGGGTCGGAGCATCGCCTGAAGTACTCTATGCACGCGAAGGACGGCAAGTCACCGTGGATAGTTTGGCGGGCACGCGGCGTTTGCTGATGGATGGCGGTGGATTCAGCGGTAAAGATCATGCCGAGCAGAAATTTGTGACCGACTATCTTGTTGAAGCATTAACGCCGTTGTGCGAGCATGTGAATGTTTCCTCGGTGAGCAAACGCCGCGCGGATGATCTTGAACATGTTTATGCGCAGGTTGGTGGCGTGCTGCGAGACGGTGTGGGCGACGATGAACTGCTTGCTGCGCTGCATCCGACACCGGCGGTCTGCGGCACTCCGCGTGCGCGCGCTGCGGAACTGATACAACAGCTCGAACCTGCGCCGCGCGAACTTTATAGCGGGGTGTTGGGTTTTTCGACGGGACACGCGACGACGGCGATTGTCGTTTTGCGCTGCGCCAAACTGCAAGATTCGACTGCGCGGCTCTACGGCGGCGCGGGTATCGTGGCTGAATCTGACCCTGATCTCGAATATGCCGAATGCGGCTGGAAAATGGATATTATGCGCCGCGCGCTGATGGACTTGACGTGATTCCGAATCGAAACTATTTGCAGGCGCGGTTGATTTGGGATACGCTGGCGGCGGCCGGTGTGCGGCATGTCGTGATTTCACCCGGCTCGCGCTCGACTCCGCTGGCGCAAACGGCGGAACGGTGTGGTTCATTTGAGACTTTTGTCTTGACGGATGAGAGGGTTGCCGGATTTTACGCACTCGGTCTATGTAAGGGCGTAAACGCTCCGGTCGCGCTGCTGTGCACGTCAGGAACTGCGCCAGCGCATTACTACGCGGCCGTGATTGAAGCCGCGCAAAGCGGTTACCCGTTGATTGTCGTTTCGGCTGATCGGCCGCGACGTTTGCGTAATCAGGGCGCACCGCAAACAATTGATCAAGTCGCGCTGTTTGGACGGTATCCGAAGATGGCGCTGGATTTGGATGAAGCTTCGCTCGATTCGGCGGCGCTGGGGAATATGTTGGTGTGGTTGGAGCGTGGGCTGCGCGCGATGCAAAATGCTCCGTGTGGGCCGTTGCATATCAACGTACCGACAGATGAGCCGTTGATTCCGGTGGATGAGGATGCCCAAGAATGCGCGGCATTGTATGAAGCTCTGCGCGGCGGCGTTACCAAAGTTGAAACGCCTGCGCCTGCGACGATTGCGTTATCCGCGAAGCACATCGAAGCGGTCGAAAGTTGTTTTTGTGGTTTGATCGTGTGCGGCCCTGATTCCGCGCGCAATGAGAGCGAACGCAACGCGATCCACCGTCTGGCGCGTGCGCTGGGCTGGCCGCTCTTAGCGGATGCGGCATCGGGAGTACGTGATTGCGGTGAACCCAATTTGCCGTGTTACGATTTGTTCTTGCGGCGCGATGAGTTGGCTGCGTTAGCGCCGGACTTTGTGATTGAATTCGGGTTGCCGCCGACCAGCAAGACGCTGACGAACTATCTCAATACGCACCGCGCGAAAACGCTGCGCCTTCAGCGCGATTTGCTGCCGCGCGATCCGGATGGACGTGCGACCGAGGTGTTAATCGGAGACGTTGCGGAATATTGTGCGCAACTCGGCTCGCGAGTGAAAGTCTCGCGGGATTCGCTGCTGCTCGATCCGTTCTGGCGCGCTGCGGGAAGTATGCGCACGATATTGGGGCGGCTTGCGGAGTTTCCGCAAGCAGAGCTCGCCTTTGTGCACGCCGCGCTTGAAGCGCTTCCTGACGGTGCGAATCTTGTTTTAGCGTCCAGTATGTCCATTCGCTATGCCGATACGGCTTTTGTGCCGTCAGGAAAACGCATTCATGTTTTTGCGCAACGCGGTACCAACGGTATTGACGGCGTGGTTTCGCATGCTGCGGGAATTGCGCATGCCACGCAGCGACCCACTCTGCTTGTTTGCGGAGATCTGGCGTTCTTGCATGATCTCGGCGGATGGATGGCGGCGCGGGCGTGCGAGAATTTACGCGTGCTGCTGTTGAACAACAATGGCGGTGGAATTTTCTCGTTCCTGCCCGTCGCCAAGCAGAACGACACGTTTGAGAAATTACACGGCACGCCGCTCGACATTGAACTATCCGGTTTGTCCAAAGTGTTCCGCATGAACTGGACGTTGTGCGACAAACCTGCGGATGTCGCGCGATGCTGCGATTGGCAGGCGCGTGGTGCCACCACGATTGAAGTGCGGTCCAACCGATTTGACAACGTCGAAGCGCATACGCGCTTTGTGCAACTGGCGTTGGAAGCCCTAGACTGATGCAAATTGAGACACGTGACATGTTCTGGCATGCGCGAGTGGATGGTGCAACCGATGCGCCGCCGCTGGTGATGCTGCATGGATTTGCGCAATCGCTGACCAGTTTTGATCCGCTTTTGCCAACGTTGACGCGGGAGTTTCGCGTTATTCGATTCGACATGCCCGGACACGGCGCAACGCGAATGAAATCCGCGCGCGCGCTGAACTGGAGTGTCTTGAATGATAATCTGCACGAAGCCGTGCAAAGCATCGAGGCGCGATCCGCGCATTGGTTCGGTTACAGTCAGGGAGGACGCGTAGCGCTGATGGCGGCGTTAGCGCAGCCTGAGAATGTAAAGAGTCTTGCGCTGCTCGGAACAAGTACCGGCATTGCAGATGAACAGGAGCGCAAACGCCGCAGCGAGAGCGATCATTTGCTCGCACAGAATGTTGTGTTGCGCGGTATGGAGTGGTTCTCGCATTATTGGGAGTCGCTGCCAATGTTTGCGACGCAAAAGCTCTTGCCTGACGCGATGCAGACGCACATTCGAGAGCAGCGCATGGCTTGCAAGCCCGAGGGATTGGCGCTCGCGCTGGAGTCTTTCGGCACAGCCACGATGCCTGATTGCCTGAATGCGCTGTGCGCATGGAGCAAGCCGCTGTTACTTATGGCTGGAGAGGCGGATACAAAGTTCGTCGCCAGCAACGCGCAAGTTGCCCGTGAGTCGCGCTCGGCGCTGCTCTACAACATCACTTTTCCTGGCGCGGGACACGCCGCGCACTTAGAACGTCCGCACGAATTTACGAAGACTCTTTCCGCTTTTCTTTCAGCAGCCCAAGGTTCAGCCACATGAGTAAGTTTCCCTGGCAAGTTGCCGGCGAGTATTCCGATATTCTCTACCACAAGTGGAACGGCATCGCGAAGATTACGATTAACCGCCCCGAAGTGCGGAACGCGTTCCGGCCGCAGACGCTGTTCGATATGCAGCATGCGTTCGCCGATGCGCGCGAAGACGAGAATGTTGGCGTAATTATTTTGACCGGAGCGGGCGATATGGCGTTTTGCTCCGGCGGCGATCAGCGTATTCGCGGTGATCAAGGATACGTGGGATCGGACAAGGTGCCGCGCTTGAATGTGCTTGACTTGCAAAAGCAGATTCGGTCGCTGCCGAAACCGGTTGTGGCGATGATTGCGGGCTATGCGATTGGCGGAGGGCATGTGCTGCATGTCGTCTGTGATCTTTCGATTGCCGCGGACAATGCGCGTTTCGGACAGACGGGGCCGCGCGTCGGTTCGTTCGACGGCGGATTCGGAGCGGGATATTTGGCGCGCATCGTGGGACACAAGAAAGCGCGCGAGATTTGGTTTTTGTGCCGTCAATACGACGCGCAGCAGGCGCTTGATATGGGGCTGGTCAATGCTGTCGTGCCCCTTGAAAAACTCGAAGAAGAAACGGTGAAGTGGTGCGAGGAAATGCTCACGCATTCGCCGCTCGCGCTGCGCTGTTTGAAGGCGGCATTCAACGCAGACACGGATGGATTGTCCGGTGTTCAAGAACTCGCTGGTAATGCGACGTTGCTCTATTACATGAGCGAAGAAGCGCAAGAGGGCCGCAATGCCTACAAAGAGAAACGCAAGCCGAACTTCGCGAAGTTCAAACGGTTGCCGTAATGAATCGAGTTTTCGCGCGCGGCGTCTTGTTCGCGCTACTATTCGTCGCTGCTACAGTATTTTTGGCACGATTGCTGCCCGCTGTTCTCGATGGGACGGATTCGGTACGTTCTTTTGTCGTTGATGATGGTTTCTATTACTTGAAGATCGCGGAGAACATCGCTGGAGGTAACGGTTCCACTTTTGACGGAGAGTCACTCACAAACGGGTACCAGCCATTGTGGATGATGGCAATCTTACCTGTTGCCGCCGTTACAAGGCTGCTTTCCCCTGAGCTTGCGACCTTAACATTCACGCTTTGGAATCACCTTTGCTTTCTCATTCTTGTTCTTCTATTTGGGAGGTTAGCCGCAAAGCGCTGGCCACATTCAGTTTTGATCGGGATTGGGCTACTCGCCCAATCCAAAGTCATCAGTCTTTTTTCAAGCGGAGTCGAGGCACCGCTTCTTGCAGTGTTGCTAATTGTGAGTTATGCAGTGTTCGATCGCTGCCCCCCCCCCGACGAGGGCGTGGTACGGCCCGCCCCATCGACGTGGGTCTATTATTGGCTATTTGGCCTTGCAGCTGCGGGGGTAGTTCTCGCAAGACTTGATCATCTTCTTGTGGTGCTTCCAATGTTTGCTGCAATTGTTTTGAGTTTGCGCCATGAGAAATTGGGCACTCGGGTGATCAACCTTGGCCGCGCGGCCGCGCCGGGCATTCTATTGACTGTTTGCTATGTCGGTTTTAACTTTTGGATGTTTTCTACACCCCTGCCAGTTAGCGGAGCAAATAAGCTTCATCTCTTCCTATCGAATCAGAAGTCACTCGCCGGAACGCTCTTGCTCATGAACAAGACAAACTTGGCCTTGCTGTGTTCACCATTTGTTTTGCTTGTCTTTTTGGCAGCGCTTCGCAAGTTGAAACGCCCGTCCAATGTTCCAACGACATTGCGGCTTTTCTTAACCGGCTCTGCGCTCTATTGCCTGTTCATTTCTGTCAGTGTTTCGGACATTCAGCGTTGGTACCTTGTCGCGCCCGTGCTTTCCATCATCTTCTTCACCTGTTGGGCGGCTGAAACATACTTACCTTTGAGAATGTCACGCCTTATCGCGCTGATCCTCATGGTAACTGCTGTGGCCTCAAATTACTCGCGCGCCCAGATTGCCCTACAAAGCGACAATTCAGTTCACGCCGTAGGACGATTTGCAAGTTGGGCTAACTCGCACCTCGATTCAAGCGCAGTAGTGGCCGTTTGTGATGCTGGCGAGATTTGTCATGTATTTTCACAACGAGTTATCAATGCGGATGGACTCGTCAACGACCTTGAATACTCCCGCGCATTCCGCGAGGGCCTCGCACTTCCCGAACTCAGGAAACGCGGCGCAACGCATCTGATGACAGTTTTTGGGCACCAGGTTATTGAAATAGACTCTTTGCTTCGTGCCTACACTCTGACGAGTCCAATGGGAAGAAACATCGCAAATACGGATACTTTTTTCACTGCACAGATTGTGCATGCTGAATCTTACGCATCTCAGGATTTGGGCGGACAAGTGTCGCATATGTTGATGTGGCGGCTCGATTGAACGCTATCGCTTTGCACGCATGGATTCTCGCGTCGCGGCCCAAGACTCTGGTCGCGGCGCTGTTGCCCGTGTTGATCGGAGCGGCGTGGGCGTATGCGCAAGGGGAGTTTTCGTGGATATTGGCGTTGTGGATTCTGTTGTCCGCGACGTGCATACAGATCGGCACGAACCTCGCGAATGATTACAGCGATTTCAAAAAGGGCGCAGACACACATGAGCGGCTTGGTCCGACGCGGGTGACGCAAGCCGGATTGCTTGCTCCGCGCGCAGTGCTGACGGGAACCATCGTCTCGTTTATGTTGGCGATTGCGTGTGCAATGCCGTTGATCGCGCGCGGCGGAGCGCCGATACTGGCGATTGGATTATCGGGGATTCTGTTTGGATGGATGTACACCGGCGGTCCGTATCCACTCGGGTACAACGGCTTAGCGGAAATATTTGTGCTGCTCTATTTCGGCGTGCTCGCGGTTGCGGGCACGTCGTTTTTGTTTTTGCTCGATTGGCAGCACAGTGCGTTTTTGCTGGGTCTGATTCCCGGAGTGTTGGCGTGCGGACTACTTGCGGTGAACAACGTGCGCGACGAGCAAACAGACCGCAAAGCGGGCAAGCGTACACCCGTGGTGCGCTTCGGTCGGCGCTTCGGTCAGATTGAGTTTGCGGCGACGCTGTTTGTGCCCTATCTGCTGCTCGGCTCAATTTTGAATGATGCAGGCTGGCTGCCATGCGGGTTACCGCTCCTTGCGCTGCCGCTGTCGATTGCGCCATTGCGCACGGTCTGGCTGAAGACAGATGGCCCGGCGCTCAACGAGGCGCTGGCGCAAACCGCGCGGCACATGCTGGTGTTCGGTTTACTCTTGACCTTGGGGTTGGTGTGGTGAGCGCTATCGTTTCCATTCCCACGACGATTCAGTTCGCTACACCCTTGCTCACCGCACGCGGAGCGTTATCGCAGCGGCGCGGATTCTTACATGCCATCGAATACAACGGCAAGCGGTTTGTTTCAGAGTCCGCGCTGCTCCCGGCGTTCGGCACGGAGCATTTCGAGCATGCTGAGCGAATTGTCCACGGCGAGTCGCTG
>Ga0268298_10002481_pt1 | contig 20145 bp, 12 predicted proteins | sample WWTPWeurt_MetaG_FD_194462 | JGI IMG/M metagenome (GOLD analysis project Ga0268298, IMG submission 194462) | Activated sludge microbial communities from WWTP in Nijmegen, Gelderland, Netherland - WWTP Weurt | ecosystem: Engineered > WWTP > Aerobic digester > Activated sludge | place... | reverse complement strand
GAACTACGGTAAACACCGATGGTGTCAGTACCATCACCATCCCAGTCGCCGGCAATGGGCTGATCACCTGGCTGACCGAAAGCAAACACAATATCCGCGTAGCCGATCGTATTCGAATTGCGCAGGTAGAAGACGCCGTTTCGATAAACACCGATCGTATCGGTTCCGTCACCATTCCAATCGCCTGTGACTGGATAGTCTCCGCCCAGGCCATAATTGAGCGCGATATCTGCAAATCCGCTTGTATTCGCGTTCTTGAGGAATATCACTCCGTTGCTCGGTCTGAAGACACCTGTTGTATCGCCACCAAGTCCAAAACCGCCAGAACCGGAATTGATAACAAAGTTTCCGGCCGGTGCGCCGGTCAGGCTTTTGTAATTGACCGCATCGTTCGGCGCAAAGTCCGCCGTGACCGCATACGTGCCGACACCGGTTTGCGCTGCCGAACCGCCTGTTAGAATATTGCTGACCGTGCCTGCCACTGACCCAATTACAACAGCCGCCTGTGGAGAGGCATTAAACGTGACGGGAGAGTTCGTCACTGACAAGGTCGGTGTGGCCTTATTGATTATGATCGAGCCGGCGGCGGCATCGATCAGGCTGTTATAAGACACCGCGTCAACCGGCACAAAGTTGGCTGTTACCGCATAAGTACCGGCATCGGCCGGCACAGTTGCTGAGCCGTTATATTTGATATTGCTAACCGTACCAGCCACTGAGCCGGTTACAGTTGCCGCATGTGGGACGCCATCATAAGTGAATGGGCCACCGCTCGCTATGACCGTGGGTGTGAGTTTTGGGCTGACCACATAGTTGACACCGGCCGTACTGGCACTCGCCGGCATGGTAACCATGTTACTGCTGGCATTGCTGGCATTATTATTGGTACCAACCCAGCTGCCGATCTGCCAGCCGGAAGTTGGTGTTGCCCCGCTCAAACCGATGGAAGCGCCGGCAATGTATTGACCGGCAGCACAGCCGCTCGAGTTAACAGGAGCCGCGACAGGATCGCTGCCCTGACCGGTATGGCCGAGAGTCAATGCATAACAGATGGGTGTGATCACAGATAAATTCAAATTGACATTGGTACCACTATTCCATGTGGCCGTCTGGCTGGCCAGTGCACCGCCTATATGGAAGGCCACAACTTCACCTTGAACACCGCCCTCTTTCACAGCGGGTGTCGAAGAGTCATCACCAGGCACATCAAAAAAATACACAGTGTCTGCCCCATTCACAAAGGCAGCCCCCGAAGCGTATTCAACACCATTGATCCTGGCCGAGACGATCGTACCTACGGGTATATTGGCACCATTAATCTTTACAGTACCGTAAAAACCAGAAGGCAGGGGAGGAAATGCCATAACCGTTGATACGCTGGTGAGCAGCATACTAAAAGTTATGATAAGGGCGTTCAATATGCGTAATCTTTTCATTTGGGAAACTCCTTCCGGTCTTGTTTTTATTTCGAAGAATCTGATTTACCAACAATATTGATCTTACGTCTCATGGCAAAGAAAATACCTCCAGCAGAAATAAAAGCCACTGCCGCTACTGCCGTTATCTTATTGCCATTGCTGGAGTCGTTCTCTGAATCCGCAGGCGGAGTCGATGAAGAATTAATTGTGGTGGGTATCAATGAAAACTCATTGGGCAGAACTGCCATTTGAGTGGATTGGATAGATAAAGTGGAAATTGACGAGGGCTGGATCTGCACAATTTGTGTTTGTGTTGGAACGGGTGACGCCTGTATTTGCGCAGCAATTGTTTGTGTGGGTAGTGGGTCCGCTGCGGATGTTTGCGCAGGTGTCGGCAAAGATTGATTGATCGTTATGGATGTCTGGGTGGGTATTGCGAGTGGGCGGGAAATCTGGGGTTCTGCGATTCCGCCAACAACGCCGGACAGATTCAGGTCGAGATTAACGTTCGTAGCGCTTTTCCATATACCTGTTTCGCCCGCCAATACTCCTCCGACCATGAATTGAATCGTATCGCCATCACGGCCTCCATCTTGCACGACCGTATCAGTATCATCGCCGGGGATATCCAAAGTGTAGATCGAGCTGCCCTGATAGGTTTGGATGTAGCCTTTGGCATATACTTTAGAATTGATCAGGGCTTCAACCAGTGTGTCATCAGGAATCCTGTTCCCGTTCATTTTGACCATACCATAGAAGCTCGAAGGCAGTGTCGGCATGGCCAAGACGGGGATGGTGATGAAGAGGCTGATCAGGCAGATCAACAGGGACAAGCGCAAGATTTTTATCGATCGTGTCATGTATTTCTCCAGTGCGTTTAGACTGTCGCCGCATTCGCTGGGTAGTATTGGGGGGACCAAGAGGCCCTCCCCAATACTCCTTGCGATAATCTGAACTTATTGATTATTTGTTGCGCTTAGTAAGGTACGTTCCAAGTTTGGGGCGCGATGACCTTGACCCAGTAACCCCAACCAGGAGCCAGGACGGTCAAGTCATTAGACCAGGATGGGGCAGACTGGTCATACAGTTTCCACGGGTCAGATATGTTGTTTGCGTGGTAGGCGTACACCAGGGAGACATTAGCCCCTCCGATCGAAGCGGGTGAAAGCGAGCCGTTCGCTGAGGGATATGCCACCAGGTTCCAGCCGCCGGCAGTCGTCGATAAATTAATAGTGGTTGCTGCGGGGACATTGCCAACCACATTCAAAGTACCCGCGGTTGTCATATGGATCCAGAATCCCATCTTCTCATCCAGATTTACCAGGGTATTTCCGAATGGAGCGGTTGGATCGTACTTCTTCCAATTGCTGCTGGCAACTGATGCATCCCAGGCATAGACCAGGTTGTATTTACCGGCAACACTGGATAGGACATTTGTCACAGCCGTATTTGTTGGCTGCAGATTGAACGAGATCAGGTTCCAGCCCGGTACCAAAGCGATACTATGTGTTGCGGGGGTGATGATCAAGGTGCCGCTGGCGGTACCCGCGTAATTCAGTTCGTTAATTGTGGCTATGACCGCGTAGCTGCCCGAGTTGGTCGGGGCGGTTGCGGAACCATTATAGGTAATCTCAACGTTCAGCCCTGCAGGTACGGTTGCTACAGTAGCGGATCTTGGTGTGCCATTATTGGCCTGGGTCAGATTGCTCAAAGTGAGCGTGGCTGTTGCCTTGCCAATCACCAGCGTGCCGCTGGCTGTCCCGGCGGCCGAGTTCGGATCATTGATCGTCGCGACGACTGCATAGCTGCCCGCATTGGTTGGGGCGGTGGGAGAACTAGCATAGGTGATATCCACGTGGAGGCCTGCAGGTGTAGTGGTAGCAGTCACCGGTTTGGGCGAGCCGTTGTAAGTCTGGCTCAAGCTGCCTAAGGTGACCGTGCCGGTTACAGGAGTGATGACGATAGTAGTCGATCCTGTGCTGGCTTCATGATTCGCATCGCCAGGAAATGAATAACCGGCCGTGCAGGGCGTCTCAAGCACATTCACAGGCGCTGCGATACAGCTTCCTGAATAAACGGGCGAAGGGGTCTGATTCAAACCGCCAGCACCTGTGACAGAGACGATCGCCGGGCGGGACGAACCATTATAGACATATGTGCCGCCACCGGATAATGTGGTTGTCGAGCTGGCTTTGGCGATAACCAAAGTTCCACTAGCCATACCAGCATACTTAGGAGCAGTTATGTTGGCAACAACTTCATAGCTGCCGGCATTAGTCGGCGTAATCGACGAACCATCGTAGGTGAAATTCACCATCAGTCCCGCTGGATTGGTTGTAAAGGCTGCTGACTTGGGCAAGCCATTGTATACCTGGCTCAGATCGCTTAAGGAGACGGTTGCGAAATTCAGTTCGACATTCGTACCGCTATGCCATATTCCTGTGCCAACAATCTGGCCATTGATCTTGAAGGTGATAACATCGCCTTCCACACCGCCTTCTCTCGTCGGGAGCGTTCCAAGCAGATCGCTCGGTACGTCAAATGCATAGGTTAGTGGACCGGTCCCAGTGATCGCGACCGATGTTATCAAGCTGTCTGCAATATAGGCTTCTATAGCTTTACCGGCAAAAGCAGGGTTGTAAATTGTGCCTAGGAAGCTGGAAGGCATCTCAGGCGGCAAGCTAAAACAAGCTGCGTCTGCACACCAGGGGGTGAAATCTACATTTGGGCCTACCAATACCCCGCTTGAATCTGGACCACTCACAATTCCCCACCAGTTATTTTCGGCAATCACAGTGTAGTTATAGCCGTTAGAGCCGCCCGGCATATCGTTGGGATGAATAGCCACGCCGTAGAAGGCGGTGCCGTTGAATTGATTTTGGGAAACTGTGACAGTGTTCCCGACCGGATTCTTCTCGAAAAGAATGGCTGCATTATCAGCACTTAGAGCAGTAAGTGTGCTAAAAATATTGCCGGTCACAACAGCATGGGGGGTTGGGCCTTCCAAGCCTATTGCGTGGGTCCAGCCGCCATTCAACCCGGAGAAAGTATTATCCAGGATTTGTGCCCCCGGCACACCTGCGGCATTATTGATGACGATGCCATAGGCACCCTTAGTGCCACTGGCAATATCGGTGAAGGTGTTGTCCTGAATCAGCAAGCCGGTACTTGGGTCTGTGCTCAATGAATCAAGCACGCCGATGGCGCTGACGGATTTGGTTGAAGCCTTTATGTTATTAAAGCGGTTGTGGCTGATCGTGACTAAGTCTGCACCATTTTGGAATGTGATTGCGTGCACATTTTGAGCAAGCCCAACAGCACCGACTGTATCAACAACATTATAGTTGATCGCAGTATTGCTCGTGCTAGGGGCGATGGACATCGCATACGTCTGGCCGGGGTTTGTAAGTGTGAAACCGTTAATGTTCACATCACTGGCAGTTACGGTTACAAGTCCCTGGATCGTGGACTCACTGACGCTGGCTGCTGTCCGGCCACTGACATTAACATCGGATTGAGCGCCTTTCAATGTGACAGATTTGGGGATCGTGACATTCTCTACGTAGGTCCCCGCTGCTACATTGATCGTATCGTTGGGGGCTGCCAGATCAATTGCTCTCTGGATAGTACCACTCAGAGGCGTGACATACAGATTACCGGCAACCGAGGTAACGAGACCAACCGTTGGATCATCGATAGCATGCCATATGCGATCTTCAATATTGTAATTACCCAAAGAACCAGGGTAGGTAACATTAGTAAGGTTGAGATTCAGGGTAGTTAAGTTGATGACATTATATCCAACGTCAAGAGGCGCAGGGGATGGACCAAAAGCTTCCGCCCCAAAACTGACCCCAGTCGCGCTGTCAATATACAAGTTCTGGTCATTGCCTGAAATTGCGTTGCCGCCAGACATAGTCACCGAGCCGGATTGATATAGCAAAATACCAGCAGCTCCCCAATCCCAAGGGCTTCCCTCAAGGTGGAAGCTATTTCCAGTGACATTATTACCCAACAAAGTAGCAGTTGCGCCACGACTAATTTGAATACCATTTTGTGCAGTGATAGCGGTCGTCCCGATACCTGTAACAGTATTACCGGTTATATTGGCATTTGAGCCTGTTCCATCAACAACAATCCCGCCCTTTTGATATGTAACAATCTCATTATTAGCGATTGTTGCAGTACCAACTGTCGCGTCTGCGTTTCTTCCAACCACGATACCAATTCCATTCTGACAGCCACTAACTGGGGCTGCATTATCTCGAATATCTTGAATACGGTTATGATGAATATTCGCGTTCGCGCTACCACGTACAAAGATGCCTGCCTTAATAGAGCCACAAGCAGATGGGCCAGGACCAGCAATGGTGAATCCTGTGACTACAGCGTTGACGCTGCTGCCCAGAATAGTCACAACCGCGGAGTCCAAACTTGTGGCAACAGGAAGGCTTGCGGGAGCTTGGATTACACTGAATCCAATACCAGCGCCAGTAAGATTCAAACTCTTGTTGATCACCACCGCTTCGGTATACGTCCCTGCCGCAACATTTATTGTATCGCCCGCACTTGCTGCCAGCACAGCCGCCCCGATGGTACAGTATGGTGTACCGACCGTATCACTGCAAACCACAGTATTATCTACGGTCAAAATAGAAGCGGCACTTGCTGTTTGCATAGGCATTGCCAGCCCTGCGATCAAGGCTAGAAACAGAAACGCACTGATATATAAACTTAATTTAGTCTTCATTACATTTTTCTCCTTGGATCCGATCTGGTTTGTAAATGAATTGAGTAAAAGATATTTGGTCAACTTTGTGATGTGCCACTTGCCTCCTTTGAGGAACATCCCATAGCCAGTTCAAGGGGTATCCCGCTGCCCAGGCTTTCAAAAAAAACAAAAATAAATTAAACAAATATGAAAATCAGCCTGGATTGAATCTTCTATAAATATTCCCTGCCCGTGATTATTCTTTAATCTAATAAACCCTCAATAGCCACCTCCACTATTTATGAACAGAATAAATATATTGCACAAATAATATACGGGTACTTAACCCGACAAATTTATGCCTACTTTACTAAAGAAGAGATTTATGTACGTTTGGAAATTCTTAGAAATTCTTAGGATGTCCCCCCGGACCTTCCCCATGCCTTCATTCTATGGTTTTGGTATCGTAAAATCAGCCATTACATTGGGTCCAAAAGAACAAAGTTCGGTTCCCGGGCAATGATCCGTGCCAGGCAGCATACCCAAATAATTTGTAATCGTAATGCTGGCCAAACTCATATATTCCTCATCCTTTTCAAGGCTTGCCTCAAAGATAACCACATAAGGATAACAATATGAATCATTTGGATCAAGAACTGCTTTTTGGCTGACATCTGAAGTCGTTGAAAAATTAATATTTTGTTTTTGACCAGGTATCTGAACGCTGTTTACAATGGATAAGTTCTGGGTGGGATATTGGCCGGAATTTGTAACACATATCTGCCCCCGCACACCGGCAAGGTCATTCTCAAAAAAACCCTCAGCCGTTATCAATGTTTCAAGAGATGTCCCCCCCTTCACAGGGCGCGCAAAAATTCCAAAAATACCCTGGGGTTGTAATATAAAAATTAGCATTAGCACGATCAGAGTTACCCAAAACCACTTAATAATTTTAAGTCTGACAGGTTTCACTCTATCAGTATCGCGCCTGTCAAAATTGTGAGCATCTGTGCTGCGCCTGTCAAATTTATGCGTATCTGTACTACGCCTGCCAAATTTATGATTAACTACCGGCTCCACAGGTTTAGGCAGGGGGTTGAAAGAGTAGCCTCGCCCCCATTGTGTTTGGATATACTTATGTTCTTCCTTGTCATCCTGCAGTTTTTGTCTTAACTGATGGATGTATAGTGAGAGCACTCCCTTGTCGTGGCTGTATCCATCCCCCCATACTTCTGTCAACAAAGTGCGGATCGAGAGTGTCTGGTTTGGATGTTGAACCAAAATGGAAAGCAGGTTGAATTCAGTGGCTGTCAGGGACACCGGAGTGCCTTTGACGGCACAACTACGTTCGATTAAATCCAGACTGAGCACACCATCCGAGTAATTATTCATCGGAACATGATTACTTTTTATATTATCGTTATTTCCCCGCCGCAGTAAGGCCTTTACTCTCAACAATAATTCATCATTTGAAAAAGGTTTCTTGATGTAATCATCCGCGCCGGCTGCAAATCCCCGTTTTATGTCAGATGCAGCGGTCCTGGCCGTGAGCATGATGATTGGCACACTGGTTATTTCACGCAGGCTTTTGCAAACATCAAAACCGTCCTGCCCAGGCATGGACACGTCCAAAATAATTAGATCGGGATGCTGCTCATAGGCTGCATGCAACCCATCTGATCCATTTGAAGCCGGGAACACCTTAAACCCATCACGTTTCAACAGCGCTTCCACCAGCGCAAGGAACTCAACATCATCGTCAATAAAGAGTATTTTTTTATCCGTGATCATACACACCCCAGTCTCTATCTTTATGAGTTAACCATCAAACAGGCATTAAAAACTACAGGTGAATGAAACGATTGAAAACACGATTATTTTTTGTATGGGTATTAGTTTCTAAAGTTCCCACATGATTAATACTCAATCAGTGTACAGGATTTAAGGTGGATTTACAAGCGATTTTTATAACAAAATAGTTACAAGACATTTTGGGTGATTAATATCCTCGAATATGGATATTTATAGGAACGAATGGCATATTTGCCCTTCCAAGCTATAATTGACTTATGAATGCCAAATCCCATTACGAGGAAATAAAAGCGCAGGTCAACCTTCATAATTACCGCTATCATGTGTTGGATGCGCCCATCATCAGCGATCTGGAATATGACCGCCTGTTGAATGAACTTAAGGGGATCGAATCAGCCCACCCAGAGTGGATCACACCCGACAGCCCCACGCAGCGCGCCGGTGCCCGGCCTGCTGACCGTTTCGAGAAAATTCGCCACCCTGCGGCCATTCTCTCGCTCGCCAACGCCTTTGGTGGAGACGACGCGCGCGCCTGGCTTGAACGCATCAGTAAAATTGATGACCGTGTCGAAAAAGCAAAATTCGTGGTTGAACCAAAAATAGACGGATTGTCAGTCGTGCTGCATTATCGCGACGGCATGTTCGTGCAAGGTGCAACCCGCGGCGATGGTGAAGTGGGCGAAGACATCACATCCAACCTGCGGACGATCCGGGCTATCCCGTTGAAGATACCAGTGGACGGCGACCAGTCATCCACGATCAGTGTTCCCAAATATTTGGTCGTGCGCGGTGAAGCATTTATTCCAAACAAGGATTTTGAAGAACTTAATCGCAAACTGGAGGAAGCGGGGGAGAAGACTTATTTGAATCCACGCAACACGGCGGCGGGTTCACTGCGCCAGCTTGATCCTCAACTAACCGCATCACGCCCATTGACATTGCTTGTTTATCAAATTATTCATTCCGAAGGCGGTAAAGCTCCGACCTCGCAATGGGAAATTTTGGAATATTTAAAAGCGCTTGGATTCCCTGTCACGGATGTCGCGAAAAGATTTAACGATCTTGAAACTGCGATCACTTATACCGAAACATGGAATGAAGGCCGCGATGCGCTACCCTATGAAGCCGATGGAATGGTAATAAAAATTGATGACCTGACTCTCGCCGCTGATCTGGGATTCACAGGCAAAGACCCGCGCGGCGCGATCGCGTTCAAATTCCCCGCCCGTGAAGTCACAACAACTTTAAATGATATTGGCGTGGCGGTTGGACGCACCGGTGTATTGACTCCCTACGCGGTCCTCGAGGCGGTTGAAATCGGCGGGGTCGTGGTTGAGCGCGCCACGCTACACAATTTTGATTTCATCGCGGAGAAAGACATTCGTGTCGGTGACCGGGTACTGATCAAACGCGCAGGTGAGGTGATTCCCTACGTTATTGGTCCCGTTTTGGATGCGCGTTCTGGAAAAGAGAAGACCTATAAGCCGCCCACAACCTGCCCCGCGTGCCGACAGGCCGTGGAGCATTTCGAGGGTGAAGTGGCGTGGTACTGCGTCAACGCCGCCTGCCCTGCCCAATTGGTTCGAAATATCGAACACTTCGTCTCACGCGGCGCGATGGATATTACCGGGCTGGGAATCAAGATCGTTGAACAGCTGATCGAATCAGGTCTGGTCAAGGATGTGGCGGACTTGTTCACATTGAATAAAGAGCAGTTACTTGAGCTGGAAGGATTCGCAGAAAAAAAGGCGGAGAATTTGCTCAAGTCGCTGGAGCAGGCCAAGGGTCAGAGTTTGAACCGCCTGATCGCTGCGCTCGGAATTCATGGGGTGGGCGAAGTCATGTCTGGAGACCTGTCCCGCGCATTTGGAGACTTATCCGCATTATCAAAAGTCAGCGCGGACGAACTTCAGCAGATCGAAGGCGTGGGTCCCAATATCGCAGAGTCAATTGTGGATTGGTTCTCTCAACCTGCGAATCAAAACCTGTTGAAGAAACTTAATGCCGCAGGCGTTTGGCCAATAATGCAGAAAGCAGAAAGCAGAATGCAGGAAGGCGCATTCACTGGATTGACCTTTGTGGTGACGGGTACACTGCCAACTTTATCACGCGACGGCGTCAAGGAATATATCGAACAGAACGGCGGAAAAGTAACTGACAGTGTCAGCAAAAAAACAAGTTACCTGGTACTGGGAGAAAATCCAGGCTCGAAAGCTGAAAAGGCGCAGACACTGGGTGTAAAGATCATAAACGAAGCCGAACTGAGAGCACTGGCCGCTGCGTAATTTTTAATCGGCTGCATCATACTGCATTTAGCAGTAGACAGAACCTTTCCGCTCGACTAAACTTACCATATTCTGGTTCGGAGGATTCAAATGGATTTCAACAACACAAACGATTCTGTAACACGCCGCGTTCGGGCATTTACAGAGCGCGTGAACTATCTCAAATCGAATGACCTGTATTATTTCAACACGCCGGTGGAGGAAATCTTGCCCGGGAACAAGGTCCGTGTGCGTGGACGTGAAATGGGCATGTACGCCTCCTACAGCTATCTTGGCCTGGTCGGCCACCCGCGCATCAACGAAGCCGCCAAGAAGGCCGTGGACAAATTTGGCACGGGCACCAATGGTGTGCGTATGCTGGCCGGCACATTGACTCTCCACAAGGAATTGGAAGAGACGATCGCGAATTTTAAACATGCCGAAGCCGCGGTCACCTATTCTTCTGGATACGCCACCAACCTGACAGTCATCTCAGGGTTGATGGGACGCGGCGATTACGTCTTCTCAGACAAGTTGAATCACGCCTCGATCGTGGATGGTTGTTTGATGTCCGGTGCGGAATTCCGCCGCTTCAGACACAATGACATGGAACACCTCGAAGGCCTGCTCAAGAACGCTCCTGCCGATGTGACCAAGATGGTGATCGCAGATTCAGTGTTCAGCATGGACGGCGATATCATTGATCTGCCGAAAGTGCTTGAATTGACAAAGAAATACAATGCATGGCTTATGATCGATGAGGCTCATTCCGTGGGCGTGCTCGGCAAGACCGGCACAGGCATCGAAGAGCATTTTGGTCTCGGTGATGTGATCGATATTAAGATGGGCACACTCAGCAAGACCATTCCTTCCGTGGGCGGATACGTGGCCGCGAAGAAAGAGATCATCACTTATTTGAGCCATGCCAGCCGCGCCTATATTTTCTCTGCCGCATTACCGCCCGCCCAGGCCGCCGCGGCGAATGAAGCCTTCAAAGTGATCCTGGACGAACCCTGGCGCATTGAAAAACTAAATGAAAACACCAAACAATTCATCGGCGGGCTGAAAGGGATGGGCTTCGATACCATGCTGACCGAAACCGCCATTGTCCCTGTTCTGTGCGGACAGGATGATATGGCCTTTGCCATGACCCGTGAAGCGCAGCAAAATGACGTATTCGTTCTGCCAGTCGTTTCACCCGCTGTCCCGGAAGGACTTGCCCGCCTGCGTGCCACTGTTACCGCCGGGCATGAAACAAGCGAGATCGATCGCGCGATGAATGTGATCGGTGAGGCAGGCAAAAAGTTGGGGTTAATCAAGTAAGTAGAAGTAAGAAGCATACAGCCCGTCGAATTGACGGGCTGTTTTTTTTGTTCCGAAGATTTTATGAAGAAATAATTCCTCGAGTCCTGCTTGCTTATCGGGGCGGTTTTCTTAATCCCAAAATCAATTCACCCTGCAGGATATAGCGCACCGCCTCAAGTTGATAACTTCGCCTGGTCACGAACTCATCAACCAATTCACGGTAGGTGTAGTGGGTGATATGTTCATCCGCGTAGGCTTGCGGCAACAGGATTTTATACAGCCATTCTATAAGCACCCATTGCCAGTTTGCGTAATCGGGCGTACCGAGGATTAAGAATCCACCTGGCTGTAAAACGCGGTCCAGTTCATCCAGAACATTCGCTCTCGGCACATGCTCAATCACCTGAGAGCAAAGTACACAGGGAAAAGATTCATTCGGAACAGGCAGATTGAATATTGAGCCCTGCACCGCAGCCCGTTTGAAACGACGCGTATAGCGAAGCTTTCGCATCAAAATATCCAGGGCAATGCTGCCCGTCGGTAAAGCGCCGACAATTCGGCTTGATCCGCAGCCGACGTCCAGGCACTGTCCCTGCCCGGCCAACAGTTGTGTAATATGCTTGTACCTCATTCTTTGCCAGTATCGTTGGGGAGGCATGAGAGCATCGTATGCGCGCGCATCGTAATCCGCGCTGGCTATGGAGTTCCGCAGTTTCCACATTCGGGCAAATGTTTTCAGATATGCCCAGCCGAAATTCATGAGGCGACCAAAATAATTATCGTGCGCTGGTGATTGATAGGAGAATGGGATCTCGCGGATTTGGCGGCCGTCCATCAACAGCTTAACAAGAATTTCCTGCAGGATATCGTAATCCGTGCATTCAGTTGCTATGTTTTTTATGACGCGGCTTTTATATAAACGAAATCCACTGGAAATATCATGGATTTTTAGATCCAATCCCCTGCTGAATAATATATTCAACACTTTACTGAGTATTTTTCTGGCGGACGACATGTTAGCCTGACCATTTGAGATGTACCGCGAAGCGATGACAACTTCAGCGGATTCACGGACAGCCCATAAATCGCGCAGAAAAGCAGCAGGGTGTGCCTGATCCGCGTTCATGACAACAATATAGTCGCCAGTCGACTGTTGGATGCCTGCAACGAGGGCAGTTCCGTATCCATTCGCGGATTGCCTGAGTAATTGAGATTCGTTTTGTTGTATGACCCGGAGTAAATTTTCATCCCCCAACGCATCCACAATAATAAATTCATAAATTATGGTCAGAGTATCCAAAACAGAACGAATCTGGGGAAGTAATATGGAAAGATCATCGACATCATTGACTACAGGGATGATGATGGAAAGGTTAATATGTGAGTTCATTATAATTTTTTGACTTTACAGATTTTTTAGAACGGAGTATATCCAACATTTTCTCTTTGACCGTCACGATTATACACGACCCGGATTGTCGCAAATGAATATGACCAGAGAGACTGTAAACATGCTCTTGATCAGGTTATTTTATACTCCCCAAATCCGCCATCAAGACCTGCTTATCTTCTTCGTCTTCAACCTTTTCTGCAAGCGCGAATGCTTTCTCAAAATACTCCCGCATCTTCGCTTTGTTCCCTGCGACCATTTCAGCGCGGGCAAGGGCTTCGTATGCGAAGGCGGTATAAAAAGGATCACATCCTTCTGCAAGTTTCAATGAGGCATCGGCATATCTGCGCGCATTATCAGCCTGCCCCAAAAGACAATACACACGCGAGACCTGCCAGTTCCCGACCGATAAGTTTTGCAGCGTGGCATCTTCACGCTGGGACCAATGCCAAAGGGAGGCCATTGCCGTTTGCAGCATGGCGAACTCCTCTTCAGAAGTGCGATTCGGGGTATCAATCAATTCCCATGTTTTGTTGAAACACATCGCTGAAAAAAATCGATGAACAGCCGCTATGTCAAAATTGGGTTTGTCAGACATGAAATTCTCCTATGTAGTGAAATTCTGATAGTTCTTGAGAGCGGTTTTAAAATGTATTTCTAACATTCACTCTGTACAATCCAATCATTGTATGAAACTTATCTCAGGTAAACATTAAATGGAGTTAAAAAAATGAAATGGCAATGGAAACTTGGAAATTTTGCAGGCATTGATGTCTATGTCCACGCAACCTTTCTTTTATTGATCGGCTGGGTGGGCTACAGCCACTGGCTGGAGAATCAACTTTGGAGTGAAGTATTTAGCGGCATCCTCTTCATCCTGGCACTGTTCGCATGTGTCGTGCTGCATGAATACGGTCACGCCCTGACCGCCCGCAAGTACGGCATCAAGACCCGCGACATCACACTTTATCCGATCGGCGGCGTGGCTCGTCTGGAGCGGATGCCTGAAAAGCCGGTTGAGGAACTTTGGGTGGCGCTGATGGGACCCGCTGTCAACGTGGTCATCGCTGCTGCTTTGTTCACGTTTCTTTATCTGACCAATAGCCTGGTCCCGCTTTCAGACCTGACCGTAGCTTCAGGTTCTTTCCTCGAAAGACTGATGATGATCAATATTTCTCTGGTGCTGTTCAACCTCATCCCAGCCTTCCCCATGGACGGCGGCCGCGTACTGCGCGCCTTCCTCGCCATGCGCATGGATTATGTCCGCGCAACCCAGATCGCCGCGACCATCGGTCAGGGCATGGCGCTGTTGTTCGGTCTGATTGGCTTGTTTGGCAATGCCTCCCTGCTCTTCATCGCCTTCTTTATCTGGATCGGCGCTTCGCAGGAAGCAGGCATGACACAGATGAAGAATGCCATCAGTGGGATTCCCGTGGGCCGCGCCATGCTGACAGATTACAAGAGTCTTTCTCCGCGTGACACGCTCGCGCGCATGTCGCAGTTGATATTGTCAGGCTCACAGCATGATTTTCCCGTCATTGATAATGACCGTGTCATCGGTGTCGTGACCCGCGATGATTTCATCAAGGCTCTCACCCAGCACGGGGAAGGCATCGCCATCTCTGCCATCATGAAAAAGGATTTGCCCGAAGTGGATTCGTATGAAATGGTGGAGAATGCCCTGATGCGGATTCAGGAATCAGGCGTGCCCGCTTTACCAGTGACTCACGCGGGGCAGTTGGTGGGTATCGTCACCGCCGAGAATATCACCGAGTATTTGATGATCCGTTCCGCGTTGAAAAGAGCCGCATTAACTTCCTGAGCGGATTTGCAAGCATAGATTAGAAGATTCTTAACCACAACTGACCATATCTTCTGTATACTGCATTTACTCCGATGGGGAGTAGCCGCCCAAAAATTGGGATGCTCAGTCGTCAATACGGAATTCGTTCCCGGCTGTTCAGCAAAAGGCAAGACCATCGCCAAAGTTCATTGGCGATGGTCTTTTTTATTGGAAAGATGAAGGCAAAATGTTCGACACACTGGAACAAACAATTTTATCCACACTTCAAATCATCTTTGATGAATTCGGCTGGCTTGGTGTTTTCGGCCTGATGGTCTTTGAAAATGCCACAGGCATCACGCCCAGCGAGATCATCCTCGCCTTCGCGGGCTGGATGCTGATCGAGCGGCATGGAATATCCGCCACGTTTATTCCGATCGCGGGCTTTTATGCCGGGCTGGGAAGTGCGGTGGGCGCATCGATCACGTACTGGGTTGCCCGTCTTGGCGGCCGTCCCATGATCGATAAATTCATAAAACTATTCCGCATTGACCCCAACTATATTGTCAAAATAGAAGAACAGGTCAGCAAATGGGGCGCGGGGATCGTTATGGTTGGGCGCGTCATTCCCGGCGTCCGAACCCTGGTTAGCATTCCAGCGGGATTGGTCAAGATCCCATTTCCAAAATTTTTCCTGGCCACTTTTATCGGAGCTTATTTTTGGTGTACACTTCTGATCGGCGCGGGTTACGTTCTCGGGCATGAATGGAAATTGATCAGTGAATTCATCAAAACTCACCTGCCGTTAATCTTTGGCAGTGGATTTCTGATCATTGCAGGATATCTTATCTATCATTACCGCGCATCCATTCAAAATCTTGGCTGGATGCGTTCACAAAATAAAAGGCTGGACTAAATTATGAATTGGCATTTGCAATCAATTGACTCATCTCTTGAAGCGCTTCAGACCGACCTGAAAACCGGTCTGTCGCAGCCTGAATCAGAATCGCGGCTGACAAAGTACGGGCGCAACGAACTCATCGAAAAAAGCGGGCGGACTCCGTTCAAGATCTTCTGGGAACAGATCACCGCCACGATGGTGCTTATTCTCATTGCCGCGGCGGTCGTGGCTGGCTTGCTGGGAGACACAAAGAACACGATTGCCATCACGGCAATTGTCCTTCTGTACGCCATACTCGGGTTCGTTCAGGAATATCGCGCAGAACAGGCGATCTCCGCGCTCAAGAAATTATCAGTTCCCAACGTGCGGGTATTGCGAGATGCCGCGCTCAGGGAAATCTCTGCACGTGAACTCGTGCCCGGTGACATGATCCAGCTTGAAGCGGGAAATGTCCTGCCCGCGGATGTGCGATTACTTGAAGCGGTCAATCTCCGCATTCAGGAAGCCGCGCTGACAGGTGAATCCGAACCTGTTGAGAAGCAGACTGCTGCGCTCTCTGGGGATGGCTTGCCTCTTGGAGATCGTCTGAATATGGGCTATATGGGCACGATCGTCACGCAGGGGCGCGGGATGGCGTTGGTTATCGCAACAGGCATGCAGACCGAACTCGGAAAGATCGCCGATCTCATTCAACAAAGTGATACGGGACAAACTCCGTTACAAAAACGACTGGATACACTTGGAAAAAATCTCGCCATCGTGGGCGTGGTGATCGCGGTCTTCATCGCGGTGCTCGGCCTTTTGCGCGGAGATGAATTGCGTCACATGCTGCTCACAGCTGTCAGCGTTGCCGTGGCGATTGTCCCTGAAGGATTACCCGCGGTTGTGACCATCACACTCGCGCTCGGCGCACAGCGTATGTTGAAACAGAACGCGCTCATCCGCAAACTTCCCGCTGTTGAAACACTCGGTTCCGTCACTGTGATCTGCTCCGATAAAACAGGCACGCTGACCGAGAACCGCATGACCGTGGTTGTGCTGGACGTTGCGGGACATGAACTGGACTTGACCGAGGAAATGGACAAGCACGGTTCGATCCGCAAGGTGAATGTGGAAGAGGATCAAAACGCCGCCAGCTTATCTTTGCTTGCCATCGGCGGTACGTTATGCAATGATGCGCAGATGATCAACACAGGCGACGGGCTTTTCCACACGTTGGGCGACCCGACCGAAGGGTCACTTGTGGCTGCGGCGGCAAAGATGGGATTTTGGAAATCGACCCTGGATTCCTCATTCCCGCGCGCGGCAGAATTGCCATTTGACTCGGAACGCAAACGCATGACAACCGTTCATCACCTTGGTCAATATGACCCGACTGTTCTGGCCGGGCTTGAGATCGGAGATCACCGTTATATCGCGTTCACCAAGGGCAGCGTGGACGGTTTGTTGGGTTTGTCGAATCAGGTTTGGGTGAACGGTCAACTTCAAAGAATGGATGCCAATTTCAAGGTCAGGGTGGAAGCGGCCAATGAACGGCTGGCGAAGAAAGGCATGCGTGTGCTTGGCGTCGCGTTCCGCATGATGAATCAGATCCCCGAAGTCATCCAAATGGATCTGGAACAGAATTTAACGTTTATCGGTTTGTTCGGCATGATCGACCCGCCGCGTGAAGAAGTGCGGGATGCGGTCGCGATCACGAAATCGGCGGGCATTCGCACGGTGATGATCACAGGCGACCATCCGCTGACGGCGAGTGAAATTGCGCGGCAACTTGGCATCATTTCTCAAGCCTCTGAGAGCAAAGTTTTAACTGGCGCAGAAATTGAAAACTTATCGTTCGATGAATTAAAAAATGTCGTGGATGAAGTACAGGTCTTTGCGCGTGTATCGCCCGAACATAAATTAAAGATCGTGCAGGCCTTGCAGGAGCGCGGACATATCGTCTCGATGACAGGCGACGGTGTGAACGATGCGCCCGCCTTGAAGCGCGCGGACATCGGCGTGGCGATGGGCATCACTGGCACGGATGTTTCGAAGGAAGCCGCGGACATGGTGCTGCTCGACGATAATTTTTCGACCATTGTGAGCGCCGTAAAAGAAGGCCGCACGATCTACGATAACATCCGAAAGTTCGTGAGATTTAGCGTTGCGGGAAATATCGGCAAGGTGCTGGTGATGCTGCTCGCGCCGTTTTTAGGGAAACCGATTCCGCTCCTGCCGCTGCAATTGTTGTGGCTGAATTTATTAACCGACGGCCTGCTCGGACTCGGCATGGGTGTGGAAAACGCTGAAAGCGACACGATGAAGCGTCCGCCGTATTCGCCGAAGGAAGGCGTGTTCTCCAGAGGCGCAGGCGTACAGGTCATTTGGGTCGGCGCGCTGATCGGCGCACTCGCACTGGGACTTGGCTCCTGGTATTACTTCACAGGCCGTGAGCAATGGCAGACGATGGTCTTTACGTTTTTAGCATTTGCTCAAGTATTCCAAGCCTGGGCCTCGCGTTCGGCAACAGATTCATTTTTCAAATTACGCATCCTGAGCAACCCTTTACTGGCAGGCATGTCCGCGCTAGTGGTGGGATTGCAGTTGACAGTCTTATATGTTCCATTTCTGGCTGAGTTCTTCGGGGTGAAGGCGCTGAGTCTATGTGATTTGTCTATTGCGATCACAGGCGGGATCGTGGTGCTTATAGTGATGGAAGTGGAGAAGTGGTTGAAGAGGAAGTAAGCAGTTATCAGTAGCAGAAAGCAGAAGCCCGTCTCGGTGTGAGGCGGGCTTGTTTTATTAACTGATTACAATGCGATTTCTAGTATTTCTCTTAACTCATCCTCACTCAGCACAATCGGATTCCCCTTCGTACTGCTCGCCTTCATTGTCTTTTCCACCGCTTCTGAAAAACGATCCCGCGTCAACCCATAAACAGAAAGCATGGGAATATTCAAATCGCGCACCAAGTCACTCACCCACTTCACCCCATCGGATGCAGTGGCATTTTTATCGCCCGTTAATATCTGAGACACTTCAGCATAACGCGCGAGCGCTGGATGATCCGGCTCACGCGAAATCATTGCTTTGAGATTCACATCCATCACCAGCGGAAGCAACTTTGCACAGATCGCGCCATGCGGGGCGTGAAACATTCCGCCCAGCGGACCAGCGAATCCATGCACCGCCCCAAGCGCGGAGTTGGCAAGCGCCAGCCCGCCAAACAGACTCGCCAGTGACATTCCTTCACGCGCTTCCTGATCCGCGCCATTTTCATATGCGCGCCTCAATGAGCGCGCCGCGTGACGGATCCCTTCGCGGCAAATCGCATCGGTCATCGGGTTGGCTTTGACCGAGACGAACGGCTCGATCAATTGCGTCAGCGCATCCAGCCCCGTACTGGCAGTGATGGCGGGCGGCAGAGAATAAGTCAACTCGGGGTCAACCAGCGCAATACTCGGCAGCATCAACGGGCTGCGCAGGCTCACCTTCACCCCATGCGCGGGCGACTCCAGCACCGCGTTGCGAGTCACCTCCGTGCCTGTGCCCGCCGTGGTCGGGATGGCAATATAGGTCAGCGGCGCATTCAACAAAGGCTGTCCTTTGCCAACTACTTCGAGATAATCGAATATGTCGCCAGGGTTTGTGGCCAGCGCGGCGATCGCCTTGCCCGCATCCAGCACACTGCCGCCGCCAAGGCCGATCACCAGGTCACAGCCGCGCTCAAGCGCAAGCTGAGCTCCCTCGGAAGCCGTACCCACTGTAGGCTCGCCGTGAAGCGCAAATTCATCGAACGGGATTCCCTGCGCAGAGAGGATCTCCCTCACACGCGGAATCGCATCTGACGATCTCCCTGTCACCAAGAGCAGACGCTTCGCGCATCCCTTGAGCTGGTCACCCAATCCATTTAATTTCCCCGCCCCAAAGAGGAGACGGTTCGCCGTGGCGAATTCAAAGGCAGGCATGCTTTACCAGCCTGCATCCTCTGGGAATAAATTATGGTATCTCACGGCCTGACGCGCATCCCCCATCATGTCCGCGACAGTGCCGCGCCAGGTTTCATAATGAGCGGTGGCTTTATGCGCGGCTTGGGCATCCTCAGTTTTGTAAACCTCGATCAGGATGAAGCGCGTTGGGTCATCGTCCTGTTGAACCACATCAAAGCGCGCGACGCCAGACTCTTTGACACTTTCTCTGGCGTTCTCAAGCGTGGCCTGCTTGAACGCATCCAAATACTGAGACTTCACATGCACATAGACCATCACGATTTGCATTTTGATTCTCCTTTCACTATCTATAAAAGATTCCAAGCCGCAATTGGTACAACCCAAAACAAGTCAAAGCGATGGCTGAGACCCCCAACAACATTCGATTGAACTTTGGTCCCAACTTTGCGGCAGTGCCAAAGATGAGAATGAGCGCCGTCATACCAGAAATCAAAGTTACATAAAACCCTATCAGAAAACCAATCCCGTTGACTGGAGTTTCGCGCCAGCCCTTGAGCAAGATCGGGCCTGTCACCAATGTCCAAAAAATATACGGGCCGGGGCTGAGCGCATTCATCAATGCCGCCTTT
>Ga0268298_10002479_pt1 | contig 20160 bp, 14 predicted proteins | sample WWTPWeurt_MetaG_FD_194462 | JGI IMG/M metagenome (GOLD analysis project Ga0268298, IMG submission 194462) | Activated sludge microbial communities from WWTP in Nijmegen, Gelderland, Netherland - WWTP Weurt | ecosystem: Engineered > WWTP > Aerobic digester > Activated sludge | place... | reverse complement strand
CAAGCAGTGGTGACCCTGAACCCAGGGCAGCAGCCATCATGGCCTGGGTAACCCCACAGGGTAAAAAAATCGTCAAAGCCCCCAAAAACAAGGGCGTTACCATTGAGACATTGTTCTTGGATTTCCGCCGGATATAGCGCGTCAAGAAAGATGGCGATTCAATTACAAAATAACGAAAAATGGGGTGCACATTCAACATACGCAGCCCATTCCCCAACATGAAGATCCCAATCGCAATATACATGATGGCTTTGCCCGTAGGCGACAACTCAAACACCGATCCCAGCGCCCCCAACAGGAGCCCCAGGAGGGTGTACATCGCCAATTTTGCCAGCAAAAACAGCAAGATAGGCTGGGCAATATGAGGCTTGAATTTTTGGGATGCTGTTTGCTGGTTTTGCAAATCGCGTTCCACCTGGTTGGCCAGCGTGCTGGCAAGCAGCCCGCCCTGCACCGCCAGGCAGCCCAGACCACCAGTGGTCAGGCCAGTAAGAAAGGCAACGATAAGATCCATGTTCCATATCCTTTATTCTAGTTTCTAACATCCATCAATCAAGACTGATAATACACGATAATATATAGATAATTTGTTACATTTTATCAAATTATACTCAGGCCTGTGGAAAATGTCAAAGTCAGAAAACCTTGCCGCCAACATATCGAAGAGATGAATTTGGGGTGTTTGTTGCGGGCTACCGCCCGCAACAAACACCCCAAAACCCGACTTTAAGAAAAGCGTGATCTGGATTTGGGATGCTTGCAGTATCCCAAATCCAGACCTAAAAAAAACAAATACTAGTTGATAAATATCATTGACATTATCAATAATTTACGATAATATTATCAGAACTGGGATGTAAGAATGAACAGCATACAAACTGCTCCAATGCTGTTCATCATTAACCTGCCAAAATCATTCTAAAGGAGAACCCAAATGAAAGCTCGTCTGCCCTTTCTGTTCGTTGTCTTTATTGTACTTGCCAGCCTGTTTGCGGCTTGCAGTTCCGCAGCTCCAGCCATTGCAATTGAAAATGCCACCGGCAAACCCTCCATGAGTATGCCCACTGCCGGATCTATGTTTATGCTGATTAAAAACACGGGGACAGCCTCCGACAAATTACTCTCAGGTACCAGCCCGGCCTGCGGTTCGATCGAAGTTCACGAAACAGTTATGAAAAGCGATGGCAGCATGGGCATGAACTTGCTCGATAAGCCATTGGAGATTCCCGCGGGTGGACAGGTTGAACTTAAGAGCGGTGGTATTCATATCATGTGCATTATGAAGAAAGACCAGTTCAAACCGGGCGAGACCATCAACCTGACCCTGACCTTTGAAAAAGCAGGCGAGAAAATGGTTTCGGTTGTTTTAGGGGAATAAACCAGGATGGAAAAACCAGCCAATCAGGGCATCGCATAATTCACCGCAGAAAATCACCTGGTTGGCTGACTTTTCAGAGGCTGTTCTCAAGACAGCCTCTGATTTTTTAATAAAAACACGGTTTGTGCGGCTGCACAAACCGTGTTTTTTATGATCAATGATAATCTCAGGGGGCTTTGGCCGGGGCTATAACAGCAATTTCGCCAGCCTTTTCGAAAGTTAGCTTAAGCCCGACCGGATCATTTGCCATCAGGCCTTTTGTCAGGCCCATCAGCATAATATGATAACTACCTGGCTTCAACTCAACTTTCTTTCCTGCCGGCAGTTCGATTTTGCTGACATCGTACATCGAAGCAGTCCCATTTTTGATTTCTGTCGTCATCAGTGATGTCATTTCGCTGACATCACTCGATGCGGCAGTCAGGCTATCTGCTTCTTTGCCGCAGTTGTGAATGACCATATAGGCAGCGCTGTTCTTGGTCATATCCATTCCAGCTTCCATATTGGATCCCATATCGGCCATCGTCGAGCGCGACCAGGCTGATTCAATCTTGATCGTTTGCCCGGCAGGCAGATCTTTGCAGTCGGCGCTGTCGGCAGCCGGTGTTGAACAGGCCGCCAGAATTGAAACGGCCATCAACAAAATCATAAACAAGGCGATAGATTTCTTCATATTTTCTTCCTATTTCGTGAGAATTTCTCATAATTTTACCACAACAAATCACGGCCAAGGCGGCAATTTTGAATTAACGTCAGTTCGAAAAGAGTTTACCTTGGGTGTTTGTTGGGTGGCTACGCCACCCAACAAACACCCAAAACATCTCTTATCCCGAACTGACGGTGAATTAGATTTGGCAGTCGATCTGTGCACGATTCCAAACAACAAAATGGTGTGAGCCAAAAATCGCTCACACCTCTTTATAAAAGATTTTTGGGTGTTTTTTGGGCGGCTACGCCGCCCAAAAAACACCCAAATTAACTTCTTCTCGAACTTGTTCTAGCTCTTAGAGCAGTGAATCGATTAGCTGCGCAGCTTGGCGCCTAATTCCTGCTCCAGCCTGCGGATAATTTTCTGACGAATTGCCGCCACATCTTTATCCACCAGGGTTCGATCGCTGGCCTGATAGGTCAGGCTGTAAGCCAGGCTCTTTTTACCCTCGCCGACCTGTGCGCTGCGGAAAACATCGAACAGGCGGACATTGGCGACTACTTTACCGCCAGTCTGGCGGATCAGGTCCGAAATCTTCTCAGCCGGGAGGTTTTCATCCACGACTACAGCCAGGTCTTCAAAGACCGGCGGGAATTCGGGCACACCCTGAGTTACAAACCGATCTGGGGCAGCATCCAAAAGCGCCTGCAGATCAAACCACCCCGCCAGGACCGCAGTCCGCGGCCAGTCATACTGTTCGTGGACCTGTGGATGAACCTGTCCAAACACACCAAGCTGCTTATCACCGGCCATAACCCGAGCGCATTTGCCAGGGTGGAAAACTGGATACTGGGAAGGTTGGTAGCTGACTGCCGGCAGGTGCATTCCAGCCAACAGCGATTGAACCACGCCTTTCAAATCATAAAAATCCAGCTCCCCGGTATCTGCCGGCTGCCAGCCGGGTGTGCTGCGCGCACCGGTCATGACAAGCCCCAGGCGAAGGGCTTCGTCTGGCAGCAGGCCTTCTTCACCCGGCAAGAAGACCGGGCCAATTTCAAAGAGGGCAATCCGCTCGCGCAGGCGGGCATTGCGCTCCAAATTCTCAAACAAACCAGCCAGGATACTGTGGCGCAAGGAAGTGCGGTCGCTGGCAATCGGGTTGCTCAAACGGACATAGGGTTTATCATCGCGTGCGACACCTGGGGGGAGGCGCCGGCCTTCGCGTTCGGGAGTCGTCAGGCGGTAATTTACAACCTCCTGAACACCAAGTCCAACCAGCAGATCCCGCACCCGCTCCTCACGATCGAGGGCGTTATTGTTTCTTTGGGTGGGCAGTTGATCGGCCAGGCGCGTCTCTGGAATCCGATCATAACCGTAAATCCGGGCAATTTCTTCCATCAGATCTGCCTTGCCCACAATCCCTTCGCTGATGTCCAGCCGGTGGTCCGGGGCAGTGGCTGTAATTGTTTCGCCATCGATCGAGACCGCAAACTCCAGGTTCTGCAGGATTTCAGCAACCTGGGCGGCGTTCAGGTCGATTCCCAACAGGCGTTTTACTTCAGTGGTGGTGATCGCCACGGTTGGGTTCCTGGTTACCAGCGGGTAGGCATCAATCAGGCCCTGGTTCACAACCCCGCCCGACCACATCCGCATCAGCTCCAGGCCGCGTTGGACTCCCCGTTCGGCCATTGCCGGATGGACACCGCGCGAGAAACGGTAAGCCGCTTCGGAGTTCAGTCGCTGGGCAGCCACAGTCTTGCGGATGTTGATAAAGTTCCAGGAAGCGCCTTCCAGCAAAATGCTGCGGGTGCTTTCAGTCACTTCAGATTCGGCGCCGCCCATCACACCAGCAATCGACAGGGCGCCGGCGGAATCACACACCAAAACGGTGAAATCATTCAGCTCACGGTCGACCCCATCCAGGGTTTTCAGCCGCTCGCCCGCCTGTGCAGTCCGAGTGATGATGGTTGGAACACCGCCAGCCCGTTCCTTCAAGATGTCATAATCAAAGGCATGCAAAGGCTCGCCAACTTCCAGCATGGCATAGTTGGTGGCGTCGACGATATTGTTGATCGGGCGCATACCCACCAGGCGCAGCCGGCGTTGAATCTCATATGGGCTGGGTTGAATGGTCACATTTTCAATCAAACCAAGCACAAAGCGCGGGTTCAACTCAGGTGAACGAATTTCAATAGCAGCTTTGCCGCTGATTGAACCGCCCAAAGCCTTGACAGCAAAAGATGGCTGGCGCAGGGTTTGGCCGGTCAGCGCTGCAATTTCACGCGCCACGCCCAACACATTGGCATTTCTGGCAATATTCGGGGTGATCGCCACATTGAACACGGCATCTCCGATGTAATCCACCAGGGGTGAGCCAACTGGGGCATCATCGCCAAAAATGATAATTCCTTCGTGTTCTTCAGAAATGCCCAATTCTTTCTCAGAGCAAACCATCGAATACGAATCCACACCCCGGATCTTGGAGCGCTTCAGCGTAGTCAAGACCTGCCCCGGCTGATGTCCATCATAAATCCGGGCGCCTTCTTTGGCATAAGCCACCTTAAGCGAGCGCTGCAGGGGGCCTTTACCCTTATATTCAAACAGGTTCGGAGCGCCCGTCAAAACAATATGCTCCTGCTGTCCATCATTCAAGCGGCACAAGGTCAGGCGGTCGGCGTTCGGATGCGGGTTCACTTCCAAAATCTCGGCGACAACAATCTTTTCGCGATCCCAGCTTATACCCGACATTTTCACTTCGCGCAGGTTACCGCCGGTCACATTGGCTGGCATCGGCAAACCGACAAACAAAATCTCCTCTACCTCCAGACCAGCCATCGTCAGGCGGTGGGACAGGTCTTCCAAAGGCAGGGTGATGTCGACAAAATCTTTAATCCAGGAAACAGGTACTTTCATTTTTTTATCCTCTTAGTGGTATGTCAAGCATCAATCGATGATTTGTTTTGGCCGCTTTGCGCCCAAAACAAACTATCGAATCGTCTTTGACATAACATTAGAACTGTTCTAAGAAACGCAGATCATTGGACCAGAAGTAGCGAATATCTTCGATCCGGTGGCGCAGCATGGCAATCCGCTCAGGGCCCATGCCAAAAGCGAAACCAGTAAACTTTGCCGGGTCATAACCACCGTTTTGCAAAACGACCGGGTGAACCATGCCGCAGCCCAAAATTTCAAGCCAGCCCGTGTGCGAACAGACATTACAGCCCTTGCCGCCGCAAATAAAACACTCCACATCCATTTCGGCGCTGGGTTCCGTGAAGGGGAAATGCGACGCCCGAAAACGAGTGCGAACCGAATCGCCAAACATACGGCGAGCAAAATCGGTCAACGTCCCTTTCAGGTCGCCAAAGGTGATCTCATGGCCCACCGCCAGACCTTCAACCTGGTTAAACTGAATTTCCTTGCGGGCGCTGATTTGCTCATAGCGGAAGCACATTCCCGGTAGAATGACCCGAACGGGGTTGGGGGCATGCTCACGCATCGAATGGATCTGCCCTGGCGAGGTATGGGTGCGCAGCAGTACACCCGGGGTTTGGGTGTGAAAGGTGTCCCACATATCCCGCGCCGGGTGGTGCGCCGGGATATTCAGAAGCTCAAAGTTATATTCATCCGATTCGATTTCGCGCGAACGATACACCTGAAAGCCCATTTCAGCGAAGATCTCATAAATTCGCCGCAGGGTTTGCGTAGTCGGGTGCAAACGGCCCTGCTGCGATGGCCTGCCAGGCAGGCTTACATCCAGGGTTTCGCTTTGCAGCGCTCGGACCAGGGCCTGTTCGTGCAAGGCAGATGCCCGTTCAGCCAGCCTGGCCTCCAACAGCCGTTTGACTTCATTGGCCCGCTTGCCGATCACGGGGCGCGCTTCTTTCGCCAAACTGCCAAACTTATCGAACACCTGCATTAATGGTGCGCTGCGCCCAAGATGGGCTACCCGCCACTGCTCGAGCAGGGGTTCTGAAGTTGCCTGTTCCAGGTCAGCCAATCCTGCTGTCTGGATTCGTTCCAGTTCTTCTAACATACATACCTCCAACAAACAAAAAACCCGCCCTGCTCAGGGACGGGATTATTTACCGCGGTACCACCCAAATTGGCTGAAAACAGCCCACTTTGCTGCCATTCGTGGACAAACAAACGCCCACAGATAGGCTCCTGCATAACGCTGAGGCTGCGGCTCAAACTACTAAATGGCACTGCGCCATCATTCCCTTGAGCAGCTCGAGAGGGAACTTTCACTGGTCTCCACCTGGCCTGGGTTTCAATCTACGCCCAGTCCTCCCTGTTGGCTTCCACCAGCCTACTTTCCTCTGTCATCGCCGATCGATTTATTCAGATCACAGCGTTCACTCGCTGCAGGCTCAATTATCATCAAATCCAGATGGTTGTCAAGGAAATTCAAGGTCAAACTTCGGTCAAGCCTTCATTCCTGGCAACTGGCAGCACTACAGTAAACGTGGAGCCCTTACCTTCGATCGAATCCACCCAGATCCGCCCGCCGTGATGTTCCACGATCGACTTCACAATCGCCAGTCCCAACCCCGAACCAGACAGCTCCGATGAGACATTGCTGGCCCGATAGAACTTGTCAAAAATATAGGGCTGGTCGTTGGTGGGGATCCCTGGCCCGGTGTCGCTAATCTGAAAAATGATCTGCCCGGCTTCACTATGGGCATGCAGCACAATCTTGCCGCCGCGCGCCGAATACTTAACCGCGTTCCCGAGCAAATTTAGAATCAACTGGCGCAGGCGTGCCGGGTTGCCAACCACGTTGGGCAAATCTTCAGGCACATCCATGGTCAGGATTTGAGCCTTATCGTGGATCTTGGGAGCGAGACCATCCACGGCGCTCTGGATAATCGCGGCAAACGGCGTCACTTCATTCCGGGCATCGAAACCGGCTTCAATCCGCCCCAGCTCAAGTAGATCGTTGATCAGGGCGGTAATGTTGTGCACACTGACCTGAACGCGGGAGATAAACTCTTTTTGTTGATCGGTAACCGGGCCAACCCGGCCAATTAATTCGACATACCCCAAAATAGCCGTCAGCGGCGAACGCAGATCATGCGAAACCGTGCTGACAAATTCGCTCTTTATGCGGTCCAATTCTTTTAAGTGGGTGATGTCCTGCATCGTTACAACCACGCCCACCTCGGGAATGGGCGTAATCTGGGCATTGAACACCCTGCCATCATCCAGGTGAATTTCACTGCGCGATGAGGTTGAATTGCTGCGTTGAAAAATATCCAGCAGATCTTGATGGGGCATAAAGTTGGCCACCGGTTGAGCAGTCAGATTCCCCTGCAGCCCAAAGGCCGTTTGGGCTGCATGATTGGCAATCACCAACCGTCCATCGTGATCGACGACGATCACACAATCTTCCACTTTAGTCAGGATAGTTTCCAGCTTTTTGCGTTCCAGCTCGACGCTGGCGTAAATTCTGGCGTTTTCAATCGCAATTGCAGCATAATCGGCCAGGGTGGTAATCAAAGCGAGATGCTCATCCAGGAATGGATGCCCACCCTGGCGGTTATCCACACCCAAAACCCCGATCACGCGTTTGTGAACCACCAAAGGCACATAAATCAGGGTATGCACCAGGTAGGATGTTTTAATCTTTTGGGGGACGGTATTGTCAAAGGTGATGGCTTTACCAGTTCGCACCACCTGCCCGGCAAGTGACTCGCGCATCGGCAGGCGAAATTTTCGCACAAAATCATCCTGAAAATTACGCGCAGCCCGCATATACAGCTCACCGGTGGATTCGTCCAACAAAAGCAGGCTGCCTTCCTCTGCCCCGGTTAAATCCACCGCAGCGTCAACTACTGCAGTCAGGATGGTGTCCAGCTCCAGAATACTGGTCACCGAACGCCCGACTTGCTGCAGCGATTCAACCGCATCCAGTCTTTTCTGCAGGCCTGAAGAAGTCCGGCGGGCTTCATTTTGGGCCCAGGATTTCAAGCGCTGCCTGCGGCTGAGACATTGGTCAATGACCTTGTATAAATCCACCGCCTGAACGGAGGCTGGCACGCAGTCCCAAAAACCCTGGCGCAGCGCCTGAACACAGGCAGCCAGCGTCAAATCGGGCGCAATTAAAATAATCGGCAGCGCCGGAATTCGTTCTGCCAGCCGCGCCCCAAATTCCAGTCCATCACCATCCAGCAAACGGTTGGAAAGAATGGCCAGATCATGCGGCGATTGGCGCAGCAGTTCGACAGCCATCTTTCCTTCGGCAACAAAAGTAACCGTGAACCCGGCCGGGGCGAGGACATCTTGCTCCAGCCGAGTACCGATTTGTGCATCGGCACCGACAATCAGAATCTTTTCCGATGCCATAATCAGGAGTTGCTCAAGGGGAGCATGATAAAGAAAGTAGACCCATTGCCCTGCCGGGTTTCAAAACCGATTTTGCCAGCATGCGAGTCAACAATCTGTTTTGCCAGCGGCAGCCCAATGGAAAGTCCGCCAAACCTTCTGCCAGCGGCAGAAGATCCATTCTTGCTGGATCGAGCTGCAGGTGACTTTGGCTGCTCAAACAGCCTAGCCTGCAGACTATCTTCAATCCCGGGCCCTTTATCTTGCACACTGACGCGGCCTTGCCGGTCTGCGCTCAGTTCACAGCGCACCGTTATTTGCCCGCCTTGAGGGCTGAAGCGAATTGCATTGGAAAGCAGACAGTCAACGACTTTTGCGATCTGCAGGGCGTTGGCCTCGAGTTTAATCGGTTGAGGCGCCAGCTCAGAAAAAATGACAACCCCAGAATGTTGGGCAACCGACTGAAACCTGACGACAGCCTTGCGGACAATTTCGTTCAAGTCCAAACCGACCTTGGGCGCACCGCCAATATCGGTGGCAGCCGTGCTCATCGAATCGGCAATTTCAGAGATGTTGGTCAATTGATCCCGGACACCGGTCACGGCGTTTGTTTGCTCGACATTCAGCTTGCCCATCGAATTATTAAGCAAGCCATCAATATTGCCCCGCGCCAACATCAAGGCCGACTGCATTTCCAGACTGGCCTTTTGCATGAGGTCGTCCACAATTTTTTCACTGACCAGGGCAGAGTCAGCGGTTTTCTGAAAAGCCCGCGCCCGCTCATCCAGGGCCCTGAACAGCTTGGCGTTAACGATTGAAACAGAAGCATAATCAGCGACTGCCTCCAGAAGCGCTTGGCTGGTTGCCCCCATCGGCTGGAGCGATTTGCGCACAACCGACAAAATTCCAACAACTTCATTTTTGATTTTAACGGGTACAACCAGGGCCGCCTGCCCAAAAGCAGACGCCTTAAATCGCTTCAGTGGTTCCCCATGAATGGAAAGGGATTCGCCAGACAGCGCTACCAATGAGCTTAGCCCATCATCCCAGGGCTGATTGATACTGGCGGCCACACTTTTTGGCAGGTTTCGTTGAGCACTGAGGACAAAGTTTTTGCTGCGATCATCCCTCAGCAGCAGCCAACCAAAGTCGGCCTCACTGACATACACCGCACCTTCAACAATTTTGTCCATCAGGCTGCGCAAATCGGTGATCGAAATCACCGCCTTGCCGATTGCGAAAATGGTTGTCAATTCGCGCACACGGCGCTGCAGTTCCTGGTTTGTCTGGTTAAGCTGGCGCGACAAAACTTCGCGCTCCCGCCGGGCCCGCACCTGCTTCAGCACCCGTTCAACAGCCGAAATCACTTCAGCCTCACGGATGGGCAGAGTCAGCAGATCACTGGCGCCCAACCGAAAAGCCTGTATCGCATCTGCCTCCATCCCCTTTTCCATCAGGACAATAACCGGCGCCTCCAACCCCTGCGAGGTTAAAGCCACAAGCAAATCCTTGCCGCTCAGACCAGGCAGCTTGAGATTCGCAATGATCACATCGGGGACAAAACGGGCAGCTTCCTGGATCGCAGAAGACCCCGCTCCGACAATCTGCACTCGAAAACCCATTGGCAGCAACGATTGCCGAGAAATCAAATCCGCAATTTCCGGATCATTTTCAACCAGAAGCACGCGTTCTTTTGCAGTATTCATGAATTATTCACCCGGACGAAAAAATAACCAAAATCAAACTAATTTATACCACATTTATAGGGCACAGTGGGGTTTCCTGTGGTGAAGTTCGGATGTGGGGATGCGCAAGCGCATTAGCCGCTTGCACATCCCCACATCTGGTTACTTTAACGGCAATTGGCTCAGGCGCGAATTCAATTTTCTGATATACTAGTGCACCGAAGGAGTAAGAAAGTCATGCCCAAGAAAAACTATCGCCAAACAAAGAAAGAAACCACTTCAGCATCTGCTGCTGCGCCCAGCCCGTCCCGGTACGCCCCCCCGGTCTTCAATCCGGATTATTCTCCAGTCATCCGCGATTTAAAGCGGATTGGCATCCTCGCTGGCAGCTTTATCGCCATCCTGGTTGCCCTTTCTTTCTTTCTCTAATCTGTGAAATATCATTGATTTCAAAAGAGCTGGTAAGTCATCAAAACTTCCAGCTCTTTTTGGTTTTATAATAGGCAACATCGGCAACCATTCATAAGGGATCAAGGTAAATGGATCGTCCAAAGTGGCCTTTTCAAATTAAAGTGATCGTCAGCCTCGTTCTGCTGGCGTTCTTTCTTTTTCTGGTGGCCAGGTTTAGCGCCGTTTTACCGCCGCTGATCCTGGCAGTTATTCTGGCATTCGTTATTGCCCCCCTGGTTAGCGCACTTCAACGCAGCATCCATCTGCCCAAGCTGGCTGCCATGTTTCTGGCATACCTGATCATCATTTTCGCTTTGGTGCTAATCCCGGCTGTTCTGATCCCCATGTTGGTGACAGAATTTGAAGGGATTAATCTTGACGTGCTCCTCATTTTAGAAAACCTGCAAAACTACATCACCAAACCATTTTTTATCGCCGGGCTGCCTGTCGAAACCGATCAAATTCTCAGCCAGATCTCACTGGCTGCACAGGGATTCATCGACGCCTTTTTAGATCAAACGGTTGACCTGCTGATCACTGTAATCTCGTCCGTTGTTTGGTTGATATTCATTGTGATCGTTTCCTTTTACCTCATCAAAGATGGCGAGCAAATAAAAATCTGGCTGGAAGCGACCGTTCCACCTGCATTTCGAGACGACTACATTCAACTGCGCACCCAGATCAGCCAAATTTGGGTTTCATTTTTTCGCGGGCAGCTCATTTTAGCACTGGTGGTTTGCTGCCTGTTCATCGTCATCGGCCTGATTTTAGGGCTGCCATTTGCGCTTGGGTTAGGCGTGCTGGCTGGCTTATTGGAGTTTCTGCCCAGCATCGGACATGGAATCTGGCTGGTCATTGCCACCGGTTTGGCGCTTCTGGTTGGTTCAACCTGGCTTCCCATCCCCAACTGGAGCTTTGCGATCCTCATCGTCAGCCTGCATCTGATTTTTCAGCAGTTTGACCTCAACTACCTCATCCCCCGAATTATCGGGCGCAGCGTACATCTTCCACCCCTCGTTGTGATCCTGGGGATTGTTGCCGGAGCAGTTTCAGCCGGGCTGCTGGGCATTCCGCTGGCCGCCCCCACCATCGCTTCCGTCCGGCTGATTTTACGCTATATCTATCGCAACCTTTTTGATCTGGACCCATTCCCCCATCAAGACGAACTGCCCATTTTGCACGCCAGGCCGCGCTGGTGGCAAAAAGCGCAAAAGGACCAATAACATGAGCGACAATTCACCCGACTCTTCAAATTCCCCCATCTGGAGTTCTCAATTGAAGATTGTGAGCGGGATGGTGATCATTTTGCTTTTGCTGGCTTTTGCTTTTTATTTCCGGTCCATTATCGGCCCCCTGTTAATGGCGTTTATCATCACCTACTTACTCTATCCGTTGATTCGCTCTTTCAGCAAATTCACGCACCTTTCCTGGCAGTGGTCAGCTAATCTCGTTTTCCTGGTGCTGGTGCTGGCCTTTGCCAGCCTGTTCACCGTGGCTGGCGTCGCGATGGTCCAACAGGTACAAAGCCTGGTTACAACAATCGGAAACCTCTCAGGCCAACTGCCAAAAATTATCGAACAAATCACCTCGCAAACCCTCACATTTGGCATATTCCAAGTTGACCTCGGCCAATACCTGACACTCAACAGCCTGGGCAGCGACTTGCTTACCATGGTCCAGGGCCTGATTGGGCGGGCAGGCTCGATTGTTAGCCCAATAGCATCTGGGGCAGCCTCAACCCTGGGCTGGTTTTTCTTCGTTATGCTGCTTTCCTATTTTGTGCTGGCCGATGCCGGCAATCTGCCCGAAGCGATCCAAAACATTAAAATCCCGGGGTATGATCGAGATATCCGCAAAATATTCCAGGAATTGAGCCGGATTTGGAATTCGTTCTTACGCGGCCAGGTCTTTATTGTCTCGCTCATGATTTTGGTCTACAGCATCATGTACACCTTTCTGGGCACCCGCTATGCCTTCGGCCTGGCTTCCCTGGCCGGTTTAGCTCGATTTGTTCCCTATGTTGGCCCAATAACCACCAATATCATTACTTTCCTGGTGGCATTACTCCAGTCAGACAACATGTACCACATGGACGCACTCCCTTATGCCATCATGGTGGTCATATTCGCTGTGGTTGTCGACCAGATATTTGACAACTACATCAACCCGCGCATCATCGGCCAGACACTCGGGGTGCATCCGGCGGGTGTGCTGGTAGCGGCAATTGTGGCTACCAACCTGATCGGGTTTGTTGGCCTGCTGCTTGCGGCGCCAGTCCTGGCTACTGTCCAGATGATGGGCAAATATGTCTTCAGCAAGATGTTCGACCTGGACCCCTGGACCGAACCCCAAACCAAAGACCCGGTGATCACAATCCCACCGATCAAACGCCTGTGGCGGATGCTCGTGGTGCGTTTCAATAAACGCCGCTGATTAGGGGCTGTTTGCGAGCCTTCCAGAAACAAAAACGCCAGCGAACGCTGGCGTTTTTGTTTCTGGAAAATCTTCAGGCTGTGCGCCGGTAGATCAATTCGCGCACGCCAATCACCTGGCGGCGCAACCGGTCATCTGTTTCCAACATTTCTTCAATTTTTTCACAGGCGTACATCACAGTGGTGTGGTCTCGTCCGCCCAACAAATCGCCAATCTGCGGCAGGGAAATATTCGCCTCCTGGCGCATCAAAAACATGGCTACCTGGCGCGGCAGTGCCACTTCGCGCGAGCGGTCTCGGCCCATAATCCGGTCCAGCGGGATCCCGAAGACACTGGAAACAGCCTGCAAGATCTCCTGCGGGCGGACTTCACTCTGGCGCGGCAGCATATCTGCCAGGGCAGAGTCAACCAACTGCGCATTCAATGCCAGGCCGCTCAAATCGGCATAGGCAGCCACCCGAGTCAGGGCGCCTTCAAGCTCACGGATATTCGACTGAACCCGCCGGGCAATCACCTCAAGTAAATCTGCTGGCACCCGGTGGCCAGAGCGTTCAGCCTTTGAACGCAAGATCGCAACCCGGGTTTCAAAATCAGGCGGCTGCATATCGGCTGTCAATCCCCATTCAAAGCGCGAGCGCAGCCGCTCTTCAAGGGTGGAAAGGGCGCGCGGCGGGCGGTCTGATGAAATAACCACCTGCTTATCCTGCCCGTGCAGGGTGTTGAAGGTGTGAAAGAACTCTTCCTGGGTGGATTCTTTGCCGGCGATAAATTGAATATCATCAATCAACAAAACATCAATCTGGCGGTATTTATCCCGAAATTCCTGGGTGGTATGGTTTCGGATGGCGCTGATCAGATCATTGGTAAACGACTCAGACGAAACATACAACACCTGTAAACCACGCCGCAGACACGAATTACCAATCGCATGCAGCAGATGGGTCTTTCCCAACCCAACCCCGCCGTAGAGGAACAAAGGGTTGTAGGCATGGGCAGGACGTTCAGCGACCGCCATAGAAGCCGCATGCGCCATCCGGTTGCTGGGCCCGACCACGAAGTTATCAAACGTATAACGCGCATTAATATTCGAGTTGACGGGTGGATTTGGAGCAGCGACCTCGGGCGCCATCGGGAGATCATCATCATACACAACAGCTTCACTGGTTTTTTGTGAAACAATAAAGCGAACCGAGGCAGTTCGGTTCATCATCCCATTCAACAGGCGTGTTACAGTCGAAGTCAAACGCCCTTCCAACCAGTCGCGCGCATAGGCATTGGCCACACCAACAATAAAATTACCATCATCGTAAGACAAAAGTGCGGAATCTCGCACCCAGGTATCAAATGAAGCCTTGGGCATTTCCATTTGAAGTTGCCCAACGGCAGCCTGCCAGGCTTGTTCGGCGTTCATCATAGTCTGCTCCTTGATAAATAAAAAAACTCATAGAGACACCGCGCCCCTGCCGGTTTCGCAACACAACAGGGGACATGGAAAAAACTTATTGATTTATAACTGAACACTGAAAAACCCCAGCCAGTCAAGGCTGGTTCCCCCATTTACCCGGTGGTTTCAAGCACTCAATACTCCAGCATTTTAACTCAAAAAACTGCCTGGAAGCAATACGCTTAACCTACGCAAATCTAAAAATTCCAAATTCTTTAAGGTTCAAATTCTTAACAAATGTTCGAAAAATTTCAACCCGGATTTAGCACGCCTGTTCAACCATTCATAGACTTTGTACGATACTACCCCCCATATCTGGGGTCATAAACGGTCCCCAAAAATTTCAGTCGCAAAAACACCTGTCCAATGTTAAAGAAATCATTTTTTTGAAAAACTTTTTTTCTGTTCTTTTTGGGGCATTATTTTGCAAAACCTGATTGTTGCCAACTTAAACCCTGGCAGCCTTCTTGCAACCCATTCTGCCCCACTTTTCAAACAGCCAAAACCTGAGAGATTAGCCCGCAAACAATGTTGATATCCCTCATACATCCCGTTAATGTAATTCTTGCATCCTCAGATTAAGATTGAGACTGTATCAACAAACAAGTATGGGTCTGCAGTTGAAATCAAGTCTCCCTGGAAATTGCAGACAAACTGAGACCCTATTTTAGATTACAGGAGAAAATACGATGTCAAAAATTATTGGGATCGACTTAGGAACAACCAACAGCGTCATCGCTGTAATGGAAGGCGGCCAGCCAACCGTCATCACAACAGCCGAAGGTTCACGGCTTTGCCCATCCGTAGTGGCATTCAACAAAAATAACGAGCGCCTGGTGGGGCAAACAGCCAAACGCCAGGCAGTAACAAACTCGGTCAATACCGTTTATTCAATCAAACGATTTATGGGCCGGCGTTTTGACGAAGTGGAAAGCGAACGTAAGATCGTCTCTTACCAGGTTGTGCGCGGATCGGTGGGTGACGCCCGGGTAAAAATCCCGCAAACCGGCAAGGAGCTCAGCCCCCAGGAAATCTCCGCCATGGTGCTGGCAAAGCTTAAAAGCGATGCCGAAGCCTACCTGGGCGAGACAGTCACCAAAGCAGTCATCACAGTACCGGCCTATTTCAACGACAGCCAGCGCCAGGCAACCAAGGATGCCGGCAAAATTGCAGGGCTTGAAGTACTGCGGATTATTAACGAGCCAACTGCTGCGGCTCTGGCGTATGGATTGGACAAGAAAACCAATCAGACCATCCTGGTTTTTGACCTGGGCGGCGGCACTTTTGATGTCAGCCTGCTGGAAGTCGGCGACGGTGTGGTTGAGGTCCGCTCTACCAATGGCGACACTCACCTGGGTGGCGACGACTGGGACGAACGGATTGTGAACTGGATCATCGACACCTTCAAGGCCGAACAGGGCATCGACCTGCGCCAGGACCGCCAGGCGCTGCAGCGGCTGCGCGAATCCGCCGAAAAGGCTAAAATCGAACTTTCGACTCTGATGGAGACCGAAATCAACCTGCCTTATATCACCGCCGATGCATCAGGCCCCAAGCATCTCCAAACCCGCCTCAGCCGGGCCAAATTTGAACAACTGACCGTCGATTTACTCGAACGCTGCCGTGGTCCGTTCAAAGCAGCTCTCACAGACGCCAATATGCAGGCATCCCAGGTGGATGAAGTGGTTCTGGTTGGCGGTTCAACCCGCATGCCCATGGTCCAGGAGCTGGTTCGCCAGCTCACCGGCGGCAAGGAACCTCACAAAGGTGTCAACCCGGATGAAGTCGTGGCGATCGGAGCATCCATTCAGGGCGGTGTACTTTCGGGCGAAGTCCGAGACGTGCTTCTGCTGGATGTGACTCCCCTCTCGCTGGGTGTTGAAACCCTGGGCGGCGTGATGACTGTTCTGATTGAACGCAACACAACCATTCCGGTCAAGAAGACAAATGTCTTTTCGACCGCCGAAGACAACCAGACCGCCGTGGACATTCATGTCCTGCAGGGCGAGCGCCCGATGGCTGGCAATAACCAGAGCCTGGGCCGTTTCCGCCTCGAGGGGATTGCCCCAGCTCAGCGCGGCCTGCCGCAGGTGGAAGTGACCTTCGATATTGACGCCAATGGCATTTTGAATGTCACCGCCCGCGACAAAGCCACCAATCGTGAACAAAAAGTCACGATTACCGCCTCGACAAATCTCTCTAAGGATGAAATCGAACGCAAAGTACGTGAAGCCTCCGAGCACGAGTCCGAAGATCAACGCCAGCGTGAACTGGTCGAAGCCCGCAACAATGCCGACAGCCTGACCTATCAGGCCGAGAAAACCCTGCGAGACCTGGGCGATAAGGCCTCACGCCAGGAGCGGGATGAGATTGAAAAGAAAGTCAAGGCTGTTCGGGAAGCCGTCAAGGGCAGCAGCGCCGCAGCAATTACCCAAAGTGTGCAAGACCTGCAGAGCAGCCTGCACACCCTAAGCGAAAAACTGTACGCTCAAACCCCTGGCCAATCCGACCAGACCAATCCAAACCCGGATGGCGAAGGCGAAGTTTACGAAGGCAACTTCCGCGAAGCCTAAAAAACAAAATGATCAAGAAGATACCAGTCCGGCTGCACCGTGACTGGTATCTTCTTATTTAAGTTTGGGTGGCGCAGCCACCCAAAAAACACCCAAGAATCTCTTATCCGAACTGACGTTATTTAATTTTTATACGATATAATTAACTCACCATGAATATCGACTCGACCCCACCCGTCCGGTTTTTCACCTTGCCCGCCATTCTCCTGTGCCTTCTAGGCTGGGGCGGAGTATCCGTATTGGTCACAAATACACTGCCGACCGTATTTCCACGCTGGTTATTCTTCTTTTTCCTCGTTTTGGGCGTGGCGGGTGTGGTTCTTCCAATCATTGCCTTCTTTAACCGTCGGTTCCAGACCGATCCACCGGCGACGGCCAGTGTGATTGTGCGCGAAGCCTCATGGTTTGGCTTGTTTGCTGCCATCCTGGCCTGGTTACAAATGGGCCGGGTACTGACTCCCATCATGACTGGCTTGCTCCTGATAGGTTTTTTCCTGATTGAGTTTCTCCTGCGCCTGAACGAACGCAGTCAATGGAAACCTTAGAATTGGCGCAATGGAAAAAACTTCCGAATTGTCGGCGCTGCGCCAACTGCCTGCTGTAGACCAGATCCTGCAAAGCCGTCAATCTGGCGAGTGGATCGAACAGTATGGGCGGCCGCTGGCGCTGCAGGCTATCCGGACCAGCCTGGACTCGATCCGGCAGTCCTTTGTAGAAGGGCAGTCCATCCCCGATCAGGTCAAATTGTTCGCCCAGATCAGTGCACTCCTGCGCCAGTGGACAATGCCATCTTTGCTGCCGGTCATTAATGCCACCGGCGTCATCTTGCACACCAACCTGGGGCGCGCTCCGCTCAGTCAGGCGGCGCTCAAAGCCGTCCAGGAAACCGCTCTTGGATATTCCAACCTCGAATTCGATTTAGCCAGCGGCAAGCGCGGCTCACGTAAAATCCACGCCGAAGCCCTGCTGCGGCAGCTCACCGGGGCGCAGGCGGCCCTGGTGGTCAACAACAACGCAGCAGCCGTCCTCCTGATCCTATCGGCGCTGGCAAAACGGCGTTCGGTGGTCATTTCACGCACCCAGCTGGTTGAAATTGGGGGTGGTTTCCGCGTCCCCGATGTTATGAAACAATCCGGGGCGCGCCTGGTAGAAGTGGGCGCTACCAACCGGGTAAACATCACGGATTACCAGACAGCCATTCAGGAAGAAAACCCGGCGCTCATCATGCGCGCTCACCGTTCCAATTTCAGAATTGTGGGCTTTGTTGCCGAACCAGAGTTGAGCGAACTGGCTGAGCTGGCCCACCGCAGCGGCATTCCGCTGGTGGATGATATTGGATCTGGCGTGCTGCTGTCCACCGAGAAATATGGTCTGGCGCACGAACCGACCATCGCCGAATCGTTCAAAGCTGGCGCTGACCTGATCTGCTTTTCGGGGGACAAATTATTGGGCGGCCCGCAGGCGGGTATCATCATCGGCCGCGCAGACCTGATCGCCAGGCTGCAAAAGCACCCGCTCGCCCGGGCAGTGCGCGCCGATAAACTTTGCCTGGCCGCACTTTCTGCAACCCTGACACACTACCTCAAAGACGAAGCCGAACGCCAGATCCCGATCTGGCAGATGATCTCGGCTGGCAGCGACCAGATCAAAGCGCGGGCTGAAAGCTGGCAGTCCGACCTGGAGAGCGGTGAAATCATCCCTGCCCTTTCCACGATCGGCGGCGGCAGCCTGCCCGAAGAATCTCTCCCCACCTTTGTGCTGGCTTTCCGGCCTAAGAATCCTCAAAAACTGCTCGAGAACCTGCGATCGGCAGATCCCCCCATCATCGCGCGTGTCCTGGATGATCAGGTGGTTCTCGATCCTCGCACCGTCTTGCCAGGGCAGGAGGAAACGCTCCTCCAAATTCTGCGCCGATTGATCCCAAACACCCCCATGCTCACCAATCTCAGAAGGAATACCCATGAAAAGTGATCTCGACCATTTGATGCAAGAAAACAATCTCGAAGCGCTGATTGTCAACGGTTCCGGGCAGCACAACCCAAGCATGGTCTATTTTACAGGCGTGGCCCATATGACCGGTGACCTGATTCTAAAGCGCGGCAGTGCCCCGATTTTATTTTGCAATCCAATGGAACGTGAAGAAGCAGCCGCCACAGGCATTCGCACAAAAAGCTACACCGAGTACCCCTATGCTGAATTGATGCAGCAAAATAATAACGATCCGGCACGCGCCCAGGCAGCCCGCTATAAACGAATGCTGGCAGATGCTGGGGTCCATGCCGGGCGGATCGCTCTTTATGGGCATGCCGGCCTGGGCAGCGGCTATGCCATTTTTAGAGCCTTGCAGGAATTGATGCCCGAGATCCAACTGGTGGGCGAAGTGGATAACCCCGTGCTGATGCGCGCCCAGGAAACCAAAGACACCCAGGAAGTTGAACGCATCCGGCGCATGGGGCACATCACCACTGGCGTGGTTGGCCAGGTTGCCGAGTTTCTCAGCTCACACAAGGCCCGCAAAAATCGGCTTGTCAAGAAAAACGGCGACCCGCTGACCATTGGGGAAGTCAAGTCGCGGATCAACCTGTGGCTGGCAGAGCGCGGCGCAGAAAACCCCGCCGGGACAATTTTCGCCATCGGCCGGGATGCCGGTATCCCGCACAGCTCGGGCAAACCCGATGATCTCCTCCAGCTTGGCCAAACCATCGTGTTCGATATTTTCCCCTGCGAAGCGGGCGGCGGGTATTTTTACGATTTCACCCGCACCTGGAGCCTGGGCTATGCCACCGATGAAGTTCAACAAGTGTATGATCTGGTCCGCCAGGCACATGATGATGTTTTTGCTGAAATTAAAGTTGGCGCAGTCTGCCGTGAATATCAGAAACTGACCTGTGACCTGTTTGAAGCCCACGGACATCCCACCGTCCAGAGCAATCCCCAGATCACCAGCGGATATGTTCACAGCCTGGGACACGGGGTCGGGCTGCAAATCCATGAGCGCCCCTGGCTGGGCGGCAAATCCGGCCTGAATGATCTTCTCCGCCCGGGTGCCATTTTTACGGTTGAGCCTGGCTTATACTACCCCGAGCGCGGTCTGGGCGTCCGTCTGGAAGATACCGCCTGGGCCCGGCCGGATGGCAGGGTTGAAATTCTTGCCCCCTACCCGCTAGACCTGGTTCTGCCTGTGAAAAGGTAACAGCGCATGAATCCACGCTTAAGCAAAC
>Ga0268298_10002478_pt1 | contig 20165 bp, 14 predicted proteins | sample WWTPWeurt_MetaG_FD_194462 | JGI IMG/M metagenome (GOLD analysis project Ga0268298, IMG submission 194462) | Activated sludge microbial communities from WWTP in Nijmegen, Gelderland, Netherland - WWTP Weurt | ecosystem: Engineered > WWTP > Aerobic digester > Activated sludge | place... | reverse complement strand
GCCGACGCGCCACCACTATCCGAAGCATCCGTGGTCCGACGAGGAGAATGCCGTGCACTGGCACGACAATCTTGTCGTGCTGCACCGGACGACGATGCCGGCGGTGCTGTTCGAGGCCGGCGTCATCAAGCATCGTGACGAGGAACTGCAACTCTCCGATCCCGAACGCATGGCCCGCATGGCGGACGCCATTGCCACCGGCGTGGCTGCCTGCCTCTATGCCATGCCGAGATAGATGGGTTCCGGCACCAGGGCGACGCCGAAGCGTGCGGCCACGTCCGCCTGAACGGCTGCTGCGAGCGCGCAGACGTCGCGGCCCGTGGCGCCGCCACGATTGACCAGCACCAGCGCCTGCCGTTCGTACATGCCGGCCGGCCCGAGGTCCTTCCCCTTCCAGCCGGCCTGTTCGATCAGCCAGCCGGCGGCGAGCTTCACGCGGCCGTCGGCCTGCGGGTACTGCGGCAGCGCGGGGTGGGCCGTGTGCAGCGCAGCGGCAACAGCGCCATCGACCAGTGGATTCTGGAAGAAGCTGCCGACGTTCGGCAGCGTCGCCGGGTCGGGCAGCTTGCGGCGACGGATGGCGATCACCGCGTCGGCGATGTCGCGCGCCGTGGGTGCCGCGACATCACAGGCAGCCAGTTCGTTCGCCACGTCGGCGTAGCGTGTCACCGGCTGCCAGCGCTTCGGCAGGCGGAAGGTCACATCGACAATCAGGAAGCGGCCGTCGCGATGCCAGCCTTCCTGCTTGAAGACGCTGTCCCGGTAGCCGAAGCGGCAGTCGCTCGTCGCGAAGCTGCGTTCCTGGCCGTTGACGAGATCGATCGCCCGTAGCGAGTGGAATCGCTCGGCCGCTTCCAGTCCGTAGGCGCCGATGTTCTGGATCGGCGCGGCGCCGACGGTACCGGGAATCAGCGACAGGTTTTCCAGCCCCGGCCAGCCCTGGGCCAGCGTCCATTGCACGAAATCGTGCCACGATTCGCCGGCACCGGCGCGCACGTACCAGGCGTCGGCATCCTCGGTGACACAGGCGCGCCCGGCGAGCGCGACCTGCAGCATCAGGCCGTCGAAGTCACCCGCCAGCACGATGTTGCTGCCGCCTCCGAGAATGAAGCGCGGCCGGCCAGCGAGGCGTGGGTCGGCGCGCAGCGCGGCAAGCTGGCGTACGTCATCGATGCGCGCCAGCCAGGTGGCGGATGCGGGAAGTGCAAGGGTGTTGAGCGCACGAAGCGGCGCCGCGGCCTGGAGCGATGTGTTCATCAGGGGCAGAATCCGTGTGACCGACTACTCACGGCCGACGATGTCATGCAGGCGGTGCAGTGCATCGTCGAAGTCGCTCTCGATGAAGCGCGCTTCGTCGAAATGGCGCAGCAGCTCGTCGGCACCAGCGCGAACGGTGTCGCGCACGTAGCTTTCCTGGATGTCGGTGAGACCCATGTTGCCGAGCGAACGCTCGAGATTGCCGAGCAGGTCGAAGGCATGCTGCTGCAGATGCTCGCGGTTGTCGCGGCTGCGCTGTGTCGCACGCTCGATCGCCTGTTGCAGGGTCTTGAGCGAGGCGGTCGCGCTGTCGCGCTGCTGCAAGCGCTCCATTCGCGCCTCGTATGCGCCGACGCGAATGTCCGCTGCCTCGGCGAGCAGGGCGAGATGGTCCCGCAGGCGGCCCACCTTTCCGGGATCATCGGTCGGCAGGTTATTGACCAGCAGGGAGACATGCGCGTAGTTCAGAACGGCGCGCGAGCCGAACTCGAAGATGCGTCCCATCTGGCGCAGATTGTCGAGAACCGAGGCCTGCAGCGGGGTCGCGAGATCGTCCGACACGTAATCGCAGCGACCGCTGTTGCCCCGTACCTCCGCAATGCCGCGCAGACCGCAGGCGTGCATGGCATCGAGCAGCAGCCGGGCGAGCGTCGCAAGATCTTCTGCCGCGGCGGAGCGACGCATGAACTCGAGGACGGCGCCGAGATCGCCCATGCTGCTCATCGCCGCGAAGGCGACCTGCTGCGCTGCCTGCGAATGGGCTTCCAGTTCGCGCACCTGGCGACTGCGCGCGATCAGCGTGGAGACCTTGTGCAGCAGCTCCTGGGCACTGATCGGCTTGGTGATGAAGTCGTCGCCACCGGCCTCGTAGGCGGTGAGGCGCTCGGGAGCGGTATCGTGGGCGGAGACGAAAAGCACGGGCACGCCGGCCCCGGAAGCCTTCGTGCGCAGACGGCGACAGACCTCGTATCCGTCGAGCCCCGGCATTTCGATGTCGAGCAGCACGCAGTCGACATCCGGTTGCGCAGCCAGGAACTCGTCACCCGAGGCAAAGGCCTGTACGGCATGACCCGCTTCGAGCAGGCGCGTGAGGATCAGGCGCTGCGGTGCGTTGTCCTCGACGATGGCAATGCGATTTTCTTCGTTCATTATCCGGCCCCCCATGCTGCCGCGCGTCTGGTGCCGGCGCGTTGCTGCCCCCGGTAATCGACATTCTGCCAACAATCCGTCCGTGTCGCATCTTGCGTACATTCCTGCACGGCTTGCGTTGTCGCCGCTGCACCGGTCCGACGGGTCTATGGTCTACAATGGCCGCCATGCCAATTGCGAACACGACCCATCTCCTCGGGCTGCAGCCTCACCCGGCACTGCCCGCCCCCGAGGAAATTTCCGTCGTCGCTGGCGCCGAGCCGCTGCCGGGGGGCGGCCTGCGCCTCGGCTACGTCATTCATGGCGCGGCAGATGCACTGGCGCGCATCCTGATTCCCGAAAGCGGCACGCAGATCCGGGCCGATGGGCTGTGGCAGCGCACCTGCTGCGAGGCCTTCGTCGGCGTTCCGGGAACGACGGCCTACCGCGAATTCAATTTTTCCCCTTCCGGGGCCTGGGCCGCCTACGCGTTCAGCGATTACCGGAAATCCGCTGCCCTGCCGCTCGGTCCCGTGCCGCCGATCGCCTTCGTGCCGGCGGCGGGTACGCTGACACTGGCGACGACGCTAGCGCCGGGCTGGTTGCCCAAGTCGCCCCTGCTTTGCCTGGGTTTGTTCGTCGTCGTCGAGACCCGCGACGGCGAGCGCAGCTACTGGGCGCTCGCACATCCCGTCGCACAGCCCGATTTCCATCATCGCGACGGGTTTACGCAGACACTGGAGATGCGGCATGAGCCGCACAGATCCGATGAGCACCCTGAAGTTCGGACTTGACCGCCTGCTCGCGGACGCCGCGCTGCGCCGGCCGCTGGCCGGCAGACGCGTTGCCCTGCTCGCCCATCCCGCCTCGGTGACGCGCGACCTGACGCATTCGCTCGATGTGCTGGCCGCGCTGCCGGAAGTCACCCTGACGGCGGCTTTCGGCCCGCAGCATGGCCTGCGGGGTGACAAGCAGGACAACATGGTCGAGTCTACCGACTACGTCGACCCGCAGCACGGCATACCGGTCTTCAGCCTTTATGGCGAGGTGCGTCGGCCGACCGATGCGATGATGGGCACCTTCGATGTCCTGCTCGTCGACCTGCAGGATCTTGGCTGCCGTATCTATACCTTCATCACCACGCTGCGTTATGTGCTCGAAGCGGCGGCACAGCACGGGAAGGCGGTCTGGGTACTCGACCGGCCCAATCCGGCCGGCCGCCCCGTAGAGGGATTGACGCTGCGCACGGGCTGGGAAAGTTTCGTCGGTGCCGGTGCGATGCCGATGCGCCATGGCCTGACCATGGGCGAGCTGGCGCGCTGGTTCATCGCCACGCTGAAGTTCGATGTCGAACTCCGGGTCATCGATATGGAAGGCTGGCAACCCGAGGCCGCGCCCGGTTACGGCTGGCCGCTCGGCGAGCGCAGCTGGGTGAACCCGAGCCCGAATGCGCCCAACCTCTCGATGGCCCGCGCCTATGCCGGCACCGTGATGCTGGAAGGGACAACGCTCTCCGAAGGGCGCGGCACGACGCGCCCGCTCGAAATGTTCGGGGCGCCCGACATCGCGGCCGCTGCCGTGCTGCGCGAGATGCGCGCGCTCGCACCGCAATGGCTGCAGGGCTGCGTGCTGCGTGAATGCTGGTTCGAACCGACCTTCCACAAGCATGCCGGCAAGCTGTGCAGCGGCGTGCAGATTCACGTCGAAGATCCGGGCCACTATGACCACGCCGCCTTCAAGCCGTGGCGTGTGCAGGCGCTGGCCTTCAAGGCGATCCGCCGCCTCTGTCCGGATTACGTGCTGTGGCGGGACTTCGGCTACGAATACGAATTCGAGCGTCTGGCGATCGATCTGATCAACGGCTCGCCGCTGCTGCGCGAATGGGTCGACGATCCGGCGGCAACGCCCGCCGATCTCGATGCGCTGACCTTGCCGGATGAGCTTGCCTGGCGGGAAGCCCGCCACCCGTTCCTGATCTACTGAGCGGCCGTCCAGCCGAACTGCGCGCGCAAGCCGGCAAGCACCACGTCGAGCGCGATCCCGAAGGCGACGATCTCGGCTTCGACATCGGCCTGCCCGGCGGCGATTGCTTTCTCCAGTAACAGTGCCTGATCGCGCAGATGATTGGCGCTGACCGACGCCGACACGCCCTTCGCGGAATGCGCTTCGCGTCGTGCGTCTTCGATGCGGCCGGCCGCGAGGTGAGCGCGAATCGTCGCCGGCGCGTCGATGAAGCGGTCGTGAAAACTCTTCAGCATCTTCTGGTAGAAGGCCGGCTTGTTCATCATGCGCTTCAGGCCTTCGGCACTGTCGATGCCCGGCAGGCTCGGAAAATCAGCGGTGGCCGCCGGTGTCGCCGGGGCGGCGGTCGCGGCGGCCATGCCGGCCTGTGGTGCGCGTTCGATGCGTGCCGCGATTTCAGCCAGCGTAGCGACCACGGTTTCCGGATCGATCGGCTTGGTGAGGAAATCGTTCATGCCGGAATCCAGGCAGCGTTCCCGTTCCTCGTCGAGCGCGAACGCCGTCATTGCGAGGATCGGCAGCTGCGTGAACCGTTCATCGGCACGAATGGCGCGGGTGGCGTCGAGGCCGTTCATTTCCGGCATCTGCACGTCCATCAGCACGACGTCCCAGGGGCCGCCGGTCAGCACCTTGTCGACTGCCTGACGTCCGTTGACGGCTTCACTGACGACGGCGCCCTGGTCGATCAGGATTTCGCTGGCCACCAGGCGATTGGTTTCGACGTCGTCGACCAGCAGCACGCGCAGCCCGTCCAGCCGTCGTGTCGGCGCCGCGACCACGGGCTCCCGGATGCGTGCCGGCCCGCTCTCCATTTCGGCGATGGCGGCTGCAAGGCTGGTGGCCGAAACCGGCTTCAGCACCAGCGCACTGACTTCGGCACCGGCGAAGGCGGCTTCGGCCTCGTTCTGTCCGGACGACGTCACGACCACGATACGCGGCGCCGGTATGGTCCCGGCGCGCAGCCGGCTCGCCACTTCGACGCCGTTCATTCCAGGCATGTTCCAGTCGAGGAAGACGAGGCTGTAGGGGTCGTCGCCGGCGGCCGTGATCCGCGCCAGCGCGGCCGCGCCGCTGTCGGCGAGGTCGACGCGATAGCCGAGCTTCTCCAGCAGTCTCGAATTGACGGTACGTGCAATGGCGTTGTCGTCGACGACGAGGACGCGCTGCCCTGTCTGGTGGCGATCCGTTCCGGTCGGTGCCTGCCCGATGCCGAGCGGAAGATCGAAGAGGAAGGTGCTGCCGATGCCGACTTCGCTGGACAGTGAAATTCGTCCCCCCATCAGCGTTACGAGCTTGTCGCAGATCGTCAGGCCGAGCCCGGTGCCGCCATACTTGCGCGTCATCGAACTGTCGGCCTGGGCGAAGGCGCGGAACAGGCGCGCCTGCTGATCGGGCGAGATGCCGATCCCGTTGTCCTGGACGGCGATTTCGAGATGCACGTTCGCCTCCGTGCGCGCCGCCACGGAAACGAAGACCAGAATCTGCCCCGTTTCGGTGAACTTGATGGCGTTGCTGAGCAGATTGACCAGCACCTGCGTCAGGCGCAGCGAATCGCCGACGAGATGCTGCGGCACGTCGCTGTCGAGCACGAAATGCAGCTCCAGCCCCTTCTCACGGGCGCGTTCGGCGACCATGCCGGAGAGGTTGTCGAGGACCGCGTCGAGCACGAAGGGTGCCTTCTCGATCGACATGCGCCCGGCTTCGATCTTCGAGAAATCGAGGATGTCGTTGATCAGCTGCAGCAGCATGTTGCCCGAGGCGCGCAGGCGTTGCACATGCTCGGCCTGCCGGGTCGAGAGCTCGCTCTTCTGCAGCAGGTGCGCGAACCCGATGATGGCGTTCAGTGGCGTCCGGATCTCGTGGCTCATGTTGGCCAGGAATTCGGCCTTGACGCGCGCGGCCGCCTCCGCTTCCGCCTTGGCTTCCTGCAGGGCGATCTCGGCCTGCTTGCGTGCCGAGACATCCTGCAGGGTCTCGATGGCACCGACGACCCGGCCTTCCGCATCGCGGATCGCCGATGCGTTGAAGAACAGCCAGCGATCGAGTACGGGAAAGAAATCCTCGGATTCGAAGGCGTCCGGCACGACAGGAGAGGGCCGGACCTTGCCGCTGTAGAGGGAATCGATGGTGAGATGGTCGTTGAACATGACCAGGTCGGCGAGCACCGGCCGGGGGTCCGGATAGAAGGCCTGCCACTGGTTGGCCGTGCCGATCATCCAGCTCGCCGGCTTGCCGAGAATCTTCTCGCAGGCCTGGTTCCAGTGCGTCACGCAATGGCTGGCGTCGAGCACGAAGGTCGGGATCGGGCTCTTGTCGATGATCTGCGCCAGCGCTTCCTGCGCGGTAGCGAGTTCGGCGGTCCGCTGCTCGACCCGCTGTTCGAGATCGTTGCGATAGAGCTCGAGCTGCTGCTCGGTGTGGTACTGCTCGGTGATGTCGAGTGCCAGCGTCATCAGGCCGACGAGCGCGCCTTCCTCGCGCAGCGCCAGGCTCCACCAGCGGCAGCGGATGTCCTCGCCGTCTCGGGTGCGGCAGTCGGTCACGGCCTCGATGACCTGACTCCCCGCGACCGCCTGCCGCGCCATCTCGGCATAGCGTTCGCGGTCGCCTTCGGAAACCAGCTGCTCGGCCATGCGCTTGCCGTGCACCTGCGCGCTGCTCCAGCCAAAGACCTTCTCGGCCTGCCGGTTCCATTCCATGACATGGCCGCGCGGGTTCCACATGATCAGCGCCACCGGGGCCGCTTCGTAGAGTTTCCGGTAGCGGTGCTCGATGTGCCGCGCGGTCGATTCGGCTTCCTTCAGCTCGCTGATGTCGGCATGCATGCCGGCGACGCGGCGCACGTCGCCGTCGCCGGCCGCCTCGGCGACGGCGCGCACGCGTGTCCAGCAGTAATCGCCATCGACGTCGCGGATGCGGAAGCGGTGTTCGAGGGTTTCGCCCCGGTAGTCATTGCGCAGCAGGTCGGCCAGCATGTCGCGGACACCGGCGACATCGTCCGGGTGGATGCGCGCCAGATATTCGGTGCCGGGGAAAAGACGTCCGTCGTCCGGCAGGCCGAGGCGCGATGCGAGGGTGGCCGAGAGGAACAGCTTGTCCGGCCCGGGCAGCCACTCCCAGAAGCCTTCGCCCGACGCCTGCAGGGCCAGTTCCAGCCGCGAACGCGATTCGCGTTCGTGTGCGAGCGCCGCCCGCAAACGGGCAAGCTCGCTGGCGGCGTCGGTTTCGGAAGACGAAGGCGGCGTGTGGCTCACGGCGGCACCTCGGACAAGAATGCCGCCAGTATAACGCCGCGGCTACAGGATGGGCGCCAGCCAGCGCGCCGCGTCCTCGACGCTCATGCCCTTGCGCTGCGCCCAGTCTTCCAGCTGGTCGCGACCGATCTTCTGCACCGCGAAGTACTGCGCTTCGGGGTGGGCGAAGTACCAGCCGGAAACTGCGGCGGCCGGCGTCATCGCGTAGGCCTCGGTGAGGCCCATGCCGGCGTTGGCCGGTGCGTCGAGCAGCGCGAAGATCGTGCCCTTCTCGGTGTGGTCCGGGCAGGCCGGGTAGCCGGGGGCCGGGCGGATGCCCTGGTATTCCTCGCGAATGAGCTGGTCGTTGGAGAGCTGCTCGGCGGTGGCGTAGCCCCAGTATTCCTTGCGCACGCGTTCGTGCAGCCACTCGGCGCAGGCTTCGGCGAGGCGGTCGGCGAGCGACTTGAGCATGATCGCGCGGTAGTCGTCGTGCGTGGCCTCGAACTCGGCCAGCTTCTTCTCGATGCCGAGGCCGGCGGTGACGGCGAAGGCGCCCGTCCAGTCAGCCGTACCCTTCGGTGCGACGAAATCGGCGAGACAGTAGTGCGGCTTGCCCGATGGGCGTTCATGCTGCTGGCGCAGGTGATGCGTCGTCGCCAGCACTGTCGAGCGCGACTCGTCGGTGTACAGCTCGACATCGTCGCCGATGCTATTTGCAGGCCACAGACCGAAGACGGCGTTGGCGGAAATCCACTTCTCGGCGATCAGCTGCTTGAGCATCGCCTGCCCGTCCTTGAAGACGTTGCGTGCGGCTTCGCCGACCTTCTCGTCGTCAAGGATCTTCGGGTAGGCGCCGGCGAGGTCCCAGGTCTGGAAGAACGGACCCCAGTCGATGTACTCCGCGAGCGTCGCGAGGTCGATGTCCTTCAACACGGTGACGCCGGTCTTCTTCGGCTGCACCGGTGTGCCACTGAACGGCAGCGCGTTGGTGCGCGCCGCTTCGAGTGGGACCAGCGTCACGCCCTTCTTGTTCGCGTGCTGGGCGCGCACCTTCTCGTAGTCGGCGGCGACCTCGGCCTTGAAGTCGGCGGCGTGGTCGATCGACAGCAGCTTGGTAACGACGCCGACGGCGCGCGAGGCATCCGGCACATAGACCACCGGCGACTCGTAGTTCGGCGCGATCTTGATCGCGGTGTGGGCGCGGCTGGTTGTCGCGCCGCCGATCAGCAGCGGCACGTCGAAGCCCTGGCGCTGCATCTCGGACGCGACATGCGCCATTTCCTCCAGCGACGGCGTGATCAGGCCGGAGAGGCCGATCGCCTGTGCGCCGTGTTCCTTCGCCGCGTGCAGGATCTTGTCGCAGGGCACCATGACGCCGAGGTCGACGACGTCGTAGCCGTTGCAGCCGAGCACGACGCCGACGATGTTCTTGCCGATGTCGTGCACGTCGCCCTTGACCGTGGCGACGACGATCTTGCCCTTCGAGGCGGCGCCGGTGCGCAGCTTCTCCTCCTCGATGAACGGGATCAGGTGGGCGACCGCCTGCTTCATGACGCGTGCCGATTTGACGACCTGCGGCAGGAACATCTTGCCCGCGCCGAAGAGGTCGCCGACGACGTTCATGCCGTTCATCAGCGGGCCTTCGATCACCGACAGCGGCGGCTTGCCGGCGGCGGCGAGCGCGGCGCGGCATTCCTCGGTATCGGCGACGACGAAGTCGGTGATGCCCTTCACGAGGGCGTGCGACAGGCGCTCCTCGACCGGCAGCGTGCGCCACGTCAGGTCAGGGCCGGTGTCCTTGGCCTTGCCTTCCTTGACCGTCTGCGCGAATTCCACGAGGGCCTCGCCGGCGCCTGCATGCTTGTTCAGCACGACGTCTTCCACCTTCTCGCGCAGCGCCGGCTCGAGATCGTCATAGACGCCGAGCATGCCGGCGTTGACGATGCCCATCGTCAGCCCGGCCTTGATCGCGTGGTAGAGGAAGACGGTGTGGATCGCCTCGCGCACCGGGTCGTTGCCGCGGAACGAGAAGGAGACGTTGGAGACGCCGCCGGAGATCTGCGCGTGCGGCAGGTGGGCACGGATCCAGCGGCAGGCCTCGATGAAGTCGACCGCGTAGTTGTCGTGCTCGGCGATGCCGGTGGCGATGGCGAAGATGTTCGGGTCGAAGATGATGTCCTCGGCCGGGAAGCCGACGACCTCGGTCAGCACCTTGTAGGCACGTGCGCAGATCTCGGTCTTGCGCGCGAAGGTGTCGGCCTGGCCGGTCTCGTCGAAGGCCATGACGACCACTGCGGCGCCGTAGCGGCGTGCGAGGCGGGCCTGCTCGATGAACTTCGCCTCGCCTTCCTTCATCGAGATCGAATTGACGATGCCCTTGCCCTGGATGCACTTGAGGCCGGCTTCGATCACTTCCCACTTCGAGGAGTCGATCATGATCGGCACGCGCGCGATGTCCGGCTCCGAGGCGATCAGCTTGAGGAAGCGATCCATCGCTGCCTGGCCGTCGAGCATCGCCTCGTCCATATTGATGTCGATCACCTGCGCGCCGTTCTCGACCTGCTGGCGGGCCACCGCCAGCGCGTCGTCGTAGCGGCCTTCGAGGATCATGCGGGCGAAGGCCTTGGAGCCGGTGACGTTGGTGCGCTCGCCGACGTTCACGAACAGCGACTCCTTGCCGACGTTGAACGGCTCGAGTCCGGAGAGACGCAGCTTCTTCTCGATCACCGGGATGGCGCGCGGCGCGATGCCGTCGACGTATTTGGCGATCGCCGCGATGTGGTCCGGCGAGGTGCCGCAGCAGCCGCCGACGATGTTCACGAAGCCCTGCTTCGCCCAGTCGGCGACTTCCTCGGCCAGCTGCTCGGGCGTCTCGTCGTAGCCGCCGAAGGCGTTGGGCAGACCGGCATTCGGGTGGGCGGAAACGAAGCAGTCGCAGACGCGCGAGAGTTCCTCGACGTACTGGCGCAGCTCCTTGGCGCCGAGCGCGCAGTTGAGGCCGAAGGAGAGCGGACGGATGTGGTTGAGCGAGTTCCAGAAGGCTTCCGCCGTCTGACCCGACAGCGTGCGGCCGGAGGCGTCGGTGATCGTGCCCGAGATCATCACCGGCCAGCGGCGGCCGGCGGCGTCGAAGAACTGCTCGATGGCGAACAGTGCCGCCTTGGCGTTCAGCGTGTCGAACACCGTCTCGACCAGCAGCAGGTCGGCGCCGCCGTCGACTAGGCCGCGGATGGCCTCGGTGTAGGTCTCGACCAACTCGTCGAAGGTGACGTTGCGGTAGCCGGGGTCGTTCACGTCCGGCGAAATCGAGCCGGTACGGGAGGTCGGGCCGAGCACGCCGGCGACGAAGCGCGGCTTGGCCGGATTCTTCGCCGTGAATTCGTCGCAGGCCTCGCGCGCCAGCCTGGCGCCGGCGACGTTCAGTTCATAGACGATGGGCTCGAGCTTGTAGTCGGCCTGAGAGATCGCCGTCGCGTTGAAGGTGTTCGTCTCGAGGATGTCGGCGCCGGCGGCGAGGTATTCGGCGTGGATGCCCTTGATGACCTCGGGTTTCGTCAGCAGCAGCAGGTCGTTGTTGCCCTTGAGGTCATGCGGATGGTCGGCGAAGCGCGTCCCGCGGTAATCCTTCTCGGTCAGCCCGTGGCGCTGGATCATCGTGCCCATGGCGCCGTCGAGGACGAGCAGGCGCTGCTTCAGCAGGGCGGAGAGTTCGGATGTACGGTCGGGCTGCATGGCAATACCTCAAAAGCAAAAAACCCGTTCAGCGTCGGGGAGCGAACGGGTTCGGAACGAATCGCCCGCTTTAGCCGCATTTGTAACGCGCCCGCAAGCTGAACTTCAAATCGGCGCGAAGGGCGGATTCTAACGCCAAGCGGCTGATATTCCAAGAAAAGCGATGCCGAAACTCCCGGCGGCTGCAAGGTCTCAGCGCTTCTCCGAACTCGCCGACGGGCAGTCCGCGATCTCGCCCCAGTGGCCCGGGCAGTGCTTCCAGCGCGCCTTCTCGATGCAGACGACGCGACTGAATACGGATTCGGCTTCGCAGGCCTTCAGGGCCGATTGCAGTGCCGCCTGCCAGTTTCCGGGGGCAGTGGTCTTGCCCGCGGCATTCGATTTCGGGCTGCCGCCCGCGGGGGCGGGCGGCGCTGCGGCGGGGGCCTTGACCGGACTGTCGGCGACCGTGGTGGACGGCGGCGTATTGACGGCCGCCGGCCGTTCGCTGTCGGCTTGCGGAACCGGCGCGGTGACGGCGGCGGGTCGCAGCAGCAGGAAGGCGGCCGTCGCCACCAGGGCGACCGCGCCGCCGATGAACACGCCGCGCAGGAGCGAGCTTCGCGGCTTCGCCGGGTCCGGCGGCGCCGTCCGGGGCGCGGTGGCGGGCGCGGTTCCCGGCAGCGTCGCCGCCGTCGTGTCCAGCACCCTGCGCAGCTCGCCGGCCATCTCTGCCGCATCCTGATAGCGCGCGGCGGGATCCTTGGCCATGGCCCGGGCGACGATGGCGTCGACGGCCGGCGGCAGACCGGCGCAGCAGCCGGAAGGCGCCGGCGGCATCTTGTGGACGACCTGGTACATCGTCGCATGCAGGTTGTCGCCCGAGAACGGCGGCTGCCCGGTCAGCATTTCGTAGAGCACGGTGCCGAGGGCGAAGATGTCCGAGCGGCCGTCCGCCTTGTGGCCGGTGACCTGTTCGGGCGACATGTACTTGGGCGATCCGAGTACGGAGCCGGCCATGGTCAGCGAGCCGCCGGGCAGCTGGGCGATGCCGAAATCGGTGATCTTCACGCTGCCGTTGGCCAGCACCATGATGTTCGCGGGCTTGACATCGCGATGCACGATCCCGCTGGCATGGGCGAAGGCGAGCGCGTCGGCGATGGCGGCGGCGATCTCGATGGCGCGTTCGCACGAGAGGCCGGCACCGGAATCAAGAATGTCCCGCAGCGAGCGGCCATCGAGGAACTCCATCGCGATCCAGGCGAGATCGCCTTCGCGACCGATGTCGTGGATGGTGACGATGTTCGGGTGGTTGAGCTTGCCTGCCGATTTCGCCTCGCGGAAGAAACGCTGCTCGAACTCCTCGGCTTCCTTTTCCGGCAATCCGGCGCAGGCGACTGTCTTGATCGCGACGATGCGCTCGATCAGCGGATCGTGCGCACGATAGACGACGCCCATGGCGCCACGGCCGAGCGTGGCGGAAATTTCGTAGCGTCCGAGTCGGGAAAGGGTCATCGCGAAGCGTCCATGATCGAGGCTCGATTCTAGTTGAGGTCGGGTGTGACAACCAAGACGGGGTGTGCAGGAGCGTATGCACTGTCAACCATTCGGGGTACATTGGCACCCGATGGTTCATCATGTGCATACACATTCACAGGGAGGCTACTGATGACGCTCAAACATCTGCTGGCGGCGGCAATTGCGCTGCTCCTTTCCGTCCCGGTGCTTGCCGAACCCGGCGTCAGCGACAAGGAAGTCCTCCTCGGCCAATCCGTGGCCCTGAGTGGCCCCGCGAAGGAATTGGGCAGCGAAATGCGCTCCGGTGCGCTGCTCTACTTCGAGCAGGTCAATGCCAGCGGAGGCGTCCACGGCCGCCGCATCCGGCTGCAGACGCTTGACGATGGCTATGAGCCCGAGCGCACGACGGCCAACACGCGCAAGCTGATCGAAGAGGAGAAGGTGCTTGCCCTCTTCGGCTATGTCGGCACGCCGACCAGCCTGGCGGCCCTGCCCCTGTTTACGGAAGCGAAGGTGCCCTTCGTCGGCGCGTTCACCGGTGCGCAGGCCCTGCGCGAGCCGTTCAACCGCTACGTCTTCAATGTGCGCGCCTCCTATTTCGACGAAACCGAGAAGATCGTCGAGCAGCTGACCACGACCGGCATCAAGCAGATCGCCGTCTTCTACCAGAACGATGCCTACGGCAAGGCCGGGTTGGCCGGGGTCGAGCGGGCGATGACGAAGCGCGGCCTGAAGATCGCTGCTACCGCGACCGTCGAGCGGAACACGGCCGACGTCGCAAAAGCCGTTGCCACGCTCTCGGCCACCCGCCCCGACGCGATCGTCATGGTCAGCGCCTATACCTCGGTCGCGGCCTTCGTGAAGGGCATGAAGAAGGCGGGCAGTGCGGCCCAGTTCCACAACGTTTCCTTCGTCGGCAGCCGGCCCCTGGCCGCGGCGCTCGGCGACGAAGGGGTCGGTGTCGCCATTGCCCAGGTCGTGCCCTTTCCCTGGAGCGGCACGCTGCCGGTGACGCGCGAATACCAGGCGCAGGCCCGCGCGGCGGGTGCCAAGGATCTCTCCTTTACCGAGCTGGAGGGTTACATCGCGGCGCGGGTGCTGGTGGAGGGCCTCAAGCGTGCTGGTCGCGAGCTGACGCGCGAACGCCTGGTGACCGCGCTGGAGTCCCTGTCGCGCACGGACATCGGCGGCTTCCAGGTGGACTACTCGTCAAGCAACCACAACGGCTCGTCCTTCGTCGACCTGACCATCATCGGCCGGGGCGGCAAGTTCCTGCGCTGAGCGCAGCCGGCCACATCGGGAATCGACAAGGGAGAACACACGATGAAGATCCGCGCCGCCGTACTCGACCGCATGCAGCAAGCCGCCCCCTATGCGCAATCGCGCCCGGTTTCGGTCGAGACCATCCACCTCGGCGACCCCGGTCCTGGCGAAGTGCGCGTGCGCATCACCGCCGCCGGGCTATGCCACTCCGATCTCTCCATCATCAACGGCGACCGGCCGCGGCCGATGCCGATGGTGCTCGGCCACGAGGCAGCCGGCGTCGTCGATGAATGCGGCCCCGGTGTGACCGACCTTGCCCGCGGCGACGCCGTGGCCCTGGTCTTCGTGCCTTCCTGCGGCCACTGCGCGCCCTGCCAGGAGGGCCGGCCGGCGCTGTGCGAACCGGGGGCGGCGGCCAACGGGGCCGGTACGCTGGTGGGTGGCCACCGCGTGCTGGCGCGGCCGGGCGGTCAGGTGCTCAATCATCAGGTCGGGGTCTCGTGTTTTGCCGAGTACGCCGTCGTCAACCGCGGCTCGCTGGTCAAGGTACGCCCGGACCTGCCGCCCGAGGTGGCGGCGGTCTTCGGTTGTGCGGTACTGACGGGGGTCGGTGCCGCACTCAATTCGGCGCAGGTGCGTCTTGGACAGACGGTCGCAGTGGTCGGTCTCGGCGGCGTAGGACTCTCGGCGGTGCTCGGCGCATTGGCGGCCGGCGCACGCGAAGTGGTGGCGGTCGACGTGCTGCCCGAGAAGCTGGAACTGGCGCTGGCGCTGGGTGCGACGCGGGCTTTCCGTGCCGACGACCCGGATATCGTGGCGCAACTCAGAGCGGCGATCCCTGGCGGCGTCGACGTCGCGATCGAAGCGGCGAGCGCCGTACCGGCACTGGAACTGGCCTGGCAGCTGACGCGGCGCGGTGGTACGACAGTCACCTGCAGCCTGCCCAACCCGGGGCATCGCCTGCAGTTGCCGGTGGTGCAGATGACGGCCGAGGAGCGCACGCTGAAAGGCAGCTACCTCGGCTCTGCAGTGCCGACGCGCGACATTCCGCGCTACATCGAGCTCTACAAGGCCGGGCGCCTGCCGGTCGACCGGCTGATCACGCACCGGCTGTCGCTCGACGAGATCAATGCCGGTTTCGACCGGCTCGCTGCGGGTGATGCCGTGCGGCAGGTGATTCTTTTCTAGCTGCCTCGTTGCAGCATCATCTTCGTCGTGTTAACGACGAGACCGCTGTCGGTCGAGAAGTGCACGTAGAAGTGCCATTCCTCGCTGTTCGGCGTGCCATCGACGCGCCAGTCCCAGACCTCTTCCCGCTTCATCTCGAACACGTTCGTCTTGCCCGGCTTGCCGAGGATGCGTTGCACCTGCGCCTTGTCGAGCCCGTTCGTGATCTTCGCGTAGTTCTCGTCGCTGAGGACCTGCTCGATGCGCAGCAGGATCAGCCGGGCATCGAAGGTCAGCATGTGCGTATGGATGCCCTGCGGCTGACGGTTGTACTCCCAGGTGATGCTGCCGTCGGCGTTCGAATACTCGGCGGCCGGGCGGCCCATGCGCTTTTCGACCTCGGCGCTGGTCGTGATGCCGGGTTTGAACTCGTCGAGAAATAGCGCGTCACATCCGGGCAGGATCGTGGCGGCGATCGTGATCAGCCCGGTCAGCAGTCGCTTGATCATGTTGGACATCCTTGTAGAATCGTTCGCTCTTAGCGGAGTATAACCATGCGGCACCTCACCCCGACCGAAACCCAGACCTTCCTTCACCAGCACCCCGACGCGGTGTTCATCGACTGCCGCAGCACGATCGAGTATTACTTCGTCGGCCATCCGATCGGTGCCATCCACGTCGCCTGGAACGACGGCGAGGACTGGGAGATCAATCCGCATTTTGCCGCCGAAATCTGGCGCCAGGTCGACCGCGACCCGCAGCGGCCGGTCGTCCTCATCTGCCGCAGCGGCCGCCGTTCGGTCGAGGCCGGTGAGCACCTGGAGAGCGAGGGTTTCCAGAACGTGATCAACGTGCGCTACGGCTTCGAGGGCGATCGCGACGAGCACATGCACCGCAATGTCATCAACGGCTGGCGGGTGGATGGCCTGCCCTGGGAGCAGAGCTGAGATCGGCGGGTGGCGGCCCGGATAGCGCCGGGCGCTGTCAGTAATACTGCGCAGAAGTGCCGCGAGCCGGTTGTGTGATAATCGAAGCGCCTCTGCCGCAAGCTTCCCGCCAATCCTGCCAACGCCTCCCCGCATGAAGATGTCCGCGCTTCGTCGTCCCGCCGCCCATCGCTGCCCGGCCACTGCCGGAGTCACCCCTTGAGCGACCGCCGCTACCCGCCGGCCCTGCTTGCCTGGAGTGTCTGGGGCCTCGGTGCGCTGCTCTACCTGATCGGCTTCTATCAGCGTGTCGCGCCGGCGGTGATCACCGACCGGCTGATGGCGGATTTCGCCCTCGGTGCCGCAGCGCTCGGCAACCTCTCGGCCTTCTACTTCTATTCCTATGTGGCGATGCAGATCCCGACCGGGATCATCGCCGACCGCTGGGGGCCGCGGCGCCTGCTGACGGTCGGCGCCGGTGTCGCAGCACTCGGCACCTTCCTCTTCGCCTTCGCGCCGACGATCTTCTGGGCCAATGCCGGGCGCCTGCTGATCGGCGCCTCGGTCGCCGTCGCCTTCGTCTCGATGCTGAAGCTGGCGACGCGCTGGTTCCGCCCCGAGCAGTTCGCGCTGGCTTCCGGCATCGCCCTCTTCTGCGGCGTCTGCGGCGGCGTCGTCGCCGGCGTGCCGCTGCGCCTGCTCGTCGAGTCCTTCGGCTGGCGGCCGGTCATGGTCGTGACCGCGATCGTGACGGCTGCGCTTTGCCTCGCCATCTTCCTGTTCGTACGCGACGACCCGAGCGAGCGCGGCTACGCCAGCCATGCGCCGGCGCCGGCAGCCGGCGGCACGCATCATGGTTCCGTCTGGCACGGTCTGATGCAGGTGCTCTCTTACCGCAACAGCTGGATCCTCGTCATCGTCCCCATCGGCGTCGCCGGCGCGGTGCTCACCTTCGCCGGACTCTGGGGCGTGCCCTACCTGAAGCAGGTGCACGGGCTCGACACCAAGACGGCTGCCGCCATCACCTCGACGCTGCTCGTCTCATGGGCGCTCGGCGGGCCGATTCTCGGCGCGCTTTCCGAGCGCATGGGTCGGCGCAAACCCCTGTATGTGATCACCACGGTGATTGCCCTGATCGGCTGGGGCATCGTCATCTACCTGCCGCTGCCGATCTGGGCGCTGGTCGGCGTGCTGATCGTCAGCGGCTTCGCCTGCGGCAACCTGATCATCGGCTTCGCCTTCGCCAAGGAATCGGTTCCGTCGCGTCTGATGGGCACGGCCTCCGGCGTCTGCAACATGGGCCCGCTGATGGGCGGCATGTTCCTGCAACCCGGTGTCGGCTGGATTCTCGACCGCCACTGGCTGGGCAGCACCGCCGGCGGCGCGCGCATCTACGATGCGGCCGCCTACCAGGCGGGCTTCTCGCTGATCTTCGGGGCGATCGTCCTGTCGCTGCTGCTGATCCTGTTTGCGCGCGAGACCTACTGCAAGCAGACAGCGTGAGGTGATTGGTCCATGCAGGGCAAGGGCATCCGCGCGGCCCCGATCGCCTGTCGGTGCCCGCAAAACTGGTTGGCAGGTGCCAGAAACAGAAAAGGCCGGATATCCGGCCTTTTCAATTGCGGCTGCGGCGTGTTCAGCGGCGGGAACGGCGGCGAGCCACCACCCCCATCAGGCCGAGGCCGGCCAGCAGCATCGCGTAGGCGTCCGATTCCGGCACCGGGCTGACTTCAGCGTTGATGGCCGAGATCGACACCAGACCGTTGCCGCCCGGCGGGGAGGCTTTCGTGAAACCCTCGATATGCAGCAGATAGGGCGTATTGCCCTGCAGCGTGTAAGCGTTGTTCGCCGGATCGTTGAAAACGGCGAGCAGGTTGCCGCCGAAGGACATGGAACCGACGTTGAGTCCGACGCTGCCGATCGAAAAATTCAGGGACTGAAACTGTGCTTCCAGGCCGGAGACCAGCAGCGCGAGACTGTTCGTGTTGTCCGGCGTGACGTAGAAATACTCGGAGAACGACGAGTTGGCCACGGTCTGGAAACTCAGCGCATGGGCGGAACCCGCTGCCGCGATCGCGGCGCCTGCGAGGGAAAGGCGGAGCATTTTCTTCATTGCGAATCCTCAGGCGTTGTTCTTGCGGCGACGGGCGACGGCACCCATCAGGCCCAGGCCCGACAGCAGCAGGGCATAGGTTTCCGGTTCCGGCACCGGCGCCAGGGTGACCGAATAGACAGCGGCCGTCGTTTCACCGCGGAACTCGAACCAGTAGGTCTGCTGCGGCGTCAGGTTGCCGGCGCTGCCGGAAAACGAGAAAACGTGCGTGAGCGGCGCGGACGGCACCGGAGAAAGAAGCGACCAGGCCGACCAGGCCGGCTGTGCCCCGACGCCAAGGCGATACTGCACCTGCAGGTCGCCGAACAGGTCGATACCGGTAATGCCCCCGATGACGCCGGGTTGCGAGCCGGCGACGAACGAGAACGTGTCGTCGAACTCACCGAATACCCCGATGTTCGACTGACCGATCGTCGTGTTCAGCGTGCCGAGATGGTAGGTGTTCGCCGCGGCAGGCATGCTGACCGATACGGCGCCGATCATCGCAACGCCGAGCGCGAGCTGCTTGAGTCCGGAAGCGGGCATGGAAAACTCCGAATGCTTGGTGACAATTGCCGCGACTCTAGCGCGTCGTCATGCACTGCACAATAGCCAAAAGGTACTAAGCACGGTGCTTTCCGCCGGGCTCCAGGGCTGCCGGCGTCAGAAAGAAAAGACCGGGCGCAGGAAGCCGTCTGCCGCCTCGACGCGAAGCCGGACGTGATTGATTCCCTTGCGCAGCGGCGCAACCGGGCCGGTACGCCGGAACGGCCCGACCGGCGATGCTGCGTGGGTCAGTTGGATCGTTCCCGGGCGGACGGCGAACACGCGGATCTCCACCTCCTGCGGGCTGTTCCAGTGGAACGAGGGCGCGAACGGGCGCGCCAGCGGTTCACCGACGAAGACCCCCTCGCCGGGCCAGGCAACGCTCTTCCAGTACGCCTCGATCGCCGTCGCTCCCCCCACATAGAACAGCATGGCGGCAGCCGGCAGCGGAAATTTCTGGGGATGATTGCAGGGTTCCGTCACCGTTCCGTAGCTGGCGGTCGCCCCGGCAGACAGCCAGCTGAGGGCGCTCATCTGGCTCGAGTCCGTCAGCTGCCCGCCGAACGAGGTGAGGTGGTCGGCCAGCGCGCCGGGCATGAAGTGCAGCGTGTCGATCCCCGGCACGCTGGCGAGGCCCGTGAAATAGAACAGGACGTCCTGCCGTGCCGTGATCGTATCGGCGGCAAGAACCTCCACCGGCAGCAGGCCCTCGAGCGCCTTGACGGTCTGCTCGAAATGGGCGGAACGCACGTTGCGGTTCCGATCGGTCGTGCTCAGCAGATAGGCCCGACCGGCCGGAAACGTGTCGTCCGCGGCGGCGCCGCGATCGATCAGCTGCCTGACCGCTGCCTCGTCGCGGCCGGCCAGCATCATCGCCGGCCGCAGGCCGTGCTCCATAAACGGGTAGCTGCCCGCAGCATTGAAGTACGGGCTTGCCGCCGTCCGTCCGCACTGCCTCGAGCAGAAGCGCTCATCGAAGCCGAATGCCAGTGCCGAGGTCAGCGACATGCAGCCGACCCGGTACGGCATCGTCCACGCCACGGCGAAGGCCTGCACGTGCCGCGGCGTTTCCGCATCGATCTGCTGCTTCAGCGCTGCAAACCTGTCCGGCGCAATCGCCGACTGTCCCGGCGTGAAATGGAGCCGGATCACATTGCCGTCGGGAATTCGCCGAACCCTCTGGTAATGGGCACCGGTCGCACGTGAAAGCGGATCGTCCTCGTTGATCAGCAGCCCGATATCCTCGGCGACGAGCCCGGTCCGCGGCGGAATGAAGGTCGGCCCGCCCAGCACCGGCGT
>Ga0268298_10002477_pt1 | contig 20165 bp, 15 predicted proteins | sample WWTPWeurt_MetaG_FD_194462 | JGI IMG/M metagenome (GOLD analysis project Ga0268298, IMG submission 194462) | Activated sludge microbial communities from WWTP in Nijmegen, Gelderland, Netherland - WWTP Weurt | ecosystem: Engineered > WWTP > Aerobic digester > Activated sludge | place... | reverse complement strand
GCGCTGCGCAAGAAGCTCGAACCCCACGAGGCGGCCGAGCAGGGCATTGCCCGCACCTTCCAGAACATTGCGCTGTTCAAGGGCATGACGGTGCTCGACAACATCATGACCGGGCGCAATCTCCGGATGAAGTGCAATTTTCTGCAGCACGCCCTTTACTGGGGCGCCGCCCAGAAAGAGGAAATCGCCCACCGTATCAAGGTCGAGGAAGTCATCGAGTTCCTCGAAATCCAGAGCATCCGCAAGACGCCCGTCGGCCGCCTGCCCTATGGCCTGCAAAAGCGCGTCGAGCTGGCCCGCGCGCTGGCCGCCGAGCCGCACATCCTGCTGCTGGACGAGCCGATGGCCGGCATGAACGTGGAGGAAAAGCAGGACATGTGCCGCTTCATCCTCGACGTGAATGACCACTACGGCACCACCATCGTGCTCATCGAGCACGACATGGGGGTGGTGATGGACATCTCGGACCGGGTGGTGGTGCTGGACTACGGCAAGAAGATCGGCGACGGCGAGCCGGAAGAAGTGAAGAACAACCCCGAAGTCATCAAGGCCTATCTGGGCACGTCGCACTAAGCGCGGGGTGTCGGGTTACGCCCGGGGGGCTAACCCGACCTACGGGGAGGCGAACAATTCGTAGGTCGGGTCAGCGCAGCGTAACCCGACATGGAACGACAGCAGAAGCGGCCACGGGCAATCCAGTCCGGTGTGCCGCAGAGGAGAGGCAGATGCAGTTTTTTATTGAAGTGCTGGTTGGCGGGCTGCTGTCGGGCGTGATGTACGCGCTGGTGGCCCTCGGCTTTGTGCTGATCTACAAGGCCTCGGGCGTGTTCAACTTTGCCCAGGGGGCGATGGTGTTCTTCGCTGCGCTGACCTTCGTCGGCTTTCAGGAAGTCCTGCCCGGCTGGCTGGGGCTGGAGGCGGACAGCGGCATCGTGTTCTGGCTGGCTTTTTTGCTGGCCTTCCTGGCGATGATCGTGCTTGGCATCGCCACCGAGCGCATCGTGCTGCGGCCGCTGGTGAACCAGCCGCACATCACGCTGTTCATGGCCACCATCGGCCTCACCTACGTGATCGAGGGCATCGCCCAGATGACCTGGGGCGCCACGGTGCGCGGGCTTGATCTGGGCATCGTGGATGAGCCCATCGCCTGGCTGATGGACAACTACGAGATCGGCGTGTCCAAGTTCGACCTTTTTGCCGCCGGTGTCGCCGCCTCGCTGGTGGCCCTGCTGGCCCTGCTGTTTCAATACACCAAGGTGGGCCGGGCGCTGCGCGCCGTGGCAGACGACCACCAGGCGGCGCTGTCCATCGGCATTCCGCTGCAAACCATCTGGCGTGTGGTGTGGGCAGTGGCCGGCTTTGTGGCCCTGGTGGCCGGGATGATCTGGGGCGCCCGCAACGGCGTGCAGTTCGCCCTGACCTTTACGGCGCTCAAGGCTTTGCCGGTGCTGATCCTGGGCGGCTTTACCTCGGTGCCCGGCGCCATCGTCGGCGGCCTGATCATCGGCGCCTCCGAGAAACTGGCCGAAGTGTATGTGGGCCCCTTCGTGGGGGGCGGCATCGAAGGCTGGTTCCCCTACATGCTGGCGCTGGCCTTCCTGCTGGTACGGCCCGAAGGGCTGTTCGGCGAGAAGCATATCGACCGCGTGTAAGCCTCGGTAGGTCGGGTTAGCCCGCAGGGCGTAACCCGACAGCAGAATTCAATACAGGAACAACCCGCCCATCCCCGGCACCCGCCCGAGCGGCGAAGGAGTAAACCACCATGCTTTACCGTGAAGCCGGCCAGTTCAAGGCCAGTTATGCCGAAGATGCCCAGATCTTCCCGATTCGCCAGGACAGGATCGGGTTCTGGCTGCTGATGCTGGTGTTCGGTGTGGCCGTGCCTTTTCTGGCCAGCGAGTACTGGCTCAAGGCCATCCTGATTCCGGTGCTGATCTTTTCGCTGGCGGCGCTTGGGCTCAACATCCTTACCGGCTACGCTGGGCAGTTGTCGCTGGGTTCGGCGGCCTTCATGGCGGTGGGGGCCTTTGCGGCCTACAACTTCATCCTGCGCATCGAGGGCATGCCCTTTCTGGTGGCGCTGGTGCTGGCGGGGCTCACGGCGGCGGCGGTCGGGATCCTGTTCGGGCTGCCCAGTCTGCGCATCAAGGGCTTCTATCTCGCGGTGGCCACCCTGGCGGCGCAGTTCTTCATCGTGTGGGCGCTGGTCAAGTTTCCGTGGTTCTCCAACAACTCGTCGTCGGGCGTGGTGACCGCGCAGGATGTGACCATCCTCGGCTACACCTTCGCCACGCCCGAAGCCAAGTACGTGCTCACCTTTCTGATCGTCGCCTTCATGGCGCTGCTGGCCAAGAACATGGTGCGCTCCTCCACCGGCCGGGCCTGGATGGCGGTGCGGGACATGGACGTGGCGGCGCAGGTGATCGGCTTCCGCCTGATGCGCACCAAGCTGCTGGCCTTTGCGGTGAGCTCCTTCTACTGCGGCGTGGCCGGCGCGCTGTACGCCTACACCTACATCGGTACCGTCGAGCCCGAAGGCTTCAACCTCGACCTGTCCTTCAAGATCCTGTTCATGATCATCATCGGCGGGGTGGGCTCGATCATGGGTTCCTTCCTGGGCGCGGCCTTCATCGTGCTGCTGCCGATCTTTCTCGACAACTTCGTGCCGATGATCTTTGGCGATTCGCTGGGGGCGGGCTTTGTGTCCAACTTCCAGCTCATCGTGTTCGGCGGCCTGATCATCTTCTTCCTGATCGTCGAGCCCCACGGCCTGGCACGACTGTGGCAGATCGCCAAGGAGAAGCTGCGCCTGTGGCCCTTCCCGCACTGACGTTCATGAATAAAGCGACTGCGCGTCCCGATCCTGAAACTCCGGTGCTCGCTGTACATCACGTACAGCTCCGCTCCTCGTTCCAGCCTCGGGCCTGCTCGCGACGCTTTCTTCACGAACGTTTTTAAACCCGTTTTCGTCGTAGCACCCAAAACCAAAAAGAGGAGACATACCATGAAACTGAAACACACCGTTCTGCTGGGTGCTGCCATCGCCGGGCTGCTGGGCAGTGCCGTGGCGAGCGCCGACGAACAGTTCATCGGCCTGCCGAGCTACCGGGTCGGCCCCTACGCGGCGGGCGGCGTCGGCATCTTTGGCGGCTGGATCGACTACATGCAGCTCATCAACGAGCGCGACGGCGGCGTGAACGGCGTCAAGCTCACCTGGGAAGAGTGCGAAACCGAATACAACAACGCCCGCGGCGTTGAGTGCTACGAGCGTCTCAAGAAAAAGGGCAGCACCGGCAACACCTTGTTCCAGCCGGTGTCCACCGGCATCACCTACTCGGTGCTCGAGAAGGTGGCCCAGGACAAGATCCCGATGGTGACCATCGGCTACGGCCGTACCGACGCGGCCGATGGCCGGGTCTTCCCGTGGGTCTTCCCGATGATCACGACCTACTGGTCGCAGGCCTCCGCCATCGTGAATTACATGGGCCAGAAGGAAGGCGGCATGGACAAGCTGAAGGGCAGGAAGATCGGCCTGCTCTACCACGACTCCGCCTACGGCAAGGAATCCCACGCGATCATGGACAAGCTGGCGGCCAAGCACGGCTTCGAAGTGATCAAGATCGCCGTGGCCCATCCGGGTAACGAACAGCAGTCCCAGTGGCTGCAGATCCGCCAGGCCAAGCCCGACTACGTGGTGCTGTGGGGCTGGGGCGTGATGAACCCGACGGCGATCAAGGCCGCCGCCAAGACCGGCTATCCGCGCGAGAAGCTGATCGGTGTGTGGTGGTCCGGCGCCGAAGAGGACACCGTTCCGGCCGGTGCCGCCGCCAAGGGCTTCGTGGCCGCGGGCTTCAACGTGGCCGGCGCAAACTACCCGGTCGTGACCGACATCAAGAAGCACGTGTACGGCAAGGACAAGGGCAACATGGAAGACAAGTCGCGCATCGGCTCGGTGTATTACAACCGCGGCGTGGTGCACGGCATCATCACCGTCGAAGGCATCCGCAAGGCCCAGGAAAAGTTCGGCAAGGGCAAATCCCTCACCGGTGAGCAGATGCGCTGGGGCCTCGAAAACCTCAACCTCGACGATGCCCGCCTGAAGGCGCTTGGCGCCACCGGCTTCATGCCGCCGCTGAAGATCACCTGTGCCGATCATGAAGGCCCGGGCAAGGTGAAGTTCCAGCAATGGGACGGCACCCAGTGGAAGGTCATCACCGACTGGGTGGATTCCGACCGTCCGCTGGTGCGCGGCATGATCGAGGAATCGGCCGCTGCCTACGCCAAGGAAAAGGGCATCAAGCCCCGCGACTGCTCCAAGGAAAGCTGACCGGGGCGCGAATAAACCTACTGCGCGCTTCGATCTCGCAACTCCGGTGCTCGCTGTACGCCAGTACAGCTCCGCTCCTCGTTGCGACCTCGAAGCGCTCGCTACGGTTTCTTCGCACCCCTGACGAGCGGGAAAGTTTCGTAGGTCGGGTTAGCGCAGCGTAACCCGACGTCTCTCTCCACGGTGAATAGCGGGTGCTATGCGTCGGGTTACGCCCTTCGGGCTAACCCGACCTACAGCGAACAAGAATGATCGAGGGTGGCCCGCGCCGCCCCGCACAGGAGGATGGCCGCCGCCATGTCTTACCTCAGCATCAACAATATCGAGGTCATCTACGACCACGTCATCCTTGTGCTCAAGGGCGTGTCGCTGCAGGTGCCTCAAGGCAAGATCGTGGCCTTGCTCGGCGCCAACGGCGCCGGCAAGAGCACGACTCTCAAGTCGATCTCCAACCTGCTGCGCGCCGAGCGCGGTGACGTGACCAAGGGCAGCGTCGAGTTCAAGGGCCAGCGGATCGACCAGCTGACCCCCGCCGATCTGGTGCGCCAGGGCGTGATCCAGGTGATGGAAGGCCGCCACTGCTTTGGCCACCTTTCGATCGAGGAAAACCTCCTCACCGGCGCCTACACCCGAAGCCGGAGTCGTGCCGAGCTGAAGGACAGCCTCGACAAGGTCTACGCCTATTTTCCGCGCCTCAAGACCCGTCGCACCTCGCAGGCCGGCTACACCTCCGGCGGTGAGCAGCAGATGTGCGCCATCGGCCGCGCGCTGATGGCCAAGCCCGAGATGATCCTGCTCGACGAGCCGTCGATGGGCCTCGCGCCGCAGATCGTCGAGGAGATTTTCGAGATCGTGAAGGATCTGAACAGCAAGGAGAACGTGAGCTTTTTGCTGGCCGAGCAGAACACGATGGTGGCGCTGCGTTATGCGGATTTCGGCTACATCCTGGAAAACGGGCGGGTGGTGATGGAGGGCGAGGCCGCCGACCTGCGCACCAACGAGGATGTGAAGGAGTTTTATCTGGGGCTATCGTCCGAGGGGCGGAAGAGTTTCCGGGAGGTGAAGCATTACCGGCGGCGGAAGCGCTGGTTGTCGTAAGGGGGCTGTACCCGGCAGGGATTGGCCGGGTCGCGCCCCGGCGGGCGCCTTACTTTCTTGCGTCGCCAAGAAAGTAAGCAAAGAAGGCGACCCGGCTTCACCGGTCGGCCTGCGGCCGACTCCCCTGCGCTGCTCGCATCGGGCGGCCGGCGCGGAACTCGCCGGCGTTGCCGGCTCAAACAGCCGCGCCGGAAAGCCCCGCCCGATGTTGCGCTGCTCGGCGGTTCAGGACGGGCTATTCGGATGCACCGCTCCGCTTCGGAACGGACAGGAGTGATCGACGGATTGAAGTTCCAGCCCTTGCATGTAGAAGGCCATCGGGGCGCGACCCCGGCCAACGATAGGTCATTCAACGGAACCCCGTTCAGTAAAGCTGAAAAACAAGGTCGAACCCGCTTCGACCCCACAAGAACAACTTTCCGCTCGCGGAGAAACCATGAACTACTACGACGCCCGTGAAACCCGCGACCCCGCCGAGCGGGAGCGTGACCTGCTGGCCCGCCTGCCAGCCCAGGTGGCCCACGCCAGGGCCAATGCACCGGCTTTCTCCGCCCTGCTGAAGGACGTGGACCCGGCCAGCATCACCACCCGCGAAGCCCTGGCCACCCTGCCGGTGATCCGCAAGTCCGAACTGGCCGAGTTGCAGAAGACGGCCCGGCCCTTCGGCGGGCTGGCCACGGTGAAGTGGGGCACGGGCTGTGCCCGCGTGTTTGCCTCGCCGGGGCCCATCTACGAGCCGGAGGGCGCGCGCAAGGATTACTGGCGGCTGGCGCGGGCGTTCTACGCGGCGGGTTTTCGGGCGGGTGATCTGGTGCACAACACCTTTTCGTATCACTTCACGCCGGCCGGTTCGATGACCGAGACGGCCGCCCATGCTCTTGGCTGCACGGTGTTTCCGGCCGGGGTGGGGCAAACCGAGATGCAGGTGGCGGCGATGCTCGACCTGCGCCCCGATGCCTACGCCGGCACGCCGTCCTTCCTGCGCATCATTCTCGACAAGGCCGACGAGCTGGGCGTGAAGATCGACAGCCTCAGCAAGGCCTTTGTCTCGGGCGAGGCCTTTCCGCCCAGCCAGCGCGAGGCTTTGGCGGCCCGCGGCATCCAGGCCTACCAGGCCTATGCCACGGCCGACATCGGCCTGATTGCCTTCGAAACCCCGGCCCGCGAAGGGCTGGTGCTGGATGAGGACATCCTGCTGGAAATCGTGCGCCCCGGCACCGGCGAGCCAGTGGCGCCCGGCGAGGTGGGCGAGGTGGTGGTGACCAGCTTCAACCCCGATTACCCACTGATCCGCTTTGGCACCGGCGACTTGTCGGCGGTTCTGCCCGGTGCTTCGCCCTGCGGCCGCAGCAACACGCGCATCAAGGGTTGGCTGGGGCGGGCCGACCAGACCACCAAGGTCAAGGGCATGTTCGTGCATCCGGGTCAGGTGGTGGCGGTGCTCAAGCGTCACCCGGAGCTTGGCCGTGGCCGGCTGGTGGTGGACAACCCGGACCACAACGATCGCATGACCCTGCACTGCGAACTGGCCGCCCCGGTCGAAGGGCTGGCCGAAGGGGTTGCCGCGTCGATCCGCGATCTCACCAAGCTGCGTGGCGAGGTCAATTTTTGCGCTCCGGGCAGCCTTGCCAACGACGGCAAGCTCATCGACGACGTGCGCAAGTACGAATAAACCGGCCTTGGCAGAGCGGGTTTCAGGGAGCGCCGGTTGTCCGGCGCTTTTTTGTGGACGACGGGCTGGCTGCGTTGCGGTTGGCTGGCAAAAAATATTTTCAGCGGCGTGCATCCAAAGCGGGGGCTGGTGGGTAGTGGAAATAGCAGCGCAAAAAGCTGCGTTTATTTCCCCCTCATCCCTACGGAGAATCACCATGAAAACGACCCCGATCCGCCTCGCCTCCTGCCTTGGCCTTGTCGCCTCCACCGTGCTGCTGGGCGCCTGCTCTTCGATGGGCACGCTGTCTGCCGGCTTCAGTCAGGATCAACTGCCCGACACGATCAAGGTTCCGGCCGGGCACAAAGTTGCCTGGGAAACCGTGGGCAGCGGCGAAATCACCTACGAATGCCGCGACAAGGCCGGCATGCCAGGCCAGGCCGAATGGGTCTTCGTGGGCCCGAAGGCCGTGCTGAAGGACCGCGCCGGCAAGCCGGTGGGCAGCTATTACGGCCCGCCCGCCACCTGGCAGGCCCTGGATGGCTCCAAGCTGACCGCTACCCAGCTGGCCGTGGCGCCGTCGGGTGCCGGCAACCTGCCCTATCAACTGGTCAAGGCCAACCCGGCGATGGGCGAGGGCGCCCTGAGCGGCGTGACTTACATCCAGCGCGTGGCCCTGAAGGGCGGGGTTGCTCCGGCCGCTGTGTGCAGCGTCGCCGACAAGGGCAAGCGCGAGACGGTGGGCTATCAGGCGGATTACATTTTCTGGAAGGCGCTCTGAGCGGCGGGCGCTCGCCGGAGGGCGGGCCTCGGGTAAGATCAATGCTGCCCGCCCTTCTGAGTCTGCGCCCCGATCGTGTCCCTGTCCTCCCGCTCCTTCTCCGACTTCGATTACGAGGCAACCCTGGCCGCCTGTGCGGCCGGCGACCGCGCGGCCATGCAGCGGCTGTACACGCAGGAAGGGGCGCGCCTCCTGGGCGTGGTGGAGCGCATCGTGCGCGACAGGGCGCTGGCCGAGGACATCGTGCACGACGCCTGTGTGAACATCTGGACCCGCGCGGCCAGCTTCGAGCGCACGCTGGGTTCGGCCCGCGGCTGGATCTACAGCGTGGCCCGCAATCTCGCCCTCAATGCGGTGCGTGACGGCCGTCGGGAAGTGGCGGTGGACGACGAAACCGCCGCGGCCCTCGATGCGCGGGCGTCCCTCGAAGCCTGGCACGACATGGCCGACGCCTTTGCCTGGCAGGACAGCGCCGGGCGCATCGGGCCGTGTCTTGAACAACTGGAGCCGGTGCGCCGCAACTGCATTCTCCACGCCTATGTGGATGGTTTTTCCCATGGCGAAATCGCCCGGCGGCTCGATGCCCCGCTGGGCACCGTCAAGGCCTGGATCAAACGCAGCCTGGCCGCCCTGCGGGAGTGCATGGCATGAACAGCAAACCACCGCCCGGAATTCCACCCGACATCCACGAACTGGCCGGCGAGTACGTGCTGGGCACCTTGTCCGCCGCCAGCCGGCGCGGCGTGGAGGCCCGGCTCGGCACCGACGCCGCGCTGCGGGCTGCCGTTCAGGCCTGGGAAGATCGCCTGCTGCCGCTGGCCGGGCTCGCCGAGCCGGTGGAGCCTTCGCCGCAGTTGTGGCGACGCGTCGAGCGCAGCCTGGATGCCCTTGATGCCGTGCCGCGCCGGGCTGGCCGGCCAAAGCCCTGGTGGCGCGACTGGAACAACCTGGCCCTGTGGCGCGGCCTGACGGCCGGGGGCTTTGCCACCGCTGCCCTGCTGGCGGCGCTGCTCGTGACACGCCTTGTCGAGCCGCCGCCGGTCACCCGCTTCATGGTGGTGCTGGTGGCCCCCGACGACAAGGCGCCGGGCTGGGTGGTGCAGGCCGGCGCTTCACGTCAGATCGAGCTGATTCCGTTGGGCGCGGTGGATGTGCCGGCCGACAAGGCCCTGCAGTTCTGGACCAAGGCCGACAACTGGAGCGCTCCGGTGTCACTCGGCCTGGTCACCCCGGGCCAGAGCCTGAAGGTGCCAGCGGGCCAGCTGCCGGCGCTCCAGCCCAACCAGCTTTTCGAGCTGACCCTCGAGCCACGTAGCGGTTCGCCCACCGGCAGGCCTACCGGGCCGATCCGTTACATCGGGCGGGCGGTGCAGGTTTTGTAATCGGCCCTGTCGCGCAGGTGCGGGTTGTGGAGAGCCCTGATCCTGCTCGCCGGGTGCTTCTGGCAGACTTGCTGGATGACGCTTCCCCCCTCCGTCCGTTCCTGATCCGCCGTGCAGAGTTTCCTGCTCCTGCTGCCTGATTTTGCGTTGATCGCCCTTGGCGTGGCCTTGCGGCGGCATGCCGGGCTGGGCGACGGTTTCTGGCCCGGAGTCGAGCGGCTGGTCTATTTCGTGTTGTTTCCGGCTCTGCTGTTTCAGGCCCTGGCGCGGGCTTCCATCGACCTGGCGGTGATGGGGCCGCTCTTCGTGGTGGGCTTGCTGACCATGGCCGGCGGGCTGGTGCTGGGCTTTCTCGGGCGGCCCTTGCTGGGGCCGGGGGCAATGCGCTTTGCCTCGCGGGTGCAGTGCGCCTACCGCTTCAACACCTATATCGGCATTGCAGTGGCCGGCAAGTTTGCGGGGGCTGCCGGGGTGGCGACCATGGGGGCCTTGTGCGGTGCGCTGGTGCCCTTCGCCAACATGGCGGCGGTGACCCTGCTGGTCCATCACGGGCAGGGCCGGCTGGGGCGGGAGCTGGCCCGCAATCCGCTGATCATCGCGACGCTGGCCGGCATGGCCTTCAATTTTTCGGGCGCGCAGTTGCCGGCGCCGGTCGTGCCTTTTTTACAGCGGCTGGCCGATGCGGCGGTCACGCTCGGCCTGCTGGCCGTGGGCGCCGCGCTGCGGCTCGGGCGTAGCGACGAGGGCGGGCGACTGGGCGCGGCCTACCTGTGCGCAGTCAAGCTGCTGGCGCTGCCGGCACTGGCGTGGGGGCTGGCGAGTGTGTTCGGGCTGACGGGAATCGCCTTTGCGACGGCGGTGATTTTTGCGGCGCTGCCTACGGCGTCGTCGGCCTACATTCTGGCCATGCGCATGGGCGGTGACGGGCCAGGGGTGGCCTGGCTGATTTCTGTCACGACGGTGGCGGCGGCCGTCACGCTGACGGCCTGGCTGACGCTGCTCGGCAGCCTTGCCTGAAGCCCCGGCAGGCGCCGGGGCCGGGTGGTATTACTTGCTGTCTTTGGCGCGGCCCTTGGCCGGGCTTGCCGGCGCGGGAGCCGCGGCGGCCTTGGCGGCGTCGGCGGCGGCGCCCTGCATCATGTTCCAGGGCCACATGCCATTGGTGAAGGCGCTGGCCTGGCCGGGTTCGGTGTTGCCGCTTTCGGCGGCCACCTTGCTCATGGCCTGCATGGCGGCAATCGTGGCACGCTGCATTTCAAGGCCCTGGGTGGCCATCTGCAGGGTGTTGAGGTTCATCTTGAGCCAGTTTTCGACGGCCTTCATGTCGGCGATGCGCTTGTCGAGTTCGTCCACGTCGAGGGTGGGCGTGACCATGCCTGGGAGGCTGAAGCCCATTTTGCTCCACATGTTGCGCATGAATTCCATAGGATCCTGCGCGGTGTTTTCAGTGCTCATTGCTCGCCCCCTTGTCTGGTTGTGGTCTAACTCATTGATCTTAACTGAAGCCTGCCCGGCCTGCATCAGCCTTGGGTTTTGCGCTGCAGCAGGGCGCGCAACCTGGCCGGCCGAACGGGCTTGTGCAGCAGGGGGATGTCGGCCTGCTGGGCGGCGCTGGCGGTGGCCGACGAGGTGTCGCCGCTGAGGATGATGGCCGGAATCGGCAGGCCGAAATGCAGGCGCAGTTGCCGGATGATCTCGAGCCCGTCGGCGGTGGCGATCTGGTAATCGCTGAGGATGATGTCCGGCGGTGTCGCTGCGTGCTGCAGCGCTTTGAGGATGCCGGCCTGGCTGTCGGCCGCGGTGACTTCGCAACCCCAGGATTCGAGCAGCCCGACGGTGCTGGCAACGGCCAGTTCGTCGTCGTCCACCAGAACCACGTGCAGTCCGTTGAGGGCGTGGCCGGGCGCCGGCTGGCTGCCTTCGGTCAGCAGGCCGGGGGCGGCGGCGGGCAGTTCTACTGCGAAGAGGGAGCCCCGGCCGGGCTGGGATTGCAGCCCGAGGGGGTGGTTCAGCAGGTCGGTCAGGCGGCGCACGATGGCGAGGCCGAGGCCGAGGCCCTTGGCCCGGTTGCGCTCGGGGTTATCGAGCTGGACGAACTCCTGGAAGATCGCCTCCTGGGCCTCGGGCGCAATGCCGGGGCCGTTGTCGCGTACTTCGATACGCACCCGCCGGCCGCGCTTGCGGCAGGCCAGCAGCACGGTGCCGCCGGGGCTGTAGCGGAGCGCGTTGCTGATGAGGTTGTGGAGGATGCGTTCGAGCAGCAGCGGGTCGCTCTCGACCCACAGGCTGGTAGCCCGCAGGCGCAGGCGCTGGCCGCGCATGTCGGCTTCGCGGCGATAGTCCACGTCGATGCGTTCGAGCAGGGGTTGCAGCGGAAAGGGCTTGATCTGGCGGTCGAGCACACCGACGTCGAGGCGCGAGATGTCGAGCAGGCTGTCGAGCAGGTTCTCCATGGTCTCGGCGGAGATGGCGATCTGCTCGACCAGGCGGCGGGTATCGGGGGCGTGGGGTTTCTGGCCCAGTTCGGCAACGAACAGGCCGAGGGCGTGCATGGGCTGGCGCAGGTCGTGGCTGGCGGCGGCGAGGAAGCGGGTCTTGGCCCGGTTGCCCCGCTCGGCTTCGTCCTTCTTTTCGAGCAGTTCGCAGGTGGCGGCCTTGATCTGGCGCTCCAGGTCTTCCCGCGAGGCGCCCAGTTTGTCGGCCATCTCGTTGACCCCTTCGGCCAGGTTGCGCAGGCTTTTGCCCCCTTCCACCGGGACGCGGGCGGTGAGCTCGCCCTGGCCGAAGCGGCTGACGGTGCTGGCGATGCGCAGGATCGGGCCGGAAATGCCGCGGCTGAAACGCAGGGCCAGGGCGATGCTGGCGATCAGCACGGTGACGACCATCAGGAAGGCGTTCCTGAGCACGCGCCTCTCTTCGGAGCGCAGCGAGTCGCGGGTCATTTCAACGAGCACTTCACCGCGCTGCCCCGCGGTGGGCGGCGGGCCGATATCGGTGTTTTCGAGGAAAGGGTCTTCGATGTTGACGCCCGGCCCGGTGACCGGCTCACGAAAGCGCAGCGACTGGGTGGTGTCGGTCTTCGAGCGTCCGGGCGATGAGCTCTCGGCCAGGATCTCCTGCTGGGGGCTGATGACCACCACCCGAACCACGTCCTTTTCGATGACGATGGCGTTGCTGAGTTTGCGCAGGCTTTCCAGGTTGCCCGAAAACACGCCGTATTCGCTCGCGGCGGCCAGCTGGCGGGCCAGGGCCTTGCCGCGCTGAATGTGGACTTCCTCGAGATCGGAGAGGCGGGAGCTGGTGAAGTAGGCAATCAGCACCGAGGCCATGACCATCGTCGGCAGCACGGCGATGAGGATCGCCCGGGCGCGGATGTCGAGGCTGTTGATGCCGATCACGGGCTGCCCTCGGCGCGTTCGAGGCGCTCCTGCAGCACGCTGGCGTCTTCGAGGCCGATGCCCAGCGAGCGCGCCACGTAGGGGTTGGTGCCGATGCGGAAGTGACGGGGCGCGGAGGGTGGCGGCAGGCTGCCGCTGGCGAGCCCCTGGCGGGCCACTTCGCCGGCTTGCTGGCCGATCTGGGCCGGTGTGCTGTACAGGGCCAGCAGTGCGCCGGCCTTGACGTAGGCGGGCGAAAAACCGATCACCGGCGAGCGGTGATGGTAGGCGGTGAGCAGGATGTTGGAGATGGTGCGGTTGTTGAACAGGCCGGCGTCCGGGACTGCCAGGAGCACCGCGGGTTCGACCAGCATGCGTTGCAGGGCCGGGTAGAGATCACTCTCGCCACTGGCGGTTTCGAGCAGCGGGCGCAGCCGTTTGTCACGGGCGCTGGCCTGCAGGCGGGCGCCCAGCTCGCTGCTTTCACGGCCAACCACCAGCGCGACCCGCGACCATTCCGGCAGGGCGATGCGCAGCAGTTCGATCTGCCGCGCGGCGGGCTGGTCGATGAAGACCGCCGACGTGCGACGGCTGTCGTCACCCTTGCCGGGCAGCTTTTCAAAGGCGCTGCGGGGCAGAAGGGTGTGCAGCACAAGGGTGCGCGGGGCGAGGCCGGATACGATTTGTGCGGCGCGGGTGCCAAGGGTGACGATCAGCGGGGTGCTGGAGAGGGCGGCGGCATCGTCGGCGCGCAGCGGGACGGTGAGGGTCTGGGGACGGTGGCCGGCGCTGCGCAACTCGGCGGAGAGGGCTTCGGCGGCTTCGCTGAAGGCGCTGCTTTCTTCCGACAGGACGAGGATGACCCCCGCCGCCCGGGCAGGCAGCGCCAGTCCGCCGGCGATGGCGAACAGGACAGTGACGAGGACAAGCCGCAGCAGCAACATCGGGGCTCAGAGTTCGAGGCTCAGGGAGCCGAAGATCCGGCTGCCCCACCACGAGGTGCCGGGGGCGTAGCTTTGGTCGGGGCCGTCGATGTTGCGTGCGCTGACGGCGATCTCGCCGCGGCCGAAGGAGGGCGGCAGCCGGTGGGCGAGACGCACATCGAGCTGGCGGTACATGCCGGTGCGGTGCTCGGCATCCTGGTACCAGCTCATCGAGCCTATCCAGTGTTTGGCGACGCTGAGCTGCCACCGGGGGTGGAATTCCCAGGCGCCGAAGATCGTCGAGCTGTGGCGCGGTGCGGAGTATTCGACCCATTCGCTGGGGCGGCGCGCGGCGTTGGCGGGATTGATCGACGGGCCGTCGATGCGCAGCTCGGTGTGCTGCAGGGTGAGCCAGGTGTTGAGGCCCGGGCGCCAGGTGGCGGCCACTTCCAGCCCGCGGATGTCGGCCCGACCGGTGTTGTCGAGATAGCGGGTGTTGTTGCGCGGAATGAGGCCCGCACTGGAGCGCTCGAGGTTCATTTCGATCAGGTCGCGGGCCCGCTCGAGGAAGAGGCGCGCGTCCAGCGTTGCGTTCAGTGGATGCAGGTGGGCCAGGTAGCCCAGCTCGTAGGTGGTGACCCGCTCGGCTTGCAGGCCCGGCGAGGGGCGGAAGGTTTGCGAGATGGCCGTGCCGGCCGGGATGATTCCGCGGGGCGTGGAGAACGCTGCCGAGTTCGAGAAAATCATGTTGGATTTTTGCTCGAAGGCGGTGGGGTTGCGGTTGGAGCGGTTAACCGAGAGGCGCCAGGTCTGGGTGTCGGAGATGTTGTAGTTGGCCGATGCCCGTGGGGCCAGCGAGCTTCCGGTGAGGGAGTTGTCCTCGATCATGGCGCCGACATTGAACAGCCAGCGTGGCGAGGCCCGCCATTCGAGGGTGCCGAAGGCGTGGTTCACGGCGTTTCTGACGCTATCGGCCGAGTTGAAGCGGATGGGTGCGGTGATGCGGTCGACCCGCAGGCCGGCGCCGATCACCGCCCTGAGCGACGGGGCCAGGCTGGTTATCCGCTGGAGCTCGATGTCGTCGCGCAGGGCCGTGAAGTTGTAGTTGAAGTGGAACGGAATGTTCAGCGTGACCGGCAGCCCCGAGGTGCCGGGCGGAATCGGCACGACGAGATCGAAGACGTCGCGGCCGTTTTCTTCCTGGTGGTAGTAGGTGAGCGTCAGTTCTTCGCCCGGCGCAGGGGCGTGGCGCCAGCGCAGCAGGCCGAAGGTGGTGGAAATCCGGCCGGTGCGTTCGGGGTCGGTGGCGTTGCCTTCCTTGCCGATGCCACTGTCGGTATTGGTCCAGCCGGCCTGGAACTCCAGGGTGTTGTCGCTGTTCATGCGCCAGTCGGCGTTGAGCGTGGCGAGTTCGGACTTGCGCCAGTCATTCACGCCGGCAAAGCCGTTGTCGTGGTTGCGCGCGGCGCGCAGGCGCAGGGCCACGTCGCCAAGTTGTCTGCCAACCCGCACGCCCACATCGTTGACCCCGCCGTCGCCGGCGCGGTAGCGCACGGCGGTGCCGAGGGTTTCGGACGTTGAGCGGGTGATGATGTTGGCGACGCCGAGAAAGGCATTGCTGCCGTAGGCGGCCGAGTTGGAGCCACGAAAGACCTCGATGCGCTCGATATCGTCGATATCGACGCCGATCTGGTTCCACTCGACGCCCGAGATCAGGTAGGGCGAATACACCGAGCGGCCGTCCACCTGCACCAGCATGCGCCGGGGCGCGTCGTCGGAGAGTCCGTGGTAGGTGACGAGGGGCTGGTTGCCGGTGTGCATGCCGAGCTGAAAGCCGGGCACCAGGCGAAACAGCTCGTGGATGTCACGCACGCCGGAGGCGCGGATCATCGCCCGGTCGATGACCGTGACCGCGCCGGGTGCGTCGGCCGGCGCCTGGGACAGACGCGTGGCCGACAGCACGACCGGCAGGTCGCCCAGATGCGTTGCCTCTTCGGCGGCAGCATGGGGCTGCGCCATCAATGGCAAGAGCATCAGCAGGAGGGACGTGGCGCGGGCGGGCTTGGCGGGGCGGTGGATTCTTCGGGGCGTCGGCATGGTTTTGCCGTATCGGCTCTCAAACCGCGATTTTGTACGTTTTAGGCTGGGCTGGGTAGGCTAAACTGCGCGCACCTACCGAAACCGGTTTTACCCGCATTAAATTTCTGGCCATGATGCAGACACGAATTCTGATTATCGAGGACCATGTGCTGGTGAGGGAAGCCCTGGCGCTGACCCTCGCCCAGGTGGGTGAGGGCGTGCATTGCCAGCAGGCGAGCAATGCCACCGATGCGCTGGCGCTACTGGAGGCCGACCCGGATTGCGATCTGCTGGTGGTCGACCTGATGCTGCCGGAGATCAACGGCTTTTCGCTGCTGGGCGTCATTGCCAAGCGCTTTCCGGATGTTCCGGCGCTGGTGGTTTCGGCGCTCGACGACCGGGAGTCGGTGCACCGGGCGATGAAGGCCGGTGCGTCGGGTTTTGTTTCCAAGGCCAGCCCGAGCAACACGCTTATCGAGGCCGTGCGAACCGTTCTTGCCGGCGGTGTGTTCACCCCCGAAGCCGCCACTGGCACCAGTCCCGGTGTTGACAGCGGCAACCGTAACCGGCGGGCCAGCCAGGCCTTCGCCGATCGCTTCCAGCTCACCGCGGCGCAAGGTCGGGTGCTCGAGCTGGTGGCGCAGGGCAAGTCGAACCGGGATATCGCCGAGTTTCTCGGTTTGTCCGAAGGTACCGTCAAGGTGCATGTTTCGGCGATTCTGCGCGCGCTCGATGTCACCAGTCGTGCCCAGGCCCTGCTGCTGATGACCCGCGCTGGCCTGCGGGTCTGATGAGGGCATTCGTGCCACGCTGATCCGTGAGTTGAGTTTGTTTTTGCGAATGGTTCTTATTCTCGAATATAATCGAGGGCATTGACTCTGGACGAGGCGGCTTTCGATGATGCGATTTGAGCGGCAGGTGATGTGATGGGGGCGTCCGCTCCGGTTGTTGCCCGGGTGCCGCTGCCGAGCACCCTGCTACGCGGGGCCCGGCGCCCGCAGATTGCCCTGGTGGGCTTGCCGCGAACCGGCAAGAGCACGATTTTCCAGGCCGCATCCAGCACCTCGGTCGAGGCCGGCACCCTTGCCGGCAGCGCCCTGTCCTTCAGTACCTGTCAGGTGAATATCGGCCTCGAGCAGGCCGCGCTGGTCGATCTGCCGCCGCTCAAGACCTTTCACGATCTCGAGGACGCCGACCGCCTGCTGCTCACCGCCCTGCTCGACGGTGCGGCGGGTTTCAAGGCGCCGGATCTGCTGATTCAGGTGGTGGATGCCACCGCTCTCGAACCCAATCTGGCTTTTGCCCAGGAGCTCTGCCAGCTTGGCAGGCCTCTCGTGATTGCCCTCAACCGCCTCGATGAGGCCCGCGAAAAGGGCATCTACATCAACGTCGCGGCGCTCTCCGAAGCCCTTGGCGTGCCGGTGGTGCCCACGGTTGCCCACATGGGCAAGGGCATCGGCAGCCTTTTCGAAACCGCGCTCGAACTGCTGCGTGCCAAGCGCTGCCCCTTGTCCCAATCGCCCGGTGCGCACCTGCGCAAGGCGCTGGCTCCGCTCAATGCGATTCTCGACCAGCCCGACGTGGAGGCCGCCTTCCGGGTGCCCCGCTCGCTGCTGCTGACCCAGATTGCGCGCGGTGAAACCTGGTTTGCCGCCGAAATGGCGCGGCGCTTTCCGGCGCTGATGCCGGCCGTTGAGGCCGCCCGTGCCGAGGCGGCCCGTCAGTTGCCGCGCCCGCTGGCCGAAGAAATTTTTGCCGATCGACATTACCGCGCCGCCGCGCTCCACGAACAGGTGACCCGCCTCGGCCACGCCGCCGAGAAAGCCGGCTGGAAACGTGGCCTCGACCGCCTTTTCCTGCATCCGCGCTGGGGGCTGCTGGGCACCCTGGCCGTGTTCGCGCTGGTGCTGTTCATGGTTTTCGAGGTCAGCACCAGCCTCGATGCGCTCACCTCGGCGCCCCTGGCCGCGTGGGTCGGGCAATGGGAGCCGGACACCACCGCCGGCGTCATCGGGCGTGCGGTGGCCGACGGCCTGGTGGGCCTGGTGGGCATCGTCGTGCCCTACATGCTGCCGCTGGTGCTGCTGCTGGTGAGCCTTGAAGAGTCGGGCATCATGCACCGGGTGGCCTTTGTGGTTGACCGGGGCTTTCACCGCATCGGCTTGCACGGCGGCGTGGCAGTGCCCTTTTTGCTGGGGCTGGGCTGCAATGTGCCGGCGCTGTCGGCGGTGGCGGGCAGTTCCAGCGGGCGGGAGCGCATTGTCGCCTCGCTGCTGATCACCTTTGTGCCGTGTTCGGCGCGCTCGGCCATCGTGCTGGCCATCGGCGGCAAATACCTGGGCTGGGAAGGGGTGCTGGGCATCTTTCTGCTGACCATGCTGATCATCGCGGTGGCCGGCAAGCTGCTCACGCGCCGCTACGTGCAGGCCAGCCCCGGCATGATCCAGGCCATTCCACCTTATGCCATGCCCCAGTGGCGGCGTCTGCTGGCCATCACCTGGGAGCGCACCAGCGACATCCTGACCATCGTCACGCCGCTGCTGGTGCTGGGCAGCGTGGTGCTGGCGCTGCTGGCCCACTTTGGGGCCGACGACATCATCAACACCCTGCTGCTGCCGGTGACCCACTGGTGGCTGGGCCTGCCGGTGGTGCTCGGGGTGCCCATCCTGTTCGGCGTGCTGCGCAAGGAGCTATCGCTGTTGATGGTGTATCAGGCCCTTGGCACCCAGGACATCGCGCCGCTCCTCGACTGGGTGCAGATTGCGACCTTCCTGGTCTTCCTCACCTTCTACGTGCCCTGCGTGTCCACTTTCGCGGTGATGCTCAAGACCATAGGCCGGCGCGACGCGCTGTTTTCGCTGGGCCTGTCGGTGGCCGTGGCGCTGGGCATCGCGGCCCTGTGCCGGATCGTGCTGCAGGTAGTGAATGTGCTGATCTGATTTTCGGGCCGGGCGTCGGGGTTTCACACGGGCTTAACCGTAGGCACATAGCCTGCGGGGCATCCGAAACCCCCGATGGCCCCGATGAAAACCCACCGAACCCCGCTGTCCATGCCGGCCCTGGCCGTTTCCCTGTGTGCCCTGGCCCTCACCGCTTGCGGCGGCTCAAGCACCAACGCGGCTCCGCTGGATCTGACGATCCTGCACATCAACGACCACCACTCGCGCCTCGACGCCGAGACGACGACCCTCACGCTCAAGGACGCGGCTGGTGCCAGCAAGACGGTGACGGTGGAACTGGGCGGCTTTGCCCGCGTCACCGCCGCCATCGAGGCGCTCGCTGCCGGCCAGAAAAACGTGCTCAAGCTGCACGCCGGCGACGCCGTGACCGGCGACCTGTATTTCACCCAGAGCGAAGGCAAGGCCGACGCGGACATGATGAACACGGTCTGCTTCGACGCCTTTACCCTCGGCAATCACGAGTTCGACAGCGCCGACGCGGGCCTGGTCAAGTTCATCGACTTCCTGCATGCCGGCAGCTGCCGCACCCCGGTGCTCTCCGCCAACGTTAAGCCCGCTGCCGGCACCGCGCTGGCCGGCCGCATCGCCGCCTATTCCATCGTCGAGAAGGACGGCCAGCAGATCGGCATCGTCGGCCTCACCGTCAAGGACAAGACCCGGTTCGCCTCCCGCCCGGACGCCTCCACCGAATTCCTCGACGAAGCGACCGGTGCCCAGGCGGCCATCGACGCGCTGCGCGGCAAGGGCGTGAACAAGATCGTGCTGATGTCCCACCTCGGCTACGCCGCCGACAAGGCCATCGCGCCGCGGCTTTCCGGCGTCGACGTGATCATCGGCGGCGATTCGCACACCCTGCTCGGGCCGGACAGCATGGCCGGCTTCGGCCTCACCCCGTCGGGCGCCTATCCGACGGCCGCCACCGACAAGGACGGCAAGCCCGTGTGCATCGCCCAGGCCTGGCAGTATTCCTACGCGGTCGGCGCCTTGCAGGTGAAGTTTGACGGCGCCGGCGACATCACCGCCTGCAGCGGTAACCCGCAGGTGCTGCTGGGCGACACCTACAAGCTCGGCGCGACGACCGCATCGGATGCCGACGCGGCGGCCTTCCGCAGCCAGCTCAATGCGTCCGGCGTGTTCCGCATCACCACCCCGTCGGCCGCCGCGGCCGCCGTGCTCGCCCCCTACAAGGCCGCCAAGGATGCCCTCGGCCTGCAGATCGCCGGTGTCACCAACGACAACCTGTGCCTGCGCCGCGTGCCCGGCACCAAGCGCGACACCACCCGCTCCCGGCTGGGCGACGTCTGCAACCTCGACGCCACCGTGATCGCCCAGGGCGGCGACATCCAGCAGATGGTGGCCGAGGCTTTCCTGGAACAGGGCAAGCGCTTTGGCGGGGCTGACATCAGTCTGCAGAACGCCGGGGGCGTGCGGGTGGATATCGGCGCCGGCAACATCACCGTCGGCAAGGTCTTCGAGCTGCTGCCCTTCAAGAACACCCTGTACCGGCTCGTGCTGACCGGGGCGCAGATGAAGGCCGCGCTGGAAGACGGCGTCGATTCCGTGATCAACGGCACCGGCACCGGCGCT
>Ga0268298_10002476_pt1 | contig 20183 bp, 18 predicted proteins | sample WWTPWeurt_MetaG_FD_194462 | JGI IMG/M metagenome (GOLD analysis project Ga0268298, IMG submission 194462) | Activated sludge microbial communities from WWTP in Nijmegen, Gelderland, Netherland - WWTP Weurt | ecosystem: Engineered > WWTP > Aerobic digester > Activated sludge | place... | reverse complement strand
TCTTTCTGCTGCCAGATAGCGACGCATTGTCACAACAGCTTCACGCCCTGCAATTACTCGCAACGCATGTGTCAGTAGGATCCTGATGGCAGAACATCAAGTCAAATCCGTACCTTTCGGATACGTTTCAACAGCTAAACAAGCGACTTTTCAGGTCGAACCACGCGGTGTTGGGCAAACTACTCGCTTGCCGTAACCAGGTAAAACAGCAACTGATGATTAAGAGTTGATTTCTATCCGTGCCCGGTATTCTTATGTGCAGCTATACGGTTGCGACCTTCATGTTTTGCCTGGTATAAAGCCATATCGGCGTTTTTCAGAGCAGCATCAAACGAAAGTTCCTGATTATATACACAGGTAATACCAATGCTGATCGTAATTTGAACCTTGTTCTTGCCATCGTCGAATGTTGTCGTTTCTACTTCCTTGCGCAGCCGCTCGGCAATTTCCATGGCGCGTATCAGCTGCGTGTTCGGTAAAATGACGACAAACTCTTCCCCTCCGTACCGGGCAAGCAGGTCATTCTCACGGACAGACTGGCGGCTGATATCAGCCAATTTGCGTAACACAACATCTCCGGTACTGTGACCAAAGGTATCGTTCACAAGTTTGAAATAATCAATATCGAAGATCAAAATGGCGATTGGGTTCTGGGTCTTTTTGGCATGTTCGAAAGTGCGTTCCCCCATATCCAGAACATGTCGGAGGTTGTATAAACCTGTCAACGTATCGGTGATCGACTGGTGGTGAAACAGTTTTTGTTTTTCATCGGCGATTTCAAAAAGCCGAGCGGATTGGAGAACCAGTTCATCCAGGTTCCCGTCCGAATCAATATCGTCGACCAGTTCATATTGCGCCTCGGTAATGGATTCGCTCTTAAATTCCTTGCGGTGCATCTTCAGTTTCTTTTTGTGTTTGCCAGCTATGTAGAACATGCACAGATTCAAAGGACATGCGAGGAATGGGTTTAATGCCAGATCGTAAAGTTTCTTGTAGGCTGATAGCCCGTACAGATTCGTCCAGATGTAGTTATCACCATTCTCCGCTGGAGTGATCTCCAATGCTTCCGCAAATCCATTCTCCACGAAGAGGTTGATCAGAGTGGTGAGATCTTCCACCGAATCTGTTTCCTGAAAACCAAATCCCTGTTCATTCAAATATGCCACGACCTCTTTGCCAATATCTTGCATGATTACACCCTGCGTGAAGACATCATACTTGGCAAGGATTTTTCCAAAGGCTACAAGCACAGCCTCATACAGGACGGAATGGAAATCTTTCATCTTCCTCCTTTTTCTACATTATACAAATTGAGCGGCTAATTATTCAAGGGGTTGCCAAATATGATTTAACCAGCGCAATCTGTGTATAAGACCCCACTTTGGGTGGTTATACAGAAATATTTCTGTATAAGAGCATGCATACTATAAATCACCCAACCGTAAAAAGGCGGTAGTCTTGCGATTCGTAATTCTCGAAAGGTTATTGCGAGGGGGCGGTTCGCCGAAACAATCTCCTTGCTTACATTCGGGAGATTGCTTCGGCGGGATCGTAATCCTATTTCACTGCCGCTTCTGCTTCTCTTAATTTTTCCGTCGCCCTGAAATATTTCAAATAACGGATCGAATTCGCATCCCGTCCCAACAGCAAGTCGGTGGCGCGGATCGAACTCCCAAGCTTGATCGGGTCGGTGATCGAGCAGGTCACGCCTGCCTGCATTGCCAGCGCGAGGAAGGCGCTGTTCACCGAATGTCGATCGGGCAATCCGAACGAAACATTGCTCGCGCCCAAGCTCATGTTTACCCCATATTCCTTTCTGATCAACTCGATTGCCTTTAGCGTCACCGTCGCCGCCAGGCTGTTATGTCCCACGGTCATCACCAGCGGATCGATGATGATGTCTTCAATGGGGATGCCCATTTTCGCGGCGCGCTCGATGATATGACCCGCTACGGCAAGACGCTCCTCCGCTGTGGCGGGGATCCCGTTCTCGCCGATCGTCAACCCGAGCAGGACTGCGCCTCTTTCTTTTGCAAGCGGCAGGACGCTCGCAAGTTGCTTTTCCTCTCCGTTGACAGAGTTGATCAACGGCTTGCCTGGCGCGGCATTGAGTCCCGCTTCGAGGATTTTTGGGTCATTTGAATCTATGCACAGCGGCACATCCACGACAGATTTGACCGCCTCAACCACCATCGGTATGATGGCCGCCTCGTCGATCTGCGGATGACCGACATTCACATCGAGGACATCCGCGCCCCAATCCACTTGCCTTTTGGCAAGCTGTTTGACATAGTCCATATTGCCATCAACGAGCGCTTGACCCAATTTTTTGATCCCCGTTGGGTTGATCTTTTCGCCAATGATGACAAAAGGTTTATCAATACCGATGACAACTTCCTTGCCGTTTGATTTCAATATGGTGTGCATGTACCCTCCGCTGATTTTAGGAACTTGGAATTTTTGTACGATCATTTTTTACCACAAAGGGTCACAAAGAATCACGAAGGTTTTTTCAGGGATTTCCTTTGTGGTCAAACCCTTTTTGGTTTCGACTTGTCCGGGTCAGGCTTTTAGGAACCTGAGCGCCGTATCCACCAGCATGGCCGTGCCGATCGGCAGCGCACGTTCATCAAGTTCGAATTTTGGATGATGAAGCAGGTACTCTTCATGACCGCTTTTTTGTACGCCGATCGTGTACATGGCGCCGGGCGCGTGCTCCATGAATGCGCCAAAATCCTCCGCGCCGAGCGTCTTATGCATCTCCTGAACATTTTCCGCGCCGAGCATATCTTTGCCCGCCTCCTCCATTACCTTCGAAACATAATGATCGTTGATCATTGGAGGCGCGCCGATCTCAAGTTTAAGTTCGTAGTCTCCGCCAAGCGCGCGGGCGGTTTCAAACGCGCGCCGGATCTCATCATGGATCTGTTTTTGCACATCCAGCGTTGTAAAGCGCAATGTCCCGCTAAGCTTGATGCTGTCGGGGATCACATTTTCTGTAAATCCGCCATTGATCGATCCAATACTGATCACGGCAGGCGCAAATGGATCCAACCTGCGCGAAGGGATCGCATTCAGCGCAAAGATGATGTGTGCCAGCAAATAGAACGGGTCCACGGTTGTGTGCGGATAGGCTCCATGCCCGCCCTTGCCTTTGATGATCCCATACCACGAATCGACTCCGCCGGAACATGGTCCTGCATTGATCGCGATCGTGCCGACGGGTTGGGTGGGGTCAACATGCTGAGCAATGACATAATCCACGCCGTTCATCGCGCCGTCCTCCACCATACGCACAGCGCCGCTCTTTCCTTCTTCGTCCGCTGCTTCTTCTGAAGGCTGGAACAGGAAGCGAATTGTGCCATTAAGGTTTTCTTTTGCAAGCAGCTGCGCGGCGCCCAATGCCATCGCAGTGTGTGAGTCGTGCCCGCATGCGTGCATTTTATTTTCATTGGTTGATCTGTAGTCAAACGCATTCAACTCCTGCAAGGGCAGGGCGTCCATGTCGGCGCGGATGGCGATCATCTTGCCGCCTTCGCCGATATCAGCCACAACACCGCTCTTTCCAACACCACGCCTGACGCGGTACCCCATCTTTTCCAATTCATCCGCCACGATACCGGCTGTGCGGTAAACATCGAAACCAACTTCGGGGTGCATATGGAAATCGCGGCGCCATTCGATCAATTCCTCTGAAATTGCATGTGCCTGTTTTAACATGTCTGTTCTCTCCTGATTTCTAATATATTCCGGTGGCCGTTCTTTGTGAGTGTATCGAGACCACTATGCAAATTATCTCTTCTTCACCAACTCTTTTTCCGCCGCTTCCATGATCTTATCAAGTTCCTTTTCCTGCTGAGGCTCAAGCGGCTCCACTTCATGTTCACGTAAAATTCGTTCGGCTTCATCAATGGCGCGTTCGACCATGCCTTGTTTGCCTTTCCGTTCCCAGGTCTCCCAGGAATTTCGTTCTGCAAGTTTTGTCAATTGTACTTCGCCAGCTTTGATATATTTCATCGTATGCTTTTGACCGAGGAAGTTGCGCGAACCGTCCATGACTGCCGCGATAATATCAACACCCAGCGCATCTTCATCCGCGCTGAAACCGCGCCTTAATCTCTGAATGCTAAAAGCCAGCTCGTTATCCAGAACCATCTGTGCGTAAGAACCCATCACACCCGCTTCCATCTCGCCGATGCCGGAAAGTTCGTCCGCTCCAGCCAGCGCGGGGATGGCAGCGTTCAATCCGCGTTCAAAGCCATCCTGCGCATCGATGGTGTGCGAATTCGTGGAGAATCCATACACGTTGACCGGGAACCCATAATGATGTCCGAGTTGAACCGTGCCTGCTGAGGCGAGGCCCAATTCCACGCCGCCCCAAACGGATGAGCCCATCCGTGGTTCCATCATGGCAAGGCGTCCGCAATAGATGATCGGCAGACCGGGGTTTACCAATTGAGCAAGGATCACCACAGCCAGCGTCTCTGCGTTTTGCTGCGCGATCGATCCGCTGATCGTCATGGGGCCTGTTGCGCCTGCCGTGGGGCAGGGCAGTGCGCCAAAGGAGATGCCTGCGCGCGCAATCTCGATCACGGCTTCGGCTTCATGGTCCGGAATGGTGAGCGGAGAAACAGGCGATAGCGCAAGTGTCAAAACCTCTTTTGGATTCCCGATCACTTCCGCCATTTGTACCGCGAATTTGGTTTCAGGGCCGTACTGCACGCCGGGACCCTGCAAAGGTTTTGTGGTGAACGGTAATGCGTGGCGGTACATCGCCAAGGACATCAATTCGCCCGGCACGTCCTGCGGCGTGAAGAAAGGCGTGATGGTATTGCAGTTTTCCAGCGCATCCAATACGCGCGTTGAGTCGCGCACATCCTGCAGTTGAGCTATGCGATGATCGCCTGTTTTCGCGTCATAAATATCGCGCGCGCCGCCGAGATTATGGAAATATAAATTACCGTCGCCGAGAGTCTTTGTCACGCCCCCGCGCCCGCGGATGCTGGGACGCTTCCCAGCTTTCTGGATGCTGTCTTCCACCAACTCCGGCGGAAAATATACACGGTTGCCCTTTATCTTGCAGCCCGCACCTGTCAGGATTTCAAGGCTTTCCTTATGCGTCCACACATAACCGACTTCATTCAGGATCCGCAGGGTTGCATGATGTATCCGCTTTACATCATCTTCTGAAAGAAAATTCAATTGACCCATAAAATCTCCTCTTTGTATGTTATGTCGTTGCGAGGAGCGATCTTGTCTTTAGTGACGAAGCAACCTCCACTCGATTAAAAAAACTGCTTTGTCGGGGAGAGTACCTCCTCGCAATGACATAATCTAATTTTCCAACACCTTCGCTAAAAACTCAACACGCTTTCCTTCTGAATCAATAATATTTTCTGTATCTAAAAATGAATGGCCTTCATTTTTGTACATTAGCAGTTCCACTTCTTTTCCAAGTTTGATAAGTTTATCACGCGCATCCATTGACTCAGATGCGGGGCAGCGCGGGTCATTTGCTCCGCAGATCATTTGCACAGGCGCGTTGACTTTATCCAAAAAGAAATATGGCGAACGCGCGATCCACAACTCCTTGTTGTCTTCAGGGTCACCCATGTTTTCTATATTCCAATGCTGTAGATCTTCACGTGAATTTTTATGCGATTTCAACCAGTTCAAGAATGGCACAACCGCCGAGCCAACTGCAAATAATTCGGGATACATCGTCATGCAGGTCATCGTCAGATAGCCGCCATGACTTCTGCCAGTGACGCCGATCTTATCCTTGTCAGCCAATCCATTTTCAATTAAATATTTCACTCCCGCCGCGCAATCATCGGTGTCCACGCCGCCCAAATCGTAACGGCTGGCGTTCTGCCATTTTTTGCCATAGCCTGTCGAGCCGCGATAGTTGGGCGCAAGCACCGTCCAGCCGCGCGATGCCATATAGCTCATGATCGGATGCCATAAAAATTGGAACAGCCAATTTGGTCCGCCATGAATGTTGACCACCGCGTGCTGGCTGTCTTTGGCGCGATACAACAACGCAGGGATTGGCGTCCCGTCTTTGCCCGGGTAAAAAATTTCTTCAGGTTGAGTAAATTCCGCGTTCCGTAAATCGTCTGGCAATGAATTCGTCAATTGTTGAATCGCATCGTCTTCAAGATTTATTTTCCACAAGTCACATGGATGCCTTGGATCTTCATACAGAATTACAACGCACTCACCTGTGAACTGTGGAAAGTAATGGACTCCATCCCCAATTTTTCTATGCTTAACCACATCGCTACCTTTCTTAAATTGGAAGCTGGTGCTTGCCCCTTCAGAATGTACCCACCCGATCATTTCCCCGCTCCGCGACCACGCAGGCTGGGTATCGTCCCCGGTGGATTCGTTGACCCAGGTGATTTCCTGAGTCTCGACCTTGAACAATCCAATATCGTGCCATTCACCGTTTTCCCCTGAGAATGCCAGGAATTTAGAATCGGGCGACCAAGCGGGATGTTGTGCATTCAAATTCAATTTTGTTGTGGGAACTTTTACCGGCTTGCCTTTGCCCGTCTTACGCGGACGATTAATTGGCATCACATAAATGCTTCTATCACTCGCCGTCGACTCTGCCTCGATCGCGATCCACTGCCCATCAGGCGACCAGACGACGTCCCAGCACGGACGAAACACATTTTTTATCATTCGCCCTGGCGTGCCGTCCAGGTGGATCAGGTGCAGCGCAAATTGTCCGTGCTTGTCTGAAAGCACAGCCAGTATTTTCCCATCCGGCGACCATGAGAAATTTGGTTGATGTGCGTAGGCGATTCGCGGGGTCAGATCAATAGAAATGTTCGTGCTGAGATCATGAACCACAATGTGATATGACTCACTGCCGTCAATGTCCAACGCGTACGCCAGCATTGTGCCGTCAGGGGAAAATTTCGGAGAGGATTTTGAGCCTTCTAGAGTGAGAGAGCTTGCTCCCGCGCCGACAGCGAGCTGTCGGACTCCAGAGTTGTCTATTTCATGCAGCTCCCATCTTCCCGTTTTATTCCACGCAAAGACCAATCTCTGCCCATCAGGGGAGATGTCAAACTTAAATCCGCTATCAACGTGTGGAACGTGCAAGAGTTGGGAGAGATCAAGCATATTTAACCTCGTAGCTCACGCTTGAGGCGTGAGCTACATGGAACGATTGGATTTCATCTATTACGCGGGTTCGAAGTCTTCAATGAAAGGCAGGGACTCGACGCCGGCTTGTTTGGCAAGATTCAACACAAAGGCGTGCAGTTGACTCACTTGGGCAGGATCCAACTCGGGGCGGCGGTACGAAGCGAGCAGTTGATTCACGCGGATCTTGGCACGGTCGAATGTATCCAGCGAGCCGCCTTCCTTCCATCCGCGCATCGAGTTTCGGTCAATGACTGCACTGGGCATGTTTTGTTCTTTTTGGAAGAGCTGCATGGTGATCTTTTGTTTCAAGAAGTCGCCGCCTTTGAAGTTGACACCCTCGTAGAAACCTGTGGCGAGTGTTTCGGTGTGGATTTTCATGCCTTGCAGCATGCGCTGGGCCATGGCAACCCCTTCCGCGTCAATGACAAGTTTTTCTGCGCTATGACAAAGAAGGAAATCCAACATGCCGGAACCAGAGATCATGTTTATGCCGCTCAATGCGCCGATCATGGCGGTGATGCCGCTTTCAAGCCCCGCCTGCATATCAAGTCGTTTGGAATCTGTTGCGCCCATGTATGCGTGCGTGGGCATGCCGAGTGACTTTCCGACTTGTGCATAGGACGAGTCGATCATTGCGGTTTCCACAGCGCCCATGGGTGTGCCGCCTTTGCGCATATCGAAGATGGCGGGTGCGCCACCCCAAACGATGGGAGCGCCTGCTTTTGCGAGCTGATGAATGGTGATGCCCGCGAGGCATTCCGCCGCGTGTTGTGTAACCGCGCCGATCAATGTGACAGGTGCTGCTGCTCCCGCGAGCGGCATCGAGACGATCTCGGCTGGGACGCCTGCGTGCGCCAGCGCGATCAAATTTCCAGCCCCAAAATTTGACCAGATCAATGGCGGCGATGGACAGACATCAAAGATCGCGCGAGGTTTCTTGCGCAGGGCATCCGCGCCGCCAGACATGATGGCGACCATGTCGATCATGTGCTGGATGTTTTTGTTGCTGAATGCGCCCGTGACGATCGGTTTCTTTGAATGAAGCAGAACAAGATACAGGCGGTACAGGTCGTGGATTTCTTTTGGTACATCGTGGCAGACGACGGCGGTGGATTGCGCGTCGTACTGCGGGAGTTGTTCCGCGACTTTAAGCAAACGGATCAAGTCTGGCGTTTCGGCGGTTTTTTGTTCGAGAGTGTCAGGATCAAGCACGCTGATCCCGGAAGAGCCGGGGTCAAATTGAACCGTGTCACCGCCGTACTCGACCATTACATTGCCATCGTAATCAAAGAGTTGAAATTTTTTCGGAACAGTGTGCAGCGCTGTCTTGGCAATTTGCGCCGGGATATGAACGACCATGGTTTCTTCATCGACCTGTGCGCCCGCGTCTGCAAGAAGCTTGCGCGCTTCCTCGTTCTGCACTTTGATACCGGGCTTAAGTAATAATTGATAAGCCTCGTCTAGGATGCGTTCGATCAATTCGTCAGTAAGTAGGGATAGTTTTGGCTGCATGGGTCACCTTTTTGGGTTTACGGGTAGGCAGGTTTGCAGGGTTAGATGTTTGTGCGCATTTAACTTTTAAACCTTCCAACTTTTAAATTTCAAACCATTGAACTATTAAACACACAAGTTTTTAATTCTCGACCGATTTTATAATTCGATCCATTTCCTTGCGGATATTTTCATCTAATGGATCAGGCTGATGTTCCTTCAGGGTCTTGCGTGCTTTTGCAACTGCCCAATCACGCGCGTCGTCTTTCTTTGTTTCCCATTCAGAGTAAGGGCGTCTGTCCATGAATTTTGGCATGAACAATTCACGCATGTGCTTGCGGGTGTGTTTTTGACCCAGGTAGTGACTGCCAGGGCCGACAGCCGCAATCGTATCCAGGGCGAGTGTTTCCTCATTAACCACAATTCCTTCCATCATCTTGTGCACGATGGAGAAAATTTCGCAGTCCATTAGCATCTCGGCAAATGACCAGATGCGGCTGCCGTGCAGGAATCCGCACCCGAGCAGCATGTCGGACATGACGACGCTTGCCATGAAAGTGGATAAACTTCCTTCGAGTCCCGCCTGCCAGTTGGGTTCTTTCGCGCCTGTGGCAAAGGATCCCATCGACAGCGGAATATTATAAAAATCTGCTAGGATGTTGGTTGCTGCTCCGAAGAGAAAATCCTCTGGCCCGCCGCCAGTATATGCACCCGTCTTCAGATCCGAGGCAGTTTGCGCTGCCGCGTAAAAGACAGGTGCGCCTGGGAAGGCTAGTTGTAATAGCGCTGTCCCCGCGATCACTTCCGCGTTGCCGACTGCGAGATTGCCTGCCATCGTGGTGGGACCGGTTGTTGCGCAAGCTGCCATGGTCATAAATCCCGTTGGGATTCCAACTTCTGCGGCAAGCAAGGCGGCATCCAAACTTCCGCCGTCATGACCGAGCGGGGGTGCGGTGCATTGCATGAGCGAAAGCACTGGCCGCTCGCGCAGTTTATCCTTGCCGCCCACGATCAGCGCTGCCATCTCGATCGCGGCTTTGGCTTCTTCCACGTTGTACACGGATTCGGTCTGCACGTGTTTGGTCGAATTCTCCCAAACGGCTTTAAGTTCGTGAAGTCCGCGGGCTTCTACCGGCGCATCTTGCGCCGAAACAGCGACCCAATGGAAAGCCACTTCTTCGGTTGCGTCCGCCACTCGCGCAATATCGCGCACATCCTGCAAACATGACGTCCGCTTCTCGCCTGTGTGGATGTCGATCACTTCCACGCCGCAGCCGTCTGTTCCGAGGTTGACATGGTTTCCGTCAAGCTGTAGATCCTGCTGCGGGTCGCGCGCCGCGAGTTTATAGGCTGGCGGAGCTTTTTTGATCGCATCTTCGATGATGTGCGGTTTGACGCGCACGATCTTCTTTTCATAATCCACTTCCGCGCCGTTGGCCGCCCAAATCTCCAGTGCGCGCTTGGATGGAAATCTCACGCCGACCTTTTCAATGATCTGTAAAGTCGCTTCGTGAATCTTAATTACTTCTTCTTTGGTCAGCACTTCCAACTTTAGTTTTGGGTTGCTGATGGTCTTTATATTTTTTGAAGACATAGTCCCTCCCGAGGCTTTATGTCTCGCTGCTCTCTCTGGTTGTTCTAAGTGCATTTCTCAACCACGAAGGGTACTAAGGAACACGAAGGATAACCTTCTGGCAAATTACTCCTGCCTTTGTACTGCTTCGTATCCTCTGTGGTTTAAGGGCTTTTTATTACTGATCTGCCTTGCCGACCAATTCCTTTGCGACCTTCACTGCGCCGATCGCGTCTTCTGAATACCCGTCGGCCTTGATCTTTGTGACCCAGTCACGTGTGATCGGTGCACCGCCAACCATCACCTTGATGCGCGGGCGCAAGCCTTCCTTATCCAACTCTTCAATCACTTCGCGCTGACGTACCATGGTGGTAGTTAAAAGCGCGCTCATGCCGATCAGGTTGGCATTGATCTCAAGCGCCTTGCCGATGATCTTGTCTGCGGGTTGATCCACGCCGAGGTCAACAACTTCAAATCCAGACGCGCTCAGCATCGTGCCGACAAGGGTCTTGCCGATCTCGTGAATATCGCCTTCGACAGTTGCAAGGACAACGCGCCCCAGCATCTCACGTGCTTCGCCGAGCTTGAGCAATTCAGGCTCCAAAACGGCAACCGCTGCCTTCATCGCTTCACCAGCCATCACCAGTTCAGGCAGGAACGCTTCGCCCAGTCCGAATTGATCGCCGATATAGTTCACTCCGATCACGAAGCCTTTTGTGATCGTATCCAACGGGTGCATTCCCAATTCGATGGATTTCTTCGCAAGGTCAATGGCGATATCCGAATCGCCGTCAATAATGCATTGCGCCATCTGTTTGTACATTTCTTCTGACATAGTGCCTCCTATTTTGATTTCTTGATCAAGTGAAATACTTGCTTTTCTTTTTCTCTTAACAATTCGGACGGGATGTTGAGATATTCTTCCAGCCATCTGCCAGAGTCCAGAACATGCTCGATGGATTTTTGCACGGCTTTGTCTGCGTTGCCATTAATGAGCGCGTCCATAATGGCGGTATGTTCTTCATAAGTTTGGCTTACGCTCCCCGCGAGCAGCTCTGGTTTGCGGTACAGGGCTTCATATAATAACCAGTCTGGAAATGCGTTGGCAACGACTGCGTATACTTTTGCAAGCAGGTCATTACCTGAGGCCTCTGCTATGGCGGAATGGAATTCGCGGCTTAATTGCCGTTCCTGAGGCATCTCATTTAGTTTGACATGCTTCTTCATCTCATCCATTTTTTTTTCAAGATTGGATATCTGCTCGGGTGTAATATGTAGCGCTGCTTCTCTTGCGGTAATGGCTTCTAAAATGAGTCTCAAACCATACGCATCTGCCACGTCTTTGGCAGACATTTCGCGGACGCGCACGCCGCGGTAGGGCACACGTTCCGCAAGTCCGGCTGCTACAAGCAGGTCAAGCGCTTCCCGCACGGGAGTCATGCTGACGCCCATTTGGGTGGCGATGTCGTCCTGGCGCAGCCAATCACCAGGTCCATATTTACCCGCGATGATCTGACGATGGAGCGCGTCGTAGATTTCATCCTTCAGAGGTTTGTGACTTATTTCTTTTTCAATGTTTGATACCATGATTATATATTATATATAATTAACCCTGAATTCGGAAGTCCACATAAAACTTCATAATATTACAAGCTCCGCTCATGTTTTTTGCCCCTTTCTTTTCCCTAGGGCAATCGCAGTTGGATTTTTTAAGCGTCAAGAATGCCAGGTCATGTCTTTGCGAGGATGATAGCCCAAAGCAATCTCTCGATCAACCAGATAAATCCATTTGATTGGATAAAGCTCACTGTACTGGCGTGCAGCGCAGGTGTCGCCGCGACATTGTTATTTTTAGGTATTTTTTTCAAATGAGATTACCCTATTCTTTTCGCTCTTGACGGATTCTATTTGGCGGGAGTATAAACAAAACGGTTCTTATGATAATTATTCAATCTCAACCCCAAAAGGAGGTGATGGCCGTGGATGCGGATGACCATTTAAGTCGTCTGTTGTTGTTTCGTTTTAATTTCTCTGAAATGCGAATGTCTCACATGCAAGTCAATTGTATTCCTGTGCGCCTCACTTTCCTTTCTGCGCGGCAAGAGTAAATAGACAGTTATTTCCACGTGAGTCAATCGCCACCTTTGGAGAATGCCCCAAGGTGGTTTTTGTTTTATAAAAAGGAGTTGACTATGGCTTTTATCAGCGAACTCATCGGACGCCCCGTAACTGATTATGATGGCACTCGAATTGGCGTGCTAAAAGATCTGATTGCGCGCACCTATGCCGAATTCTCGCATCCGGTTGTGGATGCGATCATCGTGCATGGTTCGGATGGTGATATTACACTGCCTTATTCCGATCTTGCGGCGTTGCTCTCTGCGGCAATTCCTTTAAAGCGGCCCGCGGTCGATATTCCAAAATACGAGTCGCGCGAGAGTGATATTCGCCTTGTTGAAGATGTTCTCGATCAGCAGATCATAGATACCGATGATGCGCGCGTGGTGCGTGTCAACGATATAGAGCTGGTGCGTGTTAACGGGAATGTGGTCATTAGTAATGTGGATATTGGGGTTCTAGGGATCATGCGCCGTATTGGATTGGAGAAACTCGGACGTTGGGCAGCTCAGCGCTTCAAAGCAGACCTGTCAGAGGGTACCATTTCCTGGGAGTTTGTCGAGCCTTTGACGCATGACCAGTCCATGCGCTTGAAGGTCCCGGCGGAAAAACTTGCCGACCTGCATCCTTCTGATATCGCCGAGATCATTTCCAACCTTAGCCGCGCTGAACATGGCGAGATTCTTCACAAACTTGATATTAAGCAGCTGGCGGAAACACTTGAAGAAGTTGAGCCGGACTTTCAAGCCAGTATCATCGAGCACTTTTCGGATGAGACCATGGCTGATGTCCTCGAAGAAATGTCGCCCGACGAAGCCACAGACTTGCTGGCCGAATTGCCTGACGCCCGCCGCCAGGATTTGCTCAAATTGATGGAAACCGAAGAGGCGGACGAGGTTCGTGAGTTGCTGCGTTATGAAGAGGATACAGCCGGTGGTCTAATGACCACTGAGTATGTCTCGGTCCTGCCGAATATGAACGCGGCACAAACCATTGAGCACTTACGCAAGGTGGGTGAAGAAGCCGAATTGGTCTATTATGTTTATGTTACCGATGAAGAGGAACGCTTGATCGGTGTTTTCTCGCTTAGTGATTTGATCATTGCCCAGCCTGAAACACCCATCACTGAATTTATGCATAAGCGTGTCGTCAGTGTGGAATTGGACACGGAACAGAACGAGATCGCTCAGATCGTCGCCAAATATAATCTGATCGCCGTGCCGGTTGTAGATTCTGAAAACCGTATGCATGGTATTGTCACCTCTGATGATGCGCTTGATAAGATCCTGCCTACCGCCTGGAAGAAACGTCTGCCGCATTTCTTTGGAGCGCTCGAATGATCAATTTTTTAACCTCCCTGCGTGAAAAGTGGCGGGCAAACCGCTGGGTGCGGCGCACGGCTGTGATCCTGTCGGTGTTCGGCCCCGCGACCATTGCAGCCATGGCAGATAATGACGCTGGCGGCGTTGCAACCTATTCCATTGCCGGCGCGACACTTGGCTACCCGATCCTGTTCCCCTTGCTGATCATTACTTTTCTGCTGGCTGTCACACAGGAAATGGGGATGCGCCTGACGCTGGTCACTCGCCGCGGCCTGGCGGATTTGATCCGCGAAAAATACGGTGTCAAAGTCTCGTTGTTCATTTTTGTTGGATTAATGATCGCCAATCTCGGCACGATCACGACTGAGGTCTCCGCCATTCGGACGGTCAGTGGAATGTTGAATATTCCAGCCACGCCTTTTGTGATCGGAATGCTGTTGATCGCGTTTGTATTTATTACCAAAGGCAATTACAAATTAACGCAGAGCATCATGCTGGTCGTTTCGTTATTTTATGTCACCTATATTATTTCCGCAGTCAAAGCCAACCCCGATTGGAGTTTGGCGCTGAGCAACTTGGTATATCCCAATGGTGTTTCATGGACATCCAAATACCTCGTCAGTTATTTGGTGATCGGCATGGGCGTTCTGGGGACCACCATAACCCCGTGGGGACAATTCTTTATCAGCAGTTTTGCCTTTGATAAAAAGATGGATAAGGACACGCTAAAGTATTCTCAATTTGAAACATATTGGGGCGCGTTACTGACCGATTTTTTCTCGTTCTTTATGATCGTCGCTACTGCCGCCGCGCTAAATTCGCATGGCTATGGTGTCGGCGGGATTCAGCTCCAGTCTGGTGAGCAGGCGGCGCTTGCGATCCGTCCGTTTGCAGGGGAACTTGCCAGTGAACTCTTTGCTGTTGGTCTGCTCGCTGCGGCATTTATGGGCCTTGTCATTGTCCCGCTTTCAACAGCATACGCCTTCTCTGAATTCTTCGGTTTATCCGGCAGTCTCGATACAGACTTCCAGAAGAGCAAAACCTTTTATATTCTCTTCATCGTGCAATTGGTAGTCGCGGCGTTAATTACGACCATACCCGGCATCTCGCTTTTCCATTTTGCGATTGCCACGCAGACGTTGAACGCCATGATCCTGCCGCTGGTTTTCTTCTATCTCATTAAATTAACCAGCAGTAAAAAGCTGATGGGGTTGCATGTTAATAACAGTTTTCAGAAAAACTTCACCACTGCGGCCTCGGTCTTCATCGTGATCGCTTCAGTCTTTACAGTTGCTGCGATTGTACTTAAATGGTGATGCGAGTTTCGCTTGTGTTTTAACTTACGCATCACGCGCTTTTGCGTGATGTCAATTCACGCCAGGAGGATGCCATGCTGAGCATTTACAAGACCACCGAACAGGGGCTCGAAAAACTTGAAGTGATCACGAACGGCACGTGGGTAAATGTTGTTGACCCAACACCCGAGGAGACCGAAAAACTGGTTAATTGGGGGATGGATATGGACTATATCAATTATTCACTCGACCAGGATGAAATGCCCCGTATGGAGCGTGACGATGAATACACATTCATTCTATTGCGTATTCCAATTTATCAACCCGAAAGCGACGTCCCTTATAGCACGGTTCCGCTGGGGATCATGATTCTGGGGAATAAGGTTGTCACTGTTTGCCGTTATGAGAGCGATATTCTTAAAAAATTGACGAGCGGGAAACATCGTTTGTTGAAAACAGGCAAACGCTATCGTCTGGCACTGTATATCTTCCTTGAGACATCGGCGCGCTATTTGCATTTGCTGCGCGAGATCAACCGCGCCACAGAATTGGTGGAAGACCAGTTACAAAAATCAACACGCAACCGCGAAGTGTTGGAACTTCTCAAGTATCAAAAATGTCTCACCTATTTTTCGACTGCTCTTCGCTCCAATGAAGTGATGATGGAGCGTGTGCAAAAAACGCAGTTATTCAACTATTATGAAGAAGATAAAGACCTGCTTGAAGATGTGCTTACCGAAAACCAGCAAGCCATTCAAATGACCAGCATTGCCACGGAAATTCTTTCGGGCATGATGGACGCGTTCGCCTCGATCATCTCCAATAATCTTAATGGGGTCATGAAAGTGCTGGCAGCCATTACGATCATTATCGCCCTGCCTGGCACGGTCGGAACCTTCTTCGGCATGAATGTCCCGCTGCCTCTTTCAGAGTCCAGCCCGTATGGATTTCTAGTGATCATTGGGATTTCGATTGGCTTGGCGGCAGTCGCCACCTATATTTTCTATAAACAGGATTGGTTTTAGAACATACCGTTTCGCTTGCGTGTTGTTTTATTTCAGTCTATACTCGAAATACTGGAGCAATCATGTCTGAAATTGATCTTGTCCCCCTGCATAAGGAACTTGCACGCTTTACTCCGCTTGGACGGTCTGGCTTATTGCCCGCCCTGCATGCCGCGCAAAAGATCTACGGCTGGCTTCCACAAGAGGTAGCTGCTGAAGTCGCCAGGTCGTTACGTGTACCGCTTGCGGATGTGCATGGCGTTATCGAATTCTATTCCCTCTTTTATAACGAACAGGTTGGCAGGAATTTCATTCGTGTTTGCACCGATCAGGCCTGCGCACTTAAAGGCGCGGATAATCTTCTTGGCAGACTTTGTAAACATTACGATGTGGAGCCGGGTCAGACGACCGAGGACCTGTCACTGACCATTGAGCGGAGTCCATGTCTTGGATTGTGCGAGCAAGCCCCAGTGGCGCTCGTGGACGATGACGCGCAAACAAATATTGCGCCTGATTTCAAATCCTACGATCTTGGTATTCCACGCTCGCTTGTTTATGGTTCCATGCGTAAATTGACCGTCAACTGCGGTAATGGCACAACCACACTCGCAAAATATGGAGAGTATTCCGCGTATAAAAAAGCATTGAGCATGACTCCCGAAGCAGTGATCGCAGAAACTGATAAAGCCTCAGGCTTGGTCGGTCGAGGCGGCGCGGCATTCCCGACTGGGATTAAATGGGGCGGAGCCGCCAAGATACAGGCTGATCAAAAATATGTCGTCTGCAACGCGGATGAATCTGAACCGGGCACCTTCAAAGACAGAGTTTTGTTGTTGGATGATCCGCATCGTACCATCGAAGGGATGTGCATTGCGGCTTATGCCATTGGCGCGACCAAAGGCTATATCTATATTCGTGCTGAATATCCATACATTCTTCCAGTTTTAGAAAATGCACTGGTCGAAGCGCGAAGTGCTGGTTATCTTGGCAGTCACTTTGATATTGAAATTCGCGTCGGTGCGGGCGCCTATATTTGCGGAGAAGAAACTGCGCTGTTTGAATCGATCGAAGGCAAGCGTGGATTTCCACGAGTGAAGCCGCCATTCCCTACCACGAACGGTTTGTTCGATAAACCGACGGTTATTAACAATGTCGAAACGCTTTGCAATGTACCGCTGATTATCTCGATCGGCTCCGCAGAGTATCGTAAGATCGGCACCGAAAAATCCCCCGGTCCTAAACTCTTTTGTGTTTCCGGTGATGTAGCAAAACCGGGTTTGTATGAAGTTCCATTCGGTGTGACATTACGCGAAATGCTGAAAATGGCGGGCGGCGTTGCAGGGAAAAAACAGCTTAAGGCAGTTTTGTTTGGCGGCGCAGCCGGGGCGTTTGCCACATCTGCGCATTTGGATGTTAAGTTGACCTTTGAAGATCTGCGTGCGGCGGGATTGCCTTTAGGTTCTGGTGTGATCATGGTCTTCGACGAGACGCGTGATCTGCGTGATGCTTTGAAAAGATTGGGTAAATTCTTTGCCCACGAATCCTGCGGGAAGTGTTATCCCTGTCAAATGGGAACCCAGCGTCAAATGGAAATCCTGGATCGCGTAGCCAACGGAAATGTTTTGCCCGGCGATTTTGTGCGCCTCGAGGATGTCGGCTGGGCGATGACAGATGCGAGCCTGTGCGGTTTGGGTCAAACTGCAGCGAGCGCGGTTTTATCCGCGATGAAGTTGTGGCCCGAACTATTTGTCGAAGAGTCGAAGGTTGAAAATAAGAAGGTGTCGCGTGTTTCAAAAGTGTCGAAGGCGGCGAAAAAAGCAGTAAAAAAGGATGTGTCTAAAATTTCGAAGGTTTCAAAAGTTTCAAAGGCAAAATCGATCAAGGTTAAGAAAGTTGTGAAAGCAATAGTGAAGAAAAACAGCAAGGCACCAACTAATAAAAAGTAAGCCCGACCTTTGACCTTTGATAAATTACAAGGTGAATTATGACAATCACATTCTTAATGGATGGAAAAGAAATCACGATCGAAGACGGAAAAACTTTGCTCGAAGCCGCTCGCGAGAATGGGATCGATATTCCAACCATTTGTTTCCACGAGGCGACCGCAGCGAATGCCCTTTGCCGAATCTGTGTTGTGGAAATCGAGGGGATGCGGGTACTCCAGCCCGCTTGTATCGTCCACGCAGCGACCAGCATGAAGGTCCAGACGCGGAGCGAGAAAGTCATCCGTGCGCGCAGGACGATTTTGGAGATGCTGGCATCCACGATCGACTTGTCTGAATCGCCTGAAATCCAAAATATGATGTATGAGTACGGAGCATCATCCAGCCGATTCCCAGATTCAGAGCGCAGAGAATCGGAAGTGAAGGATGACAACCCGATGTATGTGCGTGATTATTCAAAGTGCCTGTTGTGCTGGCGCTGTGTGCAAGTGTGCGCGGAAGATGCTCAATACACATTCGCGATCAATTTTGATGGCCGCGGATTTGAAACGCAGATCGGCACGTTCTTTGACCGCTCCATTCCTGAAACAAGCTGTGTGCTGTGCGGACAATGCGTGGCGGTTTGCCCCACCGGTGCGTTAAAACCGAAGCGTGAATTCTTATTGGAGCAAGGTTTGAGCCCGCAGGAAATTTCAGTGCTTAATACCGGACGCAAAAAGAGAAAATAGCATGGCATTTACTGCGGTCTTGTTCGGGTTGGTCTCAGCTGTCACCTGGGGCGCTGGCGATTTCAGCGGCGGCATGGCGGTCAAGCGCACCAATCCTTATGGCGTGGTGATCAGCGCGCATGTCATGAGCCTGGTTTTAATGGCGGCGCTGGCCTTGGTCTTTGGAGAGCAAATTCCCCCATTCAGTGATTGGTTGTGGGGTGGAGCGGCGGGATTGTGCGGCGGGATCGGATTGGCTCTGTTATACCGTGCTCTGGCGACGGGGCAAATGAGCGTTGCCGCGCCGGTCTCCGCGTTGGTGGCGGCATCTCTGCCGGTGTTTGTCAGCGCAGTTTCCGATGGACTGCCGCGCTTGGTCACCCTGGCTGGTTTTGGCTTGGCTTTGACAGCGGTCTGGTTGATCTCAGGCGGGATTGGCATTGAGCTAAAGGTGAGCCATTTATATTTGCCCGTCATAGCTGGACTGACCTTCGGCGCATTTTTTATTTTTCTTCATTACGGAAGCAGTACGTCGATCTTTTGGACTTTGGCAGCGACACGGATCACTTCGATATCTGGTTTATTGGTATATTGTTTGATCACCGGGGAAGATTGGATCCCAACCCGTGATAGCTGGGGATGGATCGCTTTGAGCAGTGTGCTTGATGCGGCTGGAAATACATTTTATGCGCTTTCAGCCCGCATGGGCCGCATGGACGTGGCGGCTGTGCTTGGCTCGCTTTACCCCGGCTCGACGGTTTTGCTGGCATGGTTTATTTTGAAAGAGCGCATCTCACGTGTGCAAACTGCTGGCATTTTGATCGCATTGGCTGCGATTGTGTTGATTACTCTATAACTGACTGAATCCAATGAATAGTGTTTTGATTTGGCAGAATTATTTTTCTTCACCGTGGTTTAAGATCGCTCTTTTTATGATAGCGCTCTTATTTATTTATGGCATTGTTATTTATTTAATGAGAGACAGCTATAAGCAGAATATTCATAATTTGGCTGGCGAAGGAAAAATAAAACTAATCCAGTCTTTTTCTAAGGCACTATCATTATTTAAAATACTTTTTTGGATGCTCCCAGTATTTTATGTTTTTATAGTTCCTCCTGTTTATTCTTTAGATCCTCAGCTTTTCTACATGTGTATAACTGTGATGACTTTTATCAAATGTTCCGTAAAACTCCCGCCTTTAGGCGTGGAGATACACCTGCACTGGCGTGCGGCGCAAGTGTAAGGAACGGTTTTGACCTTGCACTATATAGCGAATAGCTGTATAATCCTGTACGATGAGCCCACAAACCTATAAAAGCAATCGTCATATTGTTTACTCTTGCAAGTACCATGTTGTTTTTTGCCCGAAGTATCGCCGCAAGGTACTTGTAGACGGCGTAGATATTCGGTTGAAGGAGATCATTCAGCAAGTCGCTGATGACTTGGAATGTGAGATCATCGAACTTGAGATCATGCCCGATCACGTCCACATGCTTTGCGAAGTGGATCCGCACTTCGGAGTTCATAAATTTGTGAAGCGGGTCAAGGGACTTAGTTCATCCCTGCTG